>Ga0209324_10000137_pt1 | contig 46723 bp, 68 predicted proteins | sample Rifsed19ft3_FD_184015 | JGI IMG/M metagenome (GOLD analysis project Ga0209324, IMG submission 184015) | Soil microbial communities from Rifle, Colorado, USA - sediment 19ft 3 (version 2) | ecosystem: Environmental > Terrestrial > Deep subsurface > Rock core/Sediment | place: Rifle, Colorado...
TCCTTCAGGTTCAGCGTCTCCTTCGGGATCGTTAAGTGCCTCACCTTCCCAGTCTGAAGGGTTAGTCAATGTATTTGAGGATTTAATCAGATTCTTTGTTAAGGCAAGTGATGGGAATACTTATGGATTCGGCAACACAGGATTTATTTACAGGCGTTTCAGTGATGGTTACTGGAGAAATGTTTACAAAGACCCAGACGGACAGATAAAAGGAGCAGAAGAAAAACCATCCGCTACGACAACTTATCTTCAGTGGGCAACAGGAACTAAGGTCAAACAAAAAGAACTCCCTGGTAACTCGAATTGGACTGATGTTACTACTGTAGCTGATAATTTACCCGATGCAGATTGGCACACCATGAAACAAGTCGGTGGTGCGAATTATATCAGTGCAGGTTCTGATATTGCTTTAGTAGGATATGACGATTCCTATACTAATGAGGCACTTAATTTAATTCCGGGGAATGTCGCAAAAACTATAGTTGAAAGAAACGGTAGAGCGATAATAGGAACTTACAAAGCAGGCTATCCCAATAAAGGTGTTAATGGAATGATTGATTGTGAGGTTCCTCTAGCTCAAATCGGAGATGATGGAGAGATATTCTTTGCTAATTTTACCGACACAATGCCCGCTAAAAGATTCCCTGGGGGGGGTAGAGTAAATCCCGGTGGAGTGGCTAATGAAGTGGATCAGATTAATATATTTGATTGGGAAAGTACGAGTTTATCCTGGGTGGATGTTCAGTCCTTGGGAAACTTATCTCTTTGGGGTGTTTTTGGGGCTACATCTGGTTATAACGGGATTTACAGTTATGGCCGTAGGCACAAGGAAGCTCCTTTTACTCTTAATTTAGAATATGAACTTGATGTAGACGAAATCGGTGCGGTTGCTAATGTTGAAGGCACGACTATTTGTTCTTACCGTGATGGTACGTCTTTCGGAGTTAAAGCCGTAGACCCTGATTTTAAAGCCACCGCAGAATACCACTCGCTTGAGTTTAGAACTCCGATGAAAAATCCAGAAAGACCAACAACCTGGAAGTATACGGAATTGCTTATGGAGCAGTTACCTACAGGATGTAGCATAGAACTATTTTACAAAATGAACAAAGCAGGGGGTTGGACAAGGGCTTACGCGGCCAATGGTGACGCAAGTTACTCTACAACGAATGGTAAAAAGGCAGTATTTAGAATCGGTGCGGAAGGGGATATTTTTGAACATAAAATTTTACTAACTCCGTCTTTCAACCTGACACCGACAGTATTAAGAAGCAGAACTTACTTTGACTAACATGGCAGACAAAGTTTACGAACCAGAGGTAATACAGGACACTCCGTTTCCAGGGGAACCTCAACTTGTTCCCTTACCTGGACAGGCTAACCCTGCGGGTACTTATTCTCCAGCTATTACAAAAGATAAACCATTTAAGAAAAAGATAGTCGCAAGTGAGACTATTGGTCAGGCGCTAAACACTAGAAGTAAAAAGATACTTCAAGAGTTTGAGTTGCAACAATCTGGTGGTCTCAAAATTGGAGATTTTAAATCGGGCATTTCGGGAGATTTAAGGATAACTCCTAGCGGATTAACCGCCAGAGATAAAGCAGGGATAACAACCTTTGCGATAGATGGGGATACGGGGGATGCGGTGTTTAAGGGAGAAATACGAGCTGGTTCTTTATTGACAGGAGGTATAACAGTAGAAGATGAAAATGGCCAAACTATAATAGATGGAACGGGATTAGTCTCAACAGCGAATTTCCCATATCAAGCAACAAATGGTGACACAGAAGCTCAAATTCCAGATTCTAATTTTGTAACGATAGCTAGTTTAGAAGTAGTTTTATTAAGAACAACAAATCTTCTGGTTAATTATTGGGGTTTTGGTCGAGTTGGTACTGCTGGAGATATAATGGTGATGAGTTTTAATGATTCTCTTGCTGGATCTTTTTCACCAAATTTAGTTTTTGACCAACTTTATGACCAAACATTTTCAATGTTTTGGATATTTGGATTTGGTGCAGGAACACACACAATGATTATTAGAGCCAGAAGACAGTCTGGGACGGGAACTGCCCAAATGACAGATAGTTATATTTCCGTGATTCCGTTAGGTAGATGAAAAGAATTTACATTTTAGGAGCAGTTGGTTTAATTCTAATAATTATTGGGCTTTTAATTATAATTTTTTGGCAAAGAGGTTTCGTTCAACTACAACCACTGGAATGCCCGAAATTTAGATTGTGGTTCACTTAACTTATTGCCTTAAACTAAAACAGATATCTATTATTTGACTATGGATACACTAGCAGAACTAAGAACGGCAATCCAAGACGACCTTACTGTCGGAGATGAATCAACTCTTTATGCGCCTAGTCTTATAGATAGGGCTATAAACAGAGCATATCGGAAGGCGGCGGGATTATTCCCTTGGCCCGAACTTCAAGACGCCAAAAAGACTGTAACTCAAGTGGATCAGGAGTATTATGATTATCCCCAAAATTGGAGATCAAATTCTATTTGGAAACTTGGTATTTCGGATTCGAGCGGTGAAGACCCAAGGTACGGAGAAGACCCTGATGGAAGCCCCCTCTCTTTTGATGATTACTTAAACTGGAAAGAAGATTACCCCGACAGTACCGATAAAAAGTGGGCTAATCAATGGAGAAGGTATTTTGTTTGGCCAGTTCCTACTGTTGCAGGGAGTCTAGTTACAGGAATAAATGTCATTTATATCTGGGGCATAAAGAATGTAACGGTACTAAGTGCTGATAGTGATACAACAATCTTTACTTATTCTACTCCTGAAGCAAACGAAGCAGTGGAACTTGAAGCCGTGGCAATACTTAGGTCTAAAGGAGAAGATGACAAATCCTCTCAGTTTAAAAGTGCTGAAGCCAAACAAATACTGGCAACCTCTTGGGGCAAGATTAGACAGGAAATGGCAAAGTACGAAAAAAATATGCCTTTCTTTGACGTTCCTAATTTTTTCGGAAACTCAAGTACGAAAGACCTTAGGGGGAGGTTTGACACTTAATGGCCACTGCACAGCAATTAGTCCAACAAGGATTTTATGGATATCAGGGATGGGACGATGCCTCAGCCGCAGCAGACTTTGCCGCTACTGGAGGGGCGGGTAAGGGTGGGCCAACAAAACAGACTTCTCAGGCAGGACAACCAGCCCTACAACAGCCCTATGCTCCTCCGCAAAACACAAGTACGGCAACTACCAGTGGACAACCAAGTTCTGCGGCTGACTTAATTTCAAGAGGTTATTACGGATATGCAGGTTGGAATGATAGAGAAGCAGTAGCAGACTTTCAGGCAACGGGTGGGCAGGGAAAAGGCGGGCCAACAGCAAGTGCAGGAGCAGGGGCTGGTGCTGGTGTAGGAATTACCAACCAACCGACAATTGATTTGGTAGGTATTTATAAAGGTCTTTATGAAAGTTCAGGAATTTCAGGTAAAGAACAGGAACTTGCAGACAAGACTAAGGGATTTAACGAAGCAGTAAGTAAAATCAACGATAATCCCTTCTTGTCAGAAGCAAATCGTGTAGGTAGAATCCAAAAACTACAAACAGATTACAATAACGCTATACAAGGGGTACAAAATGAGTTAGCAACGAAAAAAGCGGATGTTGAAACACAACTTAGCCTACAAACAAAACAGTTTGATATTAACTCCCAACAAGCCCAACAAGCATTGCAACAATTCCAGACGCTTCTTGGGGCGGGGGCCTTAGATAGTGCATCAGGCACAGATATCGCAAATATTACAAGAGCAACAGGACTTTCAAGTTCAATGATTCAATCGGCCATTGATACCAGTAAGAAAAGTAAGATTCAAACTCAAGTAGTTTCTTTTGACGATGGAGTTAATTCAGGATTTGCGGTAATCAATCCCCAAACAGGAGAGATTATTAATAAACAGGTTCTTGCAGTATCTCAACCAAAAGCAAGTACGGGAACTGCAGGAGAGAGGAAAGAAGCCGACCAACAACAGACAACACAAAACTTAATAGGCGATATTCAAAGAGGAGCAACATTAAGAGCAGTTGTCGGCCATTACGGAGTAGCAGGTGGGTTGTCAGTTGAAGATATCTACAGAATTTATAACACTTACTCTCCCTATGGATCCGCAGGAGAAGATATCGAAGACGTAAAAGAAGGTAAATTTAAAGCTTAATATGTATGGTTGTCATTGGCCCATTATCCGAAAGTACAAAAGCCCCAACGGGTACTAGTGGACGTGGTATACAACCTTTAGTTCCTACAAGTTCTCCAGTCTTGGAAAGAAAGCCACAACCGACACAAGTACAGCAACCAGTAACCACTCAGCCACAGAAGAAAAGTGGATTTATAGAAGGTGCTAAAAAGTTCGGCGCTCGTACAGTCGTAGGTTTCGGAGACCTTATATCTGAATCCTTAGACTTTACAACCAGTTTTGTCGTTGATAACCCGATATTCAATTTGGGTGCTACTGTAGGTATAAAGACAACTGAATTGTTGGGTAAAAAAGAGAGAGCTAAAAAACAAAAGGAAGAGTTAAACAAATGGAAGGATGTTTACAAAACTGCGGCTGAAGTTCCAAAACTGGGATGGGACAAAGTCCAACAGACCGAATACATAAGACCTTCAGATGACTGGTCAAAAGCTCCTTTAAAAGAAAAACTAACTAAAAGGTTGGGTGAAACTCTAGCTGTTCTTGGGCCGAATATCGCTCCGTCTTTTGTTTTGTATGCACTCAATCCCGTAGTCGGTGTGAGTGTAACTGTAGGATCTACTGCAAATGATGTAAAGAGTGGAGCAATTAAAAACGGAGTACCAGAAGGAAGGGCAGAGTTGCTTGGTCTAGGAACGGGAATTTTAGTCGGAGCTTTGGACAGGATAGTTCCAGATGAGTTATTTAGTCCGGCACAGAAATCTAAATTCATAAGCGGATTTGCTAAAAGAATAATTCCAATGTCTCTCAAGGAGGCTGGAACTGAAGTAGCCCAAGAGAACTTACAATTAGCGGCTGAGGCTACCTTTAGAAAAGACTTAGGGTGGGATGAGGTACAAACGAGGAACGCTTTGGCAGGACTTGGTGGACTTCTGGGTGGTACAGGTGCAACAACTGTAGTAGGAACAATAAACCAATCTTTTAGTCAGGATATTCTACTTGAACAGGAACCAATAAAGGCAAAAGAAGTTAAAACTCCTGAAGTAATAGAACCGATAACAAAAGAGGAAACGAATGTTGTAAAAGTAAGTGAGGAACCTGTAATAGGTAAAAAGTTAAAAATAGTTGAAGAACCAAAACCAGTTGTGCAACCCACCCAACCTAAAGGAGTAGAAGTAAAACCCACAGAAGTAAAACCTAAAAAAGTAGAAGTTCCCCGTCAGCAACTTCCGGTAGGTGAGGGAAGACAGAAAGAAAGCAGACTTGAAGCAAGGATTAAGGAATCATTAGATACAGCCCCAGATGAAGTCAAGAATTTGTCAACGTATAATCAGATGAACAAACAAGAGCAGATAGCAAAGGCTGTTGATTATGTTAGCAAAAACCCTAACGAAGCATTACAAGTACTGGCAGGAGAAAAGGAAGCTCCGTCTGGGCTTCTAAATAACTCAATCTTCGTAGCCATGCAAAATCAATCAAGGGGGGATGTAGATCTTGCACGAAAGTTAGCTACCTTAGCGTCTACTAGGGGAGGTCAGGAGATAAGTATTTTAACCGAGATAGATCCAGATTCTCCTGTTAAACTAATGAAAGAAATCGTAGATATCAGAGCTAAAAGGTTCGGTGAAAGATACAAGGGCAGGACAGTTAAACAAGCACAAGATACAGTTGTTGAGAACATCAAGAAGAATATAAAAGTACCAAATAAAAATGTGTGGAATAGTTTCCTTAATTCTATAGAGTGCTAACATGGCGTTTTGCTTAACCAAGGATCAAACACTAAAGTTTAAACAAGCCTTAAAAAGCGGAGAAATAGATCCCTTTAAATTGGCAGATATGTCCAGTGAGCAAAGAAGAGGTTACTTCGAAAAGGTTATCAGTGCCGAAAACGCTAAACAGGTTAATTCATTATTTGAAAGTAAGTTGCTTCTTAAAAACCAACAGGCAGGGATGATAACTTGGGCCAAGAAAGTAGCGGGGATATCTCCTCAAGTAAAAAGAGATTTAATTTCAAGAATAGAGAAGATGGATAGTGTTTTAGACCCCGAAGGTGTGTTTTTAGAAGATTTAGCTTCGACAAGATTAGGAATAGATGTAACCCAAAACGAAGCAAAAACCATCAGTGACTTGTCGGAGAAAAGAAGTGAGGCTAAGGCAAGTATTCCAGAAAGCGATCTAATAGGTTCTCCCAAGAGAATGAAGTACGGGTTATATGATGCCGTTTTGAAAGATTACATAGGAAAACTAAAATTAGAATCCCAAAAGGTGTATTTTAGAGAACAACGCGCTAAATATCTCCTTAGTGTACCTATTAATACAGTTTCAGACCTCGCCAGAACGATTCAGACGGCCTATGACAACTCTTTGTGGGGAAGACAGCTTATTAGTGCTTTGACAAATCCTAGATTCACAGGGATTTGGGTAAAGAGATTTTTGCAATCGTGGAAAATAATGGGGCAATCACTGGGAGGTAAAGACCCCATGCTTGCTATTAATGCCGAGGTATATTCAAGACCCAATGCCGTAAATGGTAAGTATTCTGCCGACCCAGCAGGATATGGACTGGGAATAATCTCAGAAGAAGTTTACGCTTCACAATTGCCAGCCAAAATACCAGTGTTGGGAAGGTTTTTTAAGGCAAGTGAAGCAGCTTTTAACGGTGGTGCAAAGTTAGTTAGAGCCGATATCGCAGATATTACAATTAAAGCCGCAGAAACCGCAAGACAGAATGTCTTAGACACAAAGGTTGCCGGTGGACTTGGAAGTTATGTTACTTCAATTACGGGTAGGGGAAGTGCTGGTGCGGCCACTGGTTTACTAGGAAAAGTATTCTATGCTCCTAGATTCTATACCGCAGAAATTAATCAACTAACAGCCCATGTGTTTGACCCAAGAGCTACGAGTTACGTCAGAAAAGAAGCGGCTAAAAATCTACTTATAAATTTAGGTGTAACTAGCTTAGTTATGGCTTTGGCTAAAGCTTTGGATCCGGATAGCATTGACCACGAAAAGAAACTAGGAAAAATAAAGATATGGGGACGTTGGGTTGACATAACTGGAGGCAAAGCGGCATTTGTTAATCTTGCAGTTAAAATGTCAGAAAAAATTATTGATGGATTACAAGGGAAAACACCTGAATATGGAGAGACAACAGGTAAAGATTTACTGGTTAATTTTGCTTCTGGTAAATTAAACGTAATCGGCAGGGTTTTGAACGATGTATCAGTAGGTGAAATGTACGGCGGTAAACCTGTTACTTTTAAAGGTGAAATGGAGAGTCTATTCCAGCCGATTAACTTACAAACTGCACGGGAAATGGTAGACGACCCAAACTCATCAAACAGGCTGGGATCAAATATATTGGAGTTTCTAGGACTTTCTACAAGCTCTTCATCAGCATTTAAAAAAGATTGGTCTATTAATCCAACAAAGGAATTAAAGCAGTTCGAAGAAAAGGTTGGTGAGGGTAAGTTTGAAGAAGCCAACGACAACTACAACAGAGTATACAACGAATGGTACACGAATATAACTACGACCTCGGAGTTTAAAAATTTATCAGATGAAAGCAAAGAAAAACTTATAACCAAAGCCAAGGAAGAAATAAAACAACAGATATTTGAAGAGTATGACTTTAAGTATAAGACTGAAGTTAAATCTCAAGAACAAAAAGAGGAGGAAAAAGAAATGGAAAAGCTGTTGCCAGGTAAAATTTCTGCAAGTAAGCCATTAAATAAATTTATTGCCAGGGTTAATAAAGTATTAGACTCAATTTCTAAAACCGCTAGTGCATCTGAAGAGAAAATTACTTCGGTTGAAATTCAAGGCGATAAGTTGGCCTTTGGAGTCACCGATAGTAGAGGAAATTTTAAATTAAAGTACAGAGATGTTGATAGTGATCTAACAATAGCCCAGGAAATTGGAAGAGTATTGGCAAGAGTGGGTGAAAAGGTTGGTATAGGAGAAAAGAACATTTCCGAGAAGTTTGGATATACATCTAAGGAACAAAGATTGCAGGAGGCGGTTGATTACCAGAAGGCTATGTTAAACCAACAAAATAAAGATCCATTTGTTGAAAAGGGATACATAAAGTCTGGTGGGGGGTATTATAAAAAATCAGACAATGGTGAATATACTTTTGTAGATAAAGACAAAATCCCCTCATCGGTTTTGAAAAGGATTGGGGAGGATGAAACATTCCAGAAAGAAATAAAGATAGTAGACAAAGAAAGTACAGTTACGCCTTATGATAAAGAGATTGGGGGAGTTTTTGGGGATGATTGGAAAGACGCAACCAGAGTTTTAAGGTATACAGATGAAAAAGGAGTTATTAAAGGCGAGAATACAGGTTTTCAGACAGGGCCAGAGGTGGATATACCTAACAATGATGGTTCAATTGATCGAGGACTTTATAGAATAAACTCTAACACATTTGCAGATTTTCACAGAAGGAAAAAATCATTACTCCAAAAGAATGGAATTACCTCTTATAGAGATATGTATGAACCAACTCTGAATATAAAAATGGCAAAGATAATATATGATGAGCAAGGATGGGGGGCTTGGTATGCCGCACCTCCAGACTTGCGTTAATATAATTTAACTTGTCACAATTAATGAATAATATGCCAAACGGAAAAGTCACGATATCAGATGTTTACGAGATAGTTAACAGAGTAGAAGATAAACTAGACAAAGTAGTCGAGAGGGTGTCTAGTTTGGAATTATGGAGAGCAAATATAATGGGGAAACTTGTGGCATTTGTCGCTTTTATAAATGTCATAGGAATTTTTGCAATAGATTGGATTAAAAGCAAAATTAAATGAGATTACCTGTGGACAATTGGGAGTCGTGGTATATAGCGAGCGGATATGGAGACAAAAGAGAAACTTATATACATGAGGGTGCGGATGTCAATTTAAAAACAGGCGGAGATACAGATTTAGGACAACCGATATTCGCCATAGCAGACGGAGAGGTTACAAGCACACATAATCATTCAGGAATGCCGACTTTTGGAAACCATGTACATATCCAGCATGATGGGCCTTGGGGGCGTATCTGGTGTCACTATGCACATTGTCAGGACATATTTATAAGGTCGGGTGACAAAGTTATCGAAGGACAGAAGATCGCAACTCTAGGCAAAAGCGGCACTCAGTCGGCACACTTACATTTTTGTATTAAGAAAGAACCAACGGGGGTGGATGGGATAGCAAAGACACTAGATGATTTGAAAAAGTGGACAGATCCTATACAATTCGTCTTAGAGTGGGCGAGAAAGACAGGAACTAATATGGAATGGCTAGTAGAATATTTCAGAACACAATTTAATGTTGATTTAACAAAACCAGAAGGTGAAGTAAGAGGATTATTGCAGGGAGTTGTGGATGCCTATAAAAAAGTTGAAGAATACAAAGCTCAAGTTAATAAGCTACAAAAACAGCTTGAGGGTCAAGCTTCAGAAATTGGTGCCTTGGAACAAAGGCTTCAGACGATTGAAGCAAATAGAATCAAACTTGATGAAGAACTTAAAGAAAAAGTTAGATTATTAGGAGATAAAGAAACATTTATATTTCAATTACAAAGACAATTAAAAGATTTCGAGGGCAAAGTTGCCATTACTGAGGAGGAATATCTGAAACTTACAGACACATCAGTTCTTAAAAGGTATACAAAGTTTCAGTTAATTAGATTCGCTTTGTTAGGGAAGTAAGATTAATAGAAGAAGGTGATATAAAATGACCAAATTAAAGTTTTTAGAAAGTCCTTTAGGAAAACTTGTAGTAGAATCATTAAGGTGGGGAGTGTTGGCTTTTGCAACGGCGGTAGTTGGATTTTTACTTGAAAATCTTGGTGGACTTAATCTGGATCCAACATTTTACTTATTATTAACAGCAGGACTAAGATTTGCAGATTCCGCATTGCATAAAACGGGAGTAGCAGAGAAAGGACTAACTCGTTTCTAATTATTATTTGTATGTTTAGGACTATTTACGCCAATACAAAGTAAGAAACTAGCTTTAACTTCGTATAACCTCTTTATTGAGTTTTCTTCTTTTGCGCCCCAGAAAGGATTTAAATAATGGAAAGATCAGTTGAAGATCAAGCGATAGAAATGGTTGCTTATAAAGAGAAATTAAAAGCCCTAATGGATGACCTGTCGCCTAGACAGTTATCGGTATTTGCATTAACAATGGAAGGATTCACGCTCGATGATATAGCGGGAGAGTTTGGAGTTACCAAACAAGCAATTTCACAACGAATGGCAGCAGTAAAAGAAGTTGTTGCCAAATATTTCGGGGGTGATTACTAATGAAAGAAACAGGTGAAAAAAGCATAATTGCAGAAGACAATAAAGGAAATAGATATTTTATTCCCAGCGATGGTTTGCGTGTAGAGAAAAAGGATTATGTTGCAAGGGCTCTAGCTGTAGGAGCATTTATTGCGGGGTCTGCGGGATTAGTATACACAGCAGTATCTAATGTTGCAGAAGGCAAGAGAGATCACGAAAACTTAGTGGGAGATTGTCTTAATGAGAATATATTAAGACAGGCCATGGGTGCGCCGGGTGTAACTTTAGATGAATGTCGAGAAGAAAGGGGACTGTGGGCAAATCCAGCTCCAGTAGCAACGCCGACAGGAGGAGGTTGAGTAATACTTGACTAAAGAATTTGAAAATGCACAAGAAGAATATGTCAGAAGATATGCAGACCGAGAGGCAAAAAAGGCATTTGCAAGAGCCGAGAGAATTAGGGATCCTCACGTTGATACTTGCAGGTGTGCTCAGTGTGTTAAGGGGGCCGCAAGAGATGCAAACTACTGGATTATGGATTATGCACCTGATGCTGGCGGGAGTTATCTATATGAGCCAAGACTTGATAACAATGGACAACTTATTCTTTACCATGAGATTGAGGATAATGCTGGAAGAAAGAATCGGGGGACGGAAAGTCCACGAGAATTACCACCACCCGATGATTTAGAACCAGTGTAGGGGGTGATTTATATGACAGTAGAAAATGGAGTTAATATTTTAGCGGTACGAACAGATAGAAAAGGACAAAAAAGAGGCATACAAGTTGTTATGCCGCTTGATGAGGTAACTCAATATATGATGGAAATACAGGAAGCAAACAGTCTTGGCGAAACATCGGTCGCCGAAGTTAAATATAGAGACTTTGATGGCGGAGAACAAGAATTTGTTGCAGAGGATGTTTTTGGAGAAATTAGTTATTACGGACTTCATGGCCCATTGATGGGTAAGTACGTAGATGTCACCTGAATTACCTTTAACTAAAAACCAACGTGAAGCAATACTAGAAAGGGACGATTACCACTCACAAATGAGACATTATTCTGAGGGGCGTGGTTGGTATAAAAATGATGTGTGTCCTTATGACGGCGAACCCTGTCCGCATCTTCATGTACACCACATTCAACCCCAAAGAGCCCATGGAGGAAACGATCCCACAAACTTGATAACCATTTTTGAGTGCGAACATACGGGCAGATGTCCTAGTAATAGAATCAAATGAAAGAGCGAGGTAAACGATACATTGATCCAGAAAAACAATTTTGCGTTCATCCAGACATGATTCAAACTTTTAAAAATTACGATGGAACTAAGGATTCTTTTAAAAAGACCTTTGGAGAAAGAGATGAATTAGTTAAGAATGGAGATGTATTTTGGAATACAGAACACGATGAGGAAATGCTTAAAACCGCCAGAGACAACACCGATAACGCGGCGGCAGGCGGCTGGAGGTTTCCACAAAGAAAAAGGAGAAAATGAAAGAACTTTTAGAACATAAATATCAGTTTACCACAAGGTGCGGGGAAAGATTTAAGTCAGAAATTTATGCTTTTGAGAAACTTCCTAGAGAGATTACCATTTACAAAGAGGGTGATCCCGATTGTGAACGATGTCGGGAGGTTGATGGTGAAATGATGTGTCCAGTAAAGGGTTTACTTCTTAAAAGAGGAAAGAATTCTTTTATTACTTAGCCTCCAAGGTTTAAAGTCTAAGCGGGGATATGTTTAGCCTGCCCTGATAATGAAGTCCCTCCCCGCTTAAACTATTTAAAAAAGAAACTATCAATCCTAGCGAGGGTCGTACTATGACTTAGCCCACTAGGGTAATTTATTATGGCATTTGGTCAAGCCTTGTCAATAGCGGATCGTGTTTCACACAATATATTTTCACATTTACGCACAAATTGGTTATTGTAAGACCTTTAAAAGTATAGTAGATTGGGTTATGTTACAAGACGAAATGTGGGAGCAACTTCTTCAAAAGGATGCAGTTACACACTGTAAAACTTGTGGTAAAAAGATTTGGAAGTTTTGGTATGTAGAAAAGCCGAATATTTTTCCAGAAATGGATCAATGTGGCCCGTGTTTCTTCAAAAATGGAAAACAAACAGATAACAACGGCTGATTATGCTCGCAAAATAACCAACGAAATTCTTGAGTTGAGAAATCGTGCCGATATACTTGTTTGGGAACTTACAAAAAGATTAAAAGAAGTTAGGGATAAACAATTATGGAAAATTGAGGGCGAGGAATCTTTTTTCTCCTACCTTGCACGACCAGAGTTTGCTTTCGATAGAACAACCACCTTAAGATGGATACAAATCTACGAGACTTTTATAGACAAATATTCACTCGCTCCGAGCGAGTTGAATAAAATAGGCTGGACGAAGCTGGCTAAGGTGGTTCCCCACGTAGATGACGATAATTATAAATATATGTTGGAACTAGCAGAAACCAACTCTAGGTCAGATATTGATAGAGAACTTGTTAAACAACATTATCTTACCCCGAAAGAACCAGAAGAACAGGCTTTTATAGAGTGTGTTTATTGCCATAGAATGACCCCCGCGAAGAAAAGAAAAGATGAGTCTTATCCCCAAGAGGACTACAACAGAGTGATAGAGAAGTACAAGGAAGTAAAAGGTATAGACCCCAAAGGAGACGAATATAAACCAATCCAACAAGCAATTAAGACAATGTTTATGAATGGTAGAACACCAGATCAAATTATCTCAGTCATGGAACACGAAAGAGATGCAGAATATAGTTGGACTATTAAAACGATAGCCACAAAGATAGCCGAGATATTGCCCCAAGTAGAACCGCAAGAAGAAATGACAGACTTTGAAAAGAGGTGGAAAAACAAATGAATCCAGCATACGAAATGTTTATTAAGCAGAAAGAGACTTATTTAAAAAGAGATATGAAGGAAGTAAAAAACATTTCTAGTATAGCTAAGGCCTCACTTAATCTACCAAAACCGGAGGATTGGAAAGAAGCAAAGAAACAACTAGATTCAATGCAGTTTCCACAAGACAACGATTTGGGTTGGAAGGAAATCTTAATACACGAAACCCACACCAAGGGTAAAAATACTCACAAACTAACAACCTACCACAAGTGGTTTAGTATTTTAAACTATGAAGGCGAAGCAAAATACAATAGGTGTAGTGAATGCGCAAAGACAAGAAATGCAGTATTAAGGCTCTATAACAATGAGATCAATCAATGTTACGAAAAGCTGTTTGTTTATCAGGGTAGAGATGCAGAAGGAAAAGACTTGAAAGAGCTAGTAAAAGGTGTTTTTGGTGTTTTAGTTCTTTTACTTATAAATTAAGAGCCCATCGGGCAATTGTAGATGAAACAGTCTAGGCAAAGAGTTGTTTTTTTTGTTCTTGTCCGTAAGTGCAGGTAATCCAACGTAAATCGGAACGGGGGGATTATTTTCCTATTTAATTCTTAAAAGAATTAACTAAATACAATACATGACTATTAGAAATTACAATAACATATCCCACCAAAAGTGGTTTAATTCACTTAAACACGTAAATGTATGTGTGGTCTGCGGTGAAAAGATATCTTTAATGGATAGGGGCCAAGTAACTCACAAACAGCAAATATGTAGTCGTATATATAAGTCTGCATTTCAAGCTTTTAAAAGGGAAGCTATTTTGGGTGTTGACAAGTAATACTTCGTAGTATAAGCTAACACTAATGAAAAATGTAAAGTCCGAGGTTTCTAAAAAATTATTACAGAGAGGATGTAGCAAAAACGGAGAAACTGTTTGTTTATGGAAAGATGGTATTCAACATCCAACTTTCATTATTGCCAAAACAGGCGAGGAAACACATTTTACTAATTCTCTAAGGAAAGCAAAAGGTATTTTTGATGTATATTTGGCAATATGAAAAAGTTAAGCATCTCAATAACCCCCGAACAATATGAGTTTATTAAAAAGCTTGCAATTGAAAGATACGAGAGTCGTTTCAGCCAAGCACTTAGACTTGTAATCCAAACATTTATAGTTACTAGTAAGAAATAACATGAACAAATCTCTTCGCCCACAAGACAAACTATTCAACGACTTTGTTACTAGAGTTTATAAAAACATGGAAACTGTAATCACTTATAACAAATCCGAAGATGGTTTACCAAAGACAAATATAGATCCATATGAATATGTAGATTATGAAGATCGCGGCGTTCAAAGTTTACTTGATGAATAATATGAATACTTTAAAAGAATTAAACAAATTAAACAAAGCAATACTTCATGCACAAGTAAAACTTAGTAAAGATGAAGTAAAGGCTTACTTAGAAGGTTATTTAAAAGGACTAAGATATATTGAAAAAAGGAAAATTAGAATGTCTTACGAAGACTACGAGGACACATCATGGTAAATAAATATAAATTACACATAAACAAAAAGACTTGGTTTCTACTTGGGCTATCAATCTTTATATTAGCGTGTGGGGCTATGTACGCGCTTCTAAGGTCGGTAAACGCTTGGTTTGATAGTAATGAACTAGTCTTTAACCAACCTGTCACTGTTGAGTTCAAAAAGCCAATAGAAATAAAGGCAAGAGAAATACCAACCAAAGAAATAGTTACCATATTAGAGTCAATTCCTGCACCTGAGGATTTAGAGACTGAGCCTGAACAACTAATATACAAAACTTTCGGAATTGAGCATTATCGAATGGCCATAGCCGTGTCTCGATGTGAAGGCCTAAACCATCCCGCTGATGGGTTTAATACAAATACCAATGGAAGCATAGACGTAGGCTACATGCGTATAAATTCCGTTCATTTTAAAACCCCTGGATGCTCTCTATTAGAAGTTGCCACTCCTGAAGGAAATATAAGTTGTGGATATAAAGTTTGGGACAGGGCCGATGGTAAAGAAGGTAATGGTAAGGGTAACTTTAATGCCTGGGTGGGCTACACCAACGGATGTGCATTAACTAAATATGAATAACGATACCAAAGAAACATCTTGGACAAGCATAGATTTATATTACAAAGGCTTTCATATAAAGAAAAGCGTTCCGAGTAGCTACAAGGCCACTCAAATAGTAAAGATAATTAACACTTATATTAAAAGGGGTTTTGAACCATCCTGGAATAAAGACACAAGCGAAATACAATTAAACAAAGACCCGATAATGAATGCAACCTCTGGTCAAGGTAAGAAATATGTCTGTGCCACTTGTGGTGCTGATGCTGACTACAAGGAAGGAATAAGTAAAACTGGTAAGCCGTGGAGGGGAATATTTTGTAAAGAAACTAAAGAACATGTGGCTTGGAATGCAACAAAATGAAAATCATCACCGAAGAACTTACAAAAATTAAAGAAACACAAAGCGTAAGAATGTACGCCAACGAGAATATCTTAGTTTTATACATTTTAAAAAGTAATGGCGAGCAGGTGATTTCAATTCCAATCTCTAAGGTCTTTCAGGTTAAAAGAGGATTAGAGAGCTATGTCCAAAAGTATTGGCGTAAAAAAACCAAAAAAGCAAACGGTAAGTAAGTTAAAGAAAAAAGCATGGGACGTTTTCTCTAAGTGGATACGCCAACGCGACACAATTGACTTAGGTGGAAGGAAAGTAATTTTATGCTACACATGCGGAAAAGAATTAGATTTCAAACAAGCTCAAGCTGGACATTTCATTCCTGGTCGCCATCCGATTTTTCTTTTTGATGAACGACAAGTACATTCGCAATGCTATCACTGTAATATCGGGCTTAAAGGCGCTTGGCCGGATTATCTAAAGAAAATGGTAAGAGAATACGGACAACAAGAGGTAGACACAATGCTAGCAATGAGGGGTATTGTCAAGCAATTCAAGGTGCATGAACTAGAGACAATTTATTTGAAATACAAAAGTTTACTAAAATGAAAGTCACAACTGAAATATCTAAAAGAATTAAAGTTCGAGAAGGTAAAAAATATGTAGTCTTTACTATAGATTCTGATGGGAATTGTGAAGACTTTGATTCTAATATGCCTTACAAAAAGTCAATAAGCGACTGGGTATTTTATTCGAAAGCTATTTCAAAAATGATTAAAGAAATTAAAAAATATGACTAAACATATATTCTGGGTTGGAGTGATATTTATAATAATGGGGATAATAGTCTTTTGTCTTGATGTGATTTTGAAATATAAAATTGCTGAACTTAATCTTCGTAGAGATATGTTTGATTGGCAACAAAAGGTATATCAAAAAGATTTAATCAAGTTCTGTCAACAATTAGATGTAAATAAGATAAATCCCAACTGGGGATATAAATCTTGTATAGAATCTTTAATAAATAATAAACCAATTTTTAAAGACTGAAGTTATAGAATTAGAGGGTTTTGGTGGTGCGGGATGGCAGAATAAGGCACACTGCTAATTAAGTAGAGCAACTATTTGTCCGCACCAACCAAAGCCCTTTAAATAACTTTTACCAAAGAGGAGAATATATGAAGAAAGAATTTATAAAGAAGTTTGTTAAACCATTTCAAAATAATAAAGATTTTAATGAAATGCAATTAGGAGCTATTGAAATAAGGGATCATATGATGTTTGACTGGTTTGACCAAAAGCTAAAAGAAAGAGAGAAAGAGGTAATTGAAAAAATAAAGGATAAGTTACTAGGAGAAAGTTTAACGGGGGAAGATGCTTTACTCGATGACCTGGCGGAAGAAGCTGTGTTTAAAGTCTTGGATGAAATTCTAAACTCTAACTCTCAAAAATAAGAATATGAGTCTTATGTTAGTAAGCGAAGAATCATTAGAAATATACAGCGAAGCAACTAAATTGGCTATGAAGAATAATCAGGTTGTTGGTAAAAATAATGATTACTATATAACATTGGAGCAACTTGAAGAAATAATAAAGCGTGCCAACAACATTATTAGTAGCAATAAAAGAATATGAAAAACAAAGACAAATCCCATGACCTATTTGACGCAGTTTTCTTTGTTGTGGGAATATTAATGATTTGTATTGGACTTGGTTTAATACATATTGGTTTGCTTTTAATATTTGGGGGAATAATGGCTCTATATTCTGTAGATAACTTTTAAAATTAAAAGACTAGAAATAATCTCAAATGAAAAAGAAAATAAAAAGATGGTTTATTAAATTACTTTCAGACAAGTTTGGTGCTGATATACAAGCATACTGGAGTGAAACTGAAACACAACAACATTGGTATAAAGCAAGGAGGGCTGGTTATAAGAAAAGTGAAATGGGATTTTATTATGCGGATATAGCCGATAGCGGGGACAGTGATTTGGGAAGATATTTATTCTAAACTCTCAAAAATAAATAACTTTTACCAAAGAGAATATGGAAAATGTTTGTGTAAATTTGAGTAATTGGTGGCCTTTTGGAATCCTAATTTTGGCTATTATAATAACGTCAATGACATATAAAAAATAAAATAATATGAGAAAGAAAGAAGAAATAACAATTAAAGACTTTTTGAAAATGCCGGCGGGTTATTTATCATACAAAAAGAGTGATATAGAAATTGCCTTAGAGCCTTGTCTTAACGGATATGACGTAGCGGTTTATAGGAATCTTGAATTATTAGAACCAAAAAGGTGTACAGACATTAAAAATGCTAATGATCCAATAGAATTAGTCGGCATGACCAAAAAAGTTTCTGAATGGATAAACGAATACGCAAGAAAATATTTAACTCTCAAAAGTAAATGACTTACTTTTTTACATTCTTAACAGGTTTTATAATAGGTTTAGTTGTAGGAGTAATAGCTATAAGCTTTTGGTCACTAATAATGGTCTTAAAAGATGAAAGAGACTAGATGTACTAGATGCCAAAAACAGAGTATACGAATCTTTACGATATAACCGACCTTCAACAAAAGATCGTGCGGTTTATTACTTATTGGGTAATGACTGAAAAGACTCCTATTCCCCAAAAAGAAATAATAGACGAAATGAAAAGAAAAGGCCGGAATAGTTCTACTGTAGTCAATGCATTGAATGGTCTGCTAAAATTAGGTTATATAAGGAGAGCTGTAATAATATCAAATAAAACATTTTATGTGCAACTAAGGAAGATATGATTACAAAGCCTACAAAGTATTCAGAAGAAACACTAAAGACTTATGATGAGTATATGGCAGAAGCTATTCCCCAAAACATGAAGATACCGACAGTTGAAGGATTCGCCCTTAAACTCGGGATAAGTAAAGAAACTCTTTATCAGTGGAGAAAAATACACAAAGAGATATCTGACGCTTTAAGAGAATTAAAGATGAAACAGAAAGAATATCTTACTGAAATAGGGGTATTCGGCGGTAAGGAAATCAACTCAAATATTGTCATGCTACTTCTTAAAGTAAACCATAAGATGATAGAATCAACTCATACAGATATTACTTCTGGCGGCAAGCCACTTCCAATTTTAGGCGATGTACATAAAGACTCGGGCAACCGAGAAGCTCCAGAAGCTAACAAAGAGGATTAGAGGAATAGCAGGTGGGACAAGTGCCAGTAAGACTATCTCAATTCTTCTTATTTTAATTGATTACGCCCAACGGCATGATAATCAAAGGATAAGTGTAGTATCAGAGTCATTCCCCCATTTAAAACGTGGTGCAATCAGAGACTTCCTTTCAATAATGCGGGAGCATAACTATTTCAAAGATGTGATGTGGAATAGAACTGACTGCATTTACACTTTCGAGACGAAAAGTATAATCGAATTTTTCTCAGCCGATCAGCCGGGCAAAGTTCGGGGGCCAAGGCGTGACGTCCTTTTCATTAACGAAGCAAATAACATCAGTTACGAGACTTACACGCAGTTGGAAATCAGGACTAAAGATATAGTTTGGTTAGATTGGAACCCTGTAAGTGAGTTTTGGTTTTATGCGAATGAGATATCAGGCGAGCCGGCAGTTAAAGATAGAGACGATTGCGACTTTTTAATTCTTACTTATAAGGATAATGAAGCTCTTGACCCAAAACTTATTGAAGCAATTGAAGTAAGGAGAGGAAACAAGAACTGGTGGAAGGTTTATGGGTTGGGTGAGTTAGGTGATGCCGAAGGAAGAATATACAAGGACTGGGCAATAGTTGACGAGACCTCACGAAGCAGCCTTAAGACGGTATGGACTAGACTTCGGCTACACCAACGACCCGACAGCAATAGTTGCGATTCACTATTACAATGGCGGTTATATTTTGGATGAGATATGTTACAACCACGGATTAAGCAATAAAGACATAGCAGATAGATTAATTACTGAACCTCCTGCTTTAGTGATGGCCGATAGTGCAGAGCCAAAGTCAATTGACGAAATGTATAAAGTATACGGAATTAACATTAAAGGATCGCAAAAAGGTCAGGGGTCTGTTTTACAGGGAATTCAGTATGTGCAACAGCAAAGAATAAGTGTTACCAAGCGCTCACTCAATCTTTTAAGAGAATACAGAAACTACTTATGGATAACGGACAAAGACGGAAAGATAATCAATGAACCCCAAGAGTTTTTGAATCATTTAATGGATGCGACCCGTTACGGGATGGACTCATTCCGACCAATGCAACCGATACTTCAGGATAATAACGTGGGGGGAATCCTTCCTTACATTCCCAACGTAGGCTAGCTATTGCCTTTAATTAAAATGATAGTTTACTCTTAAGGCATGGCAGAAATTAAACTAGAAAACTTAGAACTTCAGATGCTTCTAAATAATAAAGAGGCGGGATTTAATTACCGGGAAAGGCGTGAAGAGTCATGGAGAGAGAACTACGAGCTATATAGGGATCACGTTACAATCAATCGGTTAACACAGCGCCAGTCCGTCAATCTTCCCCTGATGAAGACAACCCTCAGAACACTCCTCAAGGATGTTGACGATATGCCTGTAATAGTATTTGAGAACTTGGATAACGACAAAGAAGCCGAAGTGTTCCAGAATGAGTATTGGAAGTGGACACTTGAAAGAAATAACGCAGAAATTCAGGACATTGTAGACAAAAAGCAGGACTTCTTCTTTGGAAGGACATTTGACTCATGGCAGGTAGAGGATGGGGCGATTAGATTTGACATTGAAGATCCTGAAGATATTTTGGTTGATAGGTTTATGAACCCTTATGATATAGACTCATCGAGGTTTCTGATTCACACGCATATATTTGTACCCCTTAGTAGTCTTAAAAGAAATCCTGATTATGATAAAAAGGAAGTAAGGAAACTCGAAGATTACTTTAAATCACAACTCGGAATAATTAAGGCGAAAGATAACGAGAACACACTACAGGAAAAGAACAAGAAGATGGCCGACATGGGTGTGAGCGATATAGAAGATCCAGTACTCGGAGAAACTTATGTAGAGCTAACAATTCACTATGTATTTAGAGAAGGCGAGAAGTATGAGGGTAAGGAGTTACCAGATCAGATATTTGTTTACGTTGAAGCCGAAGAGCAAACAATCTTAATGAAGAAACCCCAAGAGGTGATAATTGGTACAACTGAGGATCACTACTGGAGAAACCATTTCAGATACAACACTTGGGGAGATGATATAGACAAACAAGATTTTTGGACAGATGGGATAGCCGATATAGTAAGGGTTCCGAATAAGGTGCTTAACTCCTGGTTCTCACAACTAGTCGAGAACAGAACACTAAGAAACTTTGGTATGCATTATTACGATTCTTCTCTAAAAGCTGATGGTTTTATTCCTTCAACCTTCAATCCCGTCCCCTGGGGATGGTATCCTGTACCAGGTAAACCTGCAGATGTTCTTCAAAAGGTGGATATTCCTGATTTATCAGAATCCTTAGACGAAATGGCTTATATAACTGAGATGACTGAGAAGGCTACGGGTGCTACAGCAACACAACAGGGAGTACAAACCGAGAGGCAGGTTACGTTGGGTGAGGTGGAGTTAGCACAAGGTGAAGCAAAAGCCAGGACACAAGGGATGTCTAAATTTTATACAGATGCTTGGAAGCAAAGAGCAACTAAATTCCTTAAATTAGTTGAAGCAGCGAGTGGCCAGTTGGATGCAGTCAAGATTTACAAGGAAGGAAGAAATACCGATAATATATTTGAAAGAGAGATATCTCCTAAAGATTGGATGACCAAAGCCGGGTATAGAGTTAAAGTCTGGAGCCAAGATGAGAAGAAAGCCAATGACACTGATTCACTTCAAAAACTTCAATTACTAAAGATGGAGATGTTTGATAATCCCAAAGTCTTAGATATTTACAAGAGAAAATTAGCTGAGTTTGCTGATCTAACCCCAGATGAAGTAACTGAGATAATGGAGTTTGAAGAGCAAAAGATGACAAATCCAATGCTTGGGGCTGGTATGCCGATGAATGGACAACAGCAACCACAACTGCAACAACCTAAACAGCAACAACCCATGCTTATACAATAATGTTAGATTCGATATTAGAGAAAGCAGGACTTAAATACGAGGACTTAAATCCTTCAGAGAAAGAAACACTTAATGTATGGCTGGAAGCACTCCAAAAAGGCGCTTTAAGTGTCGAAAAGATCAAAGAGTACATCACTTCAATGAAAGAGGCTGTTGAACAGGAACTTTGCAAATCCAACATAGAGAAAAAACAGGATTTATTCTTAAAAGCAAGATTAAGAAACTATATGTTACTAGATGCCTTCTTAAGTACACCGGAGAGAGCCAAACAACAAATGGAGAACGCAGTATCTAGTATTGTTGGAAAGAAGGTGGGTTAAATGCCTAAAGTTAAAATAAAGGGTAAGGTAAAGCATTTTCCATATAGCAAGGCTGGTTACAAAGCAGCCGCCAAGGCCAAAAGGAAGAAAAAGAAAAAGAGTTGACAGAAAAGTTTTTCCTTAGTATAATTCCTATATGGTTTACGCTGATATAGAAAAAGGAAGGGCTTATAGTAGAGAATATAATAGAAAAAGAAGAAAAGACCCCATATATTTAGAGTACCGTAAAAAATATTATAGAGAATGGTATACTAAAAATGGAAGAAATAGAGCCCCAGATTACATAGAAGCTATATTAACTTGGCGAAAGGAACACCCCGAAGCATTTAAGGCTTACTGTAAAGTTGCTTATGCACTTAAAATAGGTAAATTAGTCAAACCCAAGAAATGTTCTAGGTGCAATAGAGAAAGTAGATTATCTGCTCACCACGAGGACTATTTGAAACCGTTAGATGTTATATGGTTATGTAGTTCCTGTCACAAAAAAATACATTCCATTTGACAATAAACAATTTCATTGTCTAATCTTAACCAATGAATCCCGAGGCTCAAGAGTATTTGGAGAAAATTCTTGAAAAGAATCCAGATACACTCACTAAAGATGAAATAGTCTTTTTGAGAGCAAGGCGAAGTTATCTCAAAGCATCACAGTTAGAAGAATACGAAAGCGTACTAGAAACCAAACCTCCTACTAAGGAGCCGGTAAAGAAAAATGCCAAAGCACCAAAAGCCAAGTAAAGAAGAACTCCAAGAGAAGGAGCAGGAAGCTATAGAAGAGGCTGAAAAATTAGAAGCTTCAATTGACGAAACTGAACCATCTGAGCCGATTCCAAGTGAACCTGCTCCGTCTGAACCACAAGAAGAATCCGAAGAAGCAGAACCTTCAAAGGAAGTAAAAGAAAAACTCAAGATAGAGGTAGCAGAGAAGAATAAAAAGTTGTCCGCTTCAGCACGTGAGGCACAGAAGCTATACGCAAAGAATAGGGTTATCAACAAAGCTTTAATTGATGCAGAAGAAACTCCCGAGCCAACAGAAGAAGACTTACAAAAAGAGTTTAAGGACTGGGATGTGATGAGTGATACTGAAAGAACTTTTGCTAAAGAGACAGTTATAAGCAGGAATTGGAGAAAGACCATATCTCAAGCCAAAGAACAGGCAACTAAGATAGAGAGGTGGAATGATTCGGTTAATGAGTTTATAGGAGATCCCAAGACATTAATTGACAGCCCGGAACTTGAAGGTAAAACAAACGAATTTGAGTCTTTCGCCAAAGAAGAATCCAATAACAGCGTACCATTTAAAGTATTGGTAGGTGCTTTCCTGCATGAGCAGTCAACCAACAGCAAACCGCATAAAGGAAGAATGTTTGAAAATGGATCTGGTGGGCCAAATGACAAGCCACAACCGAAAAGCGATACTATTACCCTAGAAGAGGCAAGAAAATTAAGAGAGACGGACTACAATAAATACAAGGAATATTTAATAGCGGGAAAAATTAAGTCCGACCTTTGAGGCTAAATTAGTCTATTTTCCCCTATTGACTTAAACTAAAAACGCTATCCATACTTACAACTAGATAACTCCTAACCTTCATTAAGAAGACGGTAAAGTAGATCTACAACTTTACCAAAATGTCAGCATACGGAACAAAAATAGCAGAAGGTTTTTCAAGCAAAGTAATGCAGTTTGTGTATGACAATAACCTTTTAGACACAATTGTCAACAGAAACTACGAAGGTGAAATTAACGGAGTAGGATCCAAGCTAAACATCCTCGACTTCGGCAAACTCTCCGAAAAGACTTACGCAGACGCAGCCCTCACAGCAGACTCCCTAACAGAAAACAATGGCGCATTAACTATCGATCAATACAAATCTTTCTACTGGAAAGAGAAGACCCTCGCAAAGTGGCTTTCCTACATCAAGAATCCACATCCTTATATAGTTACTCAGGTTGGTGAGGAACGATCAAGAAACATGGATTTGTTCGCCTTTGATCTTCACCCGGATGTTGGCTCAGGAAATAGAGTTGGGACTGATTACACTACAGGTGATGTTGAAGTAGCGGTAACGACAGGTGTTGTAACAGGAAACGGAACGACCTTTACTGCAGCTATGGTTGGTCGGGGTTTCAAAGCCACTGGACACACAACCTGGTATAGGATTAAGACATACACAAGCGCAACCTCTATAACTATTGAAGATGATCTTGATGATTCAACATCTGCTTACACAGGCGGAGCAATAGCGGCAAGTACAGCGTATACCATCGAAGCGGCCACAGTATTAACAATTACCGCAGCAAATATTCTAAACAAAGTTGCAACACTTAAACAAAGACTTGATTTAGCAGAGAAGAATGGGTTTTCGGCAGTACCGGACTCAGATAGATACTTAGTTGCTCCTCCTGAATTTTTCACAATACTTACTCAGGGAACGGGAGTAGTCCTTCATGTTGATGAAGCATATCAGGATTTAGTTAAAAAGGGCTTTATGGGTATGTTGCAAGGTTTCAAACTCTTTCAGAGTAATAGACTTGACGGCGATAATACTGATGGCTACTATCTGCTTGCAGGACATCCAAACTGGCTTACATTTGCAGAGAAAGTTCTTGATGCAAGAATGGAAGAGGATCTTATAGGAGACTTCGGTACAGCATACAAAGACTTATTTGTTTATGGAGCTAAGGTGAAAGACATCAACCGACACCAAGCGGCATTAGGATTCTGGAAGTTTTAAAAAAGTAAATAAGTAAAGAGCTATTAAAGCCTACAGCTTGAAGCCTACAGCTATAAAAAAAGCGCTAGGTTTTAAGAAGTAGGCTTTTTTAATAGGAGAAACATGGCTAAGTTTTTACTAAAACAAGATTTATCACTAGACGACCAGGCTGAACTCGCACGAATCGAGGCTAAATCTAGTGGATTAAGGACTACTACGGAAGCGAACTTCTTAACAGCTCTTTTACCTTACAGAACAAATAGGGTTTTGAGGTGGGATACAGAGTTGGTTCAAGGATCAACAAGTCAAGGACATCTATCTACAGATGATATTTTAGAAGCTGAAGGAAATACGCTTCCTACCGGAGATTCAGGATTTAAACATGGTGCAGTATTTTATGATCTTGATAAGAATGGAAATAATGTTTATGTAAATACGGGAGACGATACCTATGCTATATGGAATCAGCCAATGGAGACTGAAATAGCGTCAGGATCAGCCTCAGCAAGCCCATCAGCGTCCAAATCAGCATCCAAGTCTGCTTCTCCAAGTGCGTCAGCTTCAAAGTCTCTTAGTCCCTCAGCATCAGGTTCAGCCTCGGCCAGTAAGAGTGGATCTAAATCTGCTAGCCCCTCAGGATCACTTAGTCCTAGTGCTAGTGCATCTAAAAGCCTTAGTCCTTCTGGCTCGGCTTCAGCCAGTGCCTCTAAATCTGCAAGCCCATCTGGTTCTCTTAGCCCGTCAGCATCAGGCTCTGCCAGTGCATCTGGATCAGCCAGTCCGTCAGGTTCAGTATCAGCATCTCTTAGCCCTTCGGCCTCAAAGAGTCCATCGGCTAGTGCGTCTAAGTCTGTAAGTCCATCTCTTAGCCCATCAGGAAGTCTTAGTCCTTCAGCTAGCGCATCTAAATCAGCCTCAAAGTCCCTTAGTCCATCAGGATCACTTTCGCCATCAGCTAGTGCAAGTCCAAGTGCAAGTATTTCATTCCCATAACTATGACTGAACTACCAACAGATACATTTGGAAGACCAATACAGATAACTCCTATGGGGACTTCTCTGGCTCGTTATGTCCAAGCCACTTTGTCTTCGTCAATTGAGATTACCTTAAATACAAATACTACTTTTTTGCGAATATATGCAATTTCTAAAGATGTTTATTTAAGATGGGGAATAGAAGATGCCAATGCTTCACTTTTTGACGAGATTATTCCAGCCAATCAAATTGTAGACTTGGCGATTGCTTTACAAGCGGATGGAACCAAGCAGACTGCTTTTAACATTATTGAAAGAGAATCGGGCGCAACGGCTATTATTATAGAAAAATAATGTGATATTTATATGGAACCTAAAAGACACTTCTAAACTCTTAGTTAAACTTCAAAAGGGGGTAGTCTGATATGGCAGTAGTATTAGGAACAAGTTCGGGTTTTGTAACAACAGCTCCAACTTCTGACCCCGCAGGAACATCCACTACTTTTGATGGTTCTTCGGTTGTAACAAAAGACACTAGCCCAGCAGGAGCTACAAAAATAACAGAGATAGGTTGGTATCGTGCTGCTGGTACTAATAGTGCAAACTTTGAGGTTGCATTATATTCTGATACTGCCGGCGTGGCAGATGTTAGGCTTTTTGTAGATAATACCAACTCCGATACTGCGGGTGGCTGGGTTCGTGTAACTGTAGATTGGGCAATTTCCCCTAGCACAGCCTACTGGCTTGGTCTACAAATGGACGCTCACTCAGGTAACAGTGGAGTTGACAGTGAAGCCTCTGGTGGTGCCGGGAGTGATATACTCGCATCTCAAACAACCCTTAATGACCCTTATGGAGGCGGTGCGGTGGCTGATGCTGACGGAATGTATGCAATTTATGCTGTTTATACAAGTGGATCGGCATCGCTGAGTCCTTCAGCTTCTTTATCTCCTTCTGCCTCAGTTTCACCAAGCGCATCACTTTCCCCATCTGCTTCTCTTTCACCCTCAGCCAGCGTTAGTGAATCAGCGTCTTTGTCACCCAGTGCTTCCCTTTCCTTCTCAGCTAGTGAAAGCCCCAGCGCATCAGAAAGTAAAAGTCTAAGTCCTTCGGAATCGGGCAGTTTCAGTGCTTCGCCTTCAGGCTCGGAATCCCCCTCCGCTTCCGAAAGTAAGTCGGCCTCACCATCTGCTTCTGAATCTAAATCTCTAAGCCCATCTGCCAGTGAAAGCCCGAGTGCCTCTGAGTCAAAGAGTCAGTCCCCATCAGCTTCAGAAAGCAAATCACTCTCTCCATCAGCAAGCCTGTCTCCCTCAGCGAGTGAGTCAGAATCTCTTTCTCCTAGTGCTTCGGAGTCTAAATCAGCTTCCCCCTCAGCGAGTTTATCCCCTAGTGCATCAGAATCAAAAAGTGCATCTCCTAGTGCCAGTGAATCTAAAAGCCCTTCTCCTTCGGCAAGCTTGTCACCCTCGGCTTCATTATCACCTTCTGGAAGCGCCAGTCCATCAGGGGTAGGTTCGGGTTCGGCCAGTTTAAGTCCCTCGGCATCAGAGTCTAAGTCTGGTTCTGCTAGTGAGAGTAAGTCGGAATCTGCGTCAGAAAGTAGGTCTTTAAGTCCGAGTGGGTCTGAATCTAAAAGTGGCTCCGCTTCTGAGAGCAAATCCCTTAGCCCAAGTGCAAGCGAATCTAAGTCTGGCTCTGCTTCCGAAAGTAAATCATTATCGCCCTCCGCATCGGAATCAGCATCCGGTAGTGCATCCGCCTCTAAAAGCTTAAGCCCGTCAGCTAGTGCCAGTGCTTCAGGAAGCCTAAGCGAGAGTAAATCTCTATCTCCATCGGCTTCGGAATCCAAAAGTGAGTCTCTTTCTGTGAGTTCATCTGCAAGTGAATCAAGATCAGAAAGCAAAAGCCCTTCACCTTCCGTATCGGAAAGTATCTCACCAAGTGGGAGTGAATCTCCGAGTCCAAGCCCTAGTTCTGAAGAATTAGTTGTGATAATAAAAGTATCGAAGTTACAATCTAGTCAAAATGTAATAAATAATTTAAATAATAGCTAATCTTCCTGTTGACTTCCACTAATTCACCTACTCATAATTTACTCAATGAGGCGTATAAATCTTTTTATAGATGATAAAGACTTTAGTCTCTTAGAGGAACTCCCCGGAACAATAAGTGAAACAATAAGAATAGCAATTCGTGAATTTCTTCAAAAGCTATACAAAGTGAATGTAAGCGCTTCAAAATCTAAAACAAAGGAGAGTGAGTAATATGGAAAGTTTAACACCGCTAGTTCCAAAACCGCAACATAAAGCTATGACAATGAGTTTTTTTGATGCCTTAAAAGTAGTCCAAGCAGGAAAATGGGTCGCAAGAATATCTTGGGCAAATAAAGACTATTGTTTAATGAAGGATACTTGGCTAAGTATTTACACTAAAGGCAAGTTTCACACTTGGCTAATTAACGATGGTGATATGGAGGGACGGGATTACATTATTGTAACTAGGCTAAATTAAATGGATTTAAGTATAATTATTCCCAATCGCAATTCACCCTTCACAGCTAAAACTATAGAAGATGTTTTAAAAAATGCTGGAGTAGACATAGAAGTGATTGTAAACGTAGATGAGAAGTGGCCAGAACCCCTAAGTGAAGATGGGAGAGTCCACTATATTCATCCCGCCTCCCCAATAGGTTTAAGACAAGGAATCAATAACTGCGTTGCTATGGCCAAAGGAAAATACATTCTAAAGTGTGATGACCACGTAGCATTTGGTGAGAATTTTGGCAAAATACTCATTGAAAACCACTTAGAAGATAATTGGATACAGATACCAAGGCGCTATGCTTTAAATGTTGAAGAATGGAAGATTGAAGAAAGAACAGACAATAAGTACCCAATTAACTATATGTATATTGACTTTCCACGTAAAGGTAAAGATCACGATGACGGGATGCATGGCGTACCCTGGAAGCGTGATAGAACTGAGGAAATAGACGATACGCCATCAATGCAGGGTTCATGCTACTTTATGACCCGAAACTACTTCCTAAACGTACTGGGGGGGCTAAAAGAAGAAGGTTATGGACAGTTTGCCCAGGAGAGTCAGGAGATAGGTTTCAAGACTTGGTTGGGAGGAGGGGCCATAAAAGTAAATAAGAAAACTTGGTATGCACACTTACATAAAGGTAGAAGATACGGAAGGATGTATAGATTCCCTGGTGGTACTGTAGAAGCTTCTAGTTGGAGTGCAGATCACTGGTTGAACAATAGAGAGCCTGATATGGTTCATAAATTCGAGTGGTTTATAAATACCAAATTCCCCGGTATGCCTTCATGGCCTAGCGATTGGGAAAAACAAATAAAGGAGATGGGATGGATAAGTTAACTGAGTTGGCTATTAAGTATAAAACCGACAAGTGGGGTAAACACCACTACACGCCTCATTATTACGAGATGTTTAGAAATAACTCCAAAAGACGTAGGGTTAAAAAGGTTCTTGAAATAGGTGTAGGCGAAGGTGCTGGACTTAGAATGTTTAGAGATTTTTTTCCAAATGCAATGATCTACGGGGCTGATAATCAGGTAGGAAGGTTGTTTAAAGAGAATAGAATTAAGGTTTTTCTCTGCGATCAATCTAAAGGACATGACCTCATATATTTATTCGGCAATGTCGGTTTAGATATGGATTTAGTTATAGATGACGGATCACACAAACCGAAGGACCAAGTTTATACCTGTATGTCCGTAATGCCTCGTTTAAAGAAAGATTGCATCTATGTTATTGAGGACGTGGCCGATATCAGTATTCTGGAACCAATAAGCAAGATTTATTCCACTAATACAATCGAATGTGGAGAACGCTATGACGATAGGCTAATTGTTGTAAAACATAAATGAAAATAGCAATTGTAGGAACAGAACACATGGCCCAGGCTTTTTCATATTGCATGGAAAGGATAGGCCACGAGATAGTTAAATTGGAGGAGTGTGAAGTGTGTTGGGTAGCAATTGATACTCCTATTAGTAAAGATGGCCGGGGAGATATCGAAGATGTGTTTATTGTAGCCAAAAGAGTAAGGGATAAACTCAGACAGGGTGTATTGGTAATTTGTTCAAGCCAAGTACCAGTAGGGACTTCAAGAGAACTGATGAAGATACTAGGAGATAACTATGCTTATATTCCCGAACATATGAGAATCGGAAGGGGAATCTTTGATTTTATAAATCTTACACAAATTACGATTGGAGTTGATAGCGACAAACCTAAGCCCACTCTAGTTAATATGTTCCACGACAAGACGGTTTTCTTTACGAGTATAGAAACTGCTGAGATGATTAAACACGCAACAAATGCTTACTTAGCAACTACCGTATCGTTAATCAATGACATTGCCGATATATGTGAACAGGTTGGCGCTGACGTAGTTGATGTTACAAAAGCGTTAAGGTCTGATTGGAGAATAGGTAAAGAAGCATATTTAGATGTGTCAGTGGGATTTCGAGGTGGCCATTTCGATAGAGATATAAATTACTTACAAGAAGTAGCCAAGAACAAGGGTGTGGAAACTCCGATACTAAATGCTGTTATGGAAAAGAATCACAAACGCAGAGATAAAATTGTCAGTAAACTAATAAACTTATGAATTTTGCTTTGATAGGTGCAGGGAAGATGGGAACCAGATGGGCTGGAGTGTTGGGCGACTCCTTACTTGCTATTGTTGAACCCAAGACTGGTACTATTGCACTACAAGATGTATTGGAGGCATCGAATATAGATGCTGTTATAATCGCTACTCCCCACAAGTTCCATGCTTCTATTACCGAACAAGCCCTCAAAGCTGGTAAGCACGTTCTTTGTGAAAAGCCCAGCGCTATTACATCAAAAGAGATTAAGAAGAATATTAAGTTAGCAAAGAAAATGGGTTTGATTTACAAGATAGGTTATAACTACCGATTCCACGACGGGTTTATCAAGGCCAGAGAGTTTTACAAAGCAGGAGATATAGGTAAGTTACTCTTTATAAGGGCAAGACATGGTTTCGGAGGAAGACCTGGCTATGAAAAAGAATGGAGAATAAACAAGGAAATGGGTGGGGGAGGACACTTGCACGATCAAGGGGTACACATGATTGATATGGCCAGGTCGTTCATGGGAAAGATTGACAAAGTAGAAGGATTCAGGGCCGATACTTATTGGGGATCAGGGACTGAAGACAATGCTTTTGTACTTCTTAAAAGCGGAAATGTAATTGCCTCAATTCACAGTAGTTTGACTCAGTGGAAACGGATGCACACTTTTGAGATATACGGCACTAAGGGTTATCTGGTCGTTGAAGGGTTGGGGATGAGATATGGAGAACCTGAAAAGTTGATAGTTGGAAGTCGTACAGACGACCCTGACAAAGTGAGAGAGTTTGTTATTCCTTGTGATTCAATAGCAGATCACTCATTGGAACTTGAATTAGAAGATTTTATGTCGGAATCGAGATCAAACGCCGAAGATGCTTACGAAACACTGAGGATTGTGGAAGAAGTATATAAAAAGGACAAGATATGAAAGCTGTGATACTTGCGGCGGGTAGGGGGGAAAGGATGATGCCACTGACGGCAAAGACTCCTAAGCCATTGTTGAAGGTCAATGGATTGCCGATTATTGATTACATATTAGCCTCTCTTCCAGAAGAAATAGACGAAATAATTATTGTTATTAAGTATCTGGGAGATAAAATTGTAAAACATATAGGTAAAAGAAAAGAAGTAAAGTATGTCACCGGATCGGATGAGGGGAATGTGTATAGCTTTCTTGCTACAAGAGATTACTTAAAAGATGAAAGATTTCTTTTAATATACGGAGATGAAATACCAAACCCAGTCAATATTGAAAGATGCCTAAGAGAAGATTTAAGTATTCTAACATTTAATAACGGAATATACGATGGCGTGATGGTTTTGAATACGGACATATTTGATTATGAACCAGTTAATGAACAATTCAGATCATTAGTAGAAGAGTTTGTCGCCAGTCATAAAGTAACACTTATAGAGGCCGAGGATTTTATAGGAGAAATCAATACACCCAAAGACTTAGAAAGAGTAAACAATGCCTAAAGTAAGTATTATTGTACCGAGTTGCAATGAGATTGCTACGACCAATGAGGGAGTTAATGTTCTTCAAAGGACTGTACAGGATGTATATGAGAAGGCTACGGGTGAGTTTGAAGTAATAGTTGGTTTTAATGGCCCTGAATACCAAGACTTCCCTGATTATCCCAACTTCAGAGTATTAAGGCTACCTGAGAATGTGGGGATAAAGGCAATGGTGAACATATTAGCTATTATGGCCACAGGCAAGTATATCTATAAGTCCGATGCACACTGTTCTTTCGGTAAGGGATTCGACGAAGTCTTACAGGCGGATATGCAGGATAATTGGATTGTCACTCCACGTTTCTATGTGCTAGACGGTAAGACTTGGGAATGGCAGGATGAAAGATTTTACGATTATTTCTACCTATCATGTCCATTTACGGACAAAAGGGGCTTTAGATTTAAAGCTGGAGGGCATTGGCCTCAGAAAACAGCAGAAAAACTGGATATTCTAATAGACGAAACTCCACAATTTCACGGCTCTGGATGGTTTGTAAACCGAGACTTCTTTCTTAACAAGATAGGGGGCTTCCCCTTGATTGACCCTATGGGACACGCCCAAGAGCCGCCTAATCTCGGACTAAAGACTTGGTTTTTGGGAGGTAAGGTAATGGTTAATAAAAAAACTTGGTATGCACATATGCACCAAGATGGTTCGGTTAAGGGTTATCGTTATACCAAAGATCAGGAGAGAGTTAGTTATGATGTTTGGGCCAATCACTGGATGAAAGACCCAAAGATTGAATGGTTTATTGACAAGTTTTACCCTATGCCTACTTGGCCGGAGGACTGGAAAGAGAGGTACAAAACATGGCTTACTCAATGAAAGTATCAGGAAATTACGGTACGCACTTAGCTTGTCTTATACAAGCGATGTCTAAGACCGCAGGAGACGTGCTGGAGCTGGGAATGGGAGTATTTAGCACACCCTATCTACATTATGCTTGTATGCTCTCTAAACGCAAACTGGTAAGCTACGAGAACTTTAAGAATTGGTTGCAGTTTTTCATTGATTACCACTACGAAAACGAATATCATGAACTACACTTTGTTGAGAAATACTCAGATGCCAAGATAGACAAGCCCTGGGATGTTGTGTTGATAGACCAGACCCCAGATAGTAGCCGCAGAGAAGAAGTTAAAAGGCTTGCCAACCTTGCGAAATATATAATAATTCACGATTCCGGCGGGAATAACGAAAAGACCTATCATTACTCGGAAATTTATCCGTTATTTAAATACCGAACCAACTGGGAAAAAGACAAGAATCAAGCAACTGTTTTAAGTAACTTTGTAGATTTGGAGGACTTTTGGAAGTGAATAATTATGACTACATAGTTAAAAAGTACAACCTTAATGTGGGTAGTCAGTATATTGTGGAGATACCCAATATGGGAAGAGACGATCTGGCTAAGTTATTCGCAGAACTTAACCTTAACAAGGGTGCGGAGATCGGTGTGTGGAGGGGAGAATACTCAAAGGTATTATGTAAAGCTAACCCTAATTTAAAACTCTATAGCATTGATTCTTGGATGTTATCGGATTACGAACCATTGGAACAAATCACTGCCTTAAATGCTCCCCAAGAGTACTTTGAAGGTAAATATCAGGAAACGATAAGAATGTTAAGTAGTTATAAAAATTGCACAATAGTAAGGAAAAGCTCAATGGATGCCCTAAAAGACTTTGAAGATGAGTCTTTAGACTTTGTTTATATTGACGCAAACCATGACTTTGTGAACTTCACCAACGATCTACATTATTGGCTTAAAAAGGTAAGGATGGGCGGAATTATGTCGGGACACGATTACGCATACTTTTCTTACAAGAAGTTTAATCATGTCAAAAGAGCCTTGGTTCCCTACGCCAGATGTTACAGAATGATACCTTTGTTTATAGTCGGTGCCGAAGAATATAAAGACGGGGTAACCAGAGATAAATACAGATCGTGGTTTTGGGTTAAGGGGCCAGTAACATGACATTTGAATATCTTAAATATTTTGAATCTATATCTGATATGTCCTTTGCAAGGAAATGGTCTCCTGAATATGTGAAGGCAAGAGACATTTTAGTAGATTTGTATAAACGAAAGGGAACTGTGTTTACGATGGGGTGCGGCGGTTCGGCTTCTACTGCTACTCACTTTGCAGCTGATTTGGCTAAGACGACCGGGGGATTTAAGGCAATTTCTCTAGTGGACAATATCCCACTTGTCAGTGCTTACACTAACGACCTCGGATGGGACAGTATCTTCGAAGGACAGTTGGACGCATGGCTTACAAAGAAAGACGTATTAGTTGGTTTTTCAGTACATGGGGGTAATCGTAAGTGGTCAGGCAACCTTACAAAGGCCCTCAACCTTGCTAAGAAACGAGGAGCTAAGATTATCGGCTTTTCGGGATTCGATGGTGGAATGTTAAAGAAAATGGCCGATGCTTGTATTGTGGTTCCAACTAATAATGAGGTATATGGCACACCACTTGTTGAAGCGATGCACGTTGTAATAAATCATGGATTAATATTTGACCTTAAAGGAAGGATTAAATGAAAGAATCAGGTATATTTTACGATTCAGCCAACCTTGAAGGATTTAAAAAGTGGTTTGATACGGGAATTTTGGGTGGAGCAACCACTAATCCTGTGATTTTACAGAAGGAGGGAATTTTAGACGTTCCCGAACATATAGAGAAAATGATTGAGATATCGGGGCCGAACTTTCCTATATCTATTGAGATTCCCGATTCCGATATGTCAAAAGGGGAAATGGTTGATTTAGCACTCAGATATCGTGATAGATTCCCTGGTAATGCTGTAATTAAGGTTCCAATGGATCCGAGGGATTCACAAAAAGCATTTGAAGTAATGTATAAATTAAGCCAAGAGGGTGTGAGGCTTAATGCAACACTTGGAATTAGTGCAGGACAACTGATAGGTGCTTCTGAAGCGATGCGTGGTAGTACCGCTCAAGGAGATAACTATATCAGTTTATTTTGGGGTAGGTGTGACGAGGCAAAAGGAGAGGGTGCTGCCGTCAGGACACTAGCTACTACTCTAAAATACTTACAAACTCATAGTTTGGCCACAAAAGTGATTATTGGTAGTATCAGAAACACAGATCAAATCGAGGAAGCCTTTGTTAATGGGGCTGATATTGTTACCATTCCCCCAAAGCTATTAGAAGAATGGATGTTTACACAAAGGGGCGTAGAGACAGCAGACCAGTTTAATAAAGCATATCGTGATGTAAGAGAGAAAATGAAACTAATATGATTGAAGGTAATGGAGACATAGCTAGTGTGTTGACAGATAGACCTGGAACAACCTTTTTCGCTAGTGGGGTCAGTAATAGTTCTGAGGTTCGTGAAACTGAGTATCAAAGAGAAAAAGACTTACTTTTACAACAAGATAGAAATAGTCGCTTGGTATATTTTGGTTCTTTGTCGATTTTTTACAACGACAACCGCTATGCACAACATAAAAGGAAAATGGAGGAATTGGTAATGGAGAACTTTCCAAAGTATTGCATTGTCAGACTTGGGAATATCACATGGGGAGATAATCCAAACACATTAATTAACTTTATGAAAAACCGAGTTGCCAACGATGAACCATTAGAAATTCATGATGCAGAAAGATACATTGTGGACAAAGACGAGTTTTTACATTGGATTAACCTAATCCCCGAAGGATTTAATTGTGAGATTAATATTCCGGGAAGAAGAATGAAAGTTTCGGAAGTAGTTAAGGAGTATGTCTTATGATTTCAATTTTTGCCAAACCATCATTTCTTAATATAAACCCGAGCCAGTCTTTTAAAGATAGGGTTAGTCCTCCCAGGGGGCAGCTGATGCGTGTTTCTTCAACGATAAGAGGAGATCAGATAGCGGATCAGATAGGGGCGAAACTTAATCCTGAAAGTGGGTACGAAAATGATGTTTGCATTTATGTCAAGCCTATGGTTAGAAAGGGTGATGATTTCAAGTTTGAAGGAAAACCCTACTTGGACATAATAGACGGTCATAATTTAGCAATGGTAGCTAAAAGACATCCTGAAGTAACAATGATAGTCTGTTCTCAAGCCGATATGGAAGTCATGTCTGGGGAAGTTTCTAATAGGATTGTCTATATTCCCCAACATCACTGTAATTTTGAACGAATTAGGCGGGAAGGAAGAGAAGTAACTACGATTGGAGTAATAGGGACTAGAGGAGCCTTCCCGTATCTTCCTAAAGAATTAAAGAGAGAATTAGCAAAAATAGATATGAAATTGATAGAGTTTTCAAAGTTTTACACCAGACAGGATATTATAGATTTCTATTTGAGTATTGATATTCAATTGGTGTGGAGGCCATACAAGAAGATATTATCGAATCCGTTAAAGATAGTTAATGCCGCTTCTTTTGGTATTCCGACAATTGCACTTGACGAGAAGGCGTTTGGAGAGGTTAAGAGTTGCTATATGCCAGTTAATGACTTTGGTGAGTTTTTGACTGCACTGGACAGGCTAAGAACAACCACAAGCTTATATGTTAATTACGCAAGAGAGTGTGTTGAAAGATCCGAATATTACCACATAGAAAAGGTAGGAGAGATGTATAAGGAGTTAGATGATAGTTAGTCAGACACCCTTAAGACTAAGTTTACTTGGAGGAAATACCGACTTCAGAGAATATTTCCTGAATTATGGTGGGTTAGTTTTGGCCACGACAATCGACAAATATATTTACTGCACGGTCGTTAAGAGGTTTGATGATCTAATAATTGTGAATTACTCAGATAAAGAGATTGTAGAAAAAGTAGATGATCTTAAACATGATCTAGTTCGTGAGTCCCTGAAACTGCTTGGAATAAGAAAGGGTATAGAAATATCATTTTTATCTGATATCCCAACACGGGGGTCAGGTCTTGGTTCCTCAAGTAGTGTTGTAGTTGGAGTGTTAAATGCCCTTCATGCTTACCTAGGAGAAAGTGTAAGTTCTCAACAACTGGCCGAGGAAGCTGTAAAGATCGAATTAGATATTTTAGGTAAACCGATTGGGGTACAGGATCAGCATATTGCGGTAATGGGTGGTTTAAGGGCAATTGAGTTTAGTCCGTCAGGCGAAGTCTATGGAAGGAAAATAGAAATGGATGAATCGGTAAAAGAGGACTTCAATAACAGTTTGATGCTTTTATATACGGGGGTTACCAGAAAGGCTGATGATATCTTGGGATCCTTTAATGTTGGTGAAAATTTACCGCTTCTTCATCAAAATAAGGTCTTTGCTAACAATGGTATAGTTGCCTTGTTGAAAGGTAACTTAAAAGGTTTTGCACAGTTATTTGACAAGTATTGGCAGATCAAGAAAAGTTTAATTAACAAAGTTAGCAATCCAGAAATTGATTCGATGTATGATATGGCCAAAAAGGCTGGAGCAATAGGAGGAAAGATAATTGGTGCAGGTGGTGGAGGATTTCTTTTGGTTATGTTTTCAGCTAACAAGAGAGCCAAAATTAAAGAAGCACTTAAAGATTATAAAGAGTTACCATTTAGATTCAGTAATCTGGGAAGCAGAATAATATTCAATATATGAAGATACTTTGTGTCTGTAGGCTGGGAAATAATCGAAGTGTATGGACAAAACGCGCACTTAATGATAGAGGATATAAAGATGTATTGTCTGTTGGTGGATTACTTGTATCTAAAGAAACCTTGAATATGCTTTGCGAATGGGCCGATGAAATATTATTAGCCAAACCAGAACACGGGGAAAATATTTATCATAAATATCACAAGAAAATAAATAAACACTTTTATATTGGTGATGATCTAGAAACTAGGGCAAAAAAACAATTAGATTTAATAGAACTAAAATGAAAGTAGGAATTGTCGGTCTTGGGTGGGTTGGAAAAGCAATGCACAAGCTATTTCCTGATGCTGTTATATATGACCCTAATATATACGGAACAACCAAAAACAATGTAAATAAATGTGATATTGCCTTTATTTGTGTACCTACTCCTAATCTGAAAAATGATGATGGAGAACTGGATACCTCGATTGTAGAGGAATGTGTGGCCTGGTGTACTTGTCCTTTAATAGTTGTCCGTTCAACCGTCAATCCTGGCACTTGTGACCGATTATCAAGAATTTACAATAAACGAATTGTGATGCAACCTGAGTATATAGGAGAAACTCCGGCCCATCCCATGCTAGATCCCAAGACCAGACCCTTCCTGATTATTGGAGGAGAGCCAGGAGCGAGAAGGCATTTGATTGATTTGTATACTACGGTCTATAACGCCAACGTCACAATCAGACAAGTTACGGCTTACGAAGCGGAACTTATCAAACTAACTGAGAATAGGGCAATAGCCTTTAAAGTAGCACAGTGTCAGGAGCTTTACGACGCTTGTCAGGCATCAGGAGTAGACTATTATACAATCCGTGATGCAGTTTATGGAGATGATCCAAGGTTTAACCTTTGGTGGACATTTATATTTGAAAAAAGAGGGTTTAATTCAAAGTGTATTCCTAAAGACATATACGCTTGGTGTGCATGGGCTGAGTCTTTCAATTCAAACACTGATATAACTAGGGCTATTTTAGAAAGGAACAAGTCATGGATCTCACAGTAATTATTCCTGCGAGGTCGGAAGAATTTTTAGGTCGTACTATTCAAGACCTTCTTGAAAACATAGAAGGAGAAACGGAAATAATCGCTATTTTGGATGGTTACTTACCTGATCCTCCGCTTCCTGTAAGTGAAAAGGTAAAAGTTATATATAACCCTGTATCTGTGGGGCAAAGAGTCGCCGCCAATCAAGCTGCCAAGTTAGCTAAAGGTAAGTATGTAATGAAGGTTGACGCCCATTGTGCTTTTGATAAAGGCTTTGATGTGAAGATGCTCCAGGCATATAAGGAACTTGATGATAATGTAACAATGATTCCGGTGATGCGTAATCTGCACGCCTTTGACTGGGTGTGTAAAAATGGTCACAGACGCTACCAAAGCCCTTCAGGGATGTGTGAAGAGTGTAAAGAGCCTACTATTAAGGATGTAGTATGGATTCCGAAGAGAAGTCCGCAAACCTTCACTTTTAGATTTGATAAGACGATGCACTTCCAATATGACGGAGGTCAAGCTAAAAAACCCGAAAGCCTTGCACAAGGTGATTTCAGAGAGACTTTAAGCATACAAGGCTCGTGCTTTATGTGTACCAAAGCAAAGTATTTTGAACTAGATCTTTGCAGTGAAGAATTTAACTCTTGGGGTCAGCAGGGAGTTGAGGTTGCTTGTAAGACTTGGTTGTCAGGCGGTAGAGTTATAGCAAATCTTAGAACATGGTATGCACACATGTTTCGTACAAGAGGAGGAGATTTCGGATTCCCATATCCTAACCCGCAAGACAAAGTAAACGAGAACAGAGAGAAGTCAAGGCAGATGTTCCAAAAAGACAAGTGGCCGCTTGCAACACGTAAATTCCAATGGCTATTAGATAAATTCAATCCTCCCGATTGGACAATTACTAGTGGGGCTATATTTTATACAGACAATCAATTAGACGAAAAGATTGCCAGGCCCGTAAGAGACCAACTTTCAAAAATAAGTAAAGAAAAGAAAATAAGTATAACCTGCTCTTCTCTTAAAAAGATGGATTTTGGGGACAAGAATGTACGCTTCCCAAGTATGAAGCGTGGGTATTTAACAATGTTTAAACAAATACTAGGTGCATTGGAAAAAAGCAGTGACAATATAATCTTTTTCACCGAGCATGACGTTTTGTATCACCCATCCCATTTTGACTTCAAACCACCCAAAGAAGATGTATTCTATTATAACCAGAATGTGTGGCTTCTAAGGGCAACAGATGGCCATGCACTACACTATGACGTCAACCAGTTATCAGGACTTTGTGTTTATCGAGATGCGGCGATTACTCATTTCAGAGAAAGATTCGAGTTGGCAGAGCAAAAGTTTAAAGAGTTATCTGAAGGAGAGTTTAATGGCTGGGTAAGGCATTGTGGATTTGAACCATTCACTCATGGAAGAATTAAGTGGAAGAACCAGTTTAAGTATGAAACTTGGATGTCCGAGTTTCCCAACGTGGATATTAAGCACGGGGCTAATGCCACAGGCCAAAGATGGAAAAAAGAACAATATAGGAACCAACAGCTTCTTATTAACTGGCAAGAGAGTGAAAATTATCAGGTTTCAGGCTGGGACTCCAAAGATTTAATTGCCTTAAACTAAAAATAACTCCTATTCTTAGGGAATGGCGACTATAGACCAGATTAAACTTCCCAAGGTTTTAACAGATAAATATGTTGTTGAGAACGAAACTTTCTCTCATGAGGTAAAAGATAACCCCAAAGATAGAATAGGAGTAGAAATCGGGGATGCACTTCAGCCCGACTTCAAACCCCAATTCAAGATAATGCGCTGGGATAATGAAGTTAACTTTTCTTTACGAGCCGAAGAAAAAGTAGGAGCTACAGTTGAAACTGAAGGCGAGAAGATTAAATATATTACTCCCGAATATGAAGTACACCAATATGATAAGCCTGATGCTGGTGAAGATGGGGGATTTGAGTTCGAATGGGTGCTGAAACAAAAACCAAGTACAAATGTATTAACCGCAACTATTCAAACCAAAGGACTTAACTTCTTCTTTCAGCCTCCACTTACTCAAGAAGAAATAGATGAAGGTGCTTCAAGACCTGAAAACGTAGAAGGAAGCTATGCTGTATATCACGCTACAAAGGGTGGAATGAATAGAAGCGATGGAATGGAATACAAGGTCGGTAAAGCCTTCCACATCTTCAGACCAAAAATAACAGACGCTAATGGAAATGAGACTTGGGGAGAACTAAATATTGATGAGCAAAATGGATTATTGAGTGTGACTATAGACCAAGCATGGTTAGATAATGCGGTATATCCAGTAATAGTTGATCCGACGTTTGGATACACAAGTCTAGGTGCATCAACCAGTGGGTGGTGGATAAGAACTTCGGGCGGATTTCAAAGAAATTGGAGGAATGGGAGAGGATATACTCCCGCAGGTGCTGGAACAGTTACTGAAATATCTGTTGCGGCAGACAACTCTGCTGGAAATGACACCATCACTGCAATGGCCTTTCTGAACACGGAAGATACTGCTGGTGATAGTCACGCTCTCATTGGTGCTTCTGGGGATGTTGACCAGTCCACAACAACAACAGCCGCATTTTTCAATTTTTCATCCCTATCCATTGCCATTACTGCTGTGCCTATTGTAATAAGTGCAACTTGGGATTGGGCCGACATAACAGCAGGGAGAGATTTGAACTACGTCTATGACAGTGCTGGAAGCCTTAATGGGTATTCCGAACTTTTCTCTGGCGCTGGTTCTTACGCAGCCGCAAAGGAAGATCCGTGGACAACTGCAGACGCATCAACTGCGATAAATATGTCCATCTACGCTACCTATACAGCAGCAGGGGGAGGAAGTTCAAGTGTAAGCCCTTCAGTAAGCCCTAGTGCTAGTCTTTCGCCTAGCGCTTCTCTCTCACCTAGCGCTAGTTTGTCACCCTCTGGTTCACTAAGCCCCTCGGCTAGTGAAAGTAAATCATTGTCTCCTTCAGCCAGTGAAAGTAAAAGTCAATCACCCTCAGCCAGTTTGAGTCCTTCAGGAAGTCTAAGTCCATCAGCGTCCTTGTCTCCTAGCGCCTCGGCATCTAAATCCCTTTCACCTTCTGCGTCTGAGTCTAAATCTTTGAGTCCCTCAGCCTCTCTTAGTCCTTCCGCCTCATTGTCACAATCAGCTTCTCAATCACCTAGTGGTAGTGCAAGTAAATCGCTTTCTCCTTCCGCCTCTCCTTCTCCTATGACATTAGAGATAGATGATAAAACGGCCAACAATAATGACCTAACTAACAACAATACTGTTACAGGAATAAGTGATACACCATTTGTAGATTCTGCTATTGCGGCAGACTTTGAAGCTGGATCATCTCAATCTCTATCAATTGCGGATGCAGCACAAACTGGTCTAGATTTGGCTGGAGATTTCACCATTGAATTTTGGATAAAAGTAGAAAGCGCCCCTGGGGCAGATACTACTTATTTCATTGTAAACAAATCAGATTATGGAACAGCACAAAGGTCTTATGCCATTGCATATCAGGATTCAGGGGGAACAAAAAGACTTTCAGCCACCATTACTTCAGATGGAGGAACAACTAATAGGGATACTGTAGCTTTTAATTACATATTAACGCCAGGAACGTGGTTTCACTTGGCTGTTACTTGTGATGTATCAAATGCCGTTGCCACAGAATTTGAGTTATTTGTAGGTGGCGTAAGTCAAGGAAATGGCACAGCCTTACAAGATGGAAGTGTAACCTCAATCTTTAATGGAACCGCAGCGTTTATTTTGGGTGCAACAGAACAAAGCGGAGTGAAGGAACAGTTTTTTGATGGAATGTTAGATGATGTAAGAGTTTGGAATGATATAAGAACCTCAACTGAAATAAGTGACAACAAAAGCCTTGAATTAACTGGGGGTGAGGCAAATTTTGTAGCTTATTATCCGTTTGAGAACTTTGGGTCTGCCTCTTTATCGCCAAGTGCCTCCTTGTCGCCCTCGGCTTCTCTATCCCCCTCTGCCTCTGCTAGTAAATCATTGTCTCCAAGTGCATCCTTAAGTCCATCCGGATCCCTGTCTCAGTCTGCAAGTGCTTCTGCATCAGCATCTAAGTCGGCCAGCGCCAGTCAATCCCCTTCGGCATCGGAGAGTAAAAGTCTTTCACCCTCCGCTAGTCAAAGCCCATCAGCCTCGGGATCGGCATCAGCATCAAAGTCTGAATCTAAATCTTTAAGTCCTAGCGCCTCGGAATCAAAATCTGCATCCAAGTCTGCAAGCAAGAGTGCATCTAAATCAGAAAGCGCCTCCCTCTCTCCCTCAGGAAGCGTTAGCCAATCGGCCTCTCTAAGTCCAAGCGGAAGTGCTAGCGAATCGGTGGCAAGTGGAAGCGCCTCGTTATCTCCCAGCGCAAGTGAATCGGCATCGGTCAGTGCTTCCTTAAGCCCATCAGCATCTGAATCTCCTTCAGCATCTGCCTCAGTCTCGGCCTCACCTTCACCGGCAAGTTATACCAATAAGTATTCAACTACAGGAAATACTTATACGGACAAATATACAAGCACACTTTAGTTGTCTTTAAATAAAGATTTAGTTTAATATTAAAAGTATGCAAAAAGCAATCATTCACACAACAACAAGAATAATACGGAGACTTACCACAGATAATGTTCCTGTTTTGTCCCTGGATGAGACTGCGATTGAAATGGTAACACCTATTGATCTTGACAATGGGTATTGGAAGCTCGATGTGGATAATCTAACCTTACTAGTCCCCACTCAACAGGAAATTGATGATAGCGGGGTTGACGAAGTAAGAAACGCAATTCTGAGAAAACAGAAGACCGATGCCATAGATGCAGCAATAGATGATATTTCTCTCAACGGTGCAACGCTGGCGAGAGTAGGGACTTATTTTCAAGCACTACGAAATTTAAGATGAAATGGCATTATCAACAAAAGCTGGCTCATTTGCACTTAACACTTCCACAGGCAACCAGTCTGTAACTGGTGTTGGCTTCCAACCTGAAGCAATTATATTTGTAGGGAATAACTTAACTGCGGACGGCAACGCGGCTAATGCCACTTTAATTCTTGGTTTTGCCACCTCTTCAACAAATAGAACAACACAATCAACTCGTGGTTTTGACGGCTCCAACCCCACAGATGCAAGCAGGTCAACTGTGGCAACAAAAGTTGTTTCACTTGCCAACTCAAGCGACACCATAATTCTCGATGCAGATTTTGTTTCTTTTGATGCCGACGGATTCACCATCAATATAACAACCTCAGACGGCGTTGCTTATATAATGAATTATATAGCGTTAGGTGGGACTGATCTAACGAATTCTACAATTCTCCAATTTACAACAAAAACATCGACGGGTAGCCAGGCATATACGGGCGTAGGCTTTCAACCAGATGCGATGCTTGTTTTAACAAGTGCTTCTGCGTCTTTACCTACTACGAATAACACGTCTTTAATTGGACTTGGTTTCGCTTCTGGGGCTTCTGCCGAGGGAGCTATGGGCATACGTATAGGGTCGACCGTTACAACACAAATTGACGAAAAAACCCAAAAAACTGGCAAGGTTATTGATGAATCAAATGGTGGTGCGGCATTTATGTCGGCTGATCTTACATCTTTTGACTCCGATGGTTTTACCTTGAATTACACGACGGTTTCTGGGACAGCAAGATATGGTTTCGCATTTTGTTTTAAGGGTGCAAGTTTTAAAGTTGGGTCATTTAACCAGGCTACAGGTACGGGTAATCAAGTAACGAGTGGAGTAGGTTTTCAGCCAAATGGATTACTTCTTATGAGCTGGAACCAAGTAACTTCTTCTTCGATCATAGAAGACTCTAAACATTCTATTGGTGCAGCTTCAAGTACAACAGCCAGATTTGCTACATGGATGGGAGATCAAGACGCTGTTTCACCCCAACAGGCAAATAGTGTATTAGACCAAGATGAAATTATTACAATGTATTCCCATGCTGATACTCCTACCCTGGATGCAGAAGCAGATTTTGTTTCATTTGATAGTGATGGGTTTACTCTTAACTGGTCAACCGCCGATGCAACAGCAAGAGAAATTCTATATTTGGCAGTAGGAAGTACGGCGGCAGGAAGCGCATCTCTTTCACCCTCAGCTTCTTTAAGCCCGAGTGCCTCCCTTAGCCCCTCGGCCTCGCTATCACCGTCTGCATCACTCAGTCCAAGCGCTAGTCTTAGCCCTAGTGCCTCTCTAAGTCCCTCGGCATCTCTAAGTCCATCTGCGTCACTTTCACCAAGTGCTAGTGAGTCTAAAAGTCAAAGTCCATCAGCGTCAGAAAGTAAGTCTCTTAGTCCGTCAGCTAGCCTGTCCCCCTCAGGCTCTCTTAGTCCGTCTGCGAGCTTAAGCCCTTCCGCCTCACTATCACCATCGGCCAGTCTTAGCCCATCAGCATCAACTAGTGCTAGTTTGTCTCCTTCTGCTAGTGAAAGTAAATCGTTGTCTCCTAGCGCTTCACTTAGCCCTAGTGCGTCTCAAAGCCCAAGCGCCTCAGAAAGCAAGAGCCTTTCTCCCAGCGCTTCAGAGTCTAAATCATTAAGTCCAAGTGCCTCTCTTTCGCCATCAGCTTCTTTGAGTCCTAGTGCTTCAGCGAGCAAGAGTCAATCTCCTTCCGCTAGTGAGTCTAAGAGTTTAAGCCCATCGGCCAGCTTATCTCCATCTGCCAGCCAGTCTCCTAGTGCTTCTGAATCAAAAAGTCTTAGTCCCTCTGCTTCGGGAAGTAAATCTTTATCACCTAGCGCTAGCGCTTCTGCTTCAGGAGGTAGCGGATCTGCTTCCCAAAGTCCTTCTGGATCTCTTTCACCATCGGCTAGCGCATCTGCCTCTCAAAGTCCGAGTGCTTCAGAAAGTAAATCACAAAGCCCTAGTGCTTCCCTGTCACCATCAGCCAGTTTAAGTCCATCTGCATCTGAATCAGCTTCCCAGAGTCCGTCAGCCTCTGAAAGTAAGTCGTTAAGTCCTAGTGCATCCCTGTCTCTCTCTGCATCATTATCTCCAAGTGCCTCGGAGTCGAAATCACCAAGTCCAAGCGCAAGTGAATCAAAGAGCTTGTCTCCGTCTGCGTCAATAAGTGCTTCTGTTTCTGCCAGTGAAAGCAAATCTCTTTCCCCATCAGCTTCCGCTTCTGCAAGTGCTTCGGCATCAGAAAGCAAAAGTGCCAGTAAATCTGCTTCTAACTCTGAATCAGCCAGTGCGTCACGAAGTGAAAGTGCTTCATTATCTCCTTCGGCGTCTGGGTCTGCTTCTGCCAGCGCTTCCTTGTCACCCTCTGCAAGTGAGAGTGCAAGTGTGTCACCTTCTGCGGCAAGCGGGTCAGCATCCCTCAGTCCCAGCGCCAGCCCGTCTGTTTCTCCGATATCATATGTTGCTAAATATAAGGAGTGGGATGATTTACCAATAGTTGTTGACGATGACCCAATCCCAAATAATATAGCTTCCGAGAGTGCAAGTCCTTCAAGCCCTATTGCTTATGTTGATAAGTATAAGTCGTGGGATGCATTACCCAGCTCACCAGACTAAATTGCGTTAAACCAATAATTTTTTCTAATATAAAGTATGCCAATTTTTGAGATAACTTCATGGTCGGGCGGGATTTCGTCATTTTCTGATCGTGGGATAAGAGGATCGGCAAAGTTCCTAAGCAACCTAGATATCAGGAAAACTGTTGATACCCTTACTTGCGGACAGAGATTGATTGATGAGGGGCTTTTTGGGATAACTCATTCAATCTCACCCTCTCTTTCACCCAGCGCATCGGCATCACCAAGTGGAAGTGCGAGTCCAACTCAAAGTCCCAGCGGTACTCCCAGCCAAAGTAATTCACCATCGGGTTCTAAGAGTGCCTCTAAAAGTGCATCTCCTTCAGGTTCAGCGTCTCCTTCAGGATCGTTAAGTGCCTCACCTTCCCAGTCTGAAGGGTTAGTCAATGTATTTGAGGATTTAATCAGATTCTTTGTTAAGGCAAGTGATGGGAATACTTATGGATTCGGCAACACAGGATTTATTTAC
>Ga0209324_10000139_pt1 | contig 46247 bp, 44 predicted proteins | sample Rifsed19ft3_FD_184015 | JGI IMG/M metagenome (GOLD analysis project Ga0209324, IMG submission 184015) | Soil microbial communities from Rifle, Colorado, USA - sediment 19ft 3 (version 2) | ecosystem: Environmental > Terrestrial > Deep subsurface > Rock core/Sediment | place: Rifle, Colorado...
AGGCTTGCAGGTGGCTTAAGAGAAGAGAAGTGGCATGTGCAAACTGCAGGGGATGGGGCTTCTGCGCTTAAGGAGGTATCAGAGAGGGATTTTGACCTTATAATCTGCGATTTAATGCTTCCCGACTCAAATGGGATAGAGATTTTAAAGAAGGTGAAGGAAATAAATCCGAATACACTCTTTATAATGATAACAGCATATCCCACTGTTGAGAATGCAGTTGAGGCTATGAAAATCGGTGCAAAGGATTATGTAGTCAAGCCGTTTCGTTTTGATGAGATTATCTTGAGGGTCAGAAATCTTCTTTATCATCAGGATGTAGTCAGGGAGAACATCCAGTTGAAGGAAGAGATAAGGAGTAAATATGACGGCGGCAATATTATAGGTAAAAGCCCTATTATGCAGAAGGTCTATCAGATGATTGATAAGGTATCAACAACAGATGCAAATGTTCTCATAACTGGTGAGAGCGGGACTGGAAAGGAAGTTATTGCCAGGGCAATTCATCAGAGAAGCCTTCGCAAGGATGTGAGATTTTTGCCAATAAACTGCGGTGCCATCCCTTCAGAACTGATTGAGGGAGAGCTCTTTGGATTTAAAAAGGGGACATTTACAGGGGCTGCACACGATAGAAAGGGGCTATTTGAATCTGCTGACAGGTCTACTGTGTTTTTAGATGAGATAAGCACACTGCCAATTGCACTCCAGCCAAAACTGTTAAGGTTTATAGAGACAAAGGAAGTTCTTCCCATGGGAGGGAGGGAGTGGGTTAAGGTAGATGTGAGGATAGTAGCAGCTACTAATCAGTCACTTGATAAGGAGGTTGAAAAAGGCAGCTTCAGATTGGATTTATATTATCGCTTAAAAGTGGTTGAGATAAATCTGCCATCGCTCAGGGATAGAAAGGAAGATATACCAGAGCTTGTAAGTCATTTTATAAGCAAGTTTAATACAGAACTTCACAAAAAGGTTGATTCGGTTGATGAAAAGGTCATGGGTATTTTCCTTTCATATCCATGGAAGGGGAATATAAGGGAGCTTGAGAATGTTATTGAGAGGGCAGTAATAATGTGTGAAGGAAACATAATAATCCTCTCTGACTTACCATCTGATTTTATATCTGATGGTGAAGAGTCTATTACCAATTTGAAAGACTATGTGAAGATACACGAGAAAGGACATATAAAGAAGGTGCTTATAATGGCAAACAATGATAAGAAAAAAGCGGCAGAACTTCTTGATTTGAGCATTCCATCTCTCTATAGAAAGATTGAAGAATTAGGTATCTAATCCATAATATTCCATCTCCGCTAAAATACTTATCAAAAATAATAAAGAATCCCCCCTCCTTTTCTTAATTTTTTTAATCTTATAAATCTGCTTTTTATCTAAAATCTTTCATAACTCCGAAATATCAAAGGGATAGTGTTTTTCCTGCTATTAAACCCTCTCAATAAAACTTGGCATAAAGATTGTATTTAAAATAATGTTACATATAAAAATTATATGGTAAAGGGGGTGAGACAAATATTTTGTTGTGAGGGAATAGAGTATTTAAACCATACCCTAAAGGAGGTAATTAATGAAAAAGATTAGTTTCATATTAAAAGGGTTCATTTTTAGTTTTATTTTATTAGCAGTAATTAGTTTTTCTGTAGATTCTCATGCCACAAATGGCACCCAGATGATTGGTTATGGGTCTAAATCAGTAGGTATGGGTGGTGCTGACTTAGCTATAGCTAATGATGCTACAGCTATAAACGCAAATCCAGCCACCCTTACAGGCTTAAAATCTGAGATAGACTTTGATTTTACTGCCTTTGGTCCTCAGGTTCATCATACTGCTTCTGCTATGGGTAATGATGCTGATGGTAAAAATCCATATTTTTACATGCCTCTTCTCGCCTATGTGAGTGGGGGAGGGCCTGTTTCATGGGGTATTGGAATATTCCCACAGGGCGGTATGGGAGTAGATTATAAGGATAAGGTTAAAAATGGGATGGGGCAGACAGATAGTCTTTATTCTAACCTCAGCTATATGAGGATTGTCCCTGCTGTTGCCTATCAGGTTAACGAGCAGTTTTCACTTGGTCTTGGACTTCAGCTTGGTTATAGCACCTTTGATATGGAATTTTTCCCAAAGTTTAATGCTGGTGCTATGGGGCAGGGTATGGAATTTAAAAATGCGTCATCATATGCTTATGGTGCAAGGATAGGTGCCTTGTTCAAGGCAAATGAGCAGGTATCAATCGGAGCTATATACAATACCAAACAATCTTTTGACTACGAAGGGGATATTAAATATGGCAGTGGAACGAGTGGGAAGGCAAAGTTTAAGGATTTTGCCTGGCCCTCAGAAATTGGTATAGGGATTTCATATAAGCCTTTTGAAGAATTAACATTGGGATTGGATGTAAGCCAGTTGCAGTGGTCAGATGCAGTAAATAAACCCTATCTTGACCCTGCTATAGCAGGTTTCCCCAACGCAGAATTTAAAATGGAATGGGAGAACCAGACAGTTATTGCCCTTGGGGGGGCGTATAAATTGAATGATTCTTTAACAGGTCGTATAGGGTATAATTATGGGAAGAGTCCAGTCCCTAATAAAAATTTAAGTCCTCTTTTCCCAGCAATTCAGGAGAGTCATTATACCCTTGGTCTTGGCTATGTAGCTGAGGGATCGCCTCTGTTTATAGATGGATATTTTGTATATGCGCCTGAGGCAAAGCAGACAAACTCATCCAATGCTGATTTGGGAGGGATAAGCAATACTGAAAAGATGAGTCAGACCACTTTCGGGATTCAGGTAGGATATAGATTTTAATCTTAATTTAACTAAACGGCTCCCCATGAAATGGCTAATTCTCTCAGGAAAGAACCCCTTTATCAGAGGGAATTAGTTACCTCCTCTCATGGGGAGCCTTAATTTTTAGGAGGGGAAAAGATGAAAAAAATATTATTAATGGCAATTGTGTCTGTCTTAATATCAACCTCCAATTCTTATGGAGATAGCAAGCCTGTATTTATGTCTCCTGACTGGGCAAAGGCTGCGATTGATGCATGGAATAATGACCCTGTATTGACTGTTGAATTATATAAGAGCGGCTGGGCTACAAACACGAAGAATGGAAGAGGATTTAAGATAATAGAAATATACAGGGAAGATTGTTCAGGTTCACCACATATTCAGCTTAAGATAGAGGCAAAGGATGGTAAAGCTGTATGCATATATGGCGGAGATGTGACTGATAAAGACCCCGACTATGTTATGTGGGCAAAGACAGATAGATGGATAGCGATGGGAAAAGGGGAATATGGTCCAATGAAAGCTATGACTTTCAGGAGGCTTAAATTTGATGGTCCGATGTGGGAAGCAATGAAGAATATGGGGCCATTTTCTGCCTTTCTATTATTAACAGGGAAAGTTGATTCAGACTTTTCATCATGTCATTAAGTATGTCTCCTAATAACAGTTTATCTGCTCAGCGAATAGTAATCTCTGCCCCCCATGGACGCTCAGGCAAAACAACTGTCAGTATTGGTTTGAGCTCCGCTTTGTCAAGGCGAGGTTTAAGAGTTCAGCCCTTTAAAAAGGGTCCAGATTATATTGATACAAGTTGGCTTTCTTTTGCCACAAAAACCCAGAGCAGGAATCTTGACCTCTTCATGATGAGGGAAGATGGTGTTAAAAATTTATTCGGGATGGCAAGCCAGTATGCAGATATAAGTATTATTGAAGGGAATACAGGTCTTTATGACAGTGTGGACATTGAAGGGAAAAACAGCACTGCAAATCTTGCAAGGGTTTTAGATGCCCCTGTTATATTGGTTGTAGATACAGCCAGGATGACACGGAGTATTGCCGCACTTGTAAATGGATATATGAATTTTGAGCCTGATATAAAAATATCTGGTGTTATCTTGAATAATGTATCGGGTTCGCGTCATGAGGCAAAATTAAGAGCTGCACTTGAACATTATAGTGCTGTGGAGGTGCTCGGCTCCATTCCGAGGAGTCCTTCGCTTGGGATACCTGAAAGGCATCTCGGACTTATCCCTCAAGGCGAAAACTCAGAATTATTATCTGTAATTGAAAATATCGGCGATATTGTTGAGGTCAATGTAAATATTGACAGAATAATAGAAGTTTCAAAAAATGTGTCCAGCTTTCAGCTTTCAGCTTTCAGCTTTCAGCCTGCCATATCTAAATCAGGAATAAAAATAGGTGTTGCAATGGATAGGGCATTCAGTTTTTACTACCCTGAAAATTTAGAAGCCTTAAAAAATACCGGTGCAGAGATAATCTTTTTTAATACACTTGAGGATAGATATTTACCCGATATAGATGCTTTATATATAGGTGGAGGTTTCCCAGAGGTCTTTATGGACGAGCTTGATGGTAACGAGTCCCTGAGGAGAGATATAAAAAATGCAGTTGAAAATCATATGCCTGTATATGCAGAATGTGGTGGACTTATGTATCTTTCGCGCAGTATTACATGGAGCGGCAAGACGAGAAAAATGGTTGGTGCTATCCCATGTGATACTGAAATGACAAAGAGACTTCAGGCGCATGGATATGTAATTTTACAGGATAAAGTCAGTGGTCTTGAGATAAGGGGGCATGAGTTTCATTATTCAAGAATCAGAAATCTTGGTGATGTAAATTTTCTTTATAAGGTCATTCGTGGTAAGGGGATTGATGGACAGCATGATGGTATCGCATATAAAAATGTAATCGCCTCATACTCACATTTGCATACAATGGGAGCGCCGCAGTGGGCAGAGGATTTTATAGATAGAATTGTAAATCATAAACAGCGATACAGGTATAAGATGGCTGTTTAATGCTTCAAAATATTGATAATTCGGAGGGTAAGATGAAATTTGGGATATTGATTCAGGATGGGCCATATAATCACGAGGCTGCAGACAGTGCATACAATTTTATTCAGGCAGCACTTGAGAGGGGGCATACAATTCAGGGAATTTTTTTCTATAACGATGGTGTCATAAATGCCACAAAATTGATGGAGCCGCCTCAGGATGACAGGAATATAAGCAAGAGATGGTCTGAGCTTGGTGCAAAGGGGATTGATATAATTGTATGTGTTGCTGCTGCAAAGCGGCGAGGGATTAATGAAAGTGTCCTGATTCCAAATGCCCGTATCTCAGGCTTGGGACAGTTGACAGAGATTGCAATTGAATCGGACAGGCTGATTACATTTGGGAGCAGTTAATACTTAAAATTAACCGCAGAGCACACAGAGTTCACAGAGAAAAATAAGAGAGGAATATTTATGGGAGAAAATGAAAAGACTAAAATAATGTTTATAATGAGGAAGCCGCCTCATGGCTCAATATATGCCTACGAAGGGCTTGAGGCAATTTTGATAATGGGGGCGTATGAACAGGAGGTAAGTGTTGTTTTTATAGATGACGGCGTCTTTGCATTAAAGAAGGAGCAGGATACAAAACTCCTTGGGGTGAAAGAGTTCTCAAAGACATTTGCAGCCCTTGAGGATTATGATATTACCAATATTTATGCAGACAGGGAATCCCTTGAATTGAGGGGATTGACTGTAGATGACCTTATTATTAAGCCGAGGGTACTTGAGGCAGAGGAGATAGCAAAGATAATGGAAGAACAGCATGTCCTATTGCCATTTTAATTCTCTCGGAGGGAAACTTCCAGTTTCCCTTCCGACGGTCGCTTCGCTCCCTGCCTCCCTTCGGCAGGGTCGTCTCGAAAACAGGCAAAGCCTGATTTTCTCGGCATTATTTAGATAGGAGAAAAGATGCTTCATACAATTAATAAATCGCCGTTTCTTTATCGTAATCTTGAAAGCTGTCTGAGGTTCGCAAAAAAAGGAGACCCCGTTATGCTGTATGAGGATGGTATTTATGCCGTTACAGCCGGCTCAAAGATTGAGTCAACAGTAATTGAAGCCTTAAAAAAGCATCCAATTTATGCAATTGAGGCAGATGTGAAGGCGAGGGGTATTACAAATGTTATAGATGGGGTATATCTATGCGACTATCACTGTTTTGTTGCACTTGCAGAACAGCATAAGGTATATCCATGGTTTTAAAAATGCAGGGATAAGACTTTTTAGCCACAGACTAACACGGACTTAAAAACAAAATAAAAAGATTAAAGGTTTTTTAATATTTTTAGTCTGTGTGAGTCAGTGGCTGATTCTTTTTTTTAATTTGTTCAGATTAGGGGATAAGGGTTAGAAAAAATGGGAATATCATTTTCACTACTTGCAGTTACAGTTCTTATATTAATAGCCTATTCAGGGGTAAAGTTTGCAGGTCTACACTTTTTCTTTGGAGTTGTTATCCCATACATAGCAATTGCTACATTTGTTATTGGAATTATCTATAGAGTTGTAAAGTGGGGGCTCTCGCCTGTCCCATTCTGCATACCCACAACATGCGGACAGCAGGAATCCCTCCCATGGATTAAGCAGGACAAACTTGAAAATCCTTCAAATACACTCGGTGTTATCGGAAGGATGGCACTTGAGGTGCTTTTCTTTCGCTCCCTTTTCAGAAATTTAAAATTTGAGGTTGATGTAGCAAATCCAACCGAAATGAAGGACGAAAGCAGGGTTATTTACAGTTCAGACAAATGGCTCTGGCTGTCAGGGCTTATATTTCATTGGTCTTTTCTGATTATTATTGTAAGGCACTTGAGATTTTTTACAGAGCAAGTGCCATCATTAATGCGATTGCTTGAAAACTTAGATGGCTGGTTTCAGATAGGTCTGCCGCATTTCTATGTAACTAATTTGGTTGTTTTGCTATCTGTTACCTACCTTTTTATCAGAAGAGTTATTATACCGCAGGTTCGTTATATATCGCTTGCTGCTGACTACTTCCCGCTCCTTTTAATACTGGGTATTGCGGTTACGGGTATTTTGATGCGGTATTTCAGCAGGGTGGATATTGTAGATGTGAAGATTTTAACAATAGGGCTTGTTAGTTTTAGACCTGTTATCCCGGAAGGTTTGGGTATCATTTTTTACATCCATCTATTTCTTGTATGCACTCTCTTTATATATTTTCCATTCAGCAAACTCGTGCATATGGCAGGTGTATTTATGAGTCCGACAAGAAATCTGGCAAATAACAGCCGTATGCAGAGATATGTAAATCCATGGAATTATGATGTGAAGGTTCATAAATACAGTGAGTATGAGGAAGAATTCAGGGGGAAAATGAAGAAGGCAGGAATACCAGTGGAGAAGGGGTAATTATTTAGCCACGAATTTACACGAATGGACACGAAAAGAGCAGATAAGACTTTAAATATAGACTACAGATTTCCCAAAACAGGGTGGATGGATACACCTGTTGAGTTTAAACAGGGGATGTTCTGTCATGGCTCAAAGCCTAAAGACCTTGAGGCAGTCGGCTTTCCAAATCCGCGGGAGTGGTCATCAAAGGATAAAGACTGGAAGCTCCCTGCCAACTGGAAGGAGATAGTCCTTAATGGGATGAAGGAGAGGCTTGATAAATACCGCTCCTTCAAGCTCTTCATGGATATTTGTGTTAGATGCGGTGCCTGTGCTGACAAGTGCCATTTTTACATCGGGACAGGAGACCCGAAGAATATGCCGGTTTTGAGGGCGGAACTTTTAAGGTCAGTTTATAGAAGATATTTTACACTGTCAGGAAAATTATTTGGAAAGACTGCAGGTGCAAGGGAGCTTACAGAAGATGTAATAAAGGAGTGGTGGTATTATTTTTATCAGTGCACCGAGTGCCGCAGATGCTCTGTATTCTGTCCTTACGGCATTGACACTGCTGAGATAACAATGATGGGGAGAGAACTCTTAAATCTCCTTGGTCTGAATACAAACTGGATAGCGGGACCTGTGGCAAACTGTTATAAGAGAGGAAATCACCTCGGACTTGAGCCTCATACATACAAATCGCAGATTGAATTCCTTCTTGACGAGATAGATACTCTAACAGGTATTAAGATAGAGCCTACATTTAACAGAAAAGGTGCTGAGATAATCTTTATCGCCCCTTCAGGCGATGTGTTTGCCGACCCCGGCACATACACTGCGATGGGCTATCTGATGCTCTTCCATGAGCTTGGGCTTGACTATACATGGAGTACTTATGCATCTGAAGGCGGCAACTTCGGTTTTTTCACATCAAATGAGATGGGAAAGAGGCTAAATGCAAAGATATATGCAGAGGCGAAGAGGCTTGGAGTTAAGTGGATACTCGGCGGGGAGTGTGGTCATATGTGGAGGGTAATCAATCAGTATATGGATACATGGAATGGTCCCGCAGATTTTCTTGAAGAACCTCTATCTCCAATAACAGGTACAAAGTTTAAAAATTCAAAAACTACAAAGTTTGTTCATATTGCTGAATTTACTGCAGACCTTATAAGGCACAATAAATTGAAACTTGATAAAAACCGTAATGACAATTTAAAGGTAACATTCCATGACTCATGCAATACATCAAGGGGGATGGGGATTTTTGAAGAGCCTCGGTATATCATAAAAAATGTATGCAATTATTTTTATGAGATGCCAGAGGATACAACAAGGGAGAAGACATTCTGCTGCGGCAGCGGCTCAGGGCTTAATGCTACTGAGAATATGGAAATAAGGATGCAGGGAGGTTTCCCGAGGGCGAATGCAGTTAAATATGTGCGTGAGAAAAATGGTGTGAACATGCTTGCAAATATCTGTGCAATTGACAGGGCAGCATTCCCAGCACTTATGGATTACTGGGTTCCGGGTGTGGGTGTTACCGGGGTTCATGAGCTTGTTGCCAATGCCCTTGTGATGAATGGAGAAAAGGAGAGGACAACGAATCTGCGTAGCGAATCCTTGAAATTAGCCACAGAGAGCACAGAGGTCACAGAGAAAGACAAAAAACAAAGACACTGAAAGACAAAGATAAATTATGATTGGCACAGAAAAAATCATAACTAATCAGTGTCCATCTGTGTCAAAAAATTTAGTTTTTTTCTCTGTGTCCTCTGTGGCAAAAAGTTTTTATGTATAACGGTTCTAAAATAATTGTTGGTTTGATTGTATTTGCAGGAATTGTAACTTTCCCATTTATTTATAATCTTGGGAAGGTGAATGCAAAGCCGGAGCCAAAGATAGATACACCTGTAATACAGCAGTTGAAAGAAAAGAATTGTATTGAGTCAAAGGAATTTATGAAGGCTAATCATATGCAGTTATTGAACAAGTGGAGGGATATGGTTGTCAGGAATGGAAAAAGGGTTTATGTTAACAGCAAAGGGGAGAAATATGAAATAAGCCTTCAGAACACCTGTCTTAAGTGTCATTCTAATAAAAAGGAATTCTGTGATGAATGTCATAACTATATGTCAGTCAAGACTCACTGTTGGAATTGCCATTTAGAATCTAAGGGTTAATGGTTATGAGTTACGAGTCAAAAGCTAATAGAAGGCAGTTCTTAAAGATACTTGGATTTTCTACACTTTCAGGGCTTGGAAGTATTCCTGCTATTTGGGCATTGACTCCGCAATTCGCAATCCGCAATCTGCAATCGGAAAAGCGGTGGGCAATGGTGGTGGATATGAAGAAATTTAGGACAGAAGAGGATTATAAAAAGTGTATAGATGCCTGCCACACTATCCACAATGTCCCTGATTTTGGAAATCCGAAGGATGAAGTCAAATGGATATGGAAAATGCCTTATAGGAATACATTCCCTGAGCAGGAAGATGAATATATTAGTGATGGGGTGAAGCAGATGCCTTTTATGGTCTTATGTAATCACTGTAAAAATCCTCCATGTGTAAGGGTATGCCCAACAAAGGCTACTTTTAAGAGGATAGATGGGATTGTTCAGATGGACTATCACAGGTGTATCGGGTGCAGGTTCTGTATGGCGGCGTGCCCTTATGGCTCAAGGAGTTTTAACTTTAGAGAACCGAGACCTTTTATTAAGGAAAAAAATCCTGAATACCCGACAAGGACTAGAGGTGTTGTGGAGAAGTGCAATTTTTGTGAAGAGAGGCTATCAAAGGGACTGTCGCCAGCATGTGTAGAGGCGTGCAAGGATAATAAGGCTTTAATCTTCGGTGATTTGAATGACCCTGATTCAGAGGTAAGGAAGGTTTTGGAGTCAAATTATACAATTCGGAGAAAACCTGAGCTTGGAACACAGCCGGGCGTTTATTACATCGTTTGAGAATATCAGCCACTGACTAACACAGACTTTTTAAACCGTTTTTAATGAGTCAGTGAAAGTCTGCGGCTAAAGGTTTAAAAGACTATGTTTGAAAAGGCATTAAGTGGAGACAGAAGATACTGGGGATGGATATTTTTCCTGCTATTAATTATGGGAACAGGGTTTATATTTTATATTAAGCAGTTGAACTACGGGCTTGGGATTACAGGGATGAGCAGGGATATCTCATGGGGGCTCTACATAGCACAGTTTACTTTTCTTGTTGGTGTTGCGGCCTCAGCAGTGATGCTTGTTATACCCTATTATCTGCACGATTATAAAAAGTTTGGGAAGATAATAATCTTTGGTGAGTTTCTCGCTATCTCAGCTGTAATAATGTGTCTAATGTTTGTCTTTGTGGATATGGGACAGCCCATGAGGGCTATGAATATGATTTTATATCCTACTCCAAATTCAATAATGTTTTGGGATATGGTTGTTCTGAACGGCTATCTTTTACTTAATTTAATAATTGGCTGGACGACTCTGAGTGCAGAACGAAATGAGTTGCCGCCGCCAAAATGGGTGAAACCCCTTATATATATTTCCATACCTTGGGCAATTAGTATCCATACTGTTACAGCATTTCTTTACGCAGGACTGCCAGGAAGACATCTATGGCTAACTGCAATTATGGCACCCCGTTTCCTTGCATCTGCATTTGCATCAGGTCCCGCATTGCTCATAATCCTCTGTCTTACCGTGAAGAGGATTAGTAGTTTTGACCCCGGCAAGGAAGCGATACAGACACTTGGGAAGATTGTTACTTACGCAGTTATTATTAATCTGTTTTTCTTTGTCCTTGAACTATTTACCGCATTTTACAGTAAGATTCCCGGACATATGCATCCATTTCAATATCTTTTCTTTGGTATTGAAGGGCATGGAAAGCTTATCCCGTGGATGTGGACTGCATTTATTTTAAGTATTATGGCTATTATCCTTTTAATTAATCCAAATATGCGTGAAAACGAAAATATTTTAATAGTGTCTGCTGTTTTAGTATTTATTTCAACATGGATAGACAAGGGGATGGGTTTGGTCATAGGCGGATTTATACCCAATCCCTTTGAAGAAATAATAGAGTATTCACCAACTGTGCCGGAGGTATTGATTACACTTGGTGTATGGGCAACAGGTCTTTTAATTATTACAGTGCTTTATAAAATAGCTGTTTCAATAAAAGAAAAAACGGTATAAACCACAGAACACAGAAAAAAATTATAAAAGAACCACAGATGGACACAGACAAACACAGTTAAAAAATATTTTTAAAAATTATCTGTGTAAATCTGTGTAATCTGTGGTTTTAATAAGGTTTTTACTTTTCTCTGTGAACTCTGTGGCTGAATTCAGAAAGGAGGATGAAAATATGGGAAGTTTTGAGCTTAATGGCAGGACATATCAGACTGATGAAGACGGGTATCTTGTCAATATTGAGGAGTGGAGCAAAGAGGTGGGAGAGTATCTTGCAAAACAGGAGGAGTTAGAGATGACTGAGGCACACTGGGAAGTTATCAATTTTCTGAGGGAATACTATGAGGAATATAAAATCGCCCCTATGATTAAGATACTCGTTAAGGCAATAGCTAAAAAGTTCGGTTCTGAGAAGGGAAATACAAAATATTTATATGATTTGTATCCTGAAGGACCAGCAAAGCAGGCGTGTAAGATTGCCGGATTACCAAAACCAACAGGGTGCGTATAGGAGTTAGTAAGTTTAGGAGTCAAAGAGTTAAAGAGTTAACTCCTAAACTCCTCAACTCTTTAACTCATTAACTTATTTAGTGGAGGTTTAAATGTCTAAGAAGAAAGAATCAAAGACTCCGTTGTTGGATGATTTAGAAGATGGTCCCTGGCCAAGCTTTATTACTGACCTGAAAAATCTGGCAAAGAAAAAGCCCGCAGTTGGGCAGCTTTTGGGTCAGCTTGAACAGTCCTATGAAGAGCGATGGGACCACTGGCTTGGGACTGTAATAAATACCCCCGGCTATGGCGGTGGTATTATAGCGAGGTATTCTGATATCGGTAATAAATTTCCTGATATCGCCCAATTTCATACTATCAGGGTAATTGAGCCTGCAGGCTGGGTCTATTCTACTGATGCATTACGACAACTCTGTGATATTAGTGAAAAATACAGTGCTGGCATTCTTCAGTTTCACGGTATGACAGGGGATATCCTGATGCTCGGCTCAAATAATGAAAAAACCCTTGAGGCTGCAGAGGAGCTTATGGAAAAGGGGTGGGATATAGGCGGCTCAGGAAACGGTCTAAGGACTCTGTCTTGCTGTATTGGTCCTGCATATTGTGAGATGGCATGTTTTGATACGATTAAGACTACAAAATTTCTTACTGATACATTCATTAGTCAGTTACACCGTCCTGAATTTCCTTATAAGTTCAAGTTTAAGCTTTCAGGCTGTCCGAATGATTGTGCAAATTCTATTCAACGTTCAGATATGCCTATAATTGGGACATGGAGGGATGAGATTCAGGTAAATCAGGAAGAGGTTAAGAAGTTCATTGATGAGAAGGGGGAGGAGTATGTAGTTGATAATGTAATAACAAGATGTCCCACAAAGTGTATAACCCTGAAAAACAAAAAGATTGAAATAGATGATAAGAACTGTGTCAAGTGCATGCACTGTATAAATGTAATGCATAAGGCACTTGCACCGGGAAAGGACAGGGGGGTGACAATACTTCTTGGCGGGAAGAGGACTCTAAAAATAGGAGACACAATGAGTTCAGTAATTGTTCCCTTTATGAAGCTTGAGACAGATGAGGATTATGAAAAACTTATTGATCTTGTAAGAAGGATATGGGAGTTCTGGACCGAGCATGGTATGGATCATGAGCGTGTCGGAGAGTTTATTGACCGCGTCGGGCTTGGGACATTCTTAGATGGCATCGGGCTTGAGCCTGACCCTCAGATGGTAAGACACCCCAGAACAAATCCTTATATAAAGTTTGAGGAGCTTGCACCGCCAAAGATAGACGGAGAGCCAAAGGTCGCACCAAATGTTGTTGACAAAGAGATTGAAGGAAGGGAAATAGTTGTGGATATGCAAAAATAAAAATCAGCCACAGACTCACACTGACAAAAGCTTTAAATATTAAATAAAAATATTTTAAGTCTGTGGAAGTCCGTGGCTTAAATTAATTTTGTCTTTCTAATTTGGAGGGTTAATATGGCAGAAAAGAAGAAGATGGCGCCGAGGGATAACGGTGCGCCGGATTATAAAAAGTTTTTACATCCGATGATGGCTAAAAATTACGGGAAATGGAAATACCATGAGAATCTGCGTCCCGGAGTTAATATGTATGTAGCTGAGAGTGGAGACAGGCTGTATGTTGTCAGGGCAGGGTCAACAAGGACAATGAGTGTTGATACTGTAAGAAAGATTTGCGATATAGCGGATAAATACTGTCAGGGGCATCTCCGTTTTACAAGCAGGAGCAATTTAGAGTTTCTTGTTACAAAAAAAGAGGAGATTGAGCCGTTAATCAAAGAGGTTAAGGATAAGCTTGGATTTCATGTCGGAGGGACAGGGCATTCTATATCCAATATCCTCCACACTCAGGGTTGGCTGCACTGCAATCTGCCCGGGACGGATGCAGCAGGTGCAGTGAAGGCAATGATGGATGTCCTATATGAGGATTTTATAAATGAGAGATTGCCCCAACGTGTGAAGATTTCTACATCATGCTGTCAGATTAACTGCGGAGGGCAGGCGGATATAGCAATCAATCTTCAGCATCACCATCCCCCGAAAATCAATCATGACAATATGAAAATCTGCGAACACCCGAAGGTTGTTGCTATATGTCCTGTTGCAGCAATCCGTCCAGCCAAAAAGGATGGCAAAGATACACTTGAGGTTGTTGAAGAAAAGTGTATGTATTGTGGTGCATGCCACGGGCAGTGTCCGAGCATGGAAATAAGGGATGCGAATACAGATACACTTGCAATCTGGGTTGGCGGCAAGTCATCAAATACCCGTGGAGGACCTTCTTTTATGAAGCTGGCAACTTATGGAATTCCGAATAACCCGCCAAGATGGCCTGAGGTGAGTGATGCAGTTAAAAAAATATTGAATGCCTATAAAGAGGGTGCAAAGGAAGAGGAGAGGATAGGGGAGTGGATAGAGAGGATTGGATGGAAACGGTTCTTTGAGGTAACAGGATTTAAGTTTACCAAATACCACATTGATACATACAGGTATGCCAGGACGACATTCAATACATCAACACAGGTTCGGTTATAACAAGAAATTTTACCGCAGAGAACGCAGAGTTCGCAGAGCAACAAAGAAGTTAAGAGGATGAGAAGTTAAGATTTCTTATCTTCATTTTTTGTTTTTCTCTGTGTCTTCTGTGCCCTCTGTGGTGAAATAGGAGGTTTTTAATGGAGACTCAAACTGTTGGATACGATATTAAACAGGGTGATGTTATGAAACTCAATGTTGGATCACCATCTGATATTGTTGTTACAAATGGTGAAAGCTGGAAGTGTCCTGTATATGTCAAGCGGATGCCCCCCTGTCGGAGCAACTGTCCGAGCAGTGAGGATATAAGGGGATACTTGACCTATGTTGCACAATCTAAAGATTACAAGAGGTCTTATGAGGACGCATTTGATGAGGCGTGGCATATACTCACTGATAAAAATCCGTTTCCTGCAGTCCACGGAAGGATATGCCCCCATCCCTGTGAGGACGGATGCAACAGAAAATATAAGCCTGTCCCCGAAGGCTTTAATCGGGGAGATGACGGCTCTGTGGCGATAAAAAATTTTGAGAGATTTGTTGGTGACCACGGCATAAAGAGGGGGCTTAAGCTGAAGAAACTTACAGACAAAAAGCATAATAAGAAGGTTGCAGTAATCGGTGCAGGCCCATCAGGCCTTTCCTGTGCATATCAGCTATCAAGAAAGGGCTATCCTGTAACTGTTTTTGAGTCTATGGAAAAACCAGGAGGAATGCTCAGATATGGTATCACCTCGTATCGCTTACCAAGGGAGGTGCTTGATGCAGAGATACAAAAGATTCTTGACCTCGGAGTTGAATTGAAGTGCAATACTAAAGTCGGTGATGATATTTCATTTGAGGACTTAAAGAAAAATTATGATGCCGTTTATATGGCAATAGGTGCGCAGAAGGGGAGTAAGCTTAATGTTGAAGGTGAGAGTTTATCAAATGTATTTTCAGGTGTTGAATTCCTTCACAGGATAAACAATGGTGAAAAGGTAAATATAGGCAGAAGGGTGATGGTTGTAGGCGGAGGCAATACGGCAATAGATTCTTCAAGGGTCTCAAGGAGGCTTGGTGCAGAGGTAACTGTCCTATACAGAAGGACAAAGAATGAAATGCCTGCATTAAGGGACGAGATAAGAGGTGCGGAAGAGGAGGGGGTGAAGTTTGAATTTTTGACTGCACCGGTATCTATATCAAGAAATGGGAAAGGTTCTGTTGATATAACCTGTATAAAGATGAAACTTGGTGAAAAGGATAAATCAGGGAGACAGCGCCCTGTTCCAATAGAAAATTCTAATTTTACACTTGAGGCTGATACAATAATTGCTGCAATAGGACAGGAGCCTGATTTAACAAATCTTGATGGATTTAAAAACAAAAACGGATGGCTTGAAATCAATCCTTCAAACAGAGAGACATCTGTTGCAGGGGTATTTACAGGCGGCGATGCCCTCGGACTTGCCAATGCAACAACTGCGGTCGGACATGGGAGAAGGGCGGCAAAGTCTATAGAGGCAAATCTCAACGGCATCAGTTATAGGGAGGCTGGGGCTCCAAGGCCGGTCAAAGATACAGATATGATTCTTGACTATTATCCGCCAGCCCCTCGGAATAATATAAAGGGATTGCATGTAGAGGAGCGTATAGATAACTTTAAGGAAGTGTGCCTGCCACTTACTATGGAGGAGGCAATAGCAGAGGCAAACAGGTGCATGAGCTGCGGCTTATGCTTTACCTGCGACCAATGCCGCATCTACTGCCCGAGAGAGGCTATCAGTAAGGATAAAAAGAGACCTATAGGACAGATAATGTTTACAGATTATACGAGATGCAACGGATGTCACATCTGTGCCGAGGTCTGCCCATGCAACTATATTGAAATGGGGATGGGTTTATGATAGGCTTCTTTTATTATTTTTAAGTAAATAATATAAAGGAGGGTGTCATGTTGAAAAATATTAATGGGAAGGTTTTACATACAATATTGATTTTAATCTTTGTAACAGCCTTTATTCCCTGTGAGGTGTTTTCAGCAGAAAAGAAGACTTCAGATAAAGGAGGAGAATTGGAAAAACTAAAAAATACAAAGGCTGTTATTGAAACAAAATTAGGGAACATTGAATTAAAATTTTTCCCTGATGTTGCACCGAATCATGTCAAGAATTTTATAAAACTTACAAAAGATGGTTTTTACAACGGCACAATCTTTCACAGGGTGATACATGGTTTTATGATACAGGGCGGAGACCCTAATACAAAGGGGCAGGATAAGGCTACCTATGGCATGGGCGGTCCCGGACATAAAGTAAAGGCGGAGTTCAACAACATAAGCCACAAGAGGGGCATCCTCTCGATGGCAAGGTCAATGGACCCTGATAGTGCGGGCTCCCAGTTTTTCATAGTCGTCACAGATTCAACATTCCTTGATAAACAATATACAGTATTCGGTGAGGTTACAAAAGGAATGGATGTTGCCGATAAGATTGTAAATCTGCCCCGAAACGAAAATGACTTACCGGATGAAAGGATTGAGATGAAGGTAAAGATAACTGAATAATTGATTATTCACTTTCTTTTATATCAAGCTCCTTCATCTTCCTGCTTAAGGTATTTCTGTTTATGCCGAGAATCTCCGCCGCCTTTACCTGATTCCATTCTGTTTTTTTTAAGACTGATAGCAAGAGTTCCCTTTCAGCTTCGCCGATAACCTCATTGTATAGACCCCCTTTTTTTGTATAGTTATTGACTTTATCTTTTATAATATCGTGCATGGAGACAAAATCTTTTCCTGTGGATTGCGATATTGGGAGATACTCTGGAGTTATTGAGTCTCCGCCTGACATCACAATAGCCCTCTGTATTACATTCTCAAGCTCCCTTACATTCCCTTTCCAGTCATAGTTTTTTAAGATGTGCATTGCATCATCTGCTATATGTCTTACACTGCTCCCAAGTTCACTACTGAATCTCTTTAGAAAATAATCCGATAAAAGCGGTATATCCTCTCTCCTCTCCCGAAGGGACGGCAAGGGGATGGTAATTACATTTAGTCTGTGAAATAGGTCCTCCCTGAACATCTTCTCCTTAACAGCAGTCTCTAAATCCTGATTTGTTGCTGAAATTATCCGGACATCTACTTTTATCTGTGCCTTACCTCCGACCCTGTAAAACTCCCTTTCCTGAATTACCCTTAAAATCTTTGCCTGAAGGGATATATCCATGTCTCCGATTTCATCAAGAAAAATTGTCCCGCCATCTGCCTGCTCAAATTTGCCTGCCCTTGATTCTGTTGCCCCTGTAAAGGCTCCCTTCTCATATCCAAAAAGCTCACTCTCAAGAAGCTCCCTTGGAATTGCTGCACAGTTGACTGCAACAAAAGGACCATTTGCCCTGTTTGATGCCTTATGCAGTGCCCTTGCAACAAGCTCCTTTCCTGTCCCGCTCTCTCCTGTTATAAGGACTGTCAGATCAGAGGATGCTGCCTTGCCAATTGTCTTAAAGACCTTCTGCATCTTCTGGCTTTTTCCGACAATCTCGCCTACATCATATTTGGTCTTTAATTCCTCCTCTAATGTATATACCCGCCTCTCAAGGTTTTTAAGATTCTCTACCTTTTCAATCAGGAGATAAATCTCATCCATGTCAAATGGTTTGGTTACATAATCAAATGCACCCCTTTGCATTGCCTCAATCGCATTTTTCATCGTCCCCTGAGCAGTCATAATTACAACTGTTATTTCCTTTTCCTGTTTCTTAATATTTTCAAGGAGCTTAAGGCCATTTTCATCAGGCAGGAAAATATCAAGAAAAATTATAAGATACTTGTTTTTTGAGAGGATTGAGAGGGCATTTTTTCCGTTTTCAGCTGTATGAATAGTATAGCCCTTCTTTTCAAGCCCCTTTTTAAAGACCCACCTTATACTATCTTCATCATCTATTACTAAGATATTTTTCATAATTTAGTGTAAGTGATTAGTGTCAGTGTCAGTAAAAACAAATCCTTTTCACTGGCACTGATCACTGATTCAATGCTATTGGCAGAAACACCTGAACTGATGCACCTTTCCTGTCAGTCCTGTTCTGAATCTTTATTCTCCCCTTATGTTCTTCTATTATCCTATGAGATATTACAAGTCCCAAACCGGTTCCTTTACTCTTTGTAGAGAAGAATGGAGTAAATAGATTTGATAGGACATCGTCTTCAAATCCCTTTCCTGTATCCCTTACTTCAATAAGGACCATCTTTGTATGGGATTTAGCACCCTCTTCAATTACAATATAATCATAGAATATCTTTGTAGTGAGGGTCAACTCTCCCCCCTTCTTTATTGCCTCTACTGCATTCTTAACGATATTTAAAAATACCTGAGTAATTCGTCCTTCATCAATATATACAGATGGAAGACTTGGGTCAAAATCCCTGACAACAGTTATCTTCATTCTCTTTAATATCTTCTCTTCCAGAAGGAGGATGTCTCCTAAAATCTTGTGTATATTTACAGATTTTAATTTGAGCGGTTTTGGATTTGAGAGGTTGAGGAGGTTTTCAACAATGGAGTTTATCCTGTCTGTTTCTTTGATTATTACACCGGTATACTCCCTGTATTTTTCACTCTTTATCTCTTCCTGTAAAAGCTGTGCTGCCCCTCTTAATCCACCGAGAGGATTTTTTATCTCATGTGCCATTCCTGCCGCAAGAGTGCCCAGAGATGCAAGCCTGTCAGCCTTTCTCAGGTTCTCCTCAAGCTCCTTTGCCCTTGACATATCCCTTAAAACAAGTATTGCACCTGCTATATTCCCTCCCTCATCGGAGAAGGGGGATATTATCAGGCTGATGGGGAAGACCCTTCTATCCCATCTTCGGATTATCTGAAAGTCAGAATCTGAAAATGTGATGCCACTGTTTATAGTCTTATCTGTCAGCTCTAATAGCCTTGATTCGCCAGAGAAAATAGATTCAAGGGATTTGCCGATAGCATGGGAGGAAGATATGCCACTCATCTCCTCAATGGCAGGGTTGAAGGTGGTAATTATCTGTTCCTTGGATATTACAACTATCCCATCCTGAACACTTGCGAGGATATTTTCGTAATATGATTTGAGATTTTGCTCATAGCTCATAGCTCATAGCTCATAGTAAGAGGCTATCAGCTATCAGCTATCAGCTAATATGCGTAAAGTTTTCCGTAAGGTCTCTTGGAAACAGGTATAAGTTTTTTAAATGGTTTTTTAAATACAAATTTTGAATCAATATCAAGGTCTTTGCAGAATTCCTTTATCAGGTTATTTAAAACAGTATTGTCAGCCTCTTTCAATTCTACAACTCCTACCCCTTCGCCAATCTGATCTTTATCAATATCTCCCCTTATGTATATTACACCACCGTGCATCCCTGTGGCAAGATAACTCCCTGTCGCCCTTTCAGGTTTCTCATCATTGAGATTTAAGAGTATAAGTATCCCCCCTGCCATATACTCTCCAAAGAAATCTCCTGCCCTGCCGCCTGCTATAATTAAAGGGATTTTATCCTCATACTCTTTCATGTGGATACCGACCCTGTAGCCGACATCCTCTTTCACAAACAGTTTTCCTCCCCTCATGCCGTAGCCGAGGACATCACCTGCATGTCCCTTTATTACTATCTTTCCATCGTTCATTGTGTTGGCTACACTATCCTGGGCAAATGAATTGACAATTATTGTGGGACCGCTCATAAATGCGCCAAGGTCATTACCGGGGACTCCGTTTATAATAATCTCAGTATCTCCGCTGACACCATCAGCAATATACCTCTGTCCGTTGACATTGAGAAGCTCAATATGCTTCTCACCTTTTTTAACGGCATCCTTTATCTGCTGATTTAGTGTTCTATAATGACATCCTGCTGCATTTATTTTCATAATTATAAAATCTTTAGCCACAGACTTTCACAGGCTAAAATATTTTTTCTTCTTTTAAAGTCTGTGTATGCCTGTGGCAAGAAATTAGTTTTGATTTTCAAGTTCTACAATTAACGGCTCTCCTGCATCAGGCCTATAGACCCTGTCAGGATTCGGGCAAATCTCTGTTATCGCAGATTCTTCACTTGCCATATAAACCATATCATCTTTCTCGCCTGCTACCAATGGCCTCAACTTTACCCTGTCACTCAATCCAACCAATCCCTTACTATGGGCAAAGAGTATTGCAAATGGGCCATTTAAAAGGGCACTCCCATAGACCATTCTTACTGCAGTCATCAGTTTTTTCTCTTCATCATCCATCTTTTTTATATCCTTCCAGAATGGGGATGCAAGGGCTGAGCAGGCAAGTCTTAAAGGAAGTTTATGCCTCCTGATTAAAAGGTCAAGCATGTATGTGACCACCTCAGTATCTGTAAGAAGTGTGCATTTGTAGCCGAACATCTCAAGGTATCTCTTATTTATTCCATATGATGAAATCTCTCCGTTGTGGACAATAGACCAGTCAAGGAGTGTAAAAGGATGAGCCCCCCCCCACCAGCCTGGGGTATTTGTCGGAAATCTATTGTGTGCTGTCCATATATAACCCTCATAATCCTCAAGTTTAAAGAAGTCTGCTATTTCATAAGCAAATCCAACACCCTTAAACGCCCCCATGTTTTTACCGCTTGAGACCACAAAGGCACCCGGAATCTCGGAGTTTATGTGCATCACTGTATTTACTATGTAATTGTCTTCCCTTAATTCTGCAGACTCATGTGCCAGATGCTCATGAATTTCTTCGGGCGGATTTACGAAATATCGCATGAAGTATGGAGGATTTGTTATTGTGTAAACCCTTCTTGTCGGTATAACCTCCTGATGCTCTATCTTCACGGTTTCTCTCAGGTATTCCTCTGTTGCAGGAAGACTCTTTTTATCACTATACATTATATGAAGGGCGTAGTGATTTTTATAATCAGGATATATGCCGTATGCAGCAAATCCGCCGCCAAGCCCATTACCCCTCTCATCCATACAGCTTATGGACCTGATGATTATATCACCCTTTATCTTTCTGCCCTTTTTGCTTATAAGCCCTGTCAGACCGCAGGCAGATATATCTTTTTCACAATATGGACTTAAAATTCCTGGTTTCATCTGAAAATCCCTCTTTTTGCCACAGATTTACACAGACTTTTAAACCGTTTGAACTGTTTTATTTTAGTCAGTGAAAGTCTTGTGGCTAAATTGCCTTTTCCAATTTCTCTCTTCTATGTTCCCTTGGCATATGGACAAATCCAAAGTTTCTGTCCAATAATTTATCTTTAAAAGCTGTTACAGGTTTCTGCTCCTTAATAAGCCCTGTCAGTATCCCCGCCCTGTCAACATCATCCCCTACTAATATGGCACCTACAAGCCTTTCATTTTTAATAATTATCCTTTTGTAGTTTCCATTTTTTGCATCATTTTTTATGAGTGATTCATATCCCTCACCCCTTGGGTCAATAATACCAAGAGAAATCGTGGGGGCTCCGGGGAATTCAATGGAGTTCATGGGGAATCCGCCTTTGTAAACCAAAGTCCCCCCTGACATATTATCGCCGGCAATTGAGCCCTGTCTGTATGCAAGCGGCCATATAGGTATTGGCATCTTCTCGTTTGTAAGCATATTGAGCGCCTCCACTACATCACCTGCAGCATAGACTCCTTTTATATTTGTCTCCATCCTTTCATCTACAACAATCCCTCTATTTATCTTTATACCGCTCTCTTTTATAAATCCTGTATTTGGTATAACACCAATTGCAACAATCACTAAATCGCATTTAATCTTTTTCTTATCCCTTAGGACAACACCAGTGGCAACATTACCCTTGCCTGTAATTTCAACCACCTCATTATTTGTTATTACCTCAACACCTGCCTCCTCCATCTTCCTCTGGACAATCCTTGATGCATCCTTATCCAGAGCCCTGCTTAAAACCTCAGGTGCAAGCTCAACAACTGTAACATCAATACCTATTGCATTAAGCCCCTCAATTGCCTTTAGCCCAATCATCCCTGCACCGATGACCACTACCTTCTGAACCTTCTTTGATATTTTTATTATCTCTTCAGCGTCACTCCATTTTGTAAATGTATAAACATTCTTTCTATCTTTACCCTTAATAGGCGGGACAAATGGGGTTCCCCCTGTGGCAATCAGAAGTTTGTCATAATCTATCTTTTTCTTGTCTTCAAGTATGACCTGTTTTTTCTTTGTATCTACACCCGTTACCCTTTTATTGAAAACAGTCTCTACATTATTTTCTTTGTAAAAGTTCTCATCCCTGTAATACATCTTATCTTCTTTTGTATGCCCTGCGAGGAGATAAGAGATTAAAGGGCGGGAATATACATGATGAGGCTCATCAGAGATAATGGTTATGGGATTCCCCTTATCATTTCTCCTGATTGCCTCTACAGCCCCTACTGCTGCCGCTGAATTTCCAATAATTAAATATTTCATAATTATTTGGCCACGGACTTTCACTGACTAAAATATATTTCTTTTAAGTCTGTGTTTGTCTGTGGCTGAATTATCTTTCCTCATGCGCCAATGCCTTGTTGGGGCATGCCTCAACACATGCAGGTATGCTCCTGTCAGGACAGAGGTCGCACTTGGAAGACAGCTTTATCTTTATTTCTTGCCCCTTGCCCCTTGCCCCTTGCCCCTCTCCTATATACTGGTTTCTTTTTATTACACCAAATGGACATGCCATTATGCACATCCAGCACCCCACACACTTTGGTTCATTTACAATAACCCTACCATCAGGCTTCCTGTGCATTGCACTTGTAAAACATGCCTCTATACACGGGGCATCTGAACAGTGGCGGCACATTACAGAGACAGATAACCCCGGGAATATCTCTTCTACCAAGGTTCTTGATAGAGGAGTAGGATTCTCCTTCTTATATGCCTTTAATGTGTCTTTGGATTTTGAATGCTCTGTAATACAGGCAACCTCACAGAGCCTGCAAGCCATACATGCTTCTTCTTTTGGATAAACGATCTTCATAAATAAATTGACTATTGAATATTGAAAATTGACAATTTAAAGGAATATTTTTTAATATTCAATCTGCAATCGTCAATCTTCAATTATTACATTCCTTCCCCTGCATGTTTCAGCCCGAGTATTTTTAGTTCCCTGTCAGTAAGACCCATGCCTCTCAGTCTTTCCCTGTTGCCCCTCAGGCTCTCAATGGCATTTAATCCCATGCCGCCGAGCATCTCCTTTATCTCCCTGCTCCATGCTGTAAGCAGATTTACCAATTTTTCTGCGGCAAGCTCGGGATTCTGCCTCCTTGCAAGATATGGGTCATTTGTTGTAATACCCCATGCGCATTTGCCTAAATAACACTTCTGGCAGACTGTGCAGCCTATGGCAACAAGTGCAGAAGTGGCTATATATACTGCATCTGCACCGAGTGCAATAGCCTTTACAACATCGGCAGAATTTCTTATGCCGCCTGCTACCACTATAGATGCCCAGTTCCTTATCCCCTCATCTCTGAGCCTCTGGTCAACCTGAGCAAGTGCAAGCTCTGTTGGTATTCCAACACTATCCCTTATCATAACTGGAGCGGCGCCAGTTGAACCCCTTATACCGTCTAATGCAACAATATCAGCACCCGCCCTTACAATACCGCTGGCAATGGCTGCGGCATTGTGGACAGCCGCAATCTTTACAGAGATAGGCTTTTCATAATTTGTCGCCTCTTTCAATGCGTATATTAACTGTCTTAAATCCTCAATTGAATATATGTCATGGTGAGGTGCAGGGGAGAGTGCATCAGAGCCTACAGGTATCATTCTTGTCTTTGATACCTCTTCTGTAACCTTTTCTCCGGGGAGATGTCCGCCTATGCCAGGTTTTGCACCCTGACCAATCTTAATCTCTACTGCTGCAGAAACTCCAAGGTAATCAAGGTGGACACCGAATCTTCCCGACGCTACCTGAACGATTGTATTCTTTCCGTATTTATATAAATTTTTATGTAGTCCGCCCTCACCTGTGTTGTAATATGTCCCCATCTTTTCCGCTGCCATTGCAAGAGCCTCACAGACATTGTAATTGATGGCACCATAAGACATGGCAGAGAACATTATCGGGATATTCAGCTCAATCTGCGGAGCCAACTTTGTCTTTAGTGTTATGCCCTTTTTTGTATCTTCTATTTCAATTGAATCAGGTTTTCTGCCGAGATAGGTCTTTAATTCCATCGGCTCCCTTAGAGGGTCAATGGATGGATTTGTTACCTGACTTGCATCAACAAATATATGGTCCCAGTAGATGCGATGGGGTCTGTCCGACCCCATCCCTGTTAAGAGTATCCCGCCTGTGTTTGCCTGCTTGTTTACATTTCTTATTGCCCATGAATTCCAGTTTGCATTTTCTTTGAAATTCTCACCTACCCTTTTTATTGTTATACAGTCGGTAGGGCAGTAGGTATCGCACCTGTGACAGCCAACACAATTTGCATCAATATTAAAAATCCTGTCCTCTTCAGCATTATAAAATGTGGAATTATAGGAGCACTGGCGGACACAGACCTGACATCTGATACACCTCTCATCATCCCTCTCAACCTTAAATTCGTAATATGTAGGGGTCTTGTATAGCATAGCAATCTATTATTTAAAGCAATAGCTATGCCAGAAACAAAAATCTTAGATTTCAAATAGTTGCAAAATTTAACTGGAATAGCTATATACATTATTAATATAGATATATATATTATGTATATAGCATTCTGGCATGGGTAAATTCGTTAAACTTAATTATGAAAGATGAACCCGAATAATGTGCGAACGATTTAGATAAGACCTTATGTCCTTGGAGCGACTGTCAAATTTTCACTTTTCCGTGGATGGTAAAAAGTGAAAATTTCCACAGTTCAGACAGCCATGGACGGCTGTCTGAACGGCAAGCGTAAGGGGCATAAGGTCTTCCACACATTTCTTTGGGATGAATTGGCGGTTAAATTTGATAGATATTTACATCAAAAACATTGCTTGCCTGCATCTGGCTTGATACAATTCTATCAATTGTAGAATAAACTTAAATGGATGTTAGGTTTCAAGGACATGATAAGAATGAAGAAAAATTTGAGGCTTGATAAAGGACAAATTGAGGTGGTGGATGATGCTATGGCAGATGTTCTGAGGCGTAAGACGCATGCAGAAAGAATCAAAATTGGATTTACTCTGTGGACATCGGTATATAACATGTTAAAAATACATCTGAAAACTACTTATCCAGATTGGGATGCAAAAAAGGTAGAACAGGAAGTGATTAAGAGGCTATCACATGGATCCTTATAAATTGTTGGAAAAAATTGTGAAGGTATTTGAAGGTCTTGAGATTCCGTATCTTGTAACTGGGTCAGTAGCTGCTATGGCATACGGAGAGCCAAGGTTGACGAACGATATTGATATTGTTGCAGCAGTAGAAAAAAGACATATTAGAGATCTGCTTATTGCATTTCCATCAGATGAATTCTATATCAGTGAGGAGATGATCAGGCAGGCTATTGCATTTCAGAGACAGTTTAATATTATACATCCGGCATCTGGTCTCAAGATTGATGTAATTATAAAGAAAGATACACCCTTTGATGAGAGTAGATTCAAACGGGGGCGCCGGATTCACCCAGCAGAGTCCTATCATGCAAATTTTTCCTCGCCTGAAGATGTCATCATTAAAAAGATGGAGTTCTACAAAGAGGGAGAGTCAGAAAAACATCTCCGTGATATTACTGGAATTTTAAAAATCAGTGGAGATATTGTAGATAGAGGTTATATCACAGAGTGGGCAAGGCTTTTAAATTTGACAGAAATCTGGGATGCGGTTCAAAAGAGGATTAATGAAAAACAGTAAATACCATTAGGAAGTCTTCGCCTTTCTAATCTTTTTTGCCTTCATAATAACAATTAATAATTTCGCTAAAAATTGGTGGGAAAGAGTAGGAGATTTTATATTTGACGGTTATGGATTTCATGGGTTAATATTTGAGTGTTCAATGTTCTCCACCGCCTGTAATCACAACTCCATTTTTACATCTCAATCTTGCCATTCCTAAACCCAAATAATGCATTTAAAAATTAGAACGTAGATTTTCGCAGATTTATTAAAGATGGACGCAGATAAACCTTGAATATTTTTATGCAAACAAAAAAGATAAATTTCTTTTTAACTTGATATTCCCTGTAGCTTGCTACAGGGTTACCTTAGTGTGATAAGTTGTATATGTGGAAGGGAAGGGAGTAAAAAAGGGTTATCATTGTGCATGGCAAATACATTATCACATAGTATTTCCTGTAAAATACAGGAAAGCATTATTAGACGAAGATGTTATAGGAATAATTAAGGATACAGCAATTGGCATACAAGAGAGGTATGAGATAGAAATAGAAGCAATTGGAATGGACAAAGATCATATACATTTACTATACGGAGGGCATCCTAAGATGTCACCTAGGCGGATAGTGCAGATATTCAAAAGCATTACAGCAAGAGAGATATTTAAGAGGAAACCAATAGTAAAGAAAGAGTTATAGGGTGGAGAATTTTGGACAGATGGGTATTATGTTGCAACTGCAGGAGAAAGGGCAGACTGGGCAACTATTGAGAAATATATACAAAGACAAGGTAGACATAGGGAAGAATTGATGCAGTTGATGCTTTTCTGAATTCAATACCCTGTAGCTTGCTACAGGGTTCTTTATTATCAAGTAGTTTCTGCGTTTATCTGCGTCCAATTGCATTTATTGGGTCAAACTTAATTGTGATTGTAAATGTGCTGTGGTAGTATATTGTTTAATTTATTGAACTTATATTAAGTTGAGAGAGGATAAAGAGATGATAAAAAATCCTGAACTGCTTAAACAATTTGAAGATAGCTTCATTAAAGATGAAGGAAGGCTGCCCTTTGACAAATCAATTAAGCTATTTGCCTCCATGTGGAATGAGGGTGTAAAACTCGGAGTGCTTCCCCCTAAAGACCCGCTGGAAGGCATTGAGGTTGATATAAAGATTGCAAAGGTGCTTAACTCATGTTTGAAGAAATCCTCTCAAGAATAGGTGCAAGCCTTAAGAAGCATAGCTTCCCCTACATGATAATAGGCGGTCAGGCTGTCTTGCTCTACGGTGAACCCCGCCTAACCAGAGATATAGATATTACCCTCGGTGTAAATACAGATTATATTGATGAAATTATTACAGTTGTTCAAGAGCTTTCCCTTAAACCTATTCCCGGGGATATAAAATCATTTGTAAGACAAACCATGGTATTACCTGCCATGGATGAAACAACAGGGATAAGGGTGGATTTTATCTTCTCATTTACTCCCTATGAAACAAGTGCAATAAAGAGGGTAAAAAAGGTAAGAGTGTTGGGGGAAGATGTCCATTTTGCATCTCCGGAAGATATCATAATTCATAAAATCTTTGCGGGCAGACCCCGTGACATAGAGGATATAAGAACTATCATCATGAAGAACCCTTCAATGGACTTTCAGTATATAAGAAAATGGCTGAAGGAATTTGACGCATCCTCAGATAAAAAAGATTTTTTAAATACCTTTGAGGATATATTAAAAGGTCTTGAATAATATAAAGTGATACTCAAAGGCAGAATTCCAGCGAGGAAGAGGCAAAACATGGACACAGATTTATAAAGATTTACGCAGAAACAGAGTTATCAAGCTTATAATGTTATAAGGTATAAAGTAAAGAAAACTTTATAGCTTTACGAACTTTACAACTTTATGAATTTCATCTGCGTCCAATTGCATTTCTTGGGTTAATAAATTTTGCAATAAAGATTTTTTTGACTGTCATCGTCTATCCATATATAATGCAATCAATTATAAGATAAGTTTAAAAGTAAATGTTAAATAATAATAAAGGATAAAAAAATGAAAAAACAAAATTTTCAAGAACGAATATTTCTCAACTTGGTTGACGAAAATAAAAACACTTTACTGATAAAAAAAATTTTAAAAAGTCCTCTTGGACTTTCACAAGATATTATCAATTTTCTTTTTGATGAAAATATAGAATCTTTTAAAAATGGACTCGATAAAATCAAAAAATTCGTTGCTGGAATAAATAGAGCTGATAGTTTTGCAAATCAATATTCAGTTGCAAAATTCTGCTCTCTGATGTTTTCTTTTCATCAGTTCTTTTCGGGCCAGACAAGGAAAAGTATTAGAAGAAATGATACGGAACATATTAGAAAGTTTTGCTGATTGCGATATGGTTCCTGAAAAAGTTAAAGACATGCAAAAAATTTTATCTGAAACATTCAGTGAAAAGGTGCCAAATCTCGATATGGATGTAATGGGGTGTAATTCAAAGAAAGAAAAGATTATTGTTGTTCAACTTCGTTCTCGTGATGATACTGGTGGAACGACCGCAAAAGGGTCTTTAGTTGATATGTTGCGCGGAGTTTTAAGAATGAATAAAAGAAGCACAAAAGAGATTTTGTATTTAGTCGCAGTGTGGGATGAAAGAAACTTACAGCAAAAAAACTCCACGATTGTAAAAATGTATTCTTCTTTGAAAGGATTAATAGATGCAAGTGAAGATAAATTCTTCAATGATGTTACAAAAGGAGTAAAAATTAAAGATGGAATTACTTTGAAGTAGGCTTATGGTGTTGACGAAATAATGCAAACGATTTTAAATTGGGCAGAAAGAAAAAATGATAAAAAATTCTTGAATGCGATCAACGATATTTCAAAATTCGTTGAAAAGTGGGACGATCTTTGGGTTGCATATAGCCTTGCATCTTTGGAAATAGAAATTAGGGCATTTAAGGGATTATCAAATATTAAATTAGTAAATGAAAAGTTTGAAAAGATAAATTCAAAATTTGACTTTAGCTCCTATTCGAGTTTGGTCAATTCAATAAATGAAATTACTGATAAAATCATTCCATTATGGACAGAAAATAGTATTCCTTTACAAACTCCCGCAGACCAAATTCATTATATACGAGACTTGTTATTTTTAAAAGCGTGCTACAATAAAAGTCATAGTAAAAAAAACTTTACGAAAGCAAAGCAAGTCAATCGACAGACAAAGTAAAAGAGTCAACAGAAAACTATCAGCTAAACCTTTCCCCAAGTCCAATTAAAGAAGTAATAAAAATAAAGGAAGAAAAGAAATCCGAACTTGAACCCACATTGGTTTCTTTTAGAGATTTAGTTCCAGAAATAACAGATACAAGTTATTTAACTCATTCGATTTACTACTATCCTGCAAAATTTATCCCTCACGTTGTTAAATATTGTATTACAAGATATACAAAACAGGATGATTGGGTAATTGATCCTTTTGCAGGTTCCGGAACTGTTGGACTATAAGCATTTATACATGAAAGGAATGTAGTTTTATATGATTTGAATATACTTCTGAATCATATTATTCCAATTAAAATTTATAAAGATAAAGTAGAACATTCTAAATCGGAACTATATAAATTATTGAGTGGAATTGAAACTAATAAAAAAGTGTTTATTCCATCGTGGACAAATATAAATTATTGGTATCCTAAAGAAATGTTAGAGGAATTGAGTAAGTATTGGGGATATTTGAAAAACGCTTGAAAAAAATATTTATTCAATGGTTATTCAAGCCTCATTAGTGAAAGCAAGCAAACACTTTTCTTATGCTGAACATAGAACTCCAAAATTATTTCGTTCAAAAAGTAAGAAGGAATACATTGAAAAATTGTTAAAAGAAGATTGGAAATACGAATTAAAAAGGATGATTTATTCCCTTTCACTACAGTATTATGATAGCGTATGTCATTTGCAATTTCTTACAAATGGGCACGAAAATCAAGTATTATTTTTTGGAGGTGTTGATTCGGCGTATTTTCAATTAGAGAAACAAATACCCATTAGTTGTTTGATAACTTCACCACCTTATTTGCAAGCACAAGAATATATCAGAACAGCAAATTTAGAGTTATATTGGCTCGGACATTCGGAAGAAGAGATAAAAGAAATTTCAAGGTTAGAAATCCCATATCGAAAAGCAAACCAAATTTTAGAAACAAAAACTTTGAACGAGATAAAGTCTAAAATTACAAGAGAAGATTTAGTTGCAATGATTGATTCTTACTTCTGTTATACTATGAAAGCACTTGAACTTGCCATGCGATATATTAAAAAAGGTGGAAAGAGTTGTATCTTCGTTGGAAATCCAACAGTAGATGGAAAAGAAATAGTAACATGGAAAATTCTAATGGAATATTTTTGTGAGAGAGGCTTTGAATTTGAAAATGTATTTGATGATCGAATAAAAAATCGACAATTATTCGGTTCACGGAACAACAAAAATCCAGAAGGAATGAAATCAGAATACTTATTGGTTCTATCAAAAAATTAATTTTTATGTTTATTTTAATTTTTGAATTAAGAGCCCTGAAAAAGTCCCTTTTTGTCACCCTAAACTCATTTCAGAGTCTCTCAGCATATTGATTTTATTAGATGCTGAAACAAGTTCCGCATGACATTTTGCTCAATTTTTGGGATTTTTCAGCAGTCTCAAATTAGGTGATTATTGAAAAGGCGTGAAAAAAATCTGGGTTAAAAAACTAAAGTCCTTTAAATCTGCGACAGAGCCTGATATTGACTACTATCTTTCCATGTCGCCTGCAAAAAGATTAGAAACGATGCAAATATTGAGGGAAATGATTTTCAAATTTAAAAAAGGCTCTAAATATGAAAGAGGTAGAGAAGGATTACGAAGAGTTATTAAGATTATTAAATAAGCAGACTACAAATCAAAAGCAAGATAAAGCCGACCTTGAGATATTATTGACTTCAAAGAAGTATATAAAAAAACGCCATTAATAAATCAAAAACCTTCATACCTCTAAAACATTTGTATTACCTGAATTACCTACCGATACCTCAGAGGCAGAGCAAAAAATTTTATATTTGACGGTTATGGATTTCATGGGTTAATATTTGAGTGTTCAATGGTTAGTGGTCAGTTGGTCACTGTTCACTAATCACTTTATTTTTGGAGGTTTTGATGAGCGGTATTACATATAAAAATTCAGGTGTGGATGTTGAGGCAGGGAATGAAAGTGTAAGAAGAATAAAGAAGCATGTCCAGTCAACATTTAATAAATCAGTCCTTACTGGTCTCGGGACATTCGGCGCCCTATATGATTTGGGGGATATAGTAAAAAAGTATAAACATCCTGTCCTTGTCCAGAGTATTGATGGTGTCGGGACAAAGTTGATGATTGCAAATGCAATGGGTGTCCATACAACTATAGGTATTGATATGGTTGCACACAGTTGTAATGATATTTTGTGTCAGGGTGCAAAACCTATTACTTTTTTGGATTATATAGCAACAGAGAAGGTTAAGCCTGAGCATATTGAAGATATTTTAAAGGGGATTGCAGAAGGGTGTCGAGAGGCTGATGTGCCTGTTATTGGCGGTGAGATAGCAGAACTGCCGGGGATATATGTGTCAGGAGAATACGATTTGGCGGGTTCTGTAACAGGTGTGGTTGAGAAAGAGAAGATTATCATAGGCGATAAGATTAAAAAAGGGGATGTCTTAATAGGGATTGCATCAAGTGGACTTCATACAAACGGATATTCCCTTGCAAGAAAAGTTCTCTTTACCCATAAAGGCTATACAGTAAAAACCCGCATAAATGAGCTTGGTGAGACACTTGGTGAGGCATTATTAAAGCCGCACAGGAACTACTCAAATGTAATCCATTCACTAATGGATGGCTCTAAAATAGAGATAAAAGGTATAGCACATATAACAGGCGGCGGTTTTATTGATAATATCCCAAGAATTCTGCCGAATAACTGCACAGCAGTTATAAAAAAAGGCTCATGGGAAATTCTGCCAATTTTTAGCATAATTCAGAAAGAAGGAAATGTCCCTGATGAAGATATGTTCAGAACACTCAATATGGGAATAGGGCTTGTGGTTGTTGTTTCAGGTAAAGATGTTGAATCCGCCATTACTCATTTAAATAAAAACGGCTTCAAGTCTTGGGAGATAGGGGCAATAGAAGAAGGGAAAAAGGAAGTAAAGATTAAATCATAAAAAGAAGCACTAAATCCTAATATCTAAATCCCAAACAAATCCAGATGACCAAAAAATTTAAAGTCATATTGTTAGTTGTTTTGAACTTTTATATTTAGAATTTGTTTAGAATTTGGAATTTCGAATTTTTTATATATGCACTCCATGCCTGCCATAACCACCTTAAGGGATTGGGATTTTTTACTGCTTAAGAGATACTCTCCTCAATATTTAAAAAAAGAAGATGAATGTAGTCTCTGCACTTATGGACCCTGCCATATAAATGAAAAAAAGAAAGGTGTCTGTGGGATAGGGCTTAATGCACATCTTTCAAAGATGTCGCTTTTTACTGCTGTTACAGGTGCGGCAGGTCATGCATCATTGGCAGAGTCAATTACATCTGAACTCATTGAGAAATTCGGCAGTGATTATCCGCTTAAACTTAATGATGAACCCCTCCAGACACCTTTAATCCGTTTAATATGCGGATTTAAGCCAAAGGTTCTCTCTGAAATGAAGAAAGTTACTTCTTATATTAATAGGGAAATAACCTCACTCCTCTCGGTTCTCAATATGGGGCAGGAGGGGGAATGGATAGACTTTGAGAGTAAGACCCTCCATGCAGGTATGCTTGATAACCTTGCACTTGAAGTTATTGATATGTCCCAGATAGCCACATTCAAATTTCCATCTAATAGTCCAGATACACCACTTCAGAATTCAGAGTTCAGAATTCAGAGTTCGGAGTTCAGAAATCCTGCCATTCTCTGCATCGGTCATAACTCTATTACAGGTATAGAGATTATGCAGTATCTTGATGAAAATAATCTTTCTGAGAAAATTGATTTGTATGGACTATGCTGTATGGCAACTGATATGTCCCGCTCCCCAAAAGGAGGTGTGAAGATAGCAGGTAATCAGAGAGACCAGTTAAAGTTTATCAAAAGTGGCATTGCCAATGTAATTGTTCTTGACTCCCAGTGTATAAGGACGGATATCCTTCACCATGCGTCAAAGATGGGGATTCCAGTTGTAGCAACAAATCCTGAGTGTAGTCTTGGATTGCCTGATAGGACTGGAGACAAAACTGAGAAAATAGTAGATGACCTTATATCACAGAGGGAGGCAGGTGTCCTGATATTTGATAAAAAAAAGATTGCACAGGTAGCGGCAGAGACCTCTATCAAGAGAATAAAAATTCCAAATTCCAAATTCCAAATTCCAAATTATAAAATAAGGGTTGGGAGGGGTGCGATATCTGATATAGAGATTAAAAATGTTGCACCGCCGATTGTAATGGGGGAGATACCGGGGATTATAGGTTTTTTGGGTTGTCCTAATTATTCTCACGAAAATGGATTATTAGAAATGGCAAGGGCACTCATTGATAGGGACTATATTGTTACATCAGGTGGATGCACAGCTATTGACCTTGCTGAGGTTGACGCAGACGGTAAATCGCTTTATGAAGAGACAACTGGAAAATTTGATGCAGGGGGATTTGCAAATCTCGGCTCCTGTGTATCAGCATCACATTTATTAGGTGCTGCAATTAAGATAGCCAGTGTAATGCTCCATAGACCAATTGATGGCAACTATAAAGAGATTGCTGATTACATCTTAAATAGAGTAGGTGTAGTAATAATTATTTGGGGTCCGATGAGCCAGAAGGCTTACGCAACAGCAACAGGTGCAAACAGGCTTGGGATACCTGTAATATTTGGAAACAAGGGGGAGAGATATGGAAGGATGCTTGAAGGTAATAAAAGCTGTGGCTGGGAGGTAACTGATATGAGAAATAAAAGGGAGGTATTTGCAGGCCCAACCCCTGCACATCTTATGACAACTGCCGATAGCCCATCAGAGGCTCTTACACTCGCAGCAAAACTCTGTATGAGACCGAATGACACATCAAAGGGGAGACAGACAAAGCTAAAGAATTATATAGAATTAGACAAACTATTTTCAGGTAGTAGTCTTCCAGATGATATTCACCTTTTTGTCAGGACAAAATATGATATACCTCCTAAATATGAAGATAATGTATATGATAAGCTAAAAAAAATGGACTGGAAGACAGTATGGATACCTGACCCGACCCTGTTAAAATCTGTAGAATTTGGCAAACAATAATGTTAAACTACAAAAATTAAGTAACTTTTAACCGAAATTAAGGAGGATTTAAGGATGAGTGCGTTTTTAGGACCAATTCACTACTGGATGTATGAGAAGATTAAGAATGTCATGATGAGAGAGACGGCAATATTTTCTGCCTTTTATGAAAAGTATGGGAAGGAGATAGAATCTGTCTACGGGAAGACAAAACAGGAGATGGAGACGAAGGATATTGAAACGCCTCTTGACCAGCTTATTGGAGATTCTCCTATTCACGGATGGCTTGCCAACAGGATTAAAGAGGTAGAGACAGATGAAGCCCAGATGGTAAAGTCTTTTATGGGCAAATATAAAGATAGAAGCCTTCTTGAGGATGCAGTTTACTGGTATGGAAGGGGGAAGGGTGTTGAGGCAAAGGATAAATATGACCCTCAAGATGGGGTTGAGGAATTTCATGAGACTATAAATAATTATTTTCTTGATGGGATGCCCTGCGACCACGCAGTTGAAACAGAAATGAATAACGGCTCGCTTATATATAAGCATACTGACTGTTTGCATCAGGGCTACTGGAATGATGCAGGTGTGTCTCCTGAGTTGATGTGCAGTCTCAACAGAAAATGGATTGACGGTTTCTGTGAATCCCTGAATCCTAATTTTAAACATGTCGGGAAAGAGAGCATTGTCACAGGGGCAAAGGAATGTGTTGATGTGTATTCTCTATAAACAAAGGTTGAGGCAGAGGTAAAGGTAAGCAAAAATAAAATATTTTATACCTTTACCTGTCTTTATGAGAAGGATTGAAGAGAAATTTGATGAACTGAAAGGGAAAAAAGAAAAGGCACTGATTGCCTTCATCTCTGCCGGCGACCCTGATATTGATACAACCAAGTCACTCGTCCTTGAAATGGAGAGAAGGGGGGCAGATATTATTGAGCTTGGCGTCCCATTCTCTGACCCGTTGGCTGATGGTCCTGTCATACAAAAATCCTATCTGAGGGCATTAAAAGGGAAGACTTCACTAAAGAAGATAATAAAAATGGTAAAAGAGCTTCGCAGAAAGACGAGTGTTCCCATTGTCCTCATGTCCAGCTATAATCCTGTCTTAAGATATGGGGAGGAAATGTTTGTCAATGATGCTGTCATATCTGGCATTGATGGGATTATTATCCCCGACCTACCCCCTGAGGAGTCGGATAATCTATGTGAGTTATCTGAAAAGAAAGGGCTTAATGCTATATTTTTATTGGCACCCACCAGTGATGAAGAGAGGATGAAACTTATCTGCGGGAGGAGCCGCGGATTTATTTATTACATTTCAGTTACCGGTATAACAGGTGCGAGGAAATCCATGTCAGGTGATATTGGAAGGATGGTAAAAAAAATAAAGAAGTTCACAGACCTGCCTGTAGCAGTAGGCTTTGGTGTTTCAACCCCGGGGCAGGCAGAGAATATTGCAAAACATTCTGACGGGATAATAGTAGGGAGTGCAATTGTGAAGATTATAGAGAAATCAGGTCAGAACAAAAAAAGACTTGTCAAAGATGTAGGGAATTTTATAGATGAATTGAAATCGGCTATTGGTTCAGGCTGACAGTTGAAAGCTGACAACTAATATATGATAAAAAAACTACTCAAGCTCACCCCCTTTAAAATCGTCTTACTTATAACCACCCTTGTAATTGTCGTCTACTTTGAAGACCCCTCCTTTATAAAGTTCATGGAACTAAAGAGTTTTGACCTCAGATTTACATACAGGGGGCAGATTAAACCGGGTAATGAGGTTGCGATTGCTGTAATTGATGAAAAGAGCCTTGATGAGCTTGGCAAGTGGCCCTGGCCAAGAAATATACAGGCTGAATTGGTTGATAAGCTGACTCAAAAAGGGGCAAGGGTAATCGGATTTGATGCTGTATTTTCAGAGCCTGACATCAACCCGGGGCTTAAAAAGATAAGTGAACTAAAAAAACGGCTTATTGAAGACAAATCGGTAAAACCTGAGCTGATTAAGCTTGTTGAAAAGGCTGAAGGCGAATCAAACAATGACCTTCTTTTTGCAGATACACTTAAAAAATCCGGGAATACCATACTTGGATATTTCTTCCATTTTTCAGAAGAGGGGCTTGAACATATAAGCAAGGAATCCCTGAATGCCTCTCTTGAGAATATCAGAGACTCCCAATACAATGCTGTCCGGTTTGCGAGTGCAGAGGCACAATCGGTTCCGCTGCAGGGTGCCTATGCAGCAGAGGCAAGCATAAAACCGCTTTCAGAGGCAGCAAAGGGTGCCGGATATTTTTCAGTTATAACTGATGATGATGGTGCAATAAGAAAGGTGCCTCTGATAGTTCGTTATGAGGATACACTCTTTCCTCCCCTTTCTATCCAGATGATTAAGGAATACCTTGAGACAGATATATCATTTGTTATTCAGGATTATGGTGTTGATGAGGTTCAGCTTGGTGATATAGCCATCCCGACAGATGAGTATGGGTCACTGCTTATAAATTATTATGGTCCCCAGAAGATGTTCCCCCATTACTCCATAACGGATATAATACATGACCGTATCCCTGAGAATTTATTGAAAGACAAAATTATTCTTGTTGGTCCCACTGCCCTCGGGATATACGATTTAAGGATTACCCCTTTCCAGAAGAATTATCCTGGTGTTGAGATACATGCAACAATAATAGACAATATACTTCATCAAAACTTTATAATAAGACCTGAATGGATGGCTGTATATGACCTAACAGCCATCTTGTTAATTGGAATTATCTTAAGCCTTTTACTGCCGAGGTTAAAGGCACTTTATGCAGGCGGAGTGATACTTATCATAGCAGTGGCACACCTCGGATTAACCTACTATTTCTTTATTGACAAGGGTTTATGGATTAATATAGTATATCCAATAATAGAAATCGCCTCGGTGTATGTTGGGATTACAGTTTACAGATATGCAACCGAGGAAAAGGAAAAGAGATTCATAAAAGGCGCCTTCAGCCAGTATTTGGCTCCTGCTGTAATAAATCAGTTAATTGACAACCCGAAGATGCTGGAATTGGGCGGAGAAGAAAAGGTTCTCACGGCATTCTTCTCGGACATAAAGGGTTTTTCAACATTTTCAGAAAGGCTTACTCCAAAGGAACTGGTTCATCTCTTAAATATATATCTTACAGAAATGACAGATATAGTTTTAGAGAACGGGGGGACTGTTGACAAGTTTGTTGGTGATGCGATTGTAGCCTTCTTTGGCGCGCCTGTAAGCTATAGAGACCATGCAAAGATGGCGTGCTACGCATCCCTTGATATGCAAAAAAAATCTGTAGAATTGAGGGAGAGATGGAAGAAGGAGGGGCATCCTGAAATTTACACAAGAATCGGTTTAAACACAGGCCCAATGGTAGTTGGAAACATGGGGACTACACGTAAGATGAATTATACTATCATGGGTGACGCAGTGAATCTTGCATCAAGATTAGAGGGTGCAAATAAACCTTATGGGACATATATTATGATTGGGGAGCCCACCTATCTTGCGGCAAAAGATTATATAGAGGCGAGAGAGCTTGACTCAATCAGGGTCATGGGAAAGAGGGAACCTGTAAAGGTATATGAGCTTATTGCAAGAAAGGGAAAGCTTGACCGTGCAAATACGAGTGTAATTGAATCTTATAATAAGGGGCTTTCATATTATAAAGATAGAAAATGGGATGATGCAATATCTCAATTTAAAATGGCATTGATGACTGATTCCAATGACGGACCTTCTAAAACATATGTCAACAGGTGTAATGAATTCAAGGCATCCCCACCGCCTGATAACTGGGATGGTGTATATATGATGAAGGAGAAATAAGTAAGTAGTAGTGTTACTGACACTGATACTAAATTATGAAATTAAGAATACTTGGATGTTATGGAGGAAGTGCACCAGGCTATCGCCTAACCAGTTTTCTGATTAACAATAAGGTTCTTGTGGATGCAGGCTCAGTGACATCATCCCTTACAATCAAGGAACAGACAGACATAGAAGCAGTATTGTTGAGCCACTCTCATCTTGACCATGTATTCGGCATTCCATTTCTGGCAGATAACATTAACGGACGTAAAAATGCCCCTATTGATATTGCAAGTGTCAAAGAGGTAATTGAACCTGTAAAGGACCATATCCTAAATGACCGCATCTGGCCTGATTTCACACAGATTCCGCATACCATAAGCCCTGTCCTCAGATTTAAAATGATTGAAGAAGATGCAGAATTTACAATAAATGGCTTAAGAGTCAGGGCAGTAAAAGTGAGCCATTCTATACCCACTGTAGGATACATTATAGGTGATGAGTCAGGGACAATAGCATATACAGCCGATACAGGGCCTACAAATAAGATATGGGAGAAAATCAATCAAGAGAAAAATTTAAAGTTTATAATAACAGAGGTATCCTATCCAAATAGTATGAGAGGGTTGGCTGAGATAAGCAGACATTTGACTGCTGAAATGCTCAAAGAGGAGATAAAAAAAATTGCCATTCCGAATCTTCCGATTTATATCTATCACCTCAAGCCTGCCTTTATTGAAGAAATTAAAAAAGACATTGCCTCTCTAAATATGCCCAATGTTACCCTGTTAGAGCAGGGGGAGACATACCGCTTCTAAATATGTCATTTCAGAATGAAGACAAATAAGACAATTCTGAAAGTAATTGCTACCCTTCTCTTTTTATTTATAACCACTTCCAATATCTTCGCCGAAGAGGAAAATGGTGCAGCAGACAAGAAAAGGGTAAGTCTTGAATATGAAATTGACCCATATTATTCAAGTATTGACCTTTTCATATCCCTTACGGATAAACCGATTTCAGATGTCGGCGAAAAGGAAGAGGTTGAAATCTATAAAGACCTTCTTTACAGCTCCCATATCCCGCAGTTTTTGCTGTTTGAGGCAAGCGTTAACCCCCTCCCGAGTCTTGGTGTATATCTGAAAGACCGCAATCTGGACACATACAATCGTGGGGAAATCTCACCAAATTTTAATCTAATTAAAGCAATGACTGCCGGTTTTGAAGAACCGCATGCACTCTCAGTCTTTTTTGGAAATGTAGTTAATTTCGCAACACCTGGCGAAGACAGGTTGTATGGAAACAAAGGATACATGGGGTATCTGTTCAGTATGGGAAACTATCATATCAAGGACAATGTGCTAATCAACGATAACTGGTATGAGATAGAGTGGAAAATCAAAGGCGACAGAAAAACCCCTACCAGCAGGCTTAACTGGAGTTTTAGAATCGGGGGAAAACTGCATGAAAATACAGAAATCAGAAATATATTATATTTTTCCATAAGGAGAAGCAGGATTGACTATGAGGCATCTCCTGCTGCAATCTTAAGAAACAGCGGTTTTGAATATACTGCGGATGTAAGCACAAAAAACTATGATGTAATGAGACACTACTTTTTTGTAGATAAAAAATGGCCATGGAAAAGGATAGGAACTGCCTTTTCAATAGCCGTGGGATTTGTGTGGGAGAGTGACCAGAAATATTCAGGGTCGTTAAAAGAAAAGGAAAAGAGAGACGATTTTCAGTTTATTTTAAGACCCAATATCAGTTTTTAATTTATGCCTCTTAATACAACAGATGCTATAGTCTTAAAGAGTATCAACCTGGGCGAGGCTGATAAGATAATTACATTCTTCACCCGAAGATACGGTAAAATTCAAGGTGTAGCAAAAGGGGTAAGAAGGATCAAAAGCAGGTTTGGTGCGTCATTAGAGCCTCTTACATATATAAATTTAATCTATTTTGGCAAAGAAAATGTAAACTTATATAAAATAAATACAAGCGATATATTGGAGCCGTTTAATAAAATCAAAGAAGATTTTGACAAACTCAAAAAAAGCCTCTTTCTATGCGACCTCGTAAATTCAACGCTTAGAGAACTTGATGTAAATATAAAAATTTTTGAACTTTTCCTCAACATACTTAAAATTATCAACAGGTCAAAAGAAATAGAAAAGATTGATATGTTATTGGATATTTTTAGTCTGAGATTTCTATCAGCCTCAGGCTTCGCCCCAAAATTAAATAACTGCATCCATTGCAACTCCCCCTTATTAAAGGGGGATAAAGGGGATTATGCTATTGGCTTTCATATCTTAAAAGGTGGTGTGGTTTGTAGGGAATGCCTCAATGGTTCGGAAGATGTTGTAAGGATAAACAGTGGTATTATAAATTTCATGAAGAAGGCTCTCACTATGAATATATTAAATATTGACAGAATAAGTTTGCCTCATAAGATGGAAATAGAACTGCACAAAATAATCTTAGATTACATAAACATCCACATTGACAGAAAACTAAAATCCTACGATTTGGCATTTGGTATCAGGTCTTGAAATATTTGTCCTTTAGTCCTGTTAGACGATTGTCTTTTGAGTCATAGGTAAAGGTCTCTTCATTGGTCCTCCGTCCACAAATGCTTCAATCCCGTCCATTATTATCAGTGATGGGATATAAGCCTGATTTATCTCTGCAATCATCTTTCTCATGCTGAGAAATGATGTATGAAGCTCATGCATATTTTTTTTGTTTGTAATTCCAACAGAAAGCTTAAGAGACATTGTGAATACACCGCCATAACCGTGTGTCTTAAGACAGCATGTAGTAACAATACATTCTGAATCAATGATGGGCTTAGCCACATCAAAACCATTTCTCCAGTTACTCTTTTCAGGTTTTATTCTTACCCATTCACTTTTAGACAGTTCTTCAAAATTTACAAGTCCTACATCAAGTCTCTTACACAGTTCATATATACCTTTTTCTTTTAGAACATCAGATGTATGCGATGGACCACTTCTCTCCCCAATGGTGATATTTTTTGCACCCATCTCCTTCAAATGTAATATTAAATTTGTAAGTGTGTCATTGTGGGTAGATGCAGGGAAGGGATCTGCAGTATTAAAGTTTGGTTTAAGGAGAACATCCTTCCCCTTTATATGATTTATCTCAAGAAGTTCTATAGCCCTCTTAATGCCTGTGGCTCTGTCTGAAGTCTTAATAAGAGAGATTTTTGATTTTGTGTTTCTATTAGCCATAGTTATCCTCCCTGCAAATACAGTTGACAGAAAAACACTCCCTGATATTTTTATAAAATTCCGTCTGTTAATCATAACTCTTTTCTCATATTTGTTTTAATATAATATCTTTTACAAAATTTATCATTAATAAACACAGAAAACTTGATTAGCGATAATTAATATTTTAAAATCTTTAGATGACATTATTATAATGAATAAAAAGGAGGAGTTTAATGAAAAGGCGAAAAATATTCTGTCTTCTGTCTTCTGTTTTCTTTCTTATATATTTATATATTCCGGCTTCCTCTGAAACTCTTGATAAAAGGGTTGTTGAGCATACACTTAAAAATGGCATGAAGCTGCTTTTACTTGAGAGGCATCAGTCCCCGATAATCGCCACTACTATTATGTTTAAGGTGGGGTCTGTTGATGAGAGAACCGGCATGACAGGTATTGCCCATCTTCTGGAACATATGCTCTTTAAGGGAACAAAGATGCTCGGCACAAAAGATTATAAGAAGGAAAAACCTCTATTGGATAAAATGGATAAGATTGCTGTCCAGCTTGATACAGAAGAGAGAAAAGGCGAGAAGATTGATAAAGGTAAAATAGAGAAGCTAAGGTCAGAGCTCAAGAGGCTTCAGGACGAGCATAAGAATCTGATAATAAAAGATGAGTTTGCATCCCTTTATTCAAAGCAGGGGGGTGTAGGGTATAATGCAGGGACAAGCAGGGATATGACATCCTATGTGATAAGCCTCCCTTCAAACAAACTTGAGTTATGGGCTGTAATTGAATCCGACAGGATGAAGAACCCTGTATTGAGGGAATTCTATTCAGAGAGGAATGTTATAATGGAAGAGAGGCGGATGAGTTATGACAATGACCCTGAGGGGAGCCTTTTTGAAAACTTCCTTTCTGCCGCTTATAATGCCCACCCTTACGGAATGCCCACCATAGGATGGATGTCTGATATAAAATTCCTTCCTAAGAAAGAGGTTGAGAGGTTTTTAAAGACGTATTATGCACCGAATAATTGTGTTGTGACCGTTGTCGGTGATATTGATGCAAAAAAGATTATAGAAATGATGAATAAATATTTCGTGGAGATACCGCCTCAGAATATACCTGAAAGGGTATGGACTGAAGAACCTGAGCAGATTGGGGAGAGGAGGATAGAGGTTGAATTTGATGCAAATCCAAGCATAATAATTGGCTATCACAAACCTACTCTGCCCCATCATGATGATTATGTGTTTGATGTAATAGACTTCATCCTCGGAAGCGGCAGGACATCAAGGCTTTATAAAAAGATGGTAGAAGAAAAGAGGATAGCCGTATCTGTCTCCACATTTTCCATGCCGGGCTCAAGATACTCCAATCTATTCATCTTTAATGGAGTCCCCCGTGCACCACACACAGTTAAAGAATTGGAAGATGCCTTTTATGAGGAAATTGAAAGGCTAAAGAATGAGCCTGTTTCAGCGAAGGAATTGGAAAAGGTTATAAATCATCTGGAGGCACATCATATTCGTCAACTTGGCTCTAACAGGGGAATGTCAGACACACTCGCATATTATCAGACAGTAGCAGGGAACTGGAAGTATATGATGACACATATAGATAAGATTAGGAAGATAACTCCAGAGGATGTTATGAACACCGCAAAAAAGTATCTCATAAAGAATAATAGAACAGTGGCAGTTCTTGTGAAGAAGGAGGGGAAGTAAGATGAAACAAAGTTCAAAGCTCAAAGTTCAAAGCTCAAAGTTTATTTCTTGCTGCTTACTGCTTACTGCCTACTGCTTGCTGGCAGTTGATTCGTGGGCTGTGGTTCACCCTTCAAAACTCAAGTTCAAACCATTGGAGTTTAATCCGCCAAGTTCAGAAGTAGTTTTATTAAATAACGGTATTATTCTCCACATGATTGAAGACCATGAACTTCCAACTATTGATATGACAGCAGTAATCCGAACCGGTTCAGTATATGAGCCTGAGGATAAAATTGGACTGGCTGGGATGGCGGGGACTGTGATGAGGACAGGCGGGACAACCACTATGAAAGGGGAAGATATTAATGAGATACTTGAATTTATTGCAGGCTCTGTGGAGGCAGGCATAGGCGGAGAGTCAGGAATGGCTTCCATGTCCGTGATGAAAAAGGATATAGATACAGGCCTAAAAATATTTGCCGATATACTCATGAACCCTGTCTTCAGTGAGGATAAGCTGGAGATGGAGAAGCAAAAGGCGATAGAGTCAATAAAAAGGCAGAATGATGACCCTTCAAACATAGCACGGAGAGAATTCCGTAAAACTGTCTATATCAATCACCCTTTTGGAAGATTCCCGACTATTGACACAATAAACAGAATAAAGAGGGATGACCTTGTCAGATTCCATAAACAATATTTTAAGCCTAATAATGTTATTATGGGCGTAACAGGGGATTTTAATAAGGAAGATGTCATTAAAAAGATTGAGGAGGCATTTAAAGACTGGAAATTTGAAGATGTAGATTTTCCGAAGGTGCCGAAGGTCAAAGAGGTCTATGAGAACTCAGTAAACTATGCATTTAAAAATACTACCCAGTCAGTGATAAGGATGGGGCATCTCGGCATCAAACAGGATAATCCAGATTTTTACGCTGTAATGGTTATGGATGATATACTTGGCGGCGGCGGGTTTACATCAAGACTGATGAAAGAGGTCAGGTCAGACAGAGGCCTTGCATATAGTGTATGGAGCAGTTTTGTGGTAGGTAAGTTTGATTTGGGGCTTTTTGCGGCAGGCTGTGAGACAAAGGCTGACAGCACTTTAGAGGTCATAACCCTTATGAAAAATATAATAGAGGAGATGGGTAAGTCTCCTGTATCGGATGAAGAGCTTAAGATAGCAAAGGAATCAATTATAAATTCATTTATCTTTGGATTTATATCCAATCTGCAGGTTCTAAGCCAGAGGATAAATGTCCAGTATTATAATCTGCCTCATGATTATCTTGAGAAATACAGGGATAATATTGCAAAGGTAACAAAGGAAGATGTTCTAAGAGTAGCAAAAAAATACCTCCACCCTGATAAATTAACCTTTGTAGTAGTAGGGGATGATAAAAAGTTTGATAAGCCCCTTTCAGAGCTTGGAGATGTGAGAAAGATAGAGTTAGAAAAGTTTTAGATTTTTGCAATATCAGGATTTATTAAATTCATCCATTGCCTCTTTATATAACTTGTCTTCCATATATTTGTATCTCGGAGAGAAGTGGAATATCTCAAGCCTCTTAACTCCAGCCCTTCTTGCAAGCTCCCCAGCCTGTCTTGCTGTCAGATGGTATCTCTCCTTTGCCCTCTCAATATCCTCCTCTAAAAATGTCGCCTCACAGTAAAAGATATCCGAGCCTTCTGCGAGGGAGATTATTTTATCAATATTCTCTTTACTAAAAATGGCATCCACCACATAGGTAATCTTTTGTCCTCTGGTGATTATTGCAATCTTATCTTTTAGCTCCTTCAATCTATATTCTTTTATACCATCCGCAGATAGTGTCTCAATTGTAAAATCATCTGGCTTGCCTTCCCTGATATATTTTTTAAATTCACTCAGCCACGGTCCTACAGTGAGACTGTATTTTAACAGGGCATCCTTATTTATATTTATGTGATATTCCTCTGAAAATGAAAATGCCATAGAAGGTATGTGGTGGTCAAGGTGAACTGCGTTTATTTTAAAGAGTTGTTCATTTATTAATACCCCATTAAATGGACTATCTTCTGCAATATCCTCTCTCCTAAATTTATCCTTACATATAAATCGTGCTGACTTAATCCTATCCTTTGAAACCTCTCTTACCTCAAGGACAAATGGATAATCACCAACAAGATTCCAAGTATAACCATTAAGTTTCCCCTCTACATTTGCAATTATTCCCGGCGGCCCATAAATTCTTAATGCGTTTTCCCTCCCAAGAAATAATCTCAAAATATGGTCAAATCCTATGAAGTGGTCTATGTGTGTATGGGAGACAAATATGTCAGAGACCTTTAAGAGTTTTGAAGGCTCTACAAAGTCAATACTCCCCAAATCAAAAAGGATTGCCCTCTTCTCTCTGAATATCTGGATATAGAGGACTGAATCATCAAATGGATTGTTGATGAGATTGGAATGGAAACTCGGTTTCATTAGTTCGGGAGGCTCACTATAATGGCCCCAACGGGTTTCGAACCCGTGTTTCCGGCGTGAGAGGCCAGCGTCCTGGGCCGCTAGACGATGGGGCCAAATAATATAAGCAAACTTTTTATTGATTATATCTTTAAAGAATATATTTATGCAAGTTAATTTTCTATCATGTCAGTTAAAAATTAAAACCGGACTATTTTTAAGGGATTTAAAAGTTAAAATCGGACTCTATAGATTCACTCTATGATAATGTAAATATATATCACATTAACCATAGAGGAGGGGAAAAAATGGGA
>Ga0209324_10000143_pt1 | contig 45800 bp, 60 predicted proteins | sample Rifsed19ft3_FD_184015 | JGI IMG/M metagenome (GOLD analysis project Ga0209324, IMG submission 184015) | Soil microbial communities from Rifle, Colorado, USA - sediment 19ft 3 (version 2) | ecosystem: Environmental > Terrestrial > Deep subsurface > Rock core/Sediment | place: Rifle, Colorado...
GCGGCCCCAGAGCTTCTGGAGGAGCTCGTCGCGCGTCACGACTCGCCCCCGCTCGAGCGCGAGCGCGTAGAGAAGGCGAAACTCGGTCGGCGTCAGGTCGCAGCTCTCTCCGCCAACGTACGCCTGGACGTTGCGCGGATCGATCAGGAGCTCCTCGACCTCGATCGGCTCACCGCGCTCCGTCTCCTGGGAGCGCACACCGCGCCGGGCCGCCGCCCTCACCCGCGCCACGAGCTCCTTCATCGAGAACGGCTTGACGAGATAGTCGTCGGCACCGATCTCGAGCGCGTGCACGCGGTCGTGCTCCGTGCCCCTCGCCGAGACGACCACGATCGGCGTCCCGATCCCCTCCTGCCGCGCCGCCTCGATCAGCTTCCACCCGTCGAGCCCGGGAAGCATCAGATCGAGAACGCACACGTCGGGCTTCTCGAAACGAAGACGGGCGAGCCCAGCCTCCCCCCTACCCACCCAGAGCGGGTCGAAGCCGGCCGCCTGCAAATGACGGGCCATGCCCTGCGCGATGACCTCGTCGTCCTCGACGATGAGCACCTTCGCCATACTTGCCACAGTATGAAGCGCCTGCTCGGCCGTTTCGCGGGCCTCGAAGAGCTCCTCCTCGAGGCCGAGCGCGGCCGCAAGCTCGTCGAGGAGAGCCCCGAGGTCGTGATCGTCCTCGACGAATTGTCCTGCGAGGCATCCAGCAACCCCGCAACTTGAGCCGTCGTGATCGCACCGGATGACTTATGAATGAACGTACCGCCGTCCAAGTTTAATGTGGTCACCGTTGCCGTTCCAAGCAACGTCAACGTGCCGTCCGCGATCGTGACCGTCGTAACGTTGTCGCGCATCGTCACGTTTCCGGCTTGAATCGTCAGCGTGCCCAACGGCGCTGTGAATCCCGGACCGGCTACTAGCGTGCCGTTAGTGACCTCCGCTGTCAGCAACGCCGCTGGTTCGCCGTTGAACGCCGATATCGATACGCTTCCGTCCTGCAACCGCAGGCTGTTACTCGCATGCGTGCCCTTCCACACGACCCCACCGATTCCGACTTCGGCCGCCGAACCTGTCGATTCGATCAGCAGAGCCGTCTGGACCGACCCGCTATCTATCTTGATCCGGCCCGATCCCGACCCCTCTCCGTAGCCGATCGTGACCGCGCTGCAATCGATGTCGAAATAGGTCAACCTGTATTCGGGATACCCGCTCGCATTGGTCGCTGGCAATCCAATGGTGCCGATGTAGCTGCGTGCGACATTGCACGACGTCAGCGTGCCGCTGATTCCATCAAGGCCGTAGAGCACCGACACGTCCGAATTGTCGAACCACAGGTCATCGGCAGCGCCTGGCACCCCGGTGGGCGACCAATTGTCCGCATCCGATGCGAAATTCGGACCCGTGGCCGCCGTCGCATTGGCCAGCGTCGCCGTCCCAGTGCCTGCCGTGACCTCTGTCACAGCCATGCCGCTATTCACATTCCAGGGCACCCCCGCCGTATCGCCCGTCAGCGTCACCACCGACCCGGACACCGTGGCCGTGATCTCAGAGTACTCCGTGAAATCCGGTCCACCTCCCGATGGCCGGACCGTGGCAGTTGTATCCGTGAAGGTCTCCCCTTCCCAAGCCTGTTTCAACGTCGTGGCCACCTGCGCCGTGGTTACCAATGTCCCGATCGTCACTAACAGGTCTTTTGCGTTAATCGTCACTGTGATCGTGTCGCCTGCCGCCCATGTCAGCGCAATCGTGATCGTGTTGACCTCTGCCACAGCCCCGGCCCTGCCCAGCCATCGTTTGTTCGCCATAAAGAACTCCTACCTCATAACCCGTTCGGGCGCAAAAAACTGGCCGCACATAACCCACCAGAGGGACAAATCGGTCTCACCTGAGACCGATTTGAAGCCAGAAGGGGGGGATCCCGATTATTTCGTCTTTAATTCATCTCTCTAGCTTCTTGTAGTAGACCACTCCCAGCCATGCCTTGACCGTGCTTTCCCGCACAGCGAACTTGCCGGACGGCATCCGAACTGCCTCGAGCAACCCCTGTTGAATCCACGCCATCACGGTTTGCGGCGACCGATTGAACATGTCCCCAGCCGCCTTGAGCGTCAACAGCGGGTCCTCTTCGTTCGTCTTCGCCTCGACTATCTTCCGCGAGAGTTCTTTACTTCCAGCCATGTTATGCCCCTATCTTTAACACGCCGCCCCACGATCCGCTGCGCTGCCGCACGTAGTTCGCCGCATAGCTGCATACGTCTACTTGATCTGCCGTTTCGTCAGGTCGCCCAGTCCAGCCCAGCAATTCTGACTCGAATTCCGGCATCCATTTCGATGCCTTCGGTACCGTCTTCACGTCCGGCAGCAGGAACTGCCCCGCCTGTAGCTGGGCCATCAGCCCCGAGTTGATCGCTCGCTCCTGCTTGGCACCCTTCACGTCTCCGACCCGGGCTGTGCGCATTCCTTCGATTACTGGGTTCACGAGCTCCGTTGTGGTTGCTCCCGATAACTCCGAGGCCAACACTTGCCCGTGGTGCGCGTTTTCCACCAGCGCTAACGGCACCGACCAGTCGGCCACGACCCGCTTGATCGCAGCCCGCAATTCATTCCACTCGACCCGATCCCGCCACACATACCGCAGGAAAATCAACTCCGCTGCCGGCCAATAATCCCACACCGCACATACGCTCCAGCTGGCCGACCGTCCCTTATCCTCGGCCGCCTTTTGCCGACTGGTGCCCGCTGTGTCGATCGTAGCAAATCGCTGGCACTCGCGCCGCTCGATCAGACCAGCCATCAATTCGCCCGACGGCGCAAGCAAAACCAAATGCTCGCCTCTGACGGTGTAATACCTCAGCCACTCCGGATCGATCAGTGACCCCTCCGTTACCGTCCAGTCGCCGTTTGCCAACCTGGCCGCTAGCAGCGGGCCAAGTTTGCTTCGCAACCGCCCGATGTACTCCTCAACCTCGAGAGACGGGTTATCCGCCACTCTCGAGGGCACAAATACCGCGCCGCACGGTGCCCGGAACCGCAGCCCTGGCGGACTCGGGTCGTAGGCCGTGTATTGCTTGAGGGCTTCCATGGCTTCCGGCGTAATGAACCGCCTTTTCACCCAGCCTGCACCCGTCGGGTTGGCAGCGCAACGGATCCCACACGGGATCGGGTAATCCACCGTCCGCCTCAGTCGAGACCACATGTGCTCATACTGGGTCTCGCTGAATTGCTCGACCTGGTCAAAACAAATTCGGTGAAATTCGGGGCCGTCATAGGAAAACTTGTCCTTTTCCCGCTGCATGTGGCCGAACCGGATCATCGCTCCGTTGTCGAACACCCACCAGCGTTTCGACGCATTGAACCGGCCACCAATCGGCGAGAAAAACCTCCAGGAACGCTCGACTGGCGTCGTCGGCGAACCCTCCAATTGGGTGAATGTCCTACGTAGGAACAGGCCTGAAAAATCCTTGTATCGCACTCCTTGCTGCAGCCATCGCAACAACGCCTCCGTCTTTCCACCACCCACCGCACCGCCAAATAACACCTCTTCGTCGTCCAATGCTAGGAATTCAGCCTGCCTCGGGTGATTAACCTGCCTGGCCGTTTCCGTTATTTCCAGGTGGCCTGCCAGTCTCGAGAGATACTCCGCGCTTGGCGAGTTCTCCAAGGATCTCAGCGCGGAGACCAGCAGCTCGCTGCTCAGATGTGATAGAGGACTGGTCATCCGTTTTCGCCGCCTCCGGGTGCATCGCGACGTACATTTCGGCTTGCGAGATCTCCAACGCCAACAGCTTGTCGATACGCTCCTGTGCCTTTATCTTGTCCCGGTTGCTGGCCTTCGGTTCCGCGATTATCGCCCTGTATAAAGCCAGCGATTCTGCCCGCAATTCCGTCTTCGCTCGGGCGATTTCCGCCAGCATGATGGTCCGCGCGCGACTGAGGTATTGGTCCTTTACCGTTTTCGTCGCGCAGCCGAACTTTTGTGCCACGGCCCGAGCTATCACCGATGGGCGCTGACCCTTGGCCAACAACTGGTAGGTCAGCTCTATTCGCTGATCGTACTCTATCCTAGTCGGCTTTCTGCCCTTTCGCTTGTCTTCTGCCATGGGATTGCGGTCCATTTACAGGGTCTTTGGCCGAGTATCGCGTTCGACTTCCTGCATAAATTGCCGTCCTTTGCGTCCGTTCACATCAACTCATCTACGCGGCACGGCATGAATTCCGCACACCACTGGGTGCTTTGCACCGTGGGAAAAGTCGTAAGAATCTGGACGCCCTGCGCACCCATTGGCACAACCACTACCTGCGGCGGGAATCTGCAGCACAAGCCGACTTTCGCGCCCAGGTCTCGCGGATTTGGCTGCGACTTGTACCAATTGCACTTTATACATTGGGCTTCGATTTCTGCCTCGCCGTTGTTTTCGGACATGTTTTTACCGCTACTTAAGACTTTCCATCCCGTGTAACGTAAACGTGACCGCGTTGGCTGTGGCCGACGACACCGCGATATTCCCGGCGTCCTCATTCATCGGTCCAATCCCGAGTCGCAGCGTGGCCTTGGCCGCGATCTGCAAATCGAAATACAACGCTGTCGCGGCCGAGTACGTTGTCCCGTCGTGGTCCTGATACACTCGGAGCGTGTCTGCGCTCGCCGTCGTGTTGACGCAGGTCAGCGTCATATTTGAAGTTTCCACCCCGGCGGCCGGCGAGTAAATGGACGTAGCTGTCCCGGCTGCCGTCTGCGTCTGACCGAGTTGTTTTTGTGACATTTCTACTCCTTAACCAATAGAGCCGGAACCTCTCGACCCAGGATCCACAACGCCGATGCGCGATGCATTCCATTTACCGGGAACCAATCTCCGTCGCGTACCTGTATCTCGTCTCCCGGTTCTGGATTGAATGGTTCTCGGCGAAATCGATCAATCCACTTGAACATCCGCACAACTTCGTTCCACTCGACACGGTAATCTGGTGACGGCCTCGGCAGGTCCAGATCATTCAGCAACGCCCCAGTATGGAGCAAATCACGACAAGCCCTCCAAAACGGCACGGCCCGCTTGTCCAGAGTCAGGTCCGGTATGATCTCGAGTACGATCACGCATTTACCGCATTGTTTACCCGTTCGATGAAAATCAACGAGGCGTATTCCGGCGTGTGGTCCGCCGGGTCCATGTAGCTCGACGATGTGATGTGCACCAATCCCGAAGCGGTCCCGCCCTCCGGATACGCTGGCTCAATGTTCACCGTGTGTGTCAGAGGTCCCCACGCGCCGGCCAACAAGCAAACCAAGTCTGGTTCAACCGGATCGCCGGTGCAACCGACCCGGCGAGCCTGATCAGGAGTCCAAGCTTCATAATCCGCTTTCCAACCCAACGACGGCGTGTCCAGATTGATCGGATGATTGTGGCGCAATTGCGCAACTGTGTGATTATCTACCGAGGCCTCATGGGTGTGATCGAGCGCCACCGCAAGCTCAAATTGACTGTGCCCTTCTACGAACACGAATAAATTATGCCAGTGTTCCTTATTTCCGCCCTGTTCGCCGGCGCTAAGCGATCCCCTCACAAACCGATCGATCAGGCTGATCCCGCTGCCATGGGCGACCGCCGAATTGGCCGATCCGTCCATCACCTCCCAACCTGGCGGGATGGCCGCGACCGACCCTGACCACATCTTCACCGTCCCGATCTTGTCGTCCAAATAGTCCGACACGCAGACAAACTTGCCATCCTGCCCCAAGCGCGCGGCGATCACATCACCCGTGACCACGTTCGGATCCATCTCCGCGACCTGGGGCAGGTAGATAGTCTTAGTCACCCCCGTGTCCACATTGATGCCGTCAACATCTTCCGCCGGATTGCAGAGGACCGTATCCGCGAACGTCTCGATTCTCCAGTTCTCGCTCGCCTTGAAGTAAAACGTCTCCTGATCCTTCGCGGCCAAATACAGAGGTCTTGCCACGCCATCCGTTGGCGTGAAGTCGAACCCGGCCGAATAGGCAACGAACTTGCCACCGTGCGTCAGGAAGTACGGATCGGCCGCGGCATCCGAGCCGAGAAACGCGAACCACCCCGCCGTCCCCAGTGTGTTCGTTCCATCGCCGCACAACTCTCCACTTACCTGGGCCGGGGTGACCAGGTTGGCGTCCCACACACAGACCGGGGTGCCTCCGGCGGTTTCCTCGCTCGCTTGGCCTCGACCATCCGGTGTGCCGGCGACCTGGATCATGAACTGCGGTTGTGCCGACCCGGCTTCACCCTTCCGCACCAAGTAAACCGGTCTGGTCGAGCCCCCGCTTGTCGCGATTCCGTACAACCGCGCGATGAGTCTGTCCTTCTGTTTCAGCTGGACGATCGCTGATTCGCTCACCCCCGACAGGTCGGACGGCCGGATCCAACATGCCTCGAGCGTGTCATAGCCAACAGCCGTCCACCGGATCACAAAACCAGGAAACAGGCCGTCCACATTGGCCGTCAAGTCCGCGCCCGTCGCGCTTGCCCCATCATCCACCTGTACCAACTGTGCCACGCGCGGATGCACTGGGTAGGAAGGCCTGGACAGGTCCAGCGTGGCCAGGTGCTCGTCAACGGTCTTGTCGCGCTGCGCTATGCGCTCCGTGATCGGCCGCCGTACGATTTCTGTGACCAGCCCTCCACCGTCCCCATAGTCACGCCAAATCAATTCCGAGATTTCGGCCCCTGGAATGATTGTCTTGACAAGGCCCGAATACGTGCGCCGCAGGCGCTCCTCCGAGACATCTATTCGACGCACGATATTCAGGCCAATCTCGTTTGCGCGTGTCTGCAGCGCAGCTGAGTTCGTGTTTAGGTTCGTGTAATCGAACAACGCTGGCAGATCGTCCCACACCGACACGATGGTGCCCGCCTGCGCGCCAGCGATAGCCGTCGCGTAGTCCTTCGACACAGCGGGACTCATCTCCCAGTTGTCGACTAAAGGCGTGTCCATCTCAATGCCGTGGTACGTCTCGCGGCGCGCGAAGAACACCCGAATCTTTTCCGGCATGTTGGCAAGCTGATAATTCTCCTGGGGATCGTAATCGTAAAGTTTCCTGTCTTCTATCCGATCCAACGCGGCCAGCAATCCTGTTTGCGCAACGCCCAACTGAACGTAGGTGAACACATCCAATATCGGATCGTAAACCGTCGTGCAGCCGATCTTTTCCAAAACTACATGCAGCCCACGCCATGCGCTAACACCGATGAACCGCCAACCCTCCGGCGTGCCGTCCGGCGTGTACGGCAGCGCTGGTGCCGTGCCAGCCACCGTTGACGGCAGACTGGCCCATAGGTTTGTGGCCAATGTTTGCCACGTCCAAACTGACCCGCTGTTCAACGATGCCGTGTAATACAAACCCGTCCCCGATGTGGTGCTCGGCGCTGGGATCCGTACGTTGTACTGGGCGTTGATCGAGGAATACTGAAGTTGACGCCGTTTGTCCTCAAGGTATACCAGCCGCGGGGCTCGAGCGTCGCCTGCCACCGATTGGCTCATTGTCGAAGATTTGACGATGGACAGGTTTTCGATATCGATGATCGTCTTTCCGTCAACGAAACGCAGCGTGTGGAATTCGTTGCGGCCGAGCTCGTCCAGCAACTTCCTGGTCATCAGTACCCACGCCTGGCCAGGCTTCTCTCCCCGGCCGCACGTGTAGCTGTTGGCTCGTTGCCAGAAATCCGTAGGCGTCCTGTTGGTTATCGCGTATTCGTAGACCTCGCGCGGGTGCGTCAGCCTCTTGCCACCCAGCTCAGCGTAGATCGCCACTACCTGCGCCTCCCACCCACGAAATCAGACTCCGGACGAAAAGGGATAAACTCCAACCTCCACTCCGGGACCAGCGGCGGCTGCCCGGTACGATCCCACATGCGGGCCTCCTGGACGCCCTTCCTGGCAGCAGCCTCAACCGTCAGTAGATTCACCCCGCAACGACACTGATAGCGCCACGGCGGCGTGAAAAACTGCCACATCGGATCGTCGCGCCGATAGATGCCGGTCCCGGACAAACCGAGGCTTGCTAGCGCCAAGTGATCCGGGCCAACCCTCGTGTCGCGGATTGGCAGGTACTCCTGGTACGGGAAGATCTCGCGCACCACCGGGTTGTCAGCCAACTCGTCGTATGCCTCGTGGAATCCGGCCTGAATGTTCGTCCGGTAGACGTTCTCTAGGTGGCCCGGGCCGATGAAACTGGACTGCAGCGACTCGCCCAGATTCTTCTCGAACGTCTCGAGCGATGCCCCTTCCTGAATGGTCTCGACCAACGTGTCCCGGATCCGGCCGATCACCTCGTCCGACTGCTCTTTGGCCATCGTGAACGCCCTGGACCTGGCATCCCTGCCCAACTGGTCGAATTCGTCCCTCGTGACGATATTCCGCTCCGCAAGGGCCTCCGCTGCCCTCTCAATGACCGGGAATCTCACTATCGGCTCATTTCCCTCCGGACCGCCCGTCAGCGTCTCAAACGAAACTGGAGGTCTTGGGGGGCCCTCGATCGCATCAAGGGCCAGAGCTGGCAATTGTGATATGACCTGGTCAGCACCAGCCACCCAGGCGATTATCTCAGCATCTGCCGCGGTCTCGCCAAGGCTAGGCTCCAGGTCGTCCAGCAGCGACCGAGCCGTCAAAAGAAAGGTATCGACTGGCTGCCCAAGTCCGATATTCGTCAGCTCGTAAAGCAGGACTCTACGGTAATCCGACGCAATAGTCTCTGCCGCCAGCAACGATCGGCCAATAATCGTTTCGACCACCTTGCGTCGAGCATCGGGCATGTTTGGATCATCTGGTATGGCCCCCAAGCTCTACCAGGTAAATTTCAGTGGCCCGTTGCCACCGTGTCGCCGGGGGCTCGTGTGCCACCATGGTAACCGCTTGATCCCATTCCGGCAAATCGGCGACCCAGCATGGCCTATCGCGGCCCTTGTCCATTTGCTCCCTCGCAACGCTGGCGAGGGCCCTGATGCGCTTTGCCTCCTGTGGGCTGATCGTCACTTGATCCGGCCGCCCATCTGCTTGTAGATGTGAGTCACGACCGCGTAGAAATCCTCGGCCGGTGAGTCTTTTGCAGCCTTCTTGGCCTCTTCCCAAATTCCCTCATTTACAACCCACGACGGCGGGGTTCTCTTGAAGTCCTCGGCCTGACGCTTGGCATCCTTTCCATACAATCGATCGTCACTTGTCAATTCCACAATACGATCCCTTCAAAAAATGAACTCTGCAATAACGCCAACCGCTTCCCGGACCGACAGCCAAATCGGGTGCCGGTCGCCGTGGATCCACTTTACGGCGAGTGCGCCAATCAGGATACCCGACAATCCACCCGTGATCACTTGAAATCCGATCGCTGCCCGCATCCATAGCGGCATCGATCTGGTCCGATTCTTGTGTGCACGCAAAACTCTTAGATCATTTGCCATGTATCCCTCACCGGAACTACTTGGCCGCTGATACCGTTCACTACGTACTTGTATTTCTGCAAGAAACTGCAAAGGTCCCTCTCCAACCGGACATCGTCCATGCAATACTCGACCAACCTGGGCCAATTCCCCTCCTGCCACAACTTCGGTGCATCGGCGCCGTGGCCACTTTTCCCTACTCCCAATGTTCCCTTGCAAACGACGTCCAGACCCCACCCGGCATGCCGACTGCTGAACGAATGCGGATCTAGCCGAAGCGCCGACCAAATCCGCATCAGCAAATCGTCTGTCTTCGATCGCAAATCCTCAACTCGCTCTCGGGACGGCAGGCCCCAAATCACCGGGAAATCAAACTTCCAGATGTTGTACCCGCTGATCCGGTCAGCCTTCAGGATTCGATCCTTTAGGGCCTCAACATCATTGGGCCCATAGATTCGGTATCGGTCCGTGGTGAATTCATAAACCACAGCGCACGATACGCCCATCTGGTCGGTGTTGTTCCACCCTCCGACTTGCTCGATTGTCTTTTGGATTTCGACGTCAACAACGATGTGGTCCACACTAGTCCTCCCCTTCCCAATGTTCTCCGGCACCTTGCTGGATTTCCCCGCCACACTTGACGCACTTACGAGGATGCCCTGGCGGGTAATCAAGTATTTCCTCGTGGCATTCCTCGCACACCGCGCCGCGCTCGATCATTTCAGCCAGACGATCATCCATTGGTTTCCTCATTTCCGAAAACGGACTCTTGCTGAATTTCGCTCAATCGGGCGTCGTAAGCCGCCCGAACCCGCGCGACATGGAACGGAGGGAATCCCCGGCTCACGATCGCGTTCAAGAACTTTTCTGCCTCTTCTACCGTCGCCGTCTTGATGTTATGCACCGCCTTTTGTACTTTCGCCGACAACTCTTGCGGGCTGAGATTTCGCCCTTCCTTTTCCTTGTAATATGCCTTGGCATCCTTGTACTTGTCGTCGTCGTATTCGCCATAGTACACGTCCGCATACCAGCCCAAGTACGTCATCGCCTTTTTCAGGCAATCAGTCTGGAGTTTCTTATTCGTATCCGATCCCTTCCGGCAAGGCCAGTCCGCCGTGACCGCGAACGACCCGCCAGGCCAGTAGAATTCCGCCAGCATCTCGACCTCTGCTGGCAGAGTTTCCTCACACGTGATTTGCCTCTGCCTGTCGTCCGTCTCCGTCCACGTCCGTTTGGATTGACCGCGATTGCGAAGTCTGATTTTCCGCAATCCCCACTCTGCGCCGTACGGTCCCCAAAGTGCCGTTGCGCGTTCCTTGATCCACGTCGCGTCGACCGCCGTGAATTTTCGCTTACCCATCTCGACCGACTTTACGTGCGCGGCGTCCACATGCCGAACTGCATTCCACAGCTTCAGGTTCTCCGACTGCTGTTCGTCGTCCACGATCTGTTCAAATACGCACCGCATTTCTATTGCCCTTTCCTTGATCGGCCGAGTTTAAATACGTAGTGGCACTCCGCACCTTCGCTGACGCGCTCCACTAGCACTTGCGCATCCAAGTCCTCCGCGATTGCCTCCAACTCCTGCAGCCTCTGCTCGTCCAGCAACGATCCGTCGCGGATGATTGCGTATCGGAACACCGGGTTCAGGCTCACCGCAATCGCCACGGCAATCTTCAGCTGCTCGCTTGACGCCAAGTCCGGCAGCACGTGGCCGTTCCACACCAAGCCTCCAGCCTCGTCAAATCCAAGACCCTCAATAGGCCATTTAGCCTCTGCCATGGTCTTCTTTTTGTTCCTGTCCAATGCCTCGATCGACTCGGTCAGCTCCAGGGATTCTTTCTTGAGCCCATTCCGCTGCTGCATGACAGCCAGCCGCGCGTCAACCGCTTCGATCTTCGTGTTGATCTCCGCCGCCTTTTCAATTCGTACGCGGATCGGCTCCGGGTCGACCTCCGGTTTCCCAAACAGTGGCAACTTTTCTATTTCGGCAAGCTGGATTTTAATCGTTCCGATCTCTCTCTGGAAATCACTACCCCTGCGCTCGGCCTCTTCAACAATCTTGCACAACATCCGACCCTTTTCGGCATTTAGCGCAGCAATGCGACGATCAAAATCATCGTGTATTCGTTGCGTCTCAACCTCTAGCTGGGGCGCCAACGTATCCCACCTAGTCATCACGTCTCGCAACTCCCTGTTTTTCTCGGCCATCGTGGCATTCAAAATTCTCAAGGATATGTTGTGATTTTCAGCCGCACGAATCTCCTGCACCTCTCGCGAAACGTCGATCTTCTCGCGCGGCACGTCGTCGTACATGGGCATCTCGCGCAGGTCGCCCTCGATGTCCCGCACTCGCCGATTCAATGCCGTTCGCGCATTGAATAGCCTAGTCCGCTCGATGTCCATTTCCGTGAAGTCCAGCCCGACCAGCTTCTGCACTATGTCCGCCTGGACCGTGGGTTTTTCTCCGATGAATCGAACTGGGTCGAATTCAAGTTTTCTCGGCGTCAGCAAAGAATCCAAAATCTTCTGCGGCGTAGGTGCTGTCTCCCCATCGTCCGCGATTATTTTCACTTCCGTTGTGTAGCTCAATCCGCCTTCGTCCCTCGTGATCACCCGATGGACCTTGCATGGCCAAGGCAGCGCCACTGTCCCTCCGTCCAATGCGATCACGATCTCTGCCTCGTCCTGGCCGTCTTGGATCGGGTCGCGCGGAAATAGTCGCTTACCACCGATCGCCATCGCGATCGCATCCAGCGCGCTCGACTTTCCCGCCGAGTTGGCCCCCCCCAAGATTGTCAGACCTCGGTCTCGGGGCCGAATGTCCGCGTACTCGCATCCCCGCACGTGATACACTTGGATCGTTTGCAATTTCATGTCCTTGCCCCTTGTGTGATAGTTGACCGATAAAAAACACCAGACCGCGCACCGCGATGCGCGGGGTTGGCAGCTCCTATCAGTTCTTGTCGAAGAAAAGCGTTTCCCAATAGCTGGCATTTTGCGACTCTCGCAAAGTCTTGTCCAGATACGCAAACAACTCCGGGAAATCTCTTCGCTCTAGCTCGTCCTCTTCTCCCATGATCCTATTTACAGTCAAGTCGCACAGCTCGGCCCTGTCCGAGCTCCCTGGGTATCCGCTGCCGTCCTTGTAGTAGATCACCCGAGGCTCTCCGGGCTTTAATTCGAACTGCAACGTTGCCTCCGCCGTCAACCAAAACGATTTCTGATTCTTCCGAGGAAGTTCGATTTCGAACGTGTGCCCTATGTTCTGCGTGGTTCGTGTCATTTGGTGTGTCTCCAAAAGCTACATATTATACGATCACATAATATCAAACAAGAATGCTCGACAGCGATTTCCCATACTTTTTTTAGATCCTCGACAAGATATCGGCAACCCGTGCCGAATAGTCAGAATTGATCGCCAACAGTTCTTCCCTCGTCCACTGACCGCTTTTCCACTTCAGCGCCAGCAGCCGGTCAATGGTTTCCTGGCCGCGGTTCCGCAGCATCCATGGCCAGTATTCGTCCTTGTTCCCTCCCAGCACGACATTGCACCGATGGCATTGCGGGTTGACCCCGTCCGGCTCAAACAGGATCCCCTTCGACCGAGACTGCAGGAAATGCCCCGCATGCATATTCCTGTCGTCCCAAGGGAGCCTGATGCCGCACGTGACGCACGTGCAATACCCCTCATGATCAGACTTGCTCAGCTTCAGCCACTGTGAAAACACCGCCCACGTAGATCGCTTCAGCGCCGACACGCCCTCCCGTCGCGCGACCCGGCTGGAACAATACGGGCAAATTTGCTCCTTGACCACTCCGCGACCCGCACGCTTCGGCACAAAGCGCTTGCCGCATTCCTGGCAACGGATCGTCTTTACCCTAGCCGTCATCCTCTGACTGCTTTCGCTGTCTCAAACGCCGACTCAAATGCCGACTCGCCTGCTGCGTCAGAGATTGGCGACGCCGGCCCAGCGCTCCAATAGCCCCCGTTGCTGTCGACGATCCGGCGCAGCCAGCAGTCACCTGTCCGCTTGATCTGATGCAAATGGACACCTCCAGTCGCTCGTTTGTCCGTGCCAACCTGATACGTGTACGCCCTTACTTCCCAGGTGTTCCACGAAGTTCGTCGCATCGTTCTCCCTTGTGTTGTGGCCCCGGTGGGCCTCAGCTTATCGACGCCGATTTTTTCGCGGCCTTCTGTACAGCAATCTCCCGCAATCGCTGCTGCGTCGCCTCGTCCGACTCCACGATGCTCCGATAGACCTCCTCCCCGTGGCACCCCGCATACTTGCTCAGCCACGTGGCCGCCTCCTCGGGACTGATGCCGCGGTCGGCGGCACTGGCCAGGCACGCTGCTTGCATTACGTCCTCCGGCACCCAGTAGTAGTCCCGCCAGTCGTCACCACCAGTAATCGAGTGATGCCACCCGAGCCGGCCGTCAGATAGCCGGAACGCATAGGCGCAGGACCCTTCCCCAAATCGGATAGATTCGCCTGTTCCCCCGATGTCACCAGGACGGACTGTGCAACAGACAAGTCCTGACTTGGCGGCTTCCCATGCGGTCATCCGAGCATCCTGCTCTACCTTGGCCTTGGCGGCTACGTCCTTTGCGATCTGTTGCCTCTCGGCCGCCTCAGCAGCCTGAGCCGCGTCGATCGCCCTCTCCTCGACCGTTGGCTCAACCTCCACGCCGTCCCAGGTGTAATGTCCCCCGGGCTGCTCGCCGAAGATATCACAATCGTCGAGGAAATCGCGTGACATATACCGCCGTTCCGAACGAGCTACCTGGACGATCCGCTTTCCGATTCTGGACCGGTGGATCGTGCCGTTCGGGTCGCCATCGTCGTGCTTGTTCAGGCCGTACACCTCGTACGTCCTGGTAGAGGCCCCAGCCATTGCTGTGCGCTCGTACCGGGACGCCAGCACGCCTGGATCCTCGTCTCCTACCAAGTCCGCTGGTGGTGGTGAGGCGTACAGGGTCCCACCGACCAGCGCCTGGCACTCCGCTCGGACCTCCTCGGTCGGAGCGTACCAGCTTTTACTGCCGGGATCCCACGCGCATCCTTTCCCCTTGATGGCGCCTCTGTGCGCGTAAGTCTCGCCCGAGATTCGCAATCCCAGGCCGACAACCGAACTAGCTTCCTGACGTGTCATCGTTTCCCCTTTCATGTTGTGGCCCCCGCGGGGGGCTAATCCATTACTCAATCCTCACCAGTGCCGCGCTTGATCGAGGATACGCACGATGAATTTTCCGCAATGTGCCCCGCGCCTGCGATAACGACATGCGTTGCGCAGCTTGACTGGTGAGTTTCCAGTCGCAGCAAATGCACTGCCACCGGTTCTGCCGGATGGCATACCAATTCCCCATGAACATCGCACAGACGATGAATTTCATCACCTTACCCCCTTTGTGTTGTGGCCCCCCTTGGGCCTTGTTGATGTGCGATGGCATACATCCGCCGCGCAAAAAGGTGCACCATCACCACTCTGTGTGCGACCGCGGTCGCGAGGAAAAAAGGCCGGCGCGGAAAACAGCGAGTCACCAACCGAAACTCTAAAAGAAGACACGCTTTGATGGGGCCGCGCCGGCCCAAGAATCACCTTAGTGAAAACGCTCCCGCCGCGACGCTCGTGGGGCGTTTCGGTTCCGTCACACAACGGCGGCCCATGCCGCCGCCGCCAGACACCCCTCGGCCGCGGCTCGGGACTCGGTCATTACGACCTGCCCCGCGACACACTCCACCCGCAGGCAGGCTGGCTTACCGTAGAGCCGTCCGCTACGGACGATCTCCACGGCCTGCCCGTGCGCCAACACGAGCAAGTACTCCGGGCCTCCACCCATCATTCCGGCTTGGCCTTGGGCCGCATAACCCTCAGCGACTACCGTCGCGGATGGTTTCCGCTCTTCGATCGGCGGCGGGCACGCTGGGCAACGGGCTCCGCCCATCGGGGCGTCGTGACCCAAGCTGGCCGCGCAGAAGGCGGCCTTATTCTCTTCGTTCGTGCCGTCGGCGCGATAGGCGCCGCGACCAGCTTCCACGCACCGCTCATGCTCCGCAGCGGTGCACACGACCCTATCCCATTCTTCCGCCGAACGGGCGTCCCGAAGACGCCACGTACCACGGAACCCGGAATGATCCGGGATGTACAGGAGGGCATTTGCCCCCCCATCGGATTCGATCAGCAGATTTGCATCTCCTCCTGGCCGAATGTCGGACTCCATCACCGACCCAGGCGGTAACGGAACCGATACCAGCTTCCGGCCCCGGCCGGATTCTCCGACAGGAATCGTCCCGGAATCGCACCGGATTCCGGGACAGTCCATGGTGAAACAAAACATGTGTCTTGTCCTCCCCTTTGTGTTGTGGCCCCACGGGGCCAGAAAAAACAAAACACGCACCGACCGCAGACAGCCAGCCTTGAGCCCACTTGGGCCGGCCAGAAATCTATCACTCGCACCCACCTGGGTGCATATGACCCCACCCAGGACGTGCTGAGTACTCCGGCTCGCGCGACGACGGGAATCGAACCCGCAACCGCCAGCGATCGGCGCGTGTGCCCCCCTATCAAGCCGGGGGGCGTGGCGATTCAATTTCGTTTCCCCTTTGCGTTGTTGTTTTCGTCCATTCCTGCCAGGAATACACTGCATGTTGTGTGCCAATTGGGCACGTTTCTGTAGGCCGATTTTGTGGGGAATTTTGGCCATTCTCCGTGGCTATCGGTCTTGATTTGGGGCGTTTTGCCACAGTGGTTTGGGGCATTGTGCCGCGCTGTCCACTAAACCATTGGAACATAAGAAGTTAGCGTGTGGCGTTTTGCCCCATGGAGATTGGGGCATTGTGCCCCATGGGACATTTTGCCACGCTAGCCGGCTGGCAAAGAATCTGGGTGTCGAGCCCAAGACGATTGGCAATCCCGATTAGCCGTTCAATCGTCGGCGTTTTCGTCCCGTTCTCCACGTGCGCGTAATCGCCGCGGGTCAATCCCACGAGTTGGGCCGCGTCAACCTGAGTGAGATGAAGGGCCTTCCGGTGCACCCGAATACACCGCCGCAGATAGGCGTGATAGATTGTCTTGGGCATAGTTGATTTGGTGGCAACTGGCGTGCCGCCAGTCGCCTCGCTGCTACGTTGTCCGCGAGAGTCATGCTTCTACCTCTGGGCCAAATCCATGCGATGATACATCTCCTACTGATTGGTGAAATGACTCAGCCGGTGGATCGGCGACGGCTGGCCATCTTCCGGTTCATTCCACCTGCCAAGTTGCCGTAGCTCTCGCTCCCAATGCTGGTTGTGTGGCATCTCAGGCGCGTGCATCGTCGCGCAAATCGGACACGTTCCTGGTGCTGCCGGTAAGAGCATCATCGAAATCTCCTCCTTCTATCGTCGCCTGTAGATAAACCACGCCCCTTCTTTCCCCTCTGGTGGCTGACGAGCCACCTGCGAAAGCTGGTGTGGTTGTCTGGCCCCTACTTGCCAGTCCCTCGTGTGCATGTTCGTTGAGGTGTTACCATTCTGGGTCGAGGGCGACAAGGACAGTCGCTCGTTCCTCTCTATGCCGGCCTCCCCTATCCACCAATGCCGACTGGCACCTCCCCGATTTGCAGGGCTTGTGACGCCCCTCTTCCATGCCACTCAACAGGCTGGTGTTCGCCGACTGTCTTCGACCCGAGCGACGCCCAGGATTCTTCCGGAGTCGAGCCCACGCACCGTATACCAATCCCGCATCCCCGCATGGAAAAAACGGACCAATGCCGAGGGTATTGGTTATTGGTCTCGGGACCCAATTGATATTGGGCCTTAACCAATCGGTCCGTTCACATTCCAAGTAGGGGTCAGCCATGGATAACTGGCCGAGGGGTTCTTGGTTTCTTGGCCGATTCATGCTCATGTATCCGTCTCATGTACGCGGCGAGTTTCGTTGGACCATCCGTGCCCGCGGATCACCAACCGCAGCACACATAGATGCTTCAACAAAAGTCCAGAGTGGACGGCGCAAGAGAAAGACCCCCGGAAGCGCTGCGGTCTGTGAAGGCCGTGACGTGCGGCCCAAATGATTTGTTCATTTGACCGCGGCGCTTCTGAGGGTCTTGCAGATACGTCATATCTACTCCTGACTTTTCACACCCGTATCGTATCACACTGGACGCCGGCGTGTCAAGTTGGCAAGGCAAAAATCCCCGGTACGATGACCAACCGGGCTTTGCTGATCTTCCCTCACAGCACGGGACCCATCTGCTGCCAGTTGCCGGGACCAGCGTGTCACCGTCCACGCCGCCGCCGCTACCTACATACAGGCCTGTCCCGGTAGGTGTATCGCTCCACAAGCACCACAGATTTGGCTCTGCATTGCACATCACCTCCCATCTCCAGCAAAACGCTCGTCTCTCCGAGCCGTCACGCCGTTCTGCTGCTGGCCGGACTCCAGGCGTTCTCGTGCCACCCATATCCCCGTTCAGCTTAGGGTCGGCCGCCTGCTCCTGGGCGTGGCCGAATTTCTATGGCCCAGGCTGGCGTATGTTCCACGCAGCGACTGCTAGGGCTCTCGGGACTCCTTATGGCTTCAAGGCTTCTAAGGCCGTTCGCATCGCCTTTGTTTCTTCCGTCTGCGTCTTGGCGTGCACCTCCAACTGCTCCAGGATCCGCAACATTCGTTCTGCGCGTGCTGGAGACCCCGCCATCAGCGAATGGGCTGTATCGAATTGTTGTACCAGCTTGGTGATTGATGCCGAGTTGACCGCTTGATTTTCCATGGCCCTTTTCAAATTGGCAGCCAGTTCGTCCGACTTCTCCTGGTGGCGATCAAGGCTTTTGGCCACGACTCGAATAAAATCTGCCTGCGCGCCAACGTATCGTTGTGACCACTGGTTCAATTCGTACCCAACTCCTCCCAGGATCATGATTGTCAGCAGCGCCCAAGGTCCATTCTTGGCGAACGACATCACGACCACGAACAGCATTGCCCGCCAATTTCCAGGCATTCTCCCGTTGATATCGATCGACTTGTTGTCACCTGGATCTGAGGCCATCAGCATTTCCCCCACCTTGGATGCCACGCCCCTTGATCCGTTTTTTGCCCAGCATAAAATCCGTCAATGAACCGCACATACACCAGCCGTGAAGTTGCCGACCTATTTGGCATAACTAAAGGTCGAGTATACCAGTTGATCACCGAGCTCGGCCTGGAGCCCAGCCGATGTGGCTGTCCCGCCGCAACGATTTTTCTTACCGAACGCGATCTGGGCCGAATCCGAACCTATCTCAAATCGCGCGAAACCGGCGTCGGGCGGCCTCGTCTTTGTCAGTTGCGGTAGATCGCCGCCCTCTCTCTTAGTTGCCACGACTGCCGCGCCTCGCCCCGCCCGGCCTCGGCCTGCCTCGCCGCGCCGCGCCTCGACTGCCACGCCCAGACCAGCCTCGCCGGGCCCCTCCACGCCCGTCCAAGCCCCGACTGCCACGCCCCGCCCAGCCGTCCCATTCCCAGCCAGGCCTCGCCATGTCTCGACTGCCACGCCGGTCCCGGCCCCGCCCCGCCTTGTCTGGCCTTGCCCCGGCTGCCGCGCCTCGCCTTGCCTCGCCAGGCCGGGCCCAGCCAAGCCATGGCTGCCCCGCCCCGCCCGGCCATGCCATACCTCGCCCAGCCCGGGCCTGCCCAGGCTGCCACGCCACGCCATGCCCAGTCTCACCCGGCCCAGCCATGCCCAGTCTCACCCGGCCCAGCCTGGCCCCGACTGCCTCGCCTCGTCGTCGCCCTCAAAATGGCATGCCAACCATTTCTCGTCGCTGTCGTCCAGCGTCGCAAATGATCTCTCGGTCGCGCGCTGGAACCGCCTTCCAATACGCGCGCAAATCGACCTTGATGCGATCTAACTCGGCTGACGATTGCGCCTCGTTGATCAATTCGACAATTTGCGCTGTCGGCGGCGGCGCTAATCCGCCGCCTCGCTTTATCCTGTCAATCATTTCGCTCGCTGCATACTTCGATAGTTCCTTGTCTGGATTGATCCCGGCCCGGTGCAAAGCCCATCTCTGTTTCTTCGTCGCATAGGCCGGTTCCCATTGGTCGTCGCTAATCCGGTTCGAGTAAACAACGTCTCCGCGTGGTACACCCGACTTGAGCTGGTTAATGATTCGACCTGCTTGGTTTTTCGTCGGCTCCCAACCGATCAGCCGGATTCCCAAACTCTCGATGAACTTTAGTTGTGAATCGCTGGCCATGCCCGGTAGCCCGCTGCTGCCAACATCGTGGACTGTGTAGTCCACCTTGGCCCCGGCCTGGGCACGTCGCTTGGCCTCTTCCTGCGCTGCCTGTTCTCTCTTTTCTTTGGCTATGCGTGCCGACTTGCGTTGCTGTTCTATTTCGTCCTTTGCCCTCTGGATGGCCAGCTGCACGTCCTCAACGCCTCCCAGGACGATCTCTTCCGCGCGATGGATGACGACATCCTCCAGCCCCTCCGCGTAAATCTGGACTGTCGTAGCGCAATCCCCGAGTCCCGTAACACCGGTCAGGTCCACGACCAGGCAATTCGGCTTGTCGCTCGCAGCGATGGCCGCCAGCCGTTCGTCGGCCGTTGCCATCCCCTCAATCAACCCGCGTGTCGGTCGACTACCGCGGCCCTTCATTTGCTCGGCAAGACTGCTGGCCTTGCGCGACACCGGCCGGAAAATTGCGACGCATGATATGTCGCAGTTGCCAAGAATCATAACTTTCCCTTGTCGCCGCGTCACAAGAGTTGAATTGCGGTTCGACACACACCATACATGCTCGTTTGACCGTCGTTCAGTAAAGCCAATTCGTGTTGCGCGTGGATCGGATGGACGAACTGTCAACCATTGCGAATCGCGGACAGATGCTCGATACACAGTTACGCCGGCCCTTGTTACTACCTCGGCGCAGCTTGTTGCAAAACCGCGGACTGCTGCCATGTGCGTGAAGGCATCGGCCTGCGCCTTGAGCGAGCAAAGAAGCCATCCAGATTTCCCAGGCATAACCGATCCATCGCCTAGAAGCAATTCGAACCAGAACAGCCGGAATTGCTCACGAGTCATTTGGTGGAGCAGCGGCGACACATTCTTATCGAGCCAGGGAGCAAGTCTCACCCATCCATTTCTGGCCATGCTCCCGCCGTGAGTTCCCTTTGGAACAGCGAACTCTATCATTGGGCACGTGCCGTAGGCGTTCTTGGATTGGGCGTGCTGGCGACGACGATAATCAAATCCGCAAGAACGGAGCACGGCTTCGATTCGGTCGCACAATCCCTGATTGGCGGTCGATTGGCTTATGATCAGATCGGTTTTGCCCCAAGAGCCTTCAGTCATAAACCATGCCGCGAATCGAAGCTCGTCATCTGTCAACGGAACCCCAGAAAACTCGCCCTCAGCCGCCAGAGGGAATGCGAATTCACGCTTGCGGTCAATCAAGTCGCGGGCCTTGAGTGTCGTGAAATCTTTCGAGTGGCGCGGCGATTTTCTCGAATCGTATTCCTTGCCGTGAATATTGTGGCCCTCGGTAACGCGAACGCTCATGTGCTGACCTGAACACAATACCATCCTTTCGTCCGGCCTAAGAGGTCGACGAATGTAGCAGCTGATCGGAACGATTTCTATTAGCCCGGTTGTGCGGCTGAGCGAATAGATCAAATCGCCGACGCCAACTTCGTGCCATCGCTTCCATCCGTTTGGCCCAAGAATTTCAGTCTCGTCGTCCAGGCAGTCGTTGTAGCCCTCCCGGCACAATCCGCACACCGACAAAAATTGGAACTGGCCCGACTGATGCGCCTGGTATACCTCTTTGCGATCTTGTGCAGGAACCTCACCCCAAACGCACATGGCTTGGAATTCCGGCGTCTTCAGTACGTCGGTGTCAGTCAGTTGTCGATTACATGCCTTGCATGCAGCGCCGTCTCCGACTCGTGACCGAGCATGCCATTGGGTCGCGCCGCACGAACACCGGCATTTTGACCGCGCATTGACATACTCAGCTACTCCTTGAGCCATGGAAACGCTCGGGGAAAACACCAACGTCTTGCGGTTCTCAACCAGATCGAGCAATGGCTCGCATACGCCGGCCAGCTCTGTCTCCAACCTTTTGGCAACTTCCTGGTCCCACTTCGACTGAACGTCCCCACACAGTTTTTTGATGTCCGCAAAATCAATCCGTTCTACCTGGATGTACTTCTGCATGTACGGGACAGCGAACCCATCGCGCACAGCGCACGCCCCATCCGCGACCTTCAGCGGATAATCTATTGCGATTGCAGGAAACATCTTCGAGCCGATCGATATTCCGTCGGCGCGTTTCGGCGTAGCGGTCATGCCCAGCCGTTTTGACTTCGGGTTCCGTTCAAACCATTCCACCAGGTGCCCGACCGTGGACAGTTGCTGCACGTGCTTATGGGCCTCATCGAACGCAACCAACCAATTGAGCCGCCAATCGAACTTGTGCAGTCTCGACACAACCCCGCGCTCCTGATCGCATCTGTAATCTTGTCTCCAGTCGTGCAACTCTTGCTCGATCAACTCGGGACCCACACCTCGCCTGATTCCTCGAATCAATCGCTGAGCCATTTTGAACGTGCACAGCGCGATACGATCATCGCTATAACCGTGCTCATTCATGAATGCCCGCTGATCCGCGCCGATCAAATTGTGCTGGGCCAGCGATTGACGACTTGCCACGATCACTTTGGGAATTTTCCCTGGTTTAACGTGCTCCGATTCCATTTCGATCCCCGGCTCGACGCCAAGTACGTCTTGGATTTCCTCCGCGAATTGCCACACGAGTTGCTTTTCGTAGCTCACGACCATCACGCGGTAGTCCTCGCCCTGGCTCAACCATCGGTCGGCAATCATTGCCGTGGTGATGGTCTTGCCGCCGCCCGTAAATATGCGCAGAAGTACACCTGGCTGACCAACAGCAAACAGCCGAAACGTGCCGTCCAGGGCCTCATGCTGGTACGGTCGCGGGATTAGTGTGTATCCGACCACGTCAGTTTCTTCTTGTTTGTCAAATAACAGCTGCATCGGATCCGTCCTATAGTTGTGCCGCGAGATCCTTTGTCAGCCAGCCGGTTTCGAGACACACCTTGCAGCCGTCCCCGGAACATCGCGGGCAGACCACTGCGCCCTTCCCTGTTCGGACCGTGGTGAGTCCGGATTGCACGCTAGCCTTCGCCGAGCCGACTCTCCCCAAATGCCGGAGCCAAGCGTTTTCGTTTTCCAATGGCTCTAGGTGCTCCTTGAATGCTGCCATCACCGCGCGACAGGCTGACTCGATTTTTTTGTTCGCCGCTTCCATCCTCTGCGAGGGGCTGATCTCGGTCGGTTCTTGTGCCTCCTCTTCCAATGCGGCCGCCTGGGCCATCGACACCGGCTCGGCCTTGGTTCCCTTCAGCGCCTTGCCGTGGACTAGCTTGTAGGCTTCCTTGGTCGTCTCGGCCTGGCCGACCCGCAGGGCCCGCTCGACCTGGGACGCCTCCCCGTTGTTCAATAGCGTTTCGACCTGACCAGCCCATAACCGGCAGGTCCCGTCTTCGTGTTGCCGCCGGATCAGCGGGGGAAGTTTGGCCACCGCACCGGCCAGCTTCTCGGCTTTGGCTTCTTTGCCCACGTCCGACCCGCCTTCGTCCGCATCGCTGGCCAGCATGGTCAACGCCCGCCGCACGGTCAAATCAGGATCGTCTTGTCCCTTGAAATCGGCAGCGCGCTGCTGATTTCCCCCACAACGGGTTATTCGATCCCAATTGGCAGCAATGCGAATGTAGCTGCTGGCCTGCCGCTCTCGTACGCTGCAATGCTGCCGCAGCCAGGGCAACCATTCGCCGTGGGGTAACTGCGATTTAGCCTCGAGCAGCAGGCGTCCACAGTGGAGCGCGTGGTCCACGGCAGACCTAGCGTCCCTCATTACCGCCAAATGTTCCGACTTGATCTCCTCGGCCAACTCGTCGAGACTTTTTGTTTTCACGATCGACATAAAATCTCTCCGGAAACGAAAAAGCCCAGTCATGGGCCGGTTGTACAGGGTGTTGGGTTGACCCTGCCGCATCCTGGCGAATGCGGCCCGGCCCATGGCTGGGCTCTCGCGCTAAACTCTCTTTATTCCCAAACTTTGTACAATTCAGCGATCCCTGTTCTATCCGACGGGCCTTGTCAACTTCTTGACGACTTCCGAGGCCTTTTCAATCCTGCCTATTGCCCACTCCAACCTGGTGGACAACCGATTGACTTCCTTGCGGAGCGCGTCCTGTTCTGTTTTCATTTGCGCCACCACTCGCATCAGGTACAGCGTGCTGATTGTTGATTCTCCGTGCAACGCTTCGTGTAGCTCTCTGTTCGCTTCGGCGAGTTTCTCCAGGCCGGTCATCAGCACCTCGGCCGTTGTCCTCAAGACGTCCGCCTGTGTTTGGATTTCGTCAGTCATTAACCTCTCCTATCGGCTCCGTCGCCGGGTGCATCGCCACCACGTCGTTGATTGCGTCACGGGCAGCGGCGTATGCGCTGATGATCGGTTGATGCTGGGCCATCAAGTCCAACATTTTCACCATTTTTCGCAGTGACCGGATGTCTCTTTTGGTCAACCGCGTCGATACGCCTTTGTCGGTGATCGTGATTCGCATGAGGCGATTATTGCCGTTTCACGGAAACGTGTCAACCCCGTCCCCTTTTTTTTATGGACCGTGCTGGCCGCTCGCCCTGCGGTCGCTGGAATTGCTCGATGGACGCTTGCGTGATCAGCGGCTGGTTCCCCAAGTACACCCGGTCCAACCAGCCCCATTCGCCGTATCGCCTGATCGTTTCTGACGTCAATCCCAACAATTTCGCCGTCCGTTCGTAGGTGTGGTAGCCGAGTTTCTCTGAGGTTTCCTCGTCAACTTGGATCTTGATTGGTTTTTTTGCCATCTTTGGCTTACCGCTTGACGGAATCAGATAGTTGAGGTAGTGTACTCCCAGAAGAACAAGGAGGAAAGTCATGGTCTCTGAAGCCCGTCACACCCTACCACGTTTATTTTTGGTTTGCATGATCGTTCTACTCGTCTGGACTCATTCAGGGATCGCAGCCCAACGAGAAGTTCGGGTGTTCTGCCCTGGATGCCGCCAAGCGATTCTGAGGCCGGGACAACTCGCGTATCAGTCCTACCAGACGGTGCCCGCGCTCCGCTGGGGGATTTTTGGGCGCCGGCTCGTGCCGTGCGCCATGTACGTTCCTGGTCCTGTGTACGTGCCATGGATTCCCCCACAGCAAACTCAGCAACAGTGTCCGCAGCAGCCAGAGCCGCCTGCGCAGCCATCGCCCTGATTTCCATCGCCCTGATTGCCGTCGCCCCCTTGCGAGCCGAGATTTGCTTGGTCCGCGCTCCACTGGGTGGGGGCGCTTACTCCGTGGGACATGGCGTCTATGTGGGCGAGGGCATCGTTCTCACGGCAGCGCATGTGCTGCGGGGGGCCGTAGCCAAGCCGACCATCACTTTTCTGCAAGCCGGCCAAGCAACCCGCGCGACGGACTGGATCGCATCCCGGCGGTACGACTTGGCCGGACTGATCGTCGCCCCCCCTGCCGGCGCTCAATCCTCGACGCTCACGAGCCAATGGCCGGCCGGCCCGGTTCGGTCGGCGCGCAGCCGCGGGGCGGCCTTCCGCGGTGTCTCGAATGAGAGGGGATTCCCCCTGTTTAGCTTCCGCGGCCGTTCAATCCAAGGTGACAGCGGGGGCCCTATCTGGGACGCCGATGGCGTCGTGTCTATCGTTTGCACGACTGACGGCACGTCGACCCACGGACCACCCCCAGAGGCCCTCCTGTCGCTTGTCCGACAATGGCGGCCTCGATCCGTGGCCCAAATCTGCCAAACGTGTCCATCTGGTGTGCCACCAGACGGCCGAACTGCGATCCCACCAGCGTATCCGCCAATTGGCTCGGTACCGTTGGCAGATCCTGGTGGGACGCAGGCCGCCGTCAATGTCGCGCAACTGGCCTCAGCCATCGTTGAACGCATTTCGAAGGACGAGAAGCTACAACAAGCCCTCCGGGGTCCGACGGGCGGCCCGGGGCCCGTTGGTCCAACTGGGGCGGCCGGTTCGACTGGTGCTGCCGGTCCGATGGGTCCCACAGGTCCCGCTGGCCTGCCGGCCGACGAATCACAAATATCCGCCCTGCAAGCACAAATTAACCAACTGCAGGAGAGCGTCTTTCAGGTCGAGGTAATCACTCCAAGCGGCCAGTCACTGACCGGCGAAGTGCATGCGCACGGCGGGCTGCTTAAACTGGATTTTTCAGCGCTCAATCAATGAAAGGGTTCCGATGCCAATTCCCGTTTTTGGTTCTGTGCCCGACGCACAGGGCAACCTGAATTTCAAACTGTACTCCGACGCCGCGGCCGCCGTCCCGCTCCTGCAATCGCAGGACGCGGCTGCGCACGCCAACCGCGTCAACATCGCAGCCGAAGGTCTTCTGGCGGCCTGGGGCAGCCGGCTGGTCAGCGTCGATGTGGTGGAGGCCGTGGCCTCGCAGAAACTGCTCTCCGGCCGCGAGTCCATGGGTATTGGGGAAGCGATCGCGCTAACCCAACAAATCATGAAAGGCGCGCAGACCACTCCACCCGTTACCGGGAAAGTCACCTAATCGCGACTTCCCGCGCCGATCCACTTGAACCGATTCATTAACCGAGGAGAAACAAAATGGCGATCCCAGCGTTCGACAGCATTCCCGATGCCCAAGCCAACCTCAACTTCAAAATGTTCACCGACGCCGCAGCGGCCGTGCCCTTGCTGATGTCCCAAAATGCCGCCGCACACGCCAATCGGGCCAGCGTGCTTGCTGAATCGCTGATCAGCGCTTGGGGCAACCGGCTGGTGAAGGTCGATATCGTCGAAGCCGTCAGCGCACAGAAAATGTTGACCGGCCGTGAAAGCCAAGGAATTGCCGAAGCTATCGCCCTGGCACAGCAGCTGATGAAGGGCGCGCAGACGACACCTCCACCAACTGCATAACCCTTCGGTCTTCTAGGGGCTATCCGTGATCAAGATCGAAGTGCAGGGGTCGTTCCTATTCGAAGCAGGCAAGGTCTTTTTCTCGTGGGAGGACAAGACCATTGCCTTTTCGGACATCACGACCATCGAACAACTTCGAGCCGTGCTGATTGCAATCGCCCAGCACAGCGCCCAGAAGTCAATGGAGCAAATCCTGAAAACTGCCAGCGCCAATACGTCCGCCACTGTCAGCAAAACGGACGCCTTCACCCGTGCAAAGGAACAAATGGATCAAGCGCTCGCTGATTCAGAGCGCTCCTTTCGCGAACACCAACGTCGAACAAGCGAAGCGCTCAAACAGGCAGAAAAAGACTTTGAAGCTTCAACTGCCGTTAACCCCGTTACTGGACGAAGTGCCGACTGATGCACAGGTCACGAGCGATCTGCTCGACCGCCTCACGTCGCGCACAATCGCCTCGTCCAAAGATCTGATAGTTCAAATCAAGCAAATGCAAGCTGACGCCGACGAGCGGGTTGACCGTTGGTTGACCCGTACCGAGCAATTTATCGACCGCATGAAGGATTGATCCAATGGCTGGGTCCGACGAGATTTCCGTGAATCTTGACAGTGACCTCGAAGAGCTGGTCAGTGCCAAAAAACTGGATGCTATGGCAGCCGTGCAACTGCAGACTCTCCGCGACTTGCAGGCGTTCTCCGCGCTGGTGATCGAAGATGACTCTAAAAAAAACGTCACCATTCGGATCCGCGCTCGCAAAAAGTCATCAGGCGATTGACGCTGCGCTGGTGGCTGCTGTTTTCCGCTTATGCATTACTCGTGTCGCTCGTGTCGTGGCTCGGCTATGAATGGTCTACGGCGTCGCCCGATCTACCCCCGAAACCGTCAATAGTCCTGGAGACCAAATAATCGAAATCCACCTCCGGATTAAACAGCCAGCTCGCCTGCCGGAATACCCACCGCGCTGAATACCTGATCCTCGTTTGTCAGGTCCAAGGTGGACGAAGCATCGTCCAACAATCCGCCGACCGTGTTGTAGTTCAACGGCCAGCTGTTGACGGGCAGCGTGCCTCCAGTCAGCACGACAGCGCCCGAAACCAAATCTCGCATCAGATTACCCGTGCCGGAATTGTAGAGCTCCGTCGCGTTTGTTGCCGTCAATTGCGCCGACCAGACCGCGACCTCATCGATGTCCCCAGTAAATGCCCCTGTGACTGCGCCGCTGACCAACACAGAACCGATGGTGATGATGTTCCTGGAAGCGTAATCCGCCCACCAGTTCCCGTTGTTGGCCCCGGCAACCACCGTCAGCGCTCTTACGGCCCCGTCCACGTAAATCGTCCACGCCGTCCCGCTGCTCACGATCACCACGTTATGCCAATTCCCGTCGTTGAATCCCTGAACCGTCGTGCGCACTTCGTTGGTGCCGTCCGAAATCCCAACAGCGCCCGGCGTCACGGTTCCGTACACGAACAATCCAAGCCGGCTTGTCCCCGCCGACTGGCTGCTGGCGAATACGTAATTCGGCCCGTCGGTCGCCGTACTCTTGAACCAAAAGCTGACTGAACCTGATGAATCGGCCAAACGATAGTCAGCAATGTTCCGGTACAGGTAGCTGCCGGCTAACCCGTGGTTCACACTGAATCTGCCGGCCAAGTCCGATACGCCCCCCCCATCAATCTCAATCCTGAAGTCGTAAAACGTGATCGCGCGCACCGCGGCCAATGGTTCGGTCTGAGTCCTCAGCCGGATCCCGAATGACGTACCGGCTGAATTGTACAACCCAGTCACGTCTATCGAGTATTCTTGTTGCACGACTGCCCCGGTCGTGTCAAACGTTCCCAAGGTTCCCAGCGATGTGGCATTCAGATCGGCCAAGCCCTCCGCGTTGTCACCTGTGTAGGCTTCGGCCGTGATGACGCCCGCATATGGCGTCGTCTGTCCGAACAGCCCACCTACCGTCACTCCCGTGATATCGGTGACATCGAATACCTTGAACTTGAGCACGGCTGTGCACGCATCGGCTTTCCCGGCGATGTCGAATTCGGCGAGTCCTCTGATGAACTCGGTTGCATCCCCGGCAATCGAACCCACTTCGGCCACTTGCAACGGCAACGCCGGAACTGGTGAGCCAGCGATGTTCGCATGCCAGTGGTCCACGTCTCCGGCTCCGTGGTTCCCGTTGGCCAACGAAAACACCAGTGGTGCCGCGAACGCCTCGGGATTCGGCGACACCGCGCCGGACGTAAGCCCGTGGATGCCCCCGGGCCCGCCAGAACCAAAATCCGGTCCACCCATTTAAGGAACTCCAACTAAGTCGCAAATCGAGAATTCGCTCTCTGCCTTCAGCGGCAGCCCAGAGCCCAGCGATGAAGTGTACGTGCCCTCGATCACCACCCGTCGCTTGCGATTGTCCTCGGCGAATATGGCTAAATCGGCCCCTTGAAGCACAATCGTCACGGACGCCGAAGCCGCAATCGGCACATCCTGGCGGCTGTTGATAATCGTGCCATCCGTGCGCACCAACGACCAGGTCAGAATCGTCGGCGTCATTGGATTACCGACCTCATCTTCAAATGTCGCCGTAATCGCATATGTTCCGAGCTCGGCAGCCAACGTAGACAAAAAAGAAATGGCGCCCATCACTATTTCTCCGCCAAAGATGACTTCCGGCCTTCTGCTTGAGAATACTGCCGAAGCGAACCCGGTGGGCAGCGCGGCACTCGCACCGCCGTAAATGCCCATGACCACATGCCAGAAACTCACCGCTCATCCTCCGATGAGCACATTACGTGCTCCGCCACCTGCTGGATCGGTATGTTGAACCGCACCGATGTCTTTGTTGTCCGTTTGTCCCCACGTTCCTACCCCAGCACCTCTCAACTCCGCGCCGCCCCCCACTGTGCTGTTTGGGCGAAAGTCGCCGCCAGCCCGATTGACGTACGGATCGGCTGTGAGCGTTATTGGATTCACGTTTTGTTTTGTGGTGCCAGTTGATCGTCCGGCGGTATTGTTGTAATCCGCACAATTAATTAAGCTACCCGCGCCATAAGCACGATAGCCGTAGCCCGTATTGTTGGTTGCTAAACAGTTCAGAACAAAACCGGAAGTGCTATCTACAAGGTCAAAACCATCACCACCGCAACCGTCAGCGGTGCAATTCAGAATCCCGCTAGCACCTGAACGAAATCCGTCGGCGCTGCAGGATCGTGCTAGACCGGCCGCATGAAAGCCACCACCGAATCCGTTGGTGCATGAGATTGCCTGAGAACAAAATGTTGCCACTGTATTGAAGCCAGTACCACAGCCAGATGCTTGGCAACTCGTTGCAAGTGTGCCGCCGTTGAATCCATTCGTAGGGCAATCCAGAGCTTCACAAAATTCAAAAAAAGTTCGATTGCCTCCAGTAAATCCGCTGACGGTGCTTTGCGAATTGCCGTCTGCCTTGAGGTTTACAAACAGCTGAAAATCACCGCTTACTCCTGAAAACATTGTAATGGCGGTAATTGCCCCAGCGCTGACAATCGGCCGAGCGGCGCGATCGCCACGTGCAGCCGAATAGCCCTCCATCTTGAATCGAATGTTAGTTGCCACTACTATCGGACCAGCAGGACCAGGTGTTGCGGTGGTGAGGGTATAAGTGCCTGTTTTTACCCACACTTCCTGGCCATCAACAGTCGCCAGAACTGCTGCCTGACCCGGAGTAGCGAGGGCTCCGCCTAACGTGCCTGTTCCACCAGTCGAGCCAACTGCTGCCGGACTCCGGTCAAGGGTCATGTACCCAGAGCCGTCCATTGAGGTTTCTGTGATTTGATAGAAACCACCTGTCCACGCGCCTCCTGTGACGATCTGAATTAGATTGCCGCGATCTGTGCCATCGAATGCCCGCGGACTCCCACCAGTGCTCTTGATCTTGGTGTTGGTGGTTGCATGGACTTCCAGGTCCGTCCAGGTTGTGGCAGCTTGGGATGCCCCGTAGCTCTTGTCGGTGCCAAGAGAGTCCGAGCGAAACCCGCCGCCGTTCGTGTCGACGCCTGTGGTTTGCACCTCGAAGACGGTATTTGCATGAAGGGCCATAGTAGTTCACGTAAGTGCCAAATGTCATCCTCCGATCAGCACATTACGTGTTCCTCCTCCAACTGGATCGGCGTGTTGGGAAGCGCCGAGGTCGCGATTCGACAATGTGGCAGCGTTGCCGGGCCAAGTCTCTGGCAACCCAGCCCCGCGCAATAAAGCGCCCTGATTGGCAATATCGTTTAAATCGTAATCATTGGCAGCGGCATTTATGTATTGTGATCCAACCGTTACGGTGACATCGAGAACATTCGTGTACGGTGCAACGCTGTTGATCCCGGTCGTGTTGTCCATGTTATTGCGGCTCCCACTTGTGTTCGCAGGATACCCAAATGCGTTACCGTCCCAGTTTGAATCTGCTGGATTTCCGGACGACAGCGCAAATTCGATCCCATAACCTCCATTCCCGGAGATGGAATTGTTCTGCCAATAGGACCCAATCAATGTATTGTCTGATGTGCTACTGATGCCATGCCGCCCATTGCCGTGAATCGTGTTTCCGACAACGATGCAAGCCCACCATACTTGGATGCCATCCGAAGACGCGCCAGTATTATTCGTGACGACGTTATTCAGCACGACCATCAAATTCGAGCCGCTTGCAGCAACAATTCCTGTACATGCATTGTCGTGGATATAATTCCCTATTACGGCAACATTGCCCACGACGGAAATAGCTCCTGAAGCCGCGCTTGTACCGTTAGTGATCTCATTTGCAGAGACTACTGTGATCGGGCTGGTTGAGGTTGGTTCAATGCCGACTGAAGTGAACCTATGGACTTTGCAATTTCTGACCACGGAATAGAACACGGTTCGTATTCCCTTTGATGTGCCGAGATTCGCGCAATCAACCTCGATGTTCTCGATCCACCATCCGTTGCCAGTGGCATCAAGCCCAATAAGACCCGTACTTGTCGACAAAGTCAAAACTGCTCTTCCGGCATCACCTCTTGTAGTTGAGTAGCCAATCAACCTATTCGGCATCGTCACACTACCGGGAGTTACGCTGACAGACAACGTTGTCGTTACGGTGCTGGTGAAGGATCCTTTAACGAAGACTTTGTTGCTCGCAACCATCGCACCGGCCGCTTTCGCTATGGACGCCAAAGCGCCGCCCATCGCACCAACGACCGTCTGGCCCGCCGTACCGACAGACCGGTCAACTGTCCAGCGGTTAAACACTGTGTCGGCAGCAATGATGCGGTAGAAGCCAGCTGTCGCGGTGCCCCCAGTAATTTGAAGAATGTTCCCGACGTCAGCGGCAATCACCGTGTAGTCCGTCGTCGACACATTGATCTGCTCAGTCGTCGTGTGAACCGTGCTGAGAGTGGTGAGTGTGGCGTGTGCCGCAGCTTGCTGGGATCGATCCGTACCAGATGCTTCAGCGACGAAACCTCCGCCGTTGCCATCCGATCCAGTGTCCCTGACCTCCCAGACAGTATTAGCTGACAAGGCCATTTATTTTCTCAAAATCTCGGCTGTCCATTCACGGCAAATGCACGCAGGCGATCTTTCCTTGTTGGGGTTCCCGTGTTGCCCCACGTCGCCAGGTCCGTCGCCGCCGTGACGAGGACATTGATTTTTGCGCCTGTCGCTGGGTGTCTGCCGTCAATCGCCGCCCCATCGTTTACGATCTCTATGCCGGAATTCGGAATCAACGTCGCCAACATTGGGTTTGCCGTCCATTCCGCAATGAACGCATCGGCCGTCTCGATCGCTTGCAGCAAGGCATCAGCAAACACCCTTGCACGCTCGTTGCTGAATCGAACGGCTTCCGGGTCTGTTATCGCCATGATCAAATCCTTTGCTCGTTAGACTTCGACGTAGGTCGCCACGGCCACTACGCCATTTGCCAATCCTAAATTGATATTGACTGCCCTGGTGACCGCCGCTGTCTCAAACCAGCCAAGAGGGCTAAACGGCAGCGTCAATCCTCCAGGACCGGTAGCCCCAGTGACGTCCAACGGAATTTTACGTGTCGCGTCCGCGTACAAATCCGCCGTCCCGTCATTCAGATAAATTGCATTGGTACCGGCCGTCCCGATCACTTGAAGCGATAAAATCCGAATTATCTTGCCGGCTACGGCTGCCACGAGCGATTGATTGCCCGTCGTCGCTGAGCTGAACTTGGCAAACTTCGGAGTCAATGCCGTCGCCGCCACCATCAACGCATCTGTTGCCAGAGCGGCGCTAATCGTATCCGTTGTTCTGACTCTAGCCGGCTGAGTCAGAACATCTACGTCACCGATGTTGTTCGTGCCCGCAGCCAAGTTCGCCGTAACGGTCCCATCAACCGTCAAGGAACCAGCGTTGTCATCGACCGATACGACGCCCGTTGAATCGCTGGCGACCGTTACGCGCAGAGCCGTTGCTTCCGTGCCACCACCGGTCGTTGAAAGCGGCGCTGGCACGGTCAGTACATCGACATCGCCAATGTTGTTTGTGCCAGTCGGTAAGGCCGCGCTGACTTGAACCGCGAATGTGCCCGTACCGACAACTGTGGTGTTGCCGCTGGTGATCACCCACAGCGCGCCGTTGGCGTCCACACGTGTTGGGGCATAGTCACCCTCAACGGGCGTCAAAGCGCTCAGCGCGTCATCCCTGATGGCCAGGATGGCCATCCCTGTGTCCGTCGCCCCGGCCAACGAATCAACCGCCTTGCCCAGGTTCGTCGCACCTGTTCCGGGGATGATCGACGTTATATCGACATCTCCGATGTCAACCCCGGAATTCGCGGCCAACTTTCCTATCGCATTTGTACCGGCTGGCAACGGGTTTGTAATCGACGTTACCGCCGTTACCGTTCCAATGTTCCACGTGCCTGACTGCGTCGCCGCTATCGTTCCGCTGTGGATGGTCCACAGCGCGCCGTTGGCGTCGACCCGCAGCGGCACATAGTCGCTCTCGACCGGTGTCAAGGCACTCAGGGCGTCGTCTCTGACTGCCAGCGGCGCAACTCCGGTGTCCGTCGCCCCGGAAGCGCTGTCTACTGCTTTTCCGAGGTTCGTCGCACCCGTTCCGGGGACGATCGATGCCACATCCACATCCCCGATGTCCACTCCATTATTTGCTGCAAGTTTGCCGATTGCATTCGTACCCGCTGGTAAAGCGCCAACGAGGTCGCATTGAACATTTCCATCGGCATCGAGCAAAATTGCCAGTACCGTGCCCGTGCCGTTCTTGACCGTGTTGCCCGCAACGGGCAGCGGATTCGTGGCGGCGACAAAACCGTTAAACGCTCCATCGATTCCCAATTCGATTTTGGTTACCGGCGTCTTGATCCCTGCATTGTCATCTGTTCGCAGTGCATCACCACCGGTGCCAATATTTAGGGTTGTGTTGTCTGCCACGTTTCGGGTCCTCTATGTTTCCTTCCAGCAAATGATCTCAACCACGACCCCGGCCTGCCCCGAGCCGCAGTAAATCGTTCTCGGCTGTACAACGAGGTCCTCGGCCCACCCAAGTTTCTCCGGGCTGTTGTACCACATCCCTGACTTGATCGTCCCCCAAGGCGCCGTTGGCGTTGCAACCTTCCCGGTCACGAACGCATACCGCACATCAAACGCCGTGCGGCACTGGGCCGAGAAATATTTCGTGCCAACCGATAGTTGCTGCGAGTATTCCGTGTTCGCGTTGGTCAACGTCAGATTGAAAATCTCAGGCGTTAAAACTTCGGATGAGCCCATGTCCGTTCCTCTCCAAAAACTTCCGGCCGGCCGCGACCAAGTCCGCGGCGTCAACTATTCCACGACCAACAAGCAACTCAGCAGCCGTCGGTTCGTCCACCGCCATCCGTTGCTGTCCTGGCTGGGTCCCTGGCTGTTGCTGGGCCTGACCCTCGGGCTGCCGCATCTGTTCCATTGCTTGCTGAGCCAACGGCTTTGTCTGCACTTCAAATGCTTCAGCTTTTCCGTAGTTCAACAGCACCAATGGCTCCATCAGCTGTGTCACCACCACCGCCACGACCTGAGACAGCCACCGGTCGGCATTCGTGAAAAACGCTTGCATCGGAACTTGTTTGCCCTGCCACGCGCCAGAGCCCTCCGACGTTAACACGTCGTCCGGTATTTCCAACCCGCGCAACATTTCAATGTCCAGCTGCTTTGGATAATCGAAAATATGCGTCGGGTTCGACGGCACAGTAGCCCGTTCGATTGGCCACATTTCGCTGCCATCCGCGTACCGTTTGCTCGGCCTCGTGATGATATGCCCCGCCTTGGCCTGTTCAGCCATTTCTCGGACAATATCCCTGTTTGGCACTTCACCTTTGCCGTCAATGTTCGTTGTTCCTGGCGGATAACCCATGTCCAATCCGCCGTATGCGTCCTTGTGCGCAAACAGCCTTCGCACGTCTAGCGCGCCGCCGTTCAACCACTTGTCGGCCCAAGGGCTGTGGGCCCCCTTACAAGCGCTGACCCCATACGGCGAGTCGCATTCAGCGTTGTAAGCGTGCCACCAACTTTTCGGAAACTCCAGGTCCACGTGTCCCAAGCCCGCGCCCATTCTCTGCACACGGGTTCCTGCCAGCTCCCCGCCACGCCTGAGCGCCAACACGTCGATAGCTGCCCGTTCCAGCAACCGATCGATCTGAACCTGACCATCCTGCAACTTGTACGTGACCTCTCCGGCCGACCAACCCCATATCTGCGCCGACAGAATCTTGTCTAAGTCGAACGACCATATTCGCCCCAACTGTTTGTAAACGAACCTGGCGACCTCTGGCCGATCTGCAATTACTCCCGGGACCCACTTCGTGACGCCCTGGGACGCGCCAATCTTGTACGCGAACTCAGCTTGATACAACGGTGCGGCGCGCATGGCCAATCCGAGCCGGATCGTCGGGTCAATCAACATCTGGCGGATCGTCTCATAGGTGAATAATGGTAAATCCCGGACCTGGGTGAACATGTGATACGGGAAGTGCTTGTAGGATGCCGTCAACGGCTTCCCCAAGAATCTCTCGCGTACTCGGTTCACCAAACCCATACATCACCGTTTCATTGCGATCCGCGCGGCTTCCGTTTCTTCACGGACTACCTGTTTCAGCGACTCCAATCGCGCCCGTCTCGCTAACTGCTCATTGCCATACGCCAATAGATGCAGATCGTAAACGACCTCATAGTCCGTGTGATCGTACCGCCCATCAAATATCCTCTGCTGAGCCTGTATCCTCCTCAGATTGGCGAGGAGCCCGAGCTGTCGTTCCCTGCTTAATGCTCCTGCATCGACCCCATACCAATAAGTCAGTTCGGCCGTCAGTTCGTTTTTTTTTGCAGGTCCGCAAAATAATCCGCACACACGACCCATGCACGCATTGCAATTGCTGGCGTGCATTCGTATCCGATCTCGACCAATGACGTGCATAGGTCCTTCGCGAACTGAGCCGTCGGCTGATACCGACCATCGATGATCTCCAATCCGTGCTTGCGTTCCAGTTCCTCCGCCGACAACTTGACCAACAACGGATCCATCTCGATTGTGTGGCCATCGTATTGACCACCGCGCACGTCGAATTTGATCAACCCATCCTGCGCTGCGCCGTTGGCTGACGGCTCGCGACGCGCCCGTACTAGCTTCTTTTTTCTCGTCATGCCCCTCAACCTATCGCTGAATAATTGACCGGAATTGCTACTCTGCCCGGGTTTGCTGCGATCATATAATCGATCGACCACCGCGCCTCAAAGAGGTCAATGCCGAAATACGTGTCGACCACGCGCTGCTGGAAGACACTAGCTACTTCCACCGGCGACTGTGTGCCGACCTTTTCCAGCCTAGGCCGTGGTATCACGTGGCCAACGCGCGTGGCCTTTCCGACGAGCCTGATCCCATATCGACTTGCGCCCCCTACCTGAATCGTATCGGCAATCAAAGACTGTGAAGAAGTTCCATAATCTAACACCCGTCCCGGCACAATGCCCGATTGATTGGCATCATGGGATCCAGGCTCCGTGTCGTCTTGTTCTTGCAATGGCGACTGGCGCACCGCGGGACGATCCCTGTATGGAATGGCTGCACTGTCATATTTGATCCAGCTTTTCTCCTCCGGCGGCTTCGTGTTTTGAAACTGGCCCATTCTCAACTCACCCGGCGAAACGAATACGTGCAACTGGGCATTGTTTGGCGAGATGATCTTGTCTCCGGTGCAGAGATTCACGATTGCTTCGTCCGCCGCAATGTCCAACAATCTTGATGAACCTCGATTCGAGAATGCCGTGCCCGCGAGCGATATGGCCCAACGCTCCCACGTAGTTCCGATCGGCCGCCATAGCCCTGAATCACCGATGACATTCCGCAACCCTGTCAAGAGCGTGTAAGAAATCCCGAACGATTGCGGTCTGTTAAATAGGTCCTCTTCGATGTCCAATGCTGTGAGGAACGGATACACCCCGCGACGCTTCGCCCAATCCAACCGCTGCGAAGCCAACGTATGAAATATCGCCCATGCCTCGGCGGCCGTAATTCCGGCCTGCATCGCAATGGTCGCCGTCATCGTAATCGTTGGCTTGAAACCCTCCTTGTCCCGTCTCCACGACATCCTTGTCCGGCAATCGATCATTGTGACGTTGGCCGGATATGGGTTTGGCGAATTGATCTCCGTGTCCATGATCGAGAAATCGATCCGCGCCTTGTTGCCAGCTAACGTCCAGTTCTGTGTCCTGTTGAACCCCGCCAACAACATCGGTGCGAAAAAATCTCGGTATCTATCCGCCGAATCAACCCCCAACACCGATAAAGTTTCGATGAATCCCGTCAGCGTTCTGGTCGTCATCCCGTATTGATCGATTGACCAGCCGATTCCCCACTGTATCGATTTGATCCCGCGCGATTTGAATCCCTTGCATGGCCCGACCGTCACGGTTACGCGCCAAACGATTTCGGCCGCTCGGTTGTCGCCTATTGGGTTCCACGACAACAGCTCTGGATGGGGCCCGTTGTTGACGTCCCGCTTCGTACCCCGATTGATTACCAAGTCGTTCCCGAAACCCTTATTTTTGAAGATCAGGACACCCCCGGACTTCATCAACTTGAATCGCAAATCCTCCATCACCTCATCCAACGTGTCAGCAGTTGATACGCCCTCCGTCACGATCGCATACGCCGTGATCGTAATCCTATGCTCTTTGGTCGTTCGCCCTGTTTCGTCCAATATCGCCGCCTGTTCAACCGTAATGTGGTGCGCACCGGTAAAGTCGTATCCGTTGTAGTGTAGCGTTCCGGTAGCTGGCAAACCCGGCATCGTCACACGCCCTCTGGCCCTGGGGGCAACAATTGACCTTCTGGCCAGAAACCAGGCCGACCCGGAATCATATTCATGAAATCGAGCATGAAGGGATCATCTGCCGGCGGCTCTTCCTTTTCTGTGTTCTTGCCGATCTTTTTCAGCAACTCCATAATCAACTTCAGGTTCAGCGCCTCGAAAATTGCCCAAATGAATTCGATAAATGGAATCGCGTACTTCTCGATGAATCTGACCAAAAGATCAATCAGCCGGAGCAAGCCATCGATCACCGGCTCGTTGCGGTCGATCCATCTCAAGATTGCTTTCAAGACCGTCGTGACGAGGTCAGTCATTCGTGTTTCAAAATTCGCTCGCAATCTCTCTGCCGTGGCCAATTCAGGCCCGATCGCTTGCGCCCGCCTGAACTGGGCCATCGTCCTTTGCAACTCCGTTTGGGCCTGGGCTAACGTGACCTGCGGGCTGAATCCAGCCAGCGCCTGAACCTGCCCCTCAACCGTCTGAGCGAATCCCCGGACCACTTTTGTGAACGACCGGACCGCAATAGCCGCCACGCCTAGCGCTGCTGCTATGGCCGCTGCAGCGATCCCTACCGGGCCCGTCAAGACCGCCATGACTCCCGCGGCGCCCGTTGCCAACGCCCCGCCCACGCGCCCGGCTGCTAGCGCTGCGCCAATCTGGCTTAATCGGCCGATCGTCGCCCTGGCCTTGGTTTCCGTCTGCTGAAGCGCTTTGCTCGAAGCCTTGGCCGCATTCTCTCTGTCTTTGGCTGCTTTCTCGTCTGCGGCCCTCTGCCGATCGGCTGCGCTCGGCGGCTCCTTCAATGGCGCTGGGGGCGGCTTTGGTGCCGGTTGTGGCCTCGGTGCCGCTTGTGGCCATCGTGGTACTTGTGCCCACGGTGCCGCTTGTGCCCAAGGTGGTCGTTGGCCGGCCTGCGCACCGGCTTGGGCCCTGGCTCGTGCGCCATCCTGATCGACAACCACTATGCGAAGTTCTTCCGACATCAACTCTCAACAATCGTGAAAAATAGCCCACTTGCGTCAGGGTACAATCGAAATCGAAATGGTATTTCCCTCAGCGCGGGAGCGAATAATAGCCGCACCGGGAATCCTTCCGCCAGTATCGCGCGGGTCGCCGTGACCGAGGTTGGTTGCGTGGCAGCGGGCGTCCCTGCCGTCGATGTCATTACCAACGTCTTCACCAGTGACGATCCGACGTCTGTGCGGCCGACTGTACTGATCGTCCCAAACGTCGCATGGTACGGCCAAAACGCCAACTTTGCTTTCGCCTGGTTGTATTCCATGCAGACGAATTCAATGAAGCACTCCATCCCCTGGTAGACCGCATCCTGCGGAGTTTGTCCAAAATTGTCCCCGACGATCAACTGTTTCTGCGCCACGTGCTCAATGGTGATCCCGTCCATGATTTGACCTATCGTCGCACCGTCGTACGTGACCGTATATCCACCCGCGATGAAAGACATGGCTAAACCCTCGTTTGAATTCGTCTAGCGCCGCGGAACCTGATCGTCCGCACAACCGCAGCAACTATTTCGCCACTTGCAGCATAAAACGTTTCCGCCGGGACTTGTCGAAATGGACCTACTCCCGCAAACTTCAACGGCTCGATAAACCCTTCGGTCGAACCTGTCTCGGCAAATAGGTACGCATTCGCTGCCGCCAACACCGGATACTTGAAATCCACCTGCAGTTCTACAGCTGCCTCGTACGTCTCGAAACTCTGCGACAAACCGATGAACAGGCTGCGCCGTCTGTCGCTTGGTACTCTGGGTGCTCGCATCGCGATTGTGACGTCCACGTTATACAACTTGTCGATCGCGCCAGCATTCGTCACATGGCTCGGCCCAGGTTCAACTCCAGCCGACACCACCAACACATACAGGTCACCGGACGTCGGCGGGACGTGCTCATCTAATTCGACTTCCACCTGCCGATTCTCAAAATCCGCATGAAGGCGAATCCGGTCGCGCACAGCCCGCAGCAAAGCACTTTCACTCATGCCGCCCGCCTAAAGAATATCTGAACACTGACCACCAATGCCCGATTTGCTACCGCCAACCATCGTTCCCACCACACTCGCGGCACGGGATGCTGTTCATCCGGCAGGAACGGCCTGGCTGGCACCCCGTCGCCTCCGCGTTGGTGCCGACTCGCATATGCCACATTCGTTCCCACGATAACATGACCTCCCTCCGCTTCCATGATCTGCTCGCTACCGCCAGCCCCGCCCGGCTTCAGATAGCCAATATTTTCGCCGGAGCCTGTCAACTGCCCAGGAGATAGGCTGTTGAGCAGGACTCCGGTGTCACGCAAAATCTCCACTTGCCGATTGCCGAACACCTCGAGCATCGTCTTGGCGCCTTCCTTCTTAATGATCGACCACGCGATCCGCGCCGCATGCGACTTGGCTTCCCGTTCTCCCTCCGATAGCAAAAACCGCCTCAGCAGCCCGCTGTAAATGCCCCTCCAACGCTTCAATTGGGCTTTGGTCAGTAGTCCCGGCTTATTGCCCGGCGCTGTCCTGTGCGCTCGCCCGAGTCCTGCAGCCTGCTTTAAACGGGCTTTCTCGCCAGGTCCGAACCTCCGATGATACGCCACGTAGGCTTGGGACAACTTCGGCCATGTGACGCCCATCTCATCCGTTCCACCCCTCGACTTCATCACGTAGGCATCCTTGATGTCCGACAACGCTGCAAATCCCAACGTCAGCGCGAATCCCTTGGCGATCCCGTGTTGATCCGGTTCGGTTCCCGACAATATCCGGCCGACCAGGTTCGCCAGCCTGCTAATGTCTGATCTGGTTCCCCTAAATTGCACCGTTTCAGTCATCAATATCAATCGAGAATCTGCGGGTAATCTTGTTGTGTCGTGTCTTGAGTCAAATGGGTCGGCGCGTCGCTGCTGTTCTGCCGCGTTACGCGAATCGTGCTCCGCTGATATCTGCGGTCCACCGCTACATTGCTCATCGTCGGTCGCATGTCATCGCGCTGCGCCTTCCCTGGCAGTTGGCGTATGCCCTCCGACACTTGCGCTAAGAGCCCCTCATCCGGATCAGCTATTCGCTGCCATTCTCTCTCGATCGAATCGGGGATCACATTGCCGCGGCGCAAACACAGAAACCTCACCGCCATCGTCACCGCCCATCGTATAACTAACGTCGATGTTGCCAACACTGCCGGCGTATACCTCTGGCGCAAATACAGGTCAATCTCCTCCGTCGCCTGGTTGATGCAATCGTGAACGACATCCAAATCCGTCGTTCCGTCGGCATCGTGGTCCGAGAAATCCTGAACCGCCGTAGCGCTCAGCAATCGCTCAACCTGGGCCACCGTGCAATAGACCGGGCTGATCAGCGTCATCTCTTCACCAAAAAAAACAGGCCGGCCGACTGAGAACAATCGGCCGGCCAATCGAAGGACATTCAACGCAGCAACTTAACTGACGACAACTCCGCGGGCCAAAGGTTTGTATCGCAAATGGTGAGTCCAAGTTCCCGTCGTTGCACCCACCGCCGTAATTGCCGTGATGATCCCCGCCGGAATGATCAACCGGCCTGCCTGCGAAATAGCAGCCCCGGCTGCAACCACTACGGCCGCATCGGCCAATGTCCCAGTGATCCGAACTACCGTGCCCGCCGCAACGCTGGCCAGACTGGCTGACGCCGCGCATAGATCGGTCGCCGCTCCGTCCGTCGGATCCGCCGCCCATTTCAATGTCGTCGCCGTGCCGCCATTGTCCGTCACGCAAACCGATAACAGAACCTGAAGCTCAATCGGACCGCCCGCGATGGTAAATATCGTTGATGTGCCGTTTGCGATCACTGCCGCTGCCGTAGAGATCGCTTTTTCTTTCTGATCGTACAGCTCGCGCAACGTACCCAACAACGAAATGTCATTGGCCGGCGCAGCCGCCGATGGCCAAGGTGAAGCACCACTCGGTCCGCAAATCAACTCTATCGCATCTCGCGGCATACCCCACCCCTAGCCCATGTTGCCGTTAGCCGACATCGGCGTCCACAGCATCCCAAATTCTAGCACCCCTGCCGTGACGTTCGCCGTAGCCACCGTCAAAATCAAATTGGCGGAGACCACTCGCTCGATCAGCGCAACCGTCACTTCAACTTCCGGGGTCGTGTCCGTCCAAAACTCGTTCGCATCGATGTCGGTCGCCGTCGTCGCCGCGATCAAACCGCCCGTATTGTTTGCCGTGCCGAATGCGATTGTCGCCGAAGCGCCTGTCAGCAACGTGGAGCAAAACGAATAAACGTACTGCAACAATACCCGGCCCGTGACCGTGGCTATTGCCACCGTGCCAATAGCTCCCAACCCCGCCGCACCCGTGAAGGTGACCGTCGTGATCAGCTGTTTTGGAACTCGTGATATCAGATTCAGGGCAGGCATTATTTATGCACCTCAGAACACCACCGTACCATAAGCGACCGATACCGGGATGTGATTGATCGCCAGCGCATTGTCTAGCGCAAAAATCTCGGTCACAGTCGGGTTCGATGATTCCTTGGACCACGACGCCAAGCCGACTTTGACCGACTTCGGGCCGTTGTCGTATTCCGCAATCGGTTCCGAGCCTAGCTGCATGCTGAAAATTCCCATGTTGGGATCCGGCATGAACACTGCTGCATTGTTCCCGATGTACTTCGTGAACGCCTCCGATCCGGGTGCCCCGAGGTCCAATCCCTCGTCCGTGATCCACCAGGTCAACCCTGGCATGGCAGCCAACTCGCCCACTTGAGCATTCAACGGGGATCCGTCCTCGCGCGTCCCCACGACTCGCTCAAACCGACGGAAGGGGCTGTTGGCAATGCCCGCTTGGCTTTGCACGAAATCGTTCGTGATCACATGCTGCCAGATGGCTCCCTGGCATAGGATGTTTTCCAGCCGACCGCCGTACAGCTGCTGAAATGCCGCGTTGATCTGGGACAGGTGGCTCGGGATGTCCGCCGCCGGGTTGTCCCAGCTCACATCGAGAATGTTGCCGGCGCCCAACATGTTGAGCTGGGTTTTGTTGGCTGCGGGCATTTGGAAGTTGATCTGGAAGAGCGAGCCGGCCGAAGTGAAGTTGAAATACCAATCGTCGCCAGCAACAGTCACGTAGAGCGCATCGCGCAACATCCCCGCCACCATGGCCGCCCGCCAGTTGGCAGCCTTCTGCGCCAGGAACTGGGTTTGCCGGCGAATCATCTGCGCGCCCATCTCATCGCGCATTCTCGGGTCGCCGATCTGGGCCAAGTTGTGGAGCTCCTCGGCCGTCAGTTGCAGTTGCTCATGCATCCTGGGATACGTGATCGGTACGCGGCCGATCGGGTTGCGCTTCGCGATGGCTGCGGCCGTAGCCGGCGCACGCCCGCGGCCGATCTGGCGAGAATTGTTGAAGACTTGGTAGCTTCCATCGCGTCCGTGGCCGAAATATTCTTCGTTGCGACCGCCGGGTTCCATCCCCATGAATTGGAGAATCCACCGCTCGGCCGCCATCTGCCGACTGACCACCTTTGTCAGGGTGATCGGCTGTAAGATTGAGTGAAGCGATGCCACGGTCTTTCATCTCCGCGCCCTGCCCCCAGGACGTTTGCCCTCTTGTGTGCAGCGGATGCCCGAGGGGCTCACGGGCATTTCGGGTGCGCCACCCTATCCGCTGTTTATGCTCTCCATTAAGTCGCAGTCGCGTAGGCAAATCCACCTGTCAAACCCGTACCGAACGCCGGCGTCCACAGATCCAAATGCCACTTCAAAGTCGTCCCTGCATACAACGATCGCAAACGGCCGCCCGCCCCGATCATCTGGCCCGTTGTCGTCCAAGTCACCGAGTCAGCCGACATGTCGTTGCCGATAATGAGGTTGTCGCCTTCGGCGCTCGCAATCACGAAATCTTCAGCGGAATTCACGGACCGGATGAGAAAATATTCCAGCCCCGGATGGATGGTCGGCAATGTGATCGCTGAAGCGGCCGCGCCGGCGAACTCGTAGAAAAACGTTGTTCCGTTTTCCGCTTCCGTAATCGTGTGATCTTCCGCGGTGATCGTCTGCATCCGATACCCAGCTCCGGCCTGGTATCCGAATGGGTCGTCATCCAACACGCAGCCAGCAGCGTAGAGTTTCCTCCTGGCCAAAAATTCGTCCACATGGGTCCTAAAGGCCGTGCCCTGAATCAATAGACTCGTCGCTTTCAGCGGTGCGCGCACGATTGCCGGAGCAACTCGGTCGGCATTGTTCGCGTCGAAATCCTGTGCTCGCAACTCGTAAGGCACGATCCCCCACAACTCTTGCGTACCGTCCGACGCATCCGCATCCCACTCTTCGAGCTCTCCACTCGCAGTCACTTTCCCCATCAGCAACCCGGCTCGGATCACCGTCGTCGGCGTGTTCCCAGCATCGCGCATCGCGCCGCTATACACCACGCTCTGTTCAAGAACCAGACCCTTCGCCCGATCACCGCCCCACAGAATTTCATATTCCGTGGTAATGTCGAGCGCACCAGTGCCCGGGATGCCCCATCCGCCAAATCTGGTCATGGTCTCGCGTCCTTATGGTTCACCAAAAACTTAGCGCTTGCGCAGTATCTCGTCTACTACCTTGTCGGCCTGTTCGGGCGTCAATGCTTCGCCCGCTTGCTCCGGCCTTTCGACAACCTCCATGCGCAGCAACCGAGTTCGTGTTTCCGGGTCCCAAAATGTTCCCTTCGGGACCGCTTCACGACTCGCGATCCAAATCTCAAGATTCGTCGGCTGCGCGTTCCCGTCATCGTCCAAACTCAACCGGATCGCTTTCACTGCCGGCTGCCTGGACTTGTACTCGGCTGGTGTGCACTGACCAGAAGCCACCAGCGCACTCAACCTTGTGGCAACTGTGCCGCGGTGGTGATGGGCCAAGTATTTGAGTTGCCTGTCCGAGGCGGTCGGCTTCTGTTTGTCCAGCGACATCGCGAACTCCGGTTGCGTGATTTCCATCGGCTCTTCAGCCGGGCCCTCGCCAGCGCCCATCGCCGTAGCCGTCAACAAAGCCTGTTCCAAGTGCTGCAAGAAGTTTTCCTCGTTCGTGTCGTCCGACAGCACGATCTGCATACCGGCCAGCGCGTCGAGCACCTTTTTCAACCGGTCCCCCTCGTTGTTGACTTCCGATTCTTCCGGTGGTTTCTTGTCTTCAGGCATGTCCTTATCTTCCCCTTGCAGCCGGTAGATCACCGGTTTGCCTATGTCCAGTCCCAGCCGCAGTGCGCAAGCCACCGGCTGAAACTCCGATTGGCGCTGGTCCACCGGGTGCTGCACCAGGTCCACATGCGTTATGCAATCCGTCCACTCTTGCCCGTCCCCGTCTTTCCAAGTTTCAAATACCACTGGGGACAGCTCGGCCAGGTTGTTCTTAACCTTCTCGGCGTCTTCCTCGCGCGGTACGTTGATCGTCAACTCTGCGCTGTCGCCGTCTGGTGTGAGCGAGAACTGCTCGAGATAGCCAACCGTGTCTTGCGGCAGCCGTCGCCGCTTGTCTCCGACCTTGACCGGCTGGCTGTCCTTCGGGTCGTCGGCGTGGCCCCATCCGATCGGCACGGCCAGATGCGCCGCACGAAACTTGGCAAATGTGTCGGCCCAATGCTTCAGCCGGGCCTGCGTGACGTCCAGCGTTCCGTCCGGGCTGTGATATGTCCGCGCGCCGAGCATTGTTTTTTTGAACTTGGCCATACTGGACACACTACGTTAGATGCGGGCTATTCACTAGCACCACAGTTTGGGAACGCCGAACGAATCGAGGAAAAACACGTTTCCAGTTGACATGTTTCCGTGCGGCGGTATCATGAGGTGGTCGGGGCTCGGCACGGCCAGGCCGGGCTGGGCTGGGTCGGGCTGGGCAGGGCGGGCAGCCCGGGCGTGGCCAGGCATGGCGCGGCAGCCCCGGCTGGGCGGGTCGGGGCGCGGCGGGGCAAGGCTGGGTGGGGCGGGGCAGTTGAGTCGCGGCAGCCGCGGCGGGGCGCGGCGGGGCGCGGCCGGGCCGGGCCGGGTCGGGCAGGGCGAGGCGTGGCAGGCGAGGCGAGGCAGCCGGGGCCAGGCGCGGCTTGGCGAGGCGCGGCTTGGTTCTTCAAGCCGC
>Ga0209324_10000146_pt1 | contig 45387 bp, 74 predicted proteins | sample Rifsed19ft3_FD_184015 | JGI IMG/M metagenome (GOLD analysis project Ga0209324, IMG submission 184015) | Soil microbial communities from Rifle, Colorado, USA - sediment 19ft 3 (version 2) | ecosystem: Environmental > Terrestrial > Deep subsurface > Rock core/Sediment | place: Rifle, Colorado...
ACTCGTTCCCCGTATTCAGGGCCTACTCAGAGGCGGATAAGCCTGGCCGTAATGGGCGAAAGGATTTAGACTAATGGACGAAAACAATCTAATCAACCAATTCCTCTCCATCGTCCGCGACACATGGCGCACCGCGTTTTACTGCCCAGAATGCGCCGCGACGGTGGAGCACAACTGCCGTGCGGAGGGCGATTGGGAGTACTATCGCTGTACGCAGTGCGGGAACGAGCAAGCGTATAAGGTGCGGTAGGAAGACGGTGAAGCGATGATAGATTACACTTACAATCGCTATTGGGCGCGTGATGTGGTGTCTGAGATGCGCCACAGCGAACATGACGATAAGGCCGTTGATTGGGTGTTGCGTTGGATGAGTAGTAATTGGCTTGAGCCAGAACTAAGCAGTATTATCCAGATGGCCGATGAGATGCGAACTCAGTTCGCCAGGTATCTCCTGGTGCGCGGTGCGCGCGAGGCTCAGGCGGAGATGCAACTACAATGACAATCCACGCCAGCATCCTCGACGATGACTCTCGCTCACGTATCGCCGCCCGCCTGCTGGAGCCGTTCGGCGGCATAGACGCATACCGCGCCGGTGGCTTTGTGGAACTACCCGTCGAGCACCCGCTGTACGTCGAGACGGCGCGACGGATGCGAGCTGGCCAAGGCCTAGGCTGGCTGTCAGAGTCGTTGTTGAGGGTGTGCCGGGAATGGAAAGAAGGCTAAAACATGTTCACTTTGCACAACGGCGATTGTCTCGAAATACTTCCAACGTTCCCGCCCGCAAGTGTGGAAGCAATCATTACGGATTTACCCTATGGAACAACCGCTTGCGAGTGGGATTCAATCATTCCACTTGCGCCCATGTGGGAAGCCGTCAAGCGCGTACTGAAGCCTGCAGGCTTATTCGTCACTACATCGGCGCAACCCTTCACAAGTTTTTTGATTGCCAGCAATATCGAATGGTTCAGGCAAGAAATGATTTGGGATAAGGTTTTGCCGGTCGGATTTTTAGATGCTAATCGTAGGCACATGAGAGCGCACGAAAATATTATTTTGTTTTCGCCTATCGGTTATTCAACATTCAACCCGCAAATGGTCACACGCGGAAAACCACGCACGAAAGGCGGTAAGGCTGGCGGCATGAGTGATGTTTATCATTCTTACGGTCAGCGACAATCATTCAATAACGAATATTATCCAACCACAATTATCACGGTCAGCAATGGCGATAGAACACGCCCCGAAGTTGGGTTTCATCCAACACAAAAGCCCGTCAAATTGATGGAATACCTTTTGCGAACTTTCACAAATCCAGGCGAAACGGTTTTAGATATTTGCATGGGTAGCGGGTCTACTGGTGTAGCGTGTGTTCAAACAGGGCGTGAGTTTATCGGCATTGAAAAAGAGCAAAAGTATTTTGAGATTGCCGGGTCTCGTATTGCACAAGCCCCAAGCCCTTTATTCACAGAAACCGCCACGCCTTCCAGCGCCCGCTTGCGCCTTGACGCGGGGGATTCTCCCGCGCAGCCAGAATTATTCGCTCCCGGAAGTGTGCCGTGAACTGTCATAATTGCAACAAAGCGGCGATGAAACGGTACGGGCCAGCGCAGCACCTGCCGAGTGGATTCGTTGATCAAATCTGGCTATGCCCTGTGTGCGATTGGGCATACTTAGAGTCGGAGTATGATCCCGCAAGCGCCGCGGCAGTTAGAGATGGTTTTGGAGCAGTCGCACAGATGGAAGATGAGGAGTGACAATGAACGGTGATTACACAGCGGATACGGGAAGCGGATACCAGTGCCCGTATTGTTGGGCGTGGGTTCCGAACGGCAGTTATCATACTTGTCCCTACACTAATTCTATTCCCGCGCCCAGGCCCCCGCAGCCAGCGCCGTTGGTGTACATAGATTCGGCCATCCTTGAGCGCATCGCGGCCGCGCTGGAACGCATCGCTGCGCAGATGGAACGCGCAAACGAAATCGCTTCTGGCCTGGGGGGGGGGCAGGCCAGAAGCGATAGAAGGATTATAACATAGGGTATAATCTGTTGTATAATAAGTTGACGGGCGCTTGCCCAACAGCCCGCCCCGTGTGGGCATTTTTTGTGGAGGAAACTATGAGACTCAGGCTATTGGCTATCCTTGCCGTTATCGTCCTGTTCGTTGCCGCGGCCTTCCGGGCCGAGCCGCCCGACTGGACAGACTTGTCCGCCGTGCTGCTATGGCTGGCTGGCCCAGGCGCGGGCGTGGCCGTACTGGCGCTGGGGGCCTGGCTCAACCAGGCCTGGCCATGGTGGCGAGACGCCGCGCAGAACGTCAAAGACCTTGTAACAATGGTGGCCGCCGCACTTGTGGCCCTGGCCGCGTCGTATATCCCCCTGGCCGTTGTCGAGCAGTTGGCCCCTGTTTATCGCATTGTTGCCACGGTGATCCTGTCGCTGGTCATGGCCGGGTTCGGGCTGTGGCAACGCAAGCGCGGCATGATGGCGGAGTATACCCGGCGCATTGATAAGCACACCCGCTCCGGCCGCGATGCGCCGAAGTAGCCACCATGCCCATCGGCGAGATCATTGTCGCATTTATCGCCGCCATTTTCGCCGGGGGAGGATTGGGCGGATTGATTTCGGCGCTTATAGTATGGCGTAAGTTGCCTTATGAAACGCGTCGAATAGATGCCGACACGGGCAAGGCCAGCGCGGACGCTGCGAAGGGCTATGCCGAATCCGCTAAGACATCGGCGGAGGCTTGCAGGGAGTTGGCAGCGCAACTCGTAGACGCTTTGCACCGCATAGATGAATTGGAATGCGAGCGGGATTTGCTGAAAGCCGAAGTTGCCGCACTCAGGCGGTTGATGGCTGACAAGGACGCCGACGTGCGCGCCCGCGACTCGATCATCGTACATCTGCAAAGCCAGATCAACGAGCAAAGTGCAAAAATCGGCGCAATGACGGCACAGATTAGGGTGCTGGAAAAGCGGACTACCGGCGAATTGAAAGCGAGAGAATGACATGAGCGACGAAATCGATACCTACGCTTATTACAAATCCCAATCGCGCCGCCGGTGGTATGAGTATTTTCTGCCCTGGCTGTACCGCCGTCGAATGCGACGGCAGGCCGGGTGCATGGCAATAGCAGATGGGAGCGGGAATGAATCAAGCCAGAATTCTTGACACATCCTGGTGGTGGGGGCAGCGCAACGTAGACCCCGATAAAATCCGTGCCAACTTCGACGCGGTTGGGATCAGCGCCGGGGTAGGCAACAAACCAAGCGATTGCTTACAGGATCAAATCGACACTTGTGAAACGGCGGGCCTGCTCTGGTTTACGTTTCATATTCCCCATCCCGGTCTTTCGATGGCCGAAAATGCCCGTACCTATGCCAGCTACCCGCGCGTACGCGATGGTGTGATGTGCGCCGATTACGAGCCGCCACAAACGGGTGTTCGCTGCGTCAATCCTGCCGAGGGCAGGCAGTACCGCGATCTGCTGCAAAATATCACCGGGCGATTATCCTGGTCGTATATCAATATCGACCGGCTCAACACCTGGTCATGGCCAAGATGGTTGATGGAGTCTCCGATGTGGATAGCAGTTTATCCCTACCAGGTCTGGCCGCCATTTACCCTGTACAAATACTTTGAGCCGTTCCTAAAAAAATTTGCCGGGAAAATGCCTTCAAAAATCGCGAACTCGATCTATCGCAATAATTGCGCCGCCTGGCAGTTTACCAAAAAGGGCGACGCGCAAAAATACGCCGCCCGCCCCGGCAGTGTCAAGGAGTGCGACTTGAGCGTAAGCACCATCGAAAAGGTGCAATTTCTGGAGATGTTGATACCGTGACCCACGGCCATCAGAAGCCAGACGCCAACCGCGCCGAGATCGTGGATGCCGCGCGTCGTATCGGCTGTGGGTGGTGGGATCTCCCCGACGCCTGTGATGGCCTGCTATTATCGCGGCAGACGGGTTTGCACATCGTAGAGATCAAGACGCCCAAGACGCGCGACGATCTGACTAAGCGCGAGCGGCTATTGCAGTGTATGTGCTTAGAGATGGGCATACCGTATAACATCGTAACAAGCGTGGATGAACTAATATCGCTTGCCGGACTTGGAGTTGTGACGTGAGCGAGAAGAAGGGCGAGTACAGCGCAGGCGATGAAGTCATACGCTTTACGGCGGAGGTCGCCCGTGTGCAAACTCTCGCCGATGGCGGATTGCGTGTAATCCTGGACTTGCCCGCGACGGCGGTAAAATCAATCCAGGACTTGATAGCAGTAAGGCAGTTGGGCGCGGTGCTGGAAATAGCCGCGGTGCCATTGATTTACAATAAGGAACAATCTAAGAATGCCATTCCAGAAAGGAAAAAGCGGAAATCCAAGTGGACGACCGCCGAAGGGTCGAGCACTAACTGAGCTTTTGGAGCGAGCCGGAAAGCGCACAGTTATCATAGATGGCGTTGGCAAGTCAAGATCGCGAGTTTTGGCCGAAATGCTTTGGGAAGCAGTTCTTACCAAGAAAGTTACTCTTCCGGGGAATGCGATAATGGAACTTAGCCCAGATGATTGGTGGGAAAATGTGCAATTTATCTACAAGCAAATTGATGGGCCTCCAAAGACGGTGTTGGAGCACACCGGCGCGGACGGCGGGCCGATAAAAACAGAAGATGTTACCCCAATTACCGACCTCGAACGAGCTGAGCGAATTACTGCCATTCTTGAAAGAGCGAGACAGGCAAGAGATAGACAAACTACTCCGCCCGCTGATCTTGACGGAGAATGATCTGCAGCGATATGTCAAGGATCGATTCGGTGTATCCATCCCGGACACGCAGGTTTGCCCAAATCACTCTACGCCATGGCGGGCGTTTGCCGATGCGTATTTTGCCCGCTCTGTGGTTGGCGTTTGGAAAGCAAGCCGCGGCTTTGGTGGAAAATCGTATTTGCTTTCTGTCCTGGGCCTCACGGAGGCGGCTACTTTGGGCGTAGATGTGAACGTCCTTGGAGGCAGTGGTGAGCAGTCTCAACGGGTACTGGCGCACATGCTGAACTTCTGGAATTACGAACACGCCCCGCGGAATCTTCTGGCGAGCGAACCGGCGAAACGCGAGACGCGCTTGACTAATGGCTCGACTATTCAGGCGTTGATGGCAAGCCAGGCCAGCGTTCGGGGGCCTCACCCCGTTCGGTTGCGCTGCGACGAAGTCGATCTTTTCGATTTGGACATACTGGATGCGGCGATGGGGCAGCCGATGAATAAAAGCGGAATTGCCAAACAAACGGTACTCAGCTCAACGCACCAAAACGCCGACGGCACGATGACCGAGGTTATCCGGCGGGCCGGTGAGCATCCAGAACAATGGCATTATTTCGAGTGGTGCTTCAAGGAATCGCTTACCCCGCACGGTTGGCTTGCCCCGGACGAGGTAGCCAGCAAGCGCATCGAAGTTACCGAATCTATGTGGAACGTAGAATATGAGGGGCAAGAGCCATCGCCTGAAAGCCGGGCCATCCAGCCGGATAAGGTTGATGCTATGTTCGACCGCGCGCTCGGCTATTATAAGGGGGCGGCGGGGGAGTTGATTGTGGTCGAAGATTATGACCAGCGCGGCGTATATGCTACCGGCGCGGATTGGGCAAGGAAGCAGGACTGGACTGTGATTATTACCATTCGCCTGGACTGCAATCCTGCCAGAGTCGTGGTTTTTCAGCGCATGGGGCGTACTGCCTGGCCGGTGATGGTGGACGCATATAATAGGCGCGTACGGCAATACGGCCAGCCTGCCGCGCATGACGGAACTGGCATAGGCGATGTGGTCAACGGCTTTTTGACCGTGCCAGCCGAGCCGGTTATGATGGTCGGGCGCGGCAGATCGGATCTGCTAACTGAGTATATTGCTGCCATCGAGCGCGGTGAGATCGAATCGCCATATATCGAGTTTATGGCCGATGAACACAAGTACGCCAGTACAGATGACGTATACGGCGCGGGTCATTTGCCCGATACAATAGCGGCGGGGGCTTTGGCGTGGTACGCGGCCACCAGGACGATTACTGAGACAGAGATCGTTTACGATCCTGTCCAGATAGGAAGGTAACACAATGCCCACATTCAGACAGGTTTTAGCTGACTGGATTTTTGCAGATGAAAAGAAAGCCATCCAGCAGTCATTCGACAAGATCATGGAGGCCGCCCAGGTTGGCCCGTTTCGCCTGCCGCCCGAAGTGCTGATCGAGCAGCTCCGGGAATACGGCTCGTTCTGGATTGGCGACCTGGTAAATCGGGCCGGGTATCGTATCCTGGGAGGTCTGCCGTATGGCTCCAACCTGGAAACGCTGCGCACTTATGCGGTAGAGACCAGCAGATATTTGTGGATCACGAACCCGCTCTACCAGTGGGCGGTTGAGGTGTGGGCCAACTACGGCCTGGGGGATGGCGTTACGGTGGTATGCAAAGACCCCAACGCAAATGAGTTCTGGCAGACGTGTTTCAAGGGCGAGGATAACTCGCGCTTTTTTGCCAACGACAAAGTGGTCGAACACGGCGAAGACTTGGAGATCGAAGGTAATGTCTTTGTGATCCAGTTCATTTCGGTCATGGACGGCACGAGCACCTTCTCGATGGTGATGGATAACGACGAGATCAAGGAGATCGTAACCGACCCGAACGACCGCTTGATCAACTTGTACTACCGGCGGGAGTACGTAGACGCAAACAACGAAGGCCGGACATTGTATTACGCCGACTGGTCGGCTTTCTACGCCGACCGGCTGAAACACGTCACCCTACCGACGGGGGCGAAAATGTCTGAGACCGAGCAGGCCGACTTACAGAACGGCAGCAGCGGCACAGTGGCGCTAATGCACCACATCGCCTTCAACCGCAAAGATCGCAAGTCGCCATGGGGCTGGCCGCTGGGGGCCATTGCCGCCGACTACCTGGATGAACACCGCAAGTTTATGCAGAACCGCTTGACCGTCTCGCGCAACAAAGCCAGTTTTGTTCGGGAGCGAACGGTGGAGGGCGGCAGCCGGGCGGTAGCCGCGGTACGCAATACGATGGCTTCCAGTATCAGCCGGTCATCCGGCCTGGACACTAATCCGCCGCCGGTCGCTGGCAGTGAAGATATTCATAACAGCGTAATCACTACCAAAGATTTGCCGATGAATACCGGCGCGGGGGATGCCAAAACGGATTGGGAAATGTTCTCCCACCAGGCGCTGATTGGGATTGGCCTGTTTCCGGTTACGGCTGGCCTGGACACGTCGCGTTGGGCGACAGCCATCGCGATGGACAAAACACAGAGTATGCAGTGGACACGTTACCAGACGCTTTGGGCGGCGCAGTTCCAGGCGTTTGTTACGATGACGCTCAAGGCAGGGGAAAAATGGGGAGGGAAGAAGTTCGAGTCTTATGACGCCCAAATCAGCATTGATACCCTGTCCCTGGTCGATTTTCCTGGTATCGTGACTTCGCTTTCGTCTCTCATCAATGCCGCCATCACGCCGATGGTATCCAATGGCACGCTGCCCACTACCGCGGCGCGCTCGATCATGCGTGATTTGTGGAGGGTGGCGCTCCAGGCGCTTGGTGTCTCGAACGTGGACGAGATCACCAGTGATGCGGTTTTTGAGATCGTTCCGAGTGAAGTCAAACGCGAGTATGCTGGGGCGATGCGCGAGCTGGCCGAGACGATGCGGCGGCTTCGGAATATGGCTGAGACCTAAGGAGTTGCTATGCAACCCGGAACCGAAATCTATATTCAACCTGCTGGCCTTCATGAGCCTTGGCCGTTCGGTACGCTGATCCAGGATGACGGCATTATCGTTACGGTCAAGGTTCTTCCGCGGAGCAAGCGGCAGTACCGGCTCAAACCGGCAGCAGTCAACCGTGGCGGAGTATTCCGGTTTATCAAGGCGTTTGACATAAGCCGGTTGTGTGATAAGGACGGGCTGCCGTTGGTATAACCAGGAGGTGAAATGGCAAAGCAGATCATGATGTTTTCGTGCGAAATATGCCACATTACTTGGCGCGTATTTCATGCCGACGACGAACCGTATTACTGCGAGGAGCGCGGAGAGTTATTGTACTTGCCAAATCTCGCAAAGGTTGATGTGTTTTATCGCCCAACGGCGAACATGCCCAATAAGATCAATTTCAAATGAACCTGTCTGAAACCTGGCAACGTCTCAAGGAAGTCTCTCGCCGTCTGGTGGAGCTTTGTTTGATCGAGTTCTCTCCCGGCATGGGATTGGATGAGATCGAAATCGAGTACAGGGAACGCGTTTTCGGCGTGATGCAGGATTACATGGATAGCGACAAGACCGTGGTGAGTTTCCGAAACGAGATGAAGCGCATTACAAACGATGCCTATCTCCTGGCCGCCGTTGCCGGATGGGTAGACGGCGGGGCAGATGGGCCGATCTCTGATGAGTTGACGGCCTACGTAAACGAGCAGGTAGAATCGCAGTTCGTCTTTATTGACGATGTGTTTGCGCGGTTGAAGGAACTGCGTAAGAGCGGCACTCCAGATGAACAGGATGCATACATAGAAGACCGGGCAGATGGATATACCGGCAGCATTCGCATCGTTTACGACTACGCCCGACTGAACGTTGATCTCGATTTGGAGCTTTGGTTCGACGGCGAGGACGGCAGCGCCGACTCGGTTTGCCAAAAGATAGGCGGCACCTGTGTACAACTCAAGGGCCAACACCATCCGGCGCGTTGGTGGATTGATGAGGACTTAGTACCCTACCGTGGCAACAAAAGCTATGATTGCGGCGCATGGAATTGTCTTCATGTTTTACGCACGCGTGACGGCGAGGTATGGGCGAGGGCAAACGAATGACAATCCCTAGCAACGGCACGCCCCCGCCTGACTTCGACCGCCTGTCGCCCTGGTTCAACACAATCCGGCAAATCAACAGCGTGATCGTGTGCGGTTCGGCGCAGCTTGTTTCGATTACCGTCTATGTCGGTGAAGACGGAATACCGGTAGTCTGGACAGAACCGGAGCGGCGGCGGCTCTATCCGCGTGCGCGGGCAGGCGGGGAAGTAGGGAGCACGAAGTAGGTCGACTGTCAACTTTTGGTTTTTATGATATACTGATAGTAACTGAATAAACTGTTTTTAGGCGTTCCCTAATTGCGCCCGGAGTCATACTGACTCACGGGCGCTTTTTTGTTTCTCGGAGTAAGTAGTCTTATGACTTTCCCATTTCCGCCGATAACCAACCCGATCACATTTCGCGCCTCCGCCGCACTTCCCGCGGCCGGGGCGTGGGATGCGGCACCGCTCGAAATCTCCTGCCCGATGCACGGGCGCATGACCCTATTTCTTTCCTATACCCGCGGGGCCGCTGGCGGGGCCTTCGATTTCCAGCTTCAGGCGAGTCCGTATTCGGCGGCTACGGCGGGCGTGCAAAACTGGTTCAACGAATCGGAGTTTGCTGCGGCCGTCCTTGCGGCGGGGGTAGACAGTCAGTCCCGGTTACAACGGGAGTATGTCACCTACCTGAGCCAGGGGGCGGCCATCGAGAATGTAGTCTATGGCCCAATCGAATTAGGCGCATCCGTCGAACGTATTCGTGTCCCGGCCCGTGAAAGCGGGGTGGTCGGCACCCCAGGAACGCTCCACGTGGTCGGAATCATCTATGATGAGCAGGCTTAGCGCATGGCGAATTTTGGATTGACTTCACGCAACGTTGCTGGTGGGGGGACGATGTCATCTTCCGGGGCAAGTGGGCGGTTGCTCAAGACGCGTCAAGCGACCTGTTATCACATCGGTGATGACGGAGACCGCCGCGCTGGGATTTCTCCCTCTTATACCTTGCTGTCAACCGGGCAATTTAGTGGTACGACTGCGTTTGATGTTCCACATTATGCCAATAATGGGATCTCGTTTGTGGCTCCATCTACGATCAACGATGCCGGGGCCGGGCTGGTGACATTCCTGGACACCGATACGATTCGGGTACGCGGGTCGGCCCTGAACGATGGAGTGTACACGATTGCAGCCGGGGGCGGGGGTGCGGCTGGCTCGATTGTGGTCAATGAGATTACTATCGTAAACGAAGGGGCCGGGGCGTATGTGACCATCAGCAAGCAAATATCCCCGTCGAACAATTGTGTCTTGGATAACGTGACTGGGATAACCTGGAAACGATATGCAAATAATGTCGTTGGAACGGTTGAGCGAGTTGGGCCGGTTAGTAACGGTTTTTTGAACTGGTATAACGTAGCAACCTGCTTTTCGCTCCATCCAGCAGCGGCGGATTTGCAAATCATCGCTAATCCTGCCACCTTGCGGATCGTGGGCGGAGCCGGTGAAGCGGCTCGCTATTTTGTTGGGGCGGTGCTGGACTTGACCGGATTTGCCAATGCTGTAAACAACATCCCTGGCTATCGAGTGACGGCAGTTACAATCAACGGGGCTGACCTGGATGTTAGTCTGTGGACTGGCAATCAAACTATGATTGCTGAGGCGGCGGCGGGGGCGCGTTCTATCCTTCTGGTTTGCCGATCTATATTTGCCTATGTCGGCGGCGCTAACGGTGCTCAGTTTGCCGGTTTTAGTGATTGGCGAGTTCCCAATACCAATGAATTGTATACATTGATGGATCATGAGGCCCCGAGTGGATTACCGGATGCACTTTTCCCAACCCTGATAGACGCCTATGTCGGTAATTCGACGACCGAGGCAGATATTGTAGCCAATAATCAATCACTGCGGTTTTTGAATGGCGATGCGGCCCCAGCTGGTAAGACCGCTCTTTTCAATAATCTATTTATAGTGAGGGGCGGCTGATGGTGGGAAGGCATATAGCAACCATGATCGGATTTGCAGGAACGTCCATCGCTTTCAGCCCGACCGGATACCGCGGTATGTTGATGGCCGATCTACCGGAGCGCTATAAACGCACGGCGTTTGCCTTCAAAAACGTCTCTGGCAGTGGTTATGCCACCTGGTCGAATTTAGTTTTATTCTCCGGTCTGGTAGGTTGTGAACTGGTCATTCTGGAGACGGTAAATGATGAACTGTTAGACATGGCACACATCGAAGCATTTATTCGTAAAGTATGGGCGATGGGAGCTGCGATTATTTGCATCGTTTTTTTCGCGGTTGCCAGTAACCTGGTAAACGATAATGTCAACCACCCGACCAATCAAGCCAGCCTGACTCCATACCTGGCAATGTTATCTTATTACAACATCGCTACCGTGGATTTTTGGGGCGATTGTCAGGGATGGGTGAACGGCGGATTGTATGATCTGAGTGATTTACTAGGTGATACGGTTCATCCGTCCGAGACGGGCCACAAGCTCACATGCAGCAAAGCCCGGCGATATTTACCATTCAAGGGCACATTTCCGCCCGCCAGACTCCCGGCCAGGTTATATGCAGCCTCGGCAGATTTCGAGCAGGACCCGCTGGTCAAGGACGGTGTAGACTATGACTCTCGTACCGGGACCTGGGTGGATGCCGGATTGTATACATCGAGTAATGTTCCCGGTTCGACGATCACTTTTTCAGGAGTGTTTCGATCATTCGGTTGCATCCCAAACAATACGGCTGTCGATGTGGTAGTCGACGGTGTGCCTCATGCCAATATTCCGTTTTACCAAAACGGCTGGGATATTGGAGTTCGTGCAGTGCATACCGTCGAGATCACTGTTCTGACTACCGTGGACATTGACCAATTTTGGGCGATCTGACAGGCGATCTGATGACCATCAATTTTGGTGAATTACGAAGGTGAACTTATGCGAAACATAAATATAACTGCGGCGGAAGCCGATAAGAAGGTCAAGACCGAAGACGGGAAAGCATTTCCTGCTACCGATTATGCTTATGTGCCAGACCCGGAAGCGCCCTCAACATGGAGGCTGCGTATGACTGCCAGCCCCGGCGCTGACCCAGATGGCGGGATCGTCGGCGCAGCCCTTGCCGCCCTGGGCAAGGGGTTCCGCGGGAACAAGGTCGAAATCCCCGCTGCCGACCTGCCCAAAGTCAAAGCCAAAATCCGGGCGGCCTGGCTGAAGGCTCACCCTGACAAAGAAAGCAAGGACGTTCCCGAAGTGGTGCGCGAGTCGGCCATTGCAGAGCATTGGGACGAACCGGCGATGGCAAAGCCGGGTATGGATTATGTCCCCGACGGGATCACGTCCTTCGAAGACCTGTTTGCTTATCGCCAGGCGCAAGAATCAGCCTACGAGATCAACGAGCTTACGGCGGCATTCCCACAAATGGTATCCGGCATTATGAGAGACCCAGGTAAGCCCAACAAAGCCTCAGCTATTGGACAACTTGCGCTGGAGTATGCCAGCCTTGTTGCTCAAAAGACCGGCGAGATCACGATGGAAGCCGAGGCCAGCGAGGCGGGGAAACGCGTGCGGGCCGATATGCGCAATCGCCTGAAGGAGATCAAGAAGCAGCTTGATGAGTTGATGGCTTGGGCGGACTACGACGACGAAGACGATGATAACAAACCGGTAGAGAAGCCAACCGCCCACCAAGAATCGGCGGCGATGGAGTTCTCCGAGTCGGAAGCGGGGATGGCGATTGACATTGCCGAAGACGATGCCCCACCGACCGTAGCGGATAACCGCTCACCGATTAAGATCAATATGCGCCTGATCCGGCCTGGCGCTGGCAATCTTGCCGACCGTAACTGGTATCCCGCCGAAGTCCTGAAACGAGACGCCCACTTATTCGAGGGTGTCAAGATGTGGCCGGTTGATCACCAGCAGGACAAAAAGAGCGCCATGAATGAAGTGGCCGTAGTTGAAAAGATTACCGGTTTCATGGATGATGGCGCGCCGATTGCCAGGGTCAATATATTTCACCCCGACTTTGCCGAACAGGTGCGCAATCGGGCAGCCGCCGGGCAACTCGGCACGCTGGAATGCTCGATCCTTGCCAAGGGCACGGCACGCCCCGGCACGGTAGACGGCAAGAAATATAACATCGTCGAGGCGATCACCGAGGCAAACTCGGTTGATTTTGTCACACGCGCCGGCGCGGGAGGCCAGGCGCTCAATCTTGCAGAAAGCCAAAAGGTAACTCAAATGGAAGATTCCAAACCCACAACCCCCTTAGCCGAGACCCAGGCGGTGACTCCTGCCCCCGCCCCGGTCGTTATAGCCGAGGGCGCGCCAGCCCCCACCCCCGCGCCGGTCAATTTGGCCGAGGCAGAAGTGGAGCGGCTGTTGAGTGCGTCCCAACTGCCGAACGAGATCAAGGAAATCATGCGCGAGCGGCAGTACAAAGACCAGGCCGAACTCGACGCCGCCTATGCCAAGATGGTCGAGCGCGCGAAGAAACTGATCGGCAGCGGCCAGCCCTTTGCCCTGGGCGCTCCGCAAAGCGAGAACCACAAGCAGCCCATGAACATGGCCGAATTGCATAAAGTCCAGGATGCCGTCAATGACCGCTTCTTCGCAGGAGGCCCCAAATGACCGAGACAGTTCACGGTGATTACGAAGTATCCTCGGAAGGCGGCGTGAGGCATTGGGAATTTCCCTATGCTCGTTTGCACGACGTAACCCCCACCCCAACCAACGCGGCCAGCGTCTTGGGCCGCGTGGCCGGGGCAAATCTTACCGGCACGATCTTGACCATTGACGCCGGGCGCTCGATGGCCGTGATTGATGTGACTCCCTCGATGGTCTATCGCCATGATGTACGCACGGTGCTCACTTATGCGGGCGGCGCGGACGGGGCCGAAGCATCCTGGGGCACGCTGTCAGTCGGCGATCCGGTCTATTACGACGACAGTACCACGATGGTCGCCCTGGGTATCTACCTGAGCACCTCGCCCAATAACGACACCCCCGGCGGTGTGGGGCCGACCGCAAACACCCATTTTGGTTGGATCGTACCCGCTCCCCTGGCGGCGACATTCGACACCGACGCCGCCCTGTTCCCGCTTGCGGCGGGGGTGGCTGGCAATACCCACCGCGTGGCCGTGATGCAGCGCGGCGCAGGAGGATAAAAGCATGACAGAAACCGTACACCCTGACTATGAAGTCTCCTCGGAAGGATGCGTGCGGCATTGGGAAGTACCTTACGCCCGCTTGCACGATACGACTCCTACTCCAACCAACGCCGCCCAAATCACCGGGCGCGTGGCTGGCGCGGAGCTGGGCGGCACAATCCTTACCATTGACGCAAGCCGTTCGATGGCGATTGTTGATGTGACTCCCTCGATGGTCTATCGCCATGATGTCAGGAACGTCCTGACCTATGCCGCCGGCCCCGCCGGGGCCGAGGCGACTTGGGGCGCAATCAACATCGGCGACCCAGTTTATTACGACCCATCCACCACGATGGTGGCTCTCGGTATCTATCTCTCGACTTCGCCGTCCGACAACGGCGGCGCGCCGGGAGCCAACGTAAACTCCCTGTTCGGGTGGGTTGTGCCTGCCCCGCTGGGAGCCACATTCGACACCGACGCGGCTTTGTTCCCCCTGGGCGGAGTTGGAGCCGGTACTACTCACCGGGTTGCAGTAATGCAGCGCGGCGCTGGAGGCTAATAAAATGACCAAGAAAATTGTGCAATGGTTGCAAACAAGCATCTACGAGGCCGAAAGCGCCAAGAAAGAAGTCGCGATCGGTGAGGTAGACAAACGGATCAAGGCGGTTGATGCGCTTTTATCCGGTGATTTGGTGGGCAAGCAGGCCATCCAGGAAGCGATGACCACCGCCCACTTCTCGCTCTACTTCGGCACGGCGCTCGACCGGATGTTCTACAAGGACTACGAGTATTACACCGGAACATGGAAAAACTACACTTTCCCGGACACCAGCCCCGACAACCGCGACGTGGAGCGATTTCGCATGACCGAACCCGGTACATTGAAGCTGCGCCGGGAGAAGGCCGAATCGAAATCCACCTATGTGGCCGAAAGCATGATCCATTACGGCTGGGATGAGTACGCCGAACAGTTCGACATCACCTGGCAAACCCTGCTCAATGATGATCTGGGCAAACTGCGCGAAACCCCCAACCGGATGGCGAAGGCTGCCGCCCGCTTCGAGGATGCTTTTGTTTCGGCGCTATACGACAACGCCGTCACTCAAGCAACCCTGGCAGCCCTGGGCTTCCCCTGGGCCGGTACGGGTCGCCTGACCGCCGCAAATCTGGCAATCGGTATCGCCGCCATGCAAACCCGCACAGACGCGGCCGGCAATCCGATCAATGTCAAGCGGATTCATCTGGTAATCCCGCCCTTGCTGAAACTCCAGGCCGACACGATCCTGTCATCGGCATTGATGGCGGGCGTGGCAACCAATGACAAGAACGTCTTGCCTGGCTACATCGCCGGTACGCACACCGATCCTCATATCACCACCGCCGCGCCGAATGTTCCCTGGTATCTGTTCGCAGACCCTGCCGAAATCCCCGGCGTAACCGTCGTGCGGTTGCAAGGCGTCCCCGGACCGTTCACCTACATGAAAGAGCCGGAAATCCGCATTATGTCTGGCGCGGCCCCGCAGCAGTTTACGCTCGGCAACTTCGCAACCGGTGACATCGAGTACGGCGTCTCCGACCTGATCGGCGGTTGGGACGACGCCAGTTTTGTGGGCGTAACCGACTTCCGTGGGATATATTATTCCAGCGGTACTACACCGTAGATTTGAAGGGAGCATACAACAATGGCTAAAACACAACCCCCCGTCGAGGGCCAGCAGCAACACAAGCCCTTGACCAAGATCGAACCCGGTACGCCGGAGATGGAACGATACCTGGCGATTGGCTATCCGCGCATCGCAACGGTCGAGAAGGCGCGTGCAGTCATCAAGGAGCGCAAGGAAAAGCCGGAGCTTTGGCCGTATGAAGTTTTGGAGCAAGCCGAGGCTTTCCTGGCGGCTTACGAAGCCAGGCCGCAGGTCATCTCTGCCAAACCGGCGCACAACCGACACAAGTACACCTAACAGGAGGCTTTTATGCCGCAAGATATGTATCCTCCGCTCGTTCGGGAGAAGCCATTCTACCCCCCCCAATGGGGTGTGCCCGGCAGCGATAACAAGCTGGGATTGCGAACCGATACCCGCTCGGCGGTCTTTTATGTGGACGTAGGCCATGCCGCCGCGAATGACAACAACGACGGGACAGACCCGGATTTTCCCCTGCAAACCATCACCGAAGCATTGACCCGCTGCACGGCGAATGCCAATGACTTTATTCTGGTACGGCAAATCACGAATTCGCTGGAGACGTTCCCAATCACCATCACCATCAATCGGGTTCATCTGATTAGTGTGTTTTATGATATTGGTTTAGGGCCAGCCGTAACGCCTCCAGGTGATACGGCAGGTTTCTTGATTTCAGCTGACAATGTTGAAATAGCGGGATTCCAAATTCATGGTGGCGCAACGGCGGGCTGTATTGATGTCAAGACCGCTTCGCAGACCTTTGGTGCAAACATCCATCATAACTGCTTTGGCTGGCAGGCTGGAGGTCAGGATGGAATCCGCATGGGCGGGGCCGTGGACAAACCGCATTGGCTGATCCACGATAACTGGTTCAACGACAAGATCGCCCGCGATGCGATTCGCATTGACCAAAACTCGACGCGTTCAGAAATCTGGAATAACCATTTCAGAATGCTCGACGCCGCCGGGGTAGGGATTAACCTGGTCACGCTATGCACTGACATTTACGCCATCCATGACAACTTCTTCAAAGTCAACGGAGCCGTCCAGGGAGACGCGATCACCTGCAATATCAACTCACTGGGTTGTATGTTCTGGGGCAACCAGGCATTCGACGGTGGCGCAGCCCCTGCTCAAAATCCGTTCCTTGACTTGGGCGCAAATGACTGGGGCCTGAACTGGACGGGCGATGTCGTGACCTATCCGGTCTAAAGGAGGCCTACATGCCTGCAACCAATGTTCCCTGGCCCGTACCGCTGCAACGACTGACTCCCTGGTATCCCGGCGTTTTCGGTGTACCGGGGACGGACTCGGAGCGCGGTCTGCGAATGCACTCATCCGGGGTAGTGTATTGGGTTGATCCCAACTACCCCGGCGTGCTCGATCAGCGCGACGGCACAGACCCCGACTCGCCCCTGGCGACCGTCGCCGCTGCGCTGCTGAAATGCCAGCCATACCGCGGCGATACCATCGCGGTCATGGCGAACAACGCCTGGCAATATGGCACGCCGACGGATGGCTACGCCTTGCCGGTGGCCGAGAATGTGATCGTCAACGTCCCCGGCGTGCGTATCGTGGGTGTATCGCAGTCCAGTTCGACCGGTGTGATCTGGACGCCGGCCACAGACGGCGGGACGTGTATCACCGTCAATGCTCTGGATGTGACCATCGAAGGGTTTCTGTTCACCGAGGGCGCTCACACCGGCTGTAATGCCATCGCAGCGATCTGGAACGGCCTAACTGCTTGGGGCGACAACCTGACCGTGCGCAACTGCGTTTTCGATGACACAATAGACGTTGCTATCTCCATTGATTTCGTCTGGTATGCTCATATCCACGATAACGAGTTTTGGGAGTGCGACGACAGGGGCGTTTATGTAGTCACCCCCGGTTCAGGCGCGGCGTTCCTGGCTATCCACAATAACATTTTCCACGACATTGCGACCCGCGCGCTCGATCTCAACAATACCGACAACTCGCACGTGTGGGCCAACAGCATCTACAACGGCAACGCCCAAGGCGGGCTTGCTGCCACGGATGCAGGCATTGTGACGACCGGCGGCGGGCAGAACCAGGTGTATGACAACTATTTCTCGTGTGTTTTGCCAGCGGCGGCCCCCGGCGATTGGGACGATCTCAATAGTGGCGCGGCCACGGATGCATGGGCTGGTAATCATTGCATGAACGGCCTGGCAATTACCACGCCGACCTAAGGAGCGGATATGTCACAGCAACACATAATCAGACTGGCAAGATTGGGAATTGATCCTCTTTCCGCGTTCGCGCTTGATCGGGCCGGTATCAATACACCGGCGCTTATCAGGAACGCATCCGTGGAAGACATTGCCCAAGCCGTTGGAGAAACCGCGGCCGCGGCCGTGCTTGCCCGTTTCCCATCTGAGCGAAAGTCCTCGGCAGTAGAAGTGGTAATCCAGGAGCAGACGAAATCGGCGACGGTTGCAAAAGCACCGAAGGCCACCAAGAAGGCGAAGGAGTAATAAACATTGTCGTGCTCTGGTGCCTATGCAGAACCGTGGGAATACGCCGCTTTTTGGTGTGGCGGGTCGCTGATGGAAGGACTGGATAACGGCGGCGGCCTGGGCGTTTTGTTTTTGACTGATACCTCGGTAGATTTCTTGAAAACCGGAGTCAAGCCCAATGTTGGAATGGTGGCATACAACCTTACAAAGAATATCCAGGGGTTGATTACCGCGGTAAGCCAAACGACTCTTACGGCCACGGGTGTCACCTGGGATAATGGAGACATATACCGGGTCGTTACAATTACGGCTCTGCAAATAGCTCAAATAAATCATATTCTCACCATCACGGCAGGGAATATTCACGCAGCCCTGGGCGCGGTAGACGCGTGTAACTGTACATTGTCCTCCTGGGGCCTGGATTTTCTCGCAAAGCTCAACATTATCGAGGCCGGCGCGCTTCATTCCTGCCCGTGTGGTTCGCCAAATCTTACTACCGAAATGCGCCGCGACTATCTGAAAATGATTAACGACCAACTGGGTCTTATTCGCTCCGGGGAGATTGACCCGTGCGAAGGCGCAACTGGCTCGAAATTCCCGGCGCAGACCTGGGCTGAGATGGGTTCCACGGTGTTTGCCGTGGAGGATATTGTGACCAATGATTTACTCAGAAATCCTTAGAGGCCGAAATGGGTTGAGGAGCATCGAGCGGCAGCGGCCCGCGTGCGGGTCGCGTAAGAAAAACATATCCACCGACTCCGGGTTCCTTTGGGGTGGTGGAGCTGGAGTCGAAAAACGGTGAGGCCCTATATGGCGAGGTAAGCGGCTTGACCTATCCGTTTGATTTGCGCCCCAGACTATTTGTCGATTCCCGTGATGTGGTTTTTCTGCTCCATCCGGGAGTTACCGAGGTGATCGAATGATCGTGTGGAAACCGATCAAACCCAAGAAGTTACAGCAAGATATTTTTCAGCGCGCATTACTCAAAGCGGCCGAGGAATATTATCCCGAAATGCTGCTAGACCTGGATGTCTATACAGGGTATTGGGAACATGATGTAACGTTCGAGGTCAAGGTTTCGATCACCTCACACGGCGTTCAAATCGAAATGAACACCCGCGACCCGATTTTCTGGTACCTGGAGAATGGCACTCCAGAGCATGTTATTCTGCCAAAAAATCCAGATGAGGTGTTGTTGTTTTTTTCTGGCTTTGCTGCTAAAACTATTCCTGGCCGGATTACGTCCCGTCCAGGTAGATCGTTTGGGGATACGGTTGGTAGTAAAGGCGTTATACATCCGGGAATTACCCCCCGGCATGTTTTACGAGCAATGGTAGAAAAACATTTTGTGCCGTTTCGTAGGGCAATGCAAGATGCATTAAATCAAGCGGCAAAAGAATCTGGTCATGCTTTATCCTCATAAGGAGCATTTATGGATGAACCAACTACATCCCCAAAATCCAAAACCGAAAAAGAATTGATCCCCATTCGGTTAGTCACCAGCCTGGGCGGGGTCTCGGCAGTTGTCGAGTGGTTTGTGGATGAACAAATCAAGCGATGTGTAATCCCACTCAAGAAAATCATACAGGGTCCGCCCTACACGGTTGAAAAAACCGTGCTCGAAGCCGGAGTCATGTATGGAGAACTCTGGGAAAATATTAATGTACCAGATGCGAAAGGATTTGCCAACCGGATGAGATTATCCGGTTTATGGACGCTGGCAGATGTGGAACGCAATACTCAACGGGCATTCCAGGTTGTGCGCGCTTTTGGAATCCCCTTTTCGACCCTGGTAGATTACGTCTACCACGAGGAGGTATAGTATGAGCGATGTAATTCTTAAAACCAGCATGGGCCAGCTCTGGATTCAGCCCTATGGGGCCGGATACCCGGTTTACCCCCTGGCTTGTAAAGATACCGGAGATTTGACCGAGTCGGAGGGCGAAATCAGTGATTTGATTCAATGCCTGAAACCAACCGGCCAGCGGGAATGGGAAGTGTTGGACGATCTTGAATCGCCTCCCGACCTGGTAGATTTCTCGGTTGATGCCCTGGTCAGAACCGAACGGGATTGGCTGGAACGGGTCAAGTGCCGGTATGCGCTGTATATCCACCGGCGCGACTGTGGGCTGGCAAATATTTTCGGAAACTATCTGCGCGCTCATATCCTCACCCACGTCAAGCGCACGTCCAAGACTCATTCCGGCCTTGTCGCCCGTGGGGAAGAAGCCGAATCCGGTTTGGGCGTCGAGATGCAGGCATGGCCCCCGGTACTGGAAGCTCTGCCAAAAGTGGTAGATGTCAAGGGACCGACCACGACCTTCGTCGGCTTGCGCGGTGTGTATTCGGATACTGACCAGATTTGCGCCGGTTGTCCTGATCCGAAATCGCCGGGCGAGGTGGTGGTGGCCGTGGGCGACTCGGTGCTAGGTGCAACCCCGAACGTGTATTTCTCCTACGACTTCGGGGCGACATGGGCCGCGGCGGCCGCAGACCCTGGCGCAATCAACGATGATCTGGCGGCGGTCATCCGTGTACCGGTTGGCAAGACTACCATCCGCACTATCATTGCCCGCTACACTCCGGCGGGCACACAAGGCGCGATCTACTGGTCGGATAACGATGGAGCGACCGCCTGGAATACCGTCACGATCGGCGGCGCGGCGGCGGGCGACGGGCCACTGACCGGCGGCTGTCTGTGGTTCGTTGATTTGCGTAACATCTTCCTGGCGACGGCCATTGGGCATATCTATAAATCCACCAACTCCGGGCTGACCTGGACGCTGGTCGAAAACGCCCTGATTACGGTCAACGACTATAACTGGATTCGCTTCTCGAATTCCAAGTACGGCATTGCTGTTGGCGATGGCGGGATCGTGGCGTTGTCAGACACCCACGGGCAAAGCTGGTACGCGGCCACGGCGATTGCGGCTGCGCCAAACCTGTCGAGCTGTGTCCGGTTCGATAAGTATCGAATGCAGGTTACGACCATCGCTGGCGCTGGCTGGCAGAGTCTGGACGGTGGTGTGACCTGGGATGCAATGACCATGCCCGCCGAAATTGCAGGCCAGGCGGCTTACCTGTCGTACATCAACGACTACCAGGGATTTTTAGCTGGTACGGATGCCGGAGCAGACACCTATCTCTACCAGACGATCAACGGTGGTGTGACCTGGGAAAACTTGCTTGCCAACCATGCCGGGATTGCGCCGCGCATGATCCAGGCCGTGACGCCCCAAGTTGGGTATCTACCGGCGGTCAACGCCGCCGCACAGGAGCAAGTCATTCGGATTTACGAATCGACTCTCGACTAATCGAGATTGGCGTGGTGAGGGGGTGAACGCGGGTTGAATGCTCCCGATCCATGTTCACCCCCTCACCTTACCAGGGAGCATACAATGGAAACACGAATCGAAAGTGAGCTAGTTTTTACCACGCGTAAAGGGTACAAAGTTCCATTTGTACCCATCAACACTATGGTTCTAACCGGGATGCGACGGGGGCAGCTCAAGAAATACCGTGAAGCCGGGAAGCCAATTGACCCGCCGACTTACGTGGTCAAAAGCGCAGGGGGCGCGGAGATCACCGTCCCGCACGACGAAAAGTCGGTGCAACAAACCAAAGAACCGGATACGCAGTGGAAATGGGAGGAGCATTTAGCCTGTAAGAGACAAGCCAATCAGGAGTATATGCTGCTCACGCTCCAGACCATTTTCGAGGACGGGGTAATGCTCCAACTCCCCGAAGATGAGTCGTGGATCGAGAAGCATAAAAGCCGACTGCTCGAAGTTCCCGAGGATCTCGGGCAGCGCCGTACCCACTGGCTGACCTACGAGATTTTTCTGCCAGTTGATTACAAGCCGTTCATCAAGCTGGTTCTTACCGAGTCGGGTAAAGGCACCGGACTGGAGGAGAAGCTAGAGACTGCTCTAGCCGCCTTTCCAGATTAGTTATAACGGCGAACCGCTCGAGGAGCTAGAGACCGGGCCTAAGTCTCCCTGGAAAGCATCAAAGTTTTGGAATGCAGTACATACCTGTAAGGAATGGAACCGCTTACCCAGTGAATTCGGATTGTGCAAACCGAGTGAGGACATGGCGGTAATGCGTGCCCATGACATCGCTTTTGGGCAGATGACGCAGGTCAATCAACGTATCATGGAGCGAAAACAAAAAATGCGCGCCAGGCGTGCGGCTCGTAAGGGACGCGCTAAAGCCGGGAGACATGGATAATGGCCGATGAGAACACGATTGGATTACAGGCGGTCATAGAGGATGATAATCTCAATTCGGGAGCCGCCAATTATGCCAACCAATTAGATAGCATGTCGGGGGCTACCGATTCAGCCGCCGCGGGGATGACCGGTGGCTTTAGCCTGATTGATGGTGCGATCCTGGAGCTTGGGGGACAAGTTTTACATTTTGCGGAAGACATCTTGGGGGATTTGATCGGGTCGGTAGGCGATTTCGTCAACGAGGCCAGCGAGGCCGAACAAGCCGCGGTAAGGCTTGAAACGGTCATCAAGTCCACCGGCGGCGCGGCGGGGATTACGGCGGAAGAAGCCGGGGCGCTGGCAACCGCTTTCCAGGCCACAACTACATTTTCAGATGAGATGGTGATGAGTGCCGAGGGGGTGCTGCTGCGTTTTACTTCGATTGGGGAGGACGTTTTCCCCAATGCGCTCGAAGCGACTCTTGACATTGCCTCTGCGATGGGTACGGATGCATCGTCGGCGGCGCGCACATTGGGATTGGCTCTCGAGGACCCGACCGCCGCGGCGGGCAAGCTCAAGCGAGCCGGGATTGTGCTTAGCGACTCCCAGCAGGAGCTTATCAAGACGATGGTGGAAGCGGGGGATATTGCCGGTGCGCAGGCGATTGTACTGGATGCCGTTTCAACATCGGTCGGCGGTACGGCGGCGGCGATGGGCGATACCTATGCCGGTAAGCTGGCGATCTTCACGAACACGATGTCAGACATGAAGGAACAGATCGGCGGGGCAATTTTGCCTGCCCTAACTCCGCTAATTGATATGTTCACGAATTTGGCGACGACCGTTCTCCCGCCGTTGATCGAGCAGTTTACCGCATGGCTAACCCCGGCCCTGGCAAGTTTATCTGAATGGCTGTCGGTAAATATTCCGATAGCTATTCAGGCAGTTTCGGATTATTTCACTACCACGCTCCAACCCGCCTTGATCGAGGTATGGGGTTGGATGGAGGAGTCGTTATTTCCAACCCTTGCAACCCTGTTTGAGTGGCTGGCTGAAAATATCCCCCCGGCCATATCCGCTTTGGCTGATTTCTGGACAGGGACTCTCCAGCCTGCCTTGGAGCAGGTATGGGCCTGGATGCAAGAGTCGTTATTCCCGGCGCTGCAAGTCCTGTTCGAGTGGCTGGGTGAAGTTATTCCGCCCGTCGTGCAAGGACTGGCTGATTTCTGGACAGGTGTTTTACAACCTGCTTTAGAGCAGGTGTGGAGCTGGATGGAGGGCAGTTTATTCCCAACACTCCAAATTCTATTCGAGTGGCTGGGTGAGGTCATCCCGCCCGTTATCCAGGTATTGGCCGACTTCTGGACGGGTGTTTTGCAACCCGCCATCGCTGCTGTTTGGTCGTGGATGGAAGGCAGCCTGTTCCCTACTCTTGGAGTCTTGTTCGACTGGTTGGCAACTACCATCCCGCCGATTATCCAGGCCATGGCCGATCTGTGGACGGGGACTTTGCAGCCCGCGCTATTAGCAGTGTGGGATTTCCTGGATCAAAACGTATTCCCCCTATTCGAGGCCCTGGGAGAATTATTCAGTGTGGCTCTGACGCTGGCCCTCACTGCCCTGGCCGGATTGTGGGAGAATGTGCTTTTGCCCGCTCTGACCGCGGTTTGGGAGTTTTTATCGGATTCGCTGCAACCGGTTTTTCAGGCCGTTTCCGATTTTGTTTCAGCAACGCTGGGGCCGGTTTTGCAGGATTTGACCGAACATACTATCGGGCCGCTGGAACTGGCATTCGGCGCGATCTCGGCGGCTATCTCAGGGGTCATCGGATGGATCGAAGATATGATTGAGGCGCTTCGTAACGTAGAGCTTCCGTCCTGGCTCACTCCCGGTTCCCCTACCCCATTCGAGATTGGTTTATGGGGGATCGGCGAGGCTCTTGGTGCGCTCAATATGGATTTGCGAGACCTTTCGGGCAATATGGACTCAGTAACCCTGAGCAGGGATGTTGCAGGGATGCAAACGATCACCAATACCAGCCGAACCATGAATCAGGACAATACATTCAATATGTTCGGAATGAACGACTTGAATTTATTGCAATCATTTATTACTCAATCTGTACGGCAGGCGCTCGAAACAGGATAAGAAAAGAGATGACCGTTGAACTAAATATTTATGACGGAACCACATTTGTTCCCCTGATCGGAGTTATCAAAACAGGCGGAACGGCTTTACATTCGTTCAGGCCTCGGTTCCCGGCTTCTGTGGATGTGTTTTCCGAATCTCCTTTTGGGGGCGGGCGTCAACTGGTTTCCCATTCCGAAGGCAATGTCTCGGATGTATTCGAGGTGTCTGTTGTATCCGATGACCAGGATGAAACTATCGAGTTATTACGTGAGATGTTGGGAATGTTGGAAGACGCCTTACGATACTGGACAGATGAATTTCAAGTGGGTATCAACTCGAACCCTGTTTGGATTGGGGCGCGTGGCTACCGAGAGACCAACACCCGCTACGCATATATAAAATATTATCAAATCCCTGAGCTGGGTGAGGCTTACGGCGGCACGCTGGAGAATGCGATTCGTCTGGCTTCTTTGGAAAAGTTTACTTTGCTTATCGAGCATGGGATTTGGCGAGACCAGATACCGGGCGCAGTCGTGGGAATCAATGCAACGGCAAACAAACTTAAGGGGGCCATAACCTTCGGCAATCAGATTCCGGCGTCTGAAAGCTACGAAAACTTTGTGAGCAGCAAATACGTCAATGCCAACCTGACTCATGTATACATATGGGATCAGTCGGCGGGGGCGTTCTCGGCCAATGTAATCAACGGCCCGTTCCCCCTGACCTTGTTCAATCTCCCGGTGCAAGTCAACGATGCCGTTTATTGTGGTAGTATCACCGCGCCGCAAATCGCTTTCGATAATGTGCTGTTCCCGCTGCTGCAATCGGGTGACGGGTCTGTTTTGCTGGTCGCAGAGTACTGGAATGGAGCCTGGACTGCGTTAGGAACTGGCAGCAACGTAGGCGACGCCTACCAGCCGCGGCAGGGTGATCCTGAATATCCGTTGGGTAATAATCTGTTCGTCCCGGCCCCCGACACCTGGACACGCAGCACCATATACTCATTCAAGCGAACAACTGATTGGGTAACTACCGCCGTCAACGGCAGCAACGGCTATTGGGTGCGGTTCAGGGTGACAGTAGTAGCAGCCGCTCCCGGTGTAATTCCGAGAGTCGATGCTCCGATCTCAACGGTAAACTGGCCGTGGGTGGATGTGGCCGGAAGTGCCATTGCTGGCGATTTAAATTTGTTGACACAGATCAAATTGTCACCCACCAGGGTCTACAAAAATATCGTTGTTCCCTATGGCGATTTACCGGCGCGAATGATCATCAGCACGCGTAAGAAATCCAGGGGGGCGGATTTTTCGGCCTATCTACCTTGTAATAGTGCTGTATGTCCGCCAGGGGTTGTTTTTGCGCCTTTGTTGGCAGTTGCCACGGTGCAATCTCCCTACATGAGCGTGGCGCGCGTGAATCCCGCCGGGGCCAGCGCCGAAACGCTACGCGGTACCTGGCTGATTACTAATCCTTATTCAACTCAGTGGTTCGGTAAGTTCCGTTGTTTTATCCGGTTCAAGGAAGTCAGCGGGTCGGTGGGCTATCGCATTCGCGCAAATCTAACGGCCTCGGGGTCATCTTATTCGTCAGGCGTACAATACAGCTCAGACGTGCCGATCTATACTACCGATCACGCTCCTGTTGCTCCTGATTACTACGAGGGTGTTTTGGATGTCGGCATAATCAATATCCATCCATCGTTTACCAAACAGCCGTATGAGTTCGTGATCGAATTGTTATCTACCACTGCTGCGGCGGCGGATCAGTGGGTTTATGATCTGGTACTCATGCCCGCGGACGAATCTTCAGTAGAGCTTATATCTAGCCCCGAAAGCCTGAATTGGGACTTTGCTCTCCAGGAGCCATTTGTTGATTTCACCTATCCAAAAGAAGAGGTAATATCTTTTGCGCGTGAAGGCTCGACTGATTTCGCAGTCTCTTACATCACTGCTAGAACTTTTGATGGTAGCTGGCTCACGGCAGGCAAAGACCAGCGTATCTACGTTCTGGCATGGTATCTCGATAGCCTGTTAATAAATGGGGCTGCCGCCTGGAGTTCACCCGCCGGACTCAACTATCAATTCTCGTTTGAACTGAATGGCGTGGCACAGTACAAGGCGCTCCGGGGAGATAGCTAATGTCGCGTGGCTTGTATGCCGAATTTTCGACTCCTCCCTGGCTGCCTGCCCGCGCGCCGGAAATTGTGCGCAAGTTTTCGGCCTATGGTCACGAAATCCAGGCCATCGGCGGGTTTTGGAAAGCGCAGATGCAATTTCTAACAATCGAGTCGAAGGGCGAGGATTGGCTAGAGAATGGGGTGGCTCGTTTTGTAACAGTATTTTCGTACACCAACAAGACCGTCTTTCGGGGATTTGTCAACAGCATTAGTATCAACACCGGTGCAACGACCTGGCGTAAAGGCCCGTTGCTGGAGGTAGTCAATCATGCCGCCACACTCTATACGCCACTCGATTGGTCGGTATTTCCCCCCGTACAGGGCACGCCCACTATCACCGCATACGCCAATGATTCGCCCAGCCAAAAACGATACGGATTACATGAGGGGATATTACAAGTTCCACCGCGTGACCAAACCTACGCTAATAACTATGCGGAGCGCGCCAGGGATCGGTACCTGGAAGAACGCCATTTGCCCAAGATTACATCTTCCATCAGTGTTGCGCCGGGAAGCGGAGCGCGACCGGTTGTTACGTTGGAAATATTGGGGTTGGTGCATTGGTTGAAACAGTTCGTTTATGCCGCTGCAACCGGGTCTACCACGGTTCGGGCAAAACTCGGGGTAATTTTGGCCTCAGACCCCAATACAGTTTTGAACCCGACGACCAACTATCTGGCAGCCAATGCCTTTGCTGTCGGCGCGCTGGAAGCCAAGAACCGGCGCGGGTTGGATATTATCCTGAGTGATTTATTGCCTATCGGAGACGGAACCAGCGCCGATATTCGGATGCTCTTTGGAGTCTATGATAATGACGCGGCTCATTACGAACAAGCGCCGTCGTCGCTGTATTACGAATACAACCTTAGCCATTCCATGCAGGCCATTCGAGATTATAGTGGGCGCGGCATAATTGATCCGTGGGATGTACGGCCTGGCAAATGGATTACCGTACCCGATTTTCTGATCGGGCGCGGGGTCGGCACAGCGGACATCAAAGACGATCCGCGTAACAAGTTCATCGAATCGGTGAAATTCACTGCTCCCCACACAGTAGACCTGTCGGGCGGCTCGACTGACAAATTAAGTCAGATATTGGCAAAACTTACCTACTCTGGAGCGATCTACTAATGGCACAAGAATACAATGCCGAGCTGACTGAAAATATGCGCACCATCTTTCCGGGCAGGGATGAGGCCTCCTACGCCTGGGGGCGGTCCATGTCCTGTATCTTGGGAATATCCCCCCACCTGCGATTCTTCGTCCCGTTTTCCAGCGTGGATGAGAACTTCGACGCGTACGATCTGAGCGGGCAAGGCAGAATGATGACGCAGGTAAGCCTGACCGCGGCTAGTTATGCTGCCTATGGGGCGCTAGTCCCATACGTGGGATTGGATGGCGTTGCCGATTATCTAACTCGACTCGATGAGCCTGGATTGGACTTTACTGGAGAAATGACAGTTTTTTGTTGGTTTCGCATAGCGCGCAACACGAACGCGGAGGGACTGATTACAAAAATCGGCAACACAAATGCTACATCGAATTTCAATCTTGTGTACCGAGGCGATGTTGGAGGCGATCCATTGTTGGGCCGAGTTTATAGTGGAGCAAATGCGTATGATGCGCCACTTACTCTAAGTCCAGTCCTAAATTCCTGGACTTGTGCGGCGTTACGATTTACTCCATCAGCCAATGTTGCCATAATGATGAATGGGATTTTTGCTACTAATGGCGTCGGTATGCCTGCTGCTCTAAACAACTCAGCATTTGATATGCAATTCGGCGCGGCCAATGGTGCTTCATTTCTCCAGGGAAACCTGACGCTATGTTGCGGCTGGGCTAAAGCTCTAACTGGTACACAATTGGTTGCACTATACCAGGCAACCTATCCTTTATTCTATGGAGTCTAAATGAGCGCCAATACCCTGCTTGACCTTCAGCGCCGCACGATGGATTTCGGCGCGATGTTTGGACATGAAATCGCCCAGGCGGTAGTGATAACAGTCGCCGGAACCTACGTCATGATCGGCGGGAGCTTAGGAGCCGGACTGATAACCGGCGCTAAAATCACTTTCCAGAATGCTCGGGAGTTGCTGTGGACGGGAGAGCCAGCCTCGTTTTTTGTAGTATGGAGTGTATCGGTTTCACCAAGCTTGAATAATCATGATCTATCAGGCTGTGTCATGAAAAATGCAGTAGCACAGACACAGACTGCCAACCACGCATTCGCGGGGGTGGGGGTGAGTAAAAATATTTCGCTTGGATCGAGTGGCGGGGTGACTGTAGTCTCTGGGGATGTGCTCAGGCTGAGCCTTACCGACCACACTGCGCCGGCAACGCTGACGGTGGAGCACGCAAATCTAACTGTGTTGAGAATCCTGTGACCATAACGTTCTTTTTCATAATATCCTTCGTGACAATGGGGACAATATATTCCCGCATATACTCATTCATTTGCTCTTTAGAAGAGAGCATAATAAAAACATTACTCCATTCCTTTCTATAAAGCTTCCAGGTAGCTAGAATCAATATCTTTCGGGTTATTAGTCTCCACAAACAACCAAAAGAATACTGAAGGATGATGAAAGGAATGGAGATGGCTACCGAAAAACAAAATATAAATAGTAGTAATCGGAGAAATTCCACGGATTTACTCCTGTCGTCTCTTGGGTGTCCGCTGATCAACGCGGCTGATTTCAATATCGTTCCTTGCAGTGACTCTGGCTAAATAGTCAAGTTTTTCTTTGATCTTTTGTATCGTTTCTCCGTTTTGTGGGGAGATTAGCGCGATGGCCTCGGGGGCGTTTATCAAATATACGAATAAATCTCCATTCTGATTCATGGACATATGAGATATATAGGCAAGATTTAGCCATTGCACTGTTCCCAAATTATTCTGAAATTTATACCACATATTAAACTTTCACCCTTTTCAGCGTCATCTGATCGGTATCGGGATGGTAGTTGACGATCTCCCACACATCGTTCCCGATCCTGACTCTCGCTCCCCTTTTGTAGGTTGGATTGATTACGCGCCTGACTTGTGGAGATGCAGGGATTGCGCCTTGTAATCGGGCATTGGCTTGCGCCACGGCTTTTTGGATGGAATCAACTACTTCGGGATCAAGCGGCTTGGGTTCATTCATTTGGTTTGCTCCTGGAGGTATTTTTTTTGCTTGGTAGCCCTGTCGGTTACTATAATTCTTTTGTGTCTTTCCAGCTATGGCTAATGCCTATCAACATTGCATGAACAATAGAAAACAAAGGGTAGGTACTATGATAGAAAAATTCATACATCCAGTCCCATAAATTATCACCCAGCCTAATGAGAATATTTTTGTGGTGATCGGGTCTGTCATTATAGATATAGTTATCCATCATGTTTGTTCCTCGTTTATTGACACACCGGCGGTGTCGGCCCATTCCATCCAGTAAGCGAAACGTACAGACACCATAACTTGATTTTGATAGTTCCATCCGGGCGGGTAAAATCGCTGTTGTTCCAGCCGTTATTTTCCGCGGTATACCAAAAAACGTATTTCAGTCCTGGCAGGTTGCTAATCAGCTTCAGATAATCAGCCTGCTCGTTCTCGAACTTTGCCGAGCAGGTTTGTTTACTCGTATCATCGCAGAGCATAGACGTTTCGGTAAGCGCCAGCGGCCTGGCCGTGAGGCCTTGCAGGTAGCTTATCCGTTGGACTACCCCGTCGGTAGTAGGTGCCCACTCGTAACGATGGAAGCTGAGAATATTGAAATCGTTTTCTGCTTCGTTTAGAAATGTCTCGATATATGGGGACGGTATTGCATCCAATCGAAACTCGCCAGCAATCACCGGGGTTGGGCCGGAGTCGGTCTGTAGCCTGGTATATACCCCCGCCACCATCGCGGCGTAATAGGCCGGGTCTTCGATACATCCGGCGTCCGGCTCGTTCCAAACGACCAAAGCCAGCGGTTTGTAGTTATGCGCGGCGCTTACCGCAAAATTGATAAAGTTCTCCAGATATTGCGGGAGAGGCGGCGCGCACAATTTACTGTCCAGTCCCCTAGCCCACTCAGGGGCATATTTGATTTGCAAAACCAATTTGTAATCATCCAACCAGATACGCGGCCAGATATAAATACCGCGGGTGGCCTCGATTTCTGCCCATTTCACAGCCGTCATTACAATTGATCCAGGCACTATCAGCCCATTATTTTCGGATGTAATGAGCTGCGCCCCTATCGTTGGCCGTTGGGGACCGATCAACAAAGGCAGGTACAGATGGATTGAATCTACTGGCGGGTGTACGATTGGGGTGATTTCTTGCCCGTTGACCAGGGTGATTGTTCCATAGCGGCCAAAAAACACCGGGCCAATAATCATCAATAAAACTAGGATTGCGCGTAAGATTTTCATAAGGTCGTCTCCTAAGGTTTCGATATGGTCACGGATGGGTCGGTATTTTCGTCGGAGTATATTTTCCCGGCCTGAGCAAGGAGAAGACAAATTTCATCTGCCCGGTTGCAAAATGCCCGCATGACGTTTATCTGCCATCTAGGTAAATGGTTGCCGGGCTTGTAATATTGGTATAGCTTGTGGCCTCGGTGAAGGAATAATTCAATGCCCTGTGAAAAAAAATGAAGCCAGAACCATGCCCATAAATCGCGCAGACTCCCCAAAATCCGCTGCACGCTTTGTTAGGCAGCGTCTGCCCAACTACCTTTTACGGCTTGCCAACCTGCACGAATAACAGAAAAGAGCGGATACAGGGCGTTGTACACAATTTTGTGTGTTCCATCGTGTAACACATCACCAAACCGCACGAGCAAACTTCTATTATCTTTTTGAAACATCATTTCTCCTTGCTGCCTAACGCCCCGCTTCACCGGCTGGCGGGCGGGATATGATCACCTTCGGGAGTAGTACAACCCTCGGGTGTTGATAGTTCTTGTAGGTCGGCAGAATCCCCGACAGTCCGAGTGGAAGCGGTTGTTAGACGGTGGTTCCGCTTACCACAAGTTAAGCACGTGTCATATTTTGGCCCGCGTGTATGCAGCTTGTATCCGTTGCAATTTTCGCAAAACCGAGGGGCCTGATTATTGTACGGGCGCTTTTCGTCGTTCATACAATCCCCTGATTTCTTTCGTTTTCCAACTCAGAAGCATACGCCAGAGATCTGCTTCTCAAAAGCTGATAGCCTTTTATGGTTTCGGCTTCGAGTTTATTCGGAAATATCAGCAAATCCAAAATAGCGCAAAGCAATCTAATGATAAGGATTTGATATTTCATGGCGCTTGCCTTCCGTGGGCAGTTGGTGTCATGGGGTCAAGGGGGCCAATTTCGGCAGAGTATGTATAAGAGATTTCCTGATTGATGGTAAATTGTTTTCCACAATGGGGACATTCAAAATAACCATCATTATTCAAATCATGCTCTCGATAAATTTCTTCCAGGTCTAATTGACAATCGCACCAGGGGCATTCATCCATTCTGACCAATCCTTTCGCAAGTAAGCCGTCTAACGTTCCAATTCAGCCGACCGGGGGCGGGCCGGGTCTGACTTCGAGAGCAGGATCACCCTCGGATGTGAGTAAATCCAGATTGACCGGCAGAATCCCCCCGGTCGGCTGGAATTGGTTGTTAGACAGCCGGTGAGCAAACATACTCAGAGACATAGGCCCGATATAACCCTTGCGATAGTGTATTGCCCCTGCAGCGTAGCCAACGGGAAAATTTAGCTTACTACCTGGGCCATAAACCCGCATCGCAACCAACCCGCCCCAGGCGCTAACCCGCTCCATCATGGCGTAGGAATTGAATGCCTTGTTGCATGGGAGAAGGTACACAATATCCCGCGCAACTTCGAGCGAATGAGCAAGCCAAGCCGAGAAATTATTGTAAGGCGGGTTTCCAAAAAGCCAATCAACCGGCTTGTGCCATGCGAAGAAATCGCGGCCTTTCTGAATTTCGCACCACTCAGCGCCAGGGAGATATTTCAGGAAAACACCATCGCCCGCGCATGGCTCAAGCACCCGGCCCGATGGCTTGAAGTGCGCGACCATATCGGCGGCAACCCAATCAGGCGTATAAACTACGTCGCCAGGGTCAAGGGGGATTTGAAGCAATTGGGGCTGTGACATATTCTCCGGCTGTCTAACGGCTTGCGTTAGCGGCGCGGCGTTTCTGGCGCAACTAACAAAATTGGAAGACCACAATGCGGGCAAGTTGCGCCCGCCTGGGACGGCGTAGCCGCATCCGACTGCACGCGGTGTTGGGCAGATTGCGCCCATGCGAGTATTTGTGCAATGCCTTTTGTTGAGACGTTTGGGGCAATTGCGATATTTGATTGTTTTGCCTTTTCCCAATTTATCGTATAGATTCCATCGGAGTATTCAGCGCAACCTATATGGCGCAGACCGCGCAGCCACATTCCAAACTGCGGCTTATCGTTGTATATTTCTGGATTTTTGCAAAGCAAGATTCTTTGTTTCATAGGTATCTGCCTAACTATAGATTAACCGGACAATTGTCCGTATAATCTCCTTGAATGGTTTCGTTAACTAACATTAACAGAAGCAAGCGCCCGGATAAGGTCTTCCCAATCGCGGCCAAAGTGCTTTTGCAGAATAGCAACCGCTTGGGTTTGCGATAACGGTTCCTTTCGTTTTAGGTGGGCTTCCGTAATCTTGCCATTGCTGTCCACAACGATAATTTTCAGATCATGTAGTACATCAATCGCCTCGCCGTCGATGAGTATCTCACTGTCTGCGATCATGGTTACGGTTACTGTGTGACTCATTTGATTTGCTCCTTATGCTCTCGCCCGCCCTTGTGCGCATTGAGCGCGTTCCGCGCCGCGAGCGCGCTCCCGTACGAATTGTGCGACCAGCCGCACTCGCACGCCGCGCTAAACGTTTCGCTCCTGGGTTGCTCCGCGGGCGCGGGCGTTGGCTCAGGCGTCGCGGCCTTTGGCTTTGCGTCGCTCTGAACTGGCAGGAGCGAACCACCCGCGAACGCCACGCCCGCGATAAACGCGTCTGCGATCAGCGCCGCGCACGCCGCGAACGTATAGCGCGCAACGCCAGACAGTCGAGCATCTACAGTAATGTAGTTGGTGATGGCGATCACCACGGGCGAGATAACCAGGATGGCCCCAAGGGCCACCCATGCGGCGCGAGCGGCTTTTTTGCCCGCCACGCGAGGCGCTCGACTGGCGATATACGTCACGGCGCTAGCGGACATGATCCCGCCCGTGATACCGCTCAGCCATGCCAGCAGGCCGGTATCGAGCAAAAGAAACGCGCGGGTGAATTGCACGACCTGAAAGATGAAGGCCGAGACCAGCATCAGGCGATCAAGGGTAAGCGGGGATTTACGCATATGTTATTCATCCAGTCTTTTCAAAAACTCATCATTTCCCCGCCGCACGTACTCCGCAAGTTGCGCCAGGAATTGCGCGCGCTTGACCAGATCGTGCGGCAGCCAGGCCATGATCGCGGCGTATTCCGGCGAGGTCGGCCTGATCGCTATCGTGCGCTTGCGAACAAGTGATGGGACGCGGCCACGGCGCTTGCCAGGGCCTGGGGTGCGGTGTCCGCCGTGATTACAGGTATTAGCCATGTCAAGCCTTGACAAAGATCAAGAGTTCGTACCCTTCGGTGGCGTGTTGTCTGCGCGCCCCGGTTTTTACAGTCACATCGGCCTCAGTCAAGCCCAGGCTTGCGAGCTTGCGGGCCAAATTTGTGCCATTGCGAAACGATGGATTGCCGGTGGTCTTCCCGACTAATTTGTAGCCCTTGTCGGTCATTGTGTCGGTTACGGTTTGTGAAATTGTCTTTTTCATTTTGTCTCCGTGATGGTTATCTAATAATCGCTATTAGCCCGGCTCATCTCGATCTCTAATTTGCGAGCGGCTACTGCCTCGGGGGACTTGTACCAGGTGTCGTGAGCCGCTACTGCCTGGGCCTGAGCCGTCTCGATTGCGATTTGTTCGTCTGATTTGGGGGTCTCGGCTTCGACTTCGGCCAGTAATCCGGCTACCAGATCGTATGTGTCCTGCCGTAGATACACGTTGCCGATTTTGCCGACTGCGCCACCGGCGATACCTTTTGCGTCAAACCGGGGGGTAAGTCCGCTCAGTTCTTTTGCGGTTGCCAGGATTTTGCCGTCCCCGTCGCGCAGGGTGATGGTGGTGCGCTCAACGATCTCGCGGCCGGTCACGAGATTATAGCCATCTGCGTAACTAACCTTGTCTTGCACTTTGCGTACCATCTCTACTGTGATTGTCCTGCCGGTCTGGGTGGTGATTGTTTTTGTGGTCATCTTGTCGTCTCCTGTTTGTTTATCGTTATAACAATAATAGCAGATTACAGGAGGCTTGTCAAGTGTTTTGGGCAAGTCGTTATACCGATTTATGGATACCCCGGATTATATGGGGTATACAACGTCGCGTCCTCGCCTGAGAACGAACGATTTGTTAGCACGCTCTTTGTGTTGGGCGGCTCCGCAAACAGCGTTTGCATGTAACGAAACGCCAATTCCGCACCGTTGCATAACGCCGTCTGCGTCCAAGCCCTATGTAATACCCGACACTGTAGTTTTCCAGACCGCACGCGGTGCCCGAATTGTTATCAGCCTGATAATGCACAACCATATTCATCTCCTGTATGCCTCCCTCCGTGCGTGGGTGCTGCGTGCGTGGGGGATGGTCACGATTAATTGGCATAAAACTGCGGCTGTGGGGTAGGGGAGTGTAGCTCGCGATAAATCGAGCCGAACACCTCCCACCCTTTCCGGGTTATTTGTCTGCCTTGCCGCGGCGCGCTTGGGTGATTGTTTTGCACCAGCCCAGCATTTTCGAATGCTAGTATCAAGTCTGTGTATTGGTCATCGGTAAAAGTCTTTCCGTAGCCGGCCCAAATTCTCTCCGCTAACTTCTCTCCCTCAAAAACTTTGGTAAAAAACTTTTTCAGTTGAGCGCTGGTGATCGTGGGCGGGATTTCCAGATTATCAAATTTCAGAGTATGGCCGTTATTCGATTTTTCCTCGACCCTGATATTATCGGGGATATCACCATATTCTGGTTTTATTTCCTGCGGCTGCCCAGCCTGCTGGTACTTGCGGGCCAGCATCAATGCAAACCCGATGCCGATGGAGCCTGAGACGCCCACCAGTGCGGCGACAAAGACAACCTGAACCACCTTCCAGGCGATGGCTTCCACGCCTGCCCAGGTCTCAACGGCGTCACGACGCTTGCGATCAACAATGATTTGCGATACAAGCGCCTCACCCGTCGCCGCCGCAAGCGTCTCCTGTACCACCGCGCCCGTCTGTGTGACGTGCGCCTGCGCCGCCTCGATAGCGGCCACGGCGTCGCCGGTCGCTTGCGCTTGGCGTGTGGATTGTGCATCATGTTCCGCGGCGACGGTGAGAGTCATGTGCTGATGGAGATCCTCAAAGGCTTGCTGTTTGGCGTAGATGGTCGCCTGCTGTTCCAACTGCGCTTCCTGGGCCTCGACGATCACCAGAGCGGCGCGGTTGGCTATGTCTTTCGCGTCGTTGTCTAATGCCCTGGCTGTGCCTTCCAGGTAGCCCAAATCCTGGTGCAATACCAGCGGCGTAAGCGACGGGACGTTTTCGGCCACTACGCCCGCCTGGGGCGTTCCTGGGGGCTGTTTTGCGGACGCGGACGATTTTAGGCTAGCCGAAATCACCCAAAACCCGACCGCGCCGAATATAAGCAGCACTAGGCCCCCACCGATACCGAGGCCGCGGCGGGGAGCGCGCTCATACTCGATGCCGGGATGCTCTAGCACAGGGTTATCCTCCACCCGTGGTGACTGACCTGCTGCCCGCGGAATCGACTACGGGGCGGCCATTTTACCCGCGCCGCTTCGAGCGCCTGCTCGCGGGTATCATACTCCTTACCGCCCTCGGCCTCGTAGCCCAGGCTGTCAGTGAGGGTGAACTTGCCGGTGTCAGTAGGCGTGGGGTAGATTGTGATTCTCAATTGGTGATCCGATCCAGTATCTCATCAATTGCGGCGCTGAGTGCGTCGCGGCTGGCAAGCACAGCGGGTGGCAGTTCGTCGTCGGTGTAAACTTCGCTCAGTGCGCGGCATAGGCTCACCGCGGCATTGGCAATGCGTTCCAACTCAACAAAATACTTTTGCGTGTTTATTCCGGTATCCATTCTCTACACTCCTGACATGCCGCTAACTGCTTCTCGGTATACTCGCGCTCCTGGAGTAATTTGTCCAGGAGCAGGATATTTCGCCGCTTTAACTCGGCGATCTCCGCCGTGAGATCGGCTATTGTTCGCAGTAGACCCGCGATGCGTTTACCACGGGCCAGGTTGCACAAGTGGATTGAGTTGTGCCGTGTTTCGTCGCCGGGCTTGATCTGAGACGGGATCAACTCGCAGCCACAGTCAGCGCACGTCATCGCACGCCCAGCGCCGCCAGTATCATCAGCACCGGCAGGCAGCACGCGCCTGTCAAAAATAGCGCACCGACGATTGCAACAAATACTCGTTTCATTTTACCCTTTCTTTCCCGCGCCGCTTATCGCCACCAGCAGGAAGACGGCGAGGATAAACAACACGACGATCGCTCCGCAAATCTGAATTGCCAGTTTAGGATCCATGGTTCACGCTTTTCGGAACGCCGTATCACGAGGGCCGAAACCCTCACCAGTATCACGGCCTGGCTGAGCATCGCCCCCGTCCGCTGGGAGCGCTTGCTGGGCGGCATAAATCTCTTGATTGATCCTGTCCAGGACAAGTTGAGCATCATGCTCAAGCACGGGCATGGCAAATATTGCCTCGAGGATTGTTTGTACTTTTCCTACGCTTAGCATATTTTCTCCTTCTCGGCTGTCCGCCGAACGGCTTGCGTTACCCGCGCCGCGAATTATCGCCAAGTGTTTTGGCGGATGAGAGCGAAGCGGCGTCGGCTGCACGCGGTGTTAGACCCGCTCTATTTCGCGGAGGGCTTCGGCCAAATCAACTTTTTCAATCAAAACGCCTGCGCCATCGCAATCAGGACAAGCGCACTCCTCGGGCGGGATGCCACCTGCCCCGGAAGGCTCCCAATCGAAATAGCCCATCTCTGCGAAAGAATCTTTCATAGCGTCATTATCGCGCCCGATTTTCCCGCTATTGACGGCTTCCCAATAATCGCGCCAGGCTGGTTCTTGGATGACTTTGTAACCTTCACAGCGCGGGCATGTTGTTTCTTTGGTGACATAATATTTTTTTGCCATGTGATTTTCCTTTGTCCGTATAATCCCCGCCGGGATTACACTTCGCCGGTGCGCTCCTGGCGGGCCAAAATCTGGAACACCCGTTGACGCGACAAACCAAACGCTTCTGCGATTTCTTGCAGCGTCTGGCCTTCTGTGCGCAGAAGTCGCATTTTTGCGTTGCGCGCTGCGTAGAACTTGCGCGCAAGCCCGAGCATCTGGGCATAATTTTCTTCGGGCAATTTCTCGAAAGTGTATGATGTATCCATGCCCCTATCATAATCGCAAGTGCAAAAAAAGTCAAGTGCCTATTGACATTTTGTCAAGGGTCTGGTAAGATTGAATTTAGATCAAAGACCCAACCACGAAGGAGATCACGATGACTAGAAAAGATTATAAATTAGCAAGGGATGGATCTGGATGGGGGGTACTTTGGGAAGGAGCTCTCATCAACCAAGAACCGATGACGAAGGCCGAAGCGCAGAAACTGGAAGATGAATGCAACTCAACGCCGACCACTCGCCGATTCGCAGACGAAAACCCGCGATGGGAAGAAGAATTCTAACATGACTACCATCGCCACCCCCGGCTACACCCCCACCATTCCCGAAGCAGAGCGCCTACGCAATGAGCGCGACGCGGCCATTTTTGAGCTGGCCTGCAATCCCGGTAATCCGTACTGGCAGAACGTCTATAACGGCGCAATGAACCGGCTGGCCGAGATCGTGCCGCCAGTCGGGTTGACGCCCGAAGAAACAGACCGCGAACACCGCGCGGACGTTAGTGACGTGCGGTATAACGGCGCAAACTAACCCGTATCACCAAAGTTCAACTGGCATACAGCCGGAAGGAAAACACAATGGACAATAGCCTAATCACAGTACCCGAACAAAGTTGGTTTATCTTTGACCTGTATACCCCTCAGGGCGGAAAGATCACGATCAAGGAAAGCGATCCGACCAAGCTCAACCAGCATCTTACCGATCTGCTGCATGGGCTTACTGCATTTATGACCGAGAACAAGGGTTTCTCCCTTCGTCCGCCCGAACTTCCCGCCGCGCCAAAGCAAAACGTTACCGTTGTGGACGAGCAGGGCAATCCGGCCAAAGACAAGAACGGCCAGGCAGTGGAGGTGGACTTACCCGAAGGCACGCACCTATTCGACGTGGCCTCTCTATTCCATGACCAGACCAAGACCGGCAAGGACGTACTGAAGGTCGTTACGGTTCAACCGCCCTACAATACCAAGTATGGCGTGTCCTGCTTCCACGGCGGCCCTGCAGGGTGGAAAGACTGGCCGATTGGAATCGACAACAAGTACCGCCCCGCCGAAGGATTTACCACCGTCATCATCCGCGATCCCAAGAAAGATGGCGGATACGCGGATGTAGTCGAATTTCGCCCGTAATAGCCCCCCATGGTCCGCCCTGGCAACGGGGCGGACATAAGCAAGGACAAAGAGCATGACACGCACATCAAATCCAGACTTTGAGACCGGGACGCTGAACGCCTACTTGATCCAGGGGAACGAAGTCCAGGGAGGCGACCGATATGGCTACAAGATTGTTGCCGTAATCCATGAAGGATGGTCGGGATGGGCGGCCTATAAAGGGCCGACATCCTGGAGCGATGCGGAAGTGGCCGCAAGCGGCGACCCCGTTTCTCAAGCAGCCGCAGAAGCCCTGTTCCCGACTCTGGCTGCCATCGGTAGGGTGTACTCGACATGAACAAAATCAAACGCCATCTGAAATGACAGAGACAGAAAGGAAACGACATGACCGACATTGACATTACCGAAGCCGATATCCAGGCCATGCTTGACGGTCTGGCTAATCTCCAGGCCAAGCGCGACGAGATGGCATTGCAACGACAAGCCGCCATTGACGCCATTATGACCCAGGAGATCCGCGAGAAATTGGCAGAGATTGACGCCGCCTACTCACAGAGCGAAGTGGCAGAGCAGATCGAGAGTCTCACCGCCAGTGTAAAAATCCACGTTACAGCCATGTGCCATACCGTGAAGGGATCGTATCTTCAAGCCGTTTGGAGTAAGGGCCGCGAGAGTTGGGACGGTAAACTGTTGGCAGGCTTTGCGCTTGCGCACCCGGAAATTCTCACTGCCCGCAAGATCGGTGAGCCAAGCGTCGCTATTCGCGGCGTCAAGTAAGTCTACGACCACGCAGGCCCGCCGCGATAGATGCGGGCGAAAGGTGAATGATGGAGAAAAAATTGGCACGAATTCTATTGACCGGCGACGTGAGCGGGCTGCGCGGCTACGTGAGCGGGCTGCGCGGCGACGTGGACGATTGCCAACTGTCGGACGCCGACCGCAAGGCAGGTGTGAACATCTCCGATTTGGTTAGCGGGTGAATAAGGTGAATTATGGACAATCATAATACTCCCGTGGAACTCATACCGTGCCCGTTTTGTGGCTGTTCCGCGGAAATGAGCAAGCATGGCGATTTGTTTTACCCTGTGTGCAACGAATGCGGCGCGGAAGGGCCTGCCGATTTGAGTGAGAGCGGCGCTGCTGAAAGGTGGAACACGCGCTATGGAGATATGCCGTCCCCCGCGGCGAAGACGATGACCCACGAAGAACTCTATGCCATCATCGAGGCGCATGTTTTTGCAACAGATGAATGGGGCGGATCAAAACTGGCGGGGTGGGAGTATGGGTTCCATGTTTGCGTGGGCGGCATAGACGAAGCGGCAGATGCGATATTGTCCGCGATCCGAGATGCTCCACCAGTCCATGAGCAGAACAAATAGCACTTATCGGCCCGCGGCGGCTCACCCTGCCGCGGGCCACTGGCAAGGCAGCGGCGTGGATGGACACGCAGATAATCGCAGCTTTACATTCGATGGCCGCAGCGCGCGAGAGCCATCTAGCTGGTACTCAAGCCCGGCCTGCCCTGCCTAATCCGCAAACTGTCAAAACTTAAAGAGCCGTGAAGATTAGCCGTCGTCAAGGCGCATGAACGGAACGCCAAATGGACGGCACGGGACAGTTTGCCGAGGGCGCAAGAGCGGCCGCGCCGTAGAAGTGGCCGCAATCATGGCGATTAGACCGGAGAAATCCCGCGCACCGGTGCGCTAAGTCAGGCCAGTCCGAATCTGGCAATCGCCACAAGCCCAAAAAAATTGGGCGGCTGGCAACTGGAAGCGAAACGGGCATTTTAGGGAAGCGAAACATACAGCCGATACGATGTTAGCTGGAAAGTTGCAGGTACTATTTGAACCTGATACCGCCGGGCAAGCCCCGGATAAGCAACCAGCCAAGCAGCCGCCCAGCACTACCCCTCCCCGTCCATCCGGGGAGGGTGCAAGGAAAACTTATGAACATCGGACGTGATTACATGTTTTGGTTCGACAATAATCCCCGCACTGACCTTACACAAAAAGTCACGCGGGCCGCGGCCCACTATCAGACAAAATACGGCCATGCGCCTAACTTGTGCATCGTGCATCCCGACATGGTTAAGCCGGACATGCTCCGCGTCGAGGGCGTGATGGTGCGTGCGTCGCGGGCGGTGCTGCTCAATCACTTCTGGATAGGAGTGAACACGTCATGACGAAAAACTTCACCCCCGGCCAGTGGGTACTCAGGCGGCAATCTGTCATGCAGCTGAACGGCAAGATGACGATCCGTTACCTGCCGTTTATGTTCCTCGATCACGTCAAACACTCGCGCGCCCGATGCACTGGATATTGTCTGCGCCACATGCCGGACAATGATTTCGTGGAGTGCGACCTGGGCGGCGAGACCGTGAGACTTGCCCAACCCGGCATAGTTCGGATGACCAGCGTGCAAACCAGCACGCTGGTGACGCTTGAAGACTGGATGGTGAATCATGGTAGGCTGGAATGAAGACAACGTGAATGACGATGAGATCACAGTCATGGCAAACGGCGCGTGTATTCTGATCGTTGCAGGCTTTCTCTTGGTTATTTTTGCCGCTGTTCTGTGGGTGTGCTAATGACCGATCCCAAGTGCCGCGCCCGCCGTGGAAATGTCAAACCGCTTAAGCGCCCAGGAGCACAGATGAACGACCTCGACATTTACGAACTGCCGAAAAAGATTACAAATCCCCGCAAGCGCAAAAACCGCGGGGTAGGAGTATATGGCTGGAGATACCAAAAAACGGCTGTGCATAAAACAGTGGGGGGGCGCGGAGTTATCGCCAGGCTACGCGAAAGGAAAACAAAATGAATGCCCTAACGATCCTCGAGGCCTACAAGCACGCCGAGCGCATGAAGTACCTCTATGCCCAGCGCCGCGGAACGTTCGGTATCGCCAACAGTGACGACGCCCTGGCCCGCGCCTGGCAACGCGCCGACCGCCAAGCGCTCGCATTCGAGCGACGCTTACGCTTGTTGTTGGCCGGGATCGGTACGAGCGAGAGCGATGTGAGCGCGGCTACCACGGAGGAAGAATGCTGGAATGGATCAGGCTTATCATTCGACGGATGCAAGCCGGCGGCACGAAAAGCGAAAAGATGCCCCAACGCCTGGGTCAGCTATCATATCTGGACTTACGATGACGATCACGATAGCGATACGTGTAACTGCGGTATGGCATTTTTATCGCCAGTGACACACAAAATGACACGTGCGGCAGGATTGCCGCTTCACCTGGTTATCAAATGGCACTTGGCGCACGGTATCTACATCGCGTACCAAACAGCGCGCAAGATTTTTAGCCTTGCCAGGCGTGCGGAGTAGACGGATGACGCCCCGCGCGATTGCCGCTTGACAAGCGGCGGTATGGAGACGGAACATAATGCTATCCTTACAGCCAATAACCTACCCCGAAGCCTGCAAGTTTGTCTCGCTTCATCACCGCCACCACCTGCCCCCGCAGGGCTGGAAATTTGGCATTGCTGTAAACGACGGCGAAAAAGTTGTGGGTGTAATCACGGTAGGGCGTCCCGTTGCTCGAATGTTGGATGATGGATGGACGCTCGAAGTCACGCGCTGCGCCACAGATGGAACAAAGAACGCGCCATCAATGCTCTATGGAGCTGCAAGCCGCGCCGCCTTCGCTCTTGGATATAAGCGCGTGATTACCTATACGTTGCAGTCAGAGCCGGGTACGTCGCTTATATCTGCAAACTGGAAATGCCTGGGTGAGGCGGGCGGCGGATCATGGAATCGGAATGCACGACCACGGGTAGACACGCACCCCACAGAAATGAAAACGCTGTGGGAAATTGCCGCTTGACACGCGGCAAGGAAAATGCTATAAACAGGGTGTCTGGAGTGAGAGCCAGATGAACAGCACAGAACTGAATACAGCGCAATTAGCGCCCTTTTGTCCGAGCCTGTTTCAAAGGCTCAAATCCTGTTTTGCTGTTCAAAGGCTCTCACGCCCCAAAAGCCGCGAAATGGGTTCGGACAAAAGGGCGTTAGTGTTTATGGAGTCATTATGGCGAATTATTGGATAAAACTATACATCGAGATACTTGATGATCCCAAGATAACAACGCTTCCTGACCGTCTTTGGCGCAGGTGCATCGAGACCTTTCTTCTGGCGGGAAAGTTAGACGGTTTTATGAAGGAGGGTAATCTACCAGAAACCAAGCAACTTGCATGGGCCTTGCGGATTACAACCGATGAGCTTGAATTGGATCTCAAACAGCTTGAAACGACAGGGATTATCCAGAAGACAGTTACCGGGTGGAGAGTAATAAACTTTCAAAAGCGGCAAGCGGCAACACCGGACGCAGAACGCAAACGCCAAGAACGAGAACGGCGTCACAAAGAACAATACAACGGCGTCACGCCGCCGTCACGAACTGTGACACAGAGGGCAGAGACAGAGTCAGAAACAGAGACAGAAACAGAGGAGGGCGGCGTCTCTACTTTTCAACAATTGTCAACGGCATTTGTGAACGCCACGCGAATACCAGAACTCACAGGGGGAGCGCCTAAGTGGATCGAGGCCTGCAAGAAACTAGAAGCTGCAAGCGTGGAGCCGTGCGATATTGAGTCGGCAGTCAAGGAACTATACGGAAAGAATTACTCTATTGTATCTATTTCGAGTATCGTAAATCCTGCCATTAGTTGTATGAGCAAGCGCAAAGGTAAGAACAATGGTGGATCGTCACTGCAAGAACAGGGATATACCTATGTCGGATCAAACAACGCAACTCAGTAACACCGTTCCGAGCAGCATCGAGGCCGAGGAGTCATTATTGGGAGCGGTGCTTATCAGCCCATCGGCAACCCAAACGCTTGACATAAAGCCGGAAGACTTCTACATTCACCGTTACGGTTGGATATGGGCCGCCATCACGGGCCTGATAGAAAAGGGCCATGATGTTGATGTGGTGACGATCTCGGAAGCTCTGGAACGCGCTGGCAAGTTGAACGAGATCGGCGGGACGCAAGTCCTCTTACGCTTGGCTACGGTTACACCCACCTCGCTACACGCCGAAAGTTACGCAAATATTGTCAAGGATTTGGCGAACCGTCGCCGTATCCTGGACATTGCCAACGCCCTGGCGCGGGCGGCCTACGACGAATCAAAGCCTGTTGACGATTCGGTTATCAGCGCCACAACTTCGCTAACCGGTAGTATTCAGCCCAGGGGGGCAGCCGTACCGCTGTCGAAATACGTTGGGCGACTAATGGATGACGTAGAATACAGAGTCCAACACCCGACAGAAATATTTGGCTTGCAAACCGACGTGCTGGACTTCGACAAAACAACCGGCGGTCTCCAGCTTGGAGAAGTGTTATACATTGGCGGTGATCCCGGCATAGGGAAATCCATACTCTCGATACAGATGGGGCTTGGCATGGCGCAGCATAAAGCGCCCGGTGTTATCTATTCGCTGGAAATGCGCGGTCTGCAAGTGGCCCGTCGTATCGTTTCTAGTCTGGGGAGCCTCGACACTATCAAACTCAAGACGGGTAAGATGTCAGATGCTGATTGGCCTGTCTTTACTAATGCCTGTGAGATGGCCGCTGGCTTGCCTGTTTTTATGAGTGACGATAGTTATTGGACCATGGCAGGATTGCGGGCGGACATGGCGAGGCTAAAGGCGCAAGCCGGTATACAGTGGTTTGTCCTTGACTATCTCCTGCTGGTATCAGATGGAGATGGCAGGATGGATGAGACGGAACGGTCGGCCCTGCTTTCCAAACGGACGAAGCAAATTGCAAAAGAATTCGAGCTGGCCGGGATCACGGTAAACTCAGTTACCAAAGACGGCAAGGACATTCGGGGCAGTAACCAGGTGAAGCACGATGCAGACGTTATCCTTATGCTTACCGAACATCAACCGGAAAACGGAGATAGCAAACGCGCCAACATGCGGACGGCCTATTTTCAGAAGGGGCGTGAGCTGGCAAACCCGAAGGGATATTTTCATCTGGTAAAGGCCGACTCGTTCCCCGTATTCAGGGCCTACTCAGAGGCGGATAAGCCTGGCCGTAATGGGCGAAAGGATTTAGACTAATGGACGAAAACAATCTAATCAACCAATTCCTCTCCATCGTCCGCGACACATGG
>Ga0209324_10000147_pt1 | contig 45286 bp, 50 predicted proteins | sample Rifsed19ft3_FD_184015 | JGI IMG/M metagenome (GOLD analysis project Ga0209324, IMG submission 184015) | Soil microbial communities from Rifle, Colorado, USA - sediment 19ft 3 (version 2) | ecosystem: Environmental > Terrestrial > Deep subsurface > Rock core/Sediment | place: Rifle, Colorado...
TTGCTCTGCGGCATTGTTTTATCCGAGGGGCCGGCAAAGCCGGCCCTTTTTTAATTTTCAGGTCGAAAGGGCAATTAAATGGGATTCAATTGCGGCATAGTGGGGCTTCCGAACGTTGGCAAGTCAACGATCTTTAACGCCATGACTCAGGCCGGAGCAGAGGCGTCGAATTATCCTTTCTGCACAATTAATCCCAATATCGGCATAGTGCCTGTTCGTGACGAGAGGCTTAACGTATTGGCGGGCATAGCCAAGCCCGAGAGGGTTTTGCCGACCTCGGTTGAGTTCGTGGACATAGCAGGGCTCGTGAAGGGCGCGAGTTCCGGCGAGGGGCTTGGGAACCAGTTTCTGGGGCACATAAGAAGCGTTGACACAATCGCCCACATAGTCAGGTGTTTCGAGGACGAGGGTATTGTCCACGTAAGCGGCAAGGTCGAGCCCCTCTCTGACATAGAGGTCATAAATACCGAGCTTATGCTGGCTGATTTGGATTCGGTCGAGAAGAGGCTCTCGAAGGCCGAGAAGACGGCCAAATCCGGGGATAAGGCGTCCAAGGCAATGTTCGAGGCGGCGTCTATTGTCAAAGAATCTTTGGAAAAAGGCGTTCCCGCGAGGCTTCTTCCTCAAGAGGTGAGGGAGGCGGTGGCGGACTTGCACCTTATTACGGCGAAGCCCATGCTCTACGTCGCGAACGTTGGCGAGGACGACCTTGACGGCCGGTCCGAATACGCGAAGGCCGTAAAGGCCGCGGCGGACAAGGAAGGCGCCGGGTTTGTCGTCATCTGCGGCAAGATTGAGGTTGAAATCTCGGAGCTTCACGATAAGGAGAGGGCCGAGTTCCTGACGGGCCTCGGACTTCATGAATCCGGCCTCGACAGGCTCACGATGAAGGCCTACGAGTTGTTGGGGCTTATAACTTTTTTCACGGTCGGGAAAAAAGAGGTCAGGGCATGGACCATAAAGAACGGAAGCAAGGCTCCTCAGGCGGCGGGCGTGATACACAGCGACTTCGAGAAGGGTTTCATAAAGGCCGAGGTCATGGCCTATAACGACTTTGTCGCTTGCGGGAGCGAAGCGGCTTGCAAGGATAAGGGGTTACTCAGGGTCGAGGGCAAGGAATACGCGGTAAAAGACGGGGATATAATGCATTTCAGGTTCAATGTCTGATTGTTCTTGATTTTATTCGCGAGGTCTGATATAAAATATATTTCACAAAAGTCCTCGCTTTAGAGGACTCAAATCCCTTGTTCCCGGATTAGGGAGCGAACCCGGACGGAAAAGTCGCGGGGATCCATAAGGAGGCAATTCAATGCAGGAACGTCATTACGAAACCGTCTGCATCATCAACCCCGACGTTGGTGAAGAGGCGGCCAAGGAAATCGTCAAAAAAATAAGCGGGGTAATCGAGAAGCAGAAGGGCACCGCTCTCGTGGTGACCGATTGGGGCAGGAAGAGGATGACCTACCCCATAGCCAAGAAGACGAGCGGCCATTACGTGCTTTTTTCTTACGACATGCCGCCTGACATCGAGAAGGAAGTGGAACTCGCCCTCAGATACCACGAGGGCATTATCCGCTATCAGACCGTGAGGGTCGAGAAGAGGCCGCAGAAGAAGGTTGAAGAAGTCAAGGCTCCTCCGGCAAAGGTTGAAGAAGCCAAGGCTCCTCAGGTAGAAGGAGGCGCAAATGGCTGACGAAATTCGCAGTGAAAGACCGGCAACGAGACCGATGACGAGACCGGCGCCGAGACCGGGCGGAAGGCCGGGATACGGCGGGGCGAGGCCGGGCGAAAGACCGGGGAGGCCGGGCGGAGACGCGTCGAGGCGTCCTTTCGGCAGGAAGAAGGTTTGCGCCTACTGCAAGAACAAGGAACTTTTCATAGACTATAAGGATGCCAGAGTTTTGAGGCAGTTCATAAGCGAGAGAGGCAAGATAACCCCGAGACGCATCAGCGGCGCTTGCGCCAGGCACCAGAGGGAGATTGCGATAGCCCTGAAGCGCGCCAGAAACCTCGCGCTCCTGCCGTTCGCGTCTTCGAGGTTCGAGGAATAAGAGGCGGGTTAGTTTTGCCGTCATAGGGCAGTTCGACAAGATATGGAACGTGTAGGGCAGGGCTTCAGCCCTGCTTAATTGATGCAACCCTGAAGGGTTGCCCTACGTAAAAAAACCGGGAAACGCTGCGAACGGTACTTTACTGTCCTTGATTACCGGGCAGAGCCTAATCGAAAAGGAGTTTTCGGATGAAGGTCATATTGAGAGACGATGTCGAAAACCTCGGAACCTTCGGGGCCGTGGTGCAGGTCGCCGACGGTTACGCGAGGAACTATCTTATGCCAAGAGGGTTGGCTCTTTTGGCGACCGAGGGCAACATAGCTCAACTCGGCGCCGAACGCGAGGCGTGGCAAAAGAAGGTTACCAAGTTCAAGGAGGACGCCGAGAAGGTGGCCGCCTCTTTGCAGGGCGTTACGCTCGAGTTCAAGAGAAAGGCCGGCGAAGAGGAAGGCGCGGAAAAACTCTTCGGCTCTGTTACCGCCATGGACATAGAAAAGGCGCTTAAGGAAAAGGGTTTCAAGATAGAAAAGAAAAACATTCACATGAGGGAGTCTTTGAGGCACGTCGGAGAGTTTTCAATCGGAGTCAAACTCCATCCCGAAGTCAGGGTTGAGATAAAGGTAACGGTAGTAAAAGAATAAGTCCTTGCGGACGGCATAATGAATCAATAGGCCTCGGCAATAGGCATACCGCGACGCAAGTTAAGGCATTACGGGTCAAGGGCTCAGCTAAAACGGGAGGGGATTTTTTCCCTCCCGTAACATTAAATCTTCCAACCCCTTCCTATGACGCAGAGAGTCCGGAAAACCGGCATAAATTCAGGAACCTCGGGCGTTCCGTTGCACAGGATCCCTCCTCATAATCTTGACGCCGAACAGGCGGTTTTGGGCGGCATACTCCTTGATAAAGAGGCCGTCAACAGGGCGCTTGAGACGCTTTCCCCGGACGGGAGCGATTTTTACAGCGACGTCCACGGCAGGGTTTTTAAGGGTATGGTCGCGCTTTTCGAAAAGAGCGTTCCCATAGACATGATTACTTTAACCGACCTCTTCAGGGACGCGGAGTTCTTGGAATCCGTCGGAGGGGTGTCTTACCTCGGCGTGATAGCCGACTCCACTCCGACCGCCGCCAACATAACCTATTACGCGAGGATAGTGAGGGAAAAGGCGCTCCTCAGGAAACTCATAAGCGCCTCGACTGAAATCGCCGGGCGCGCCTACGAGTCCGAGGAATCGGTGGAGAACTTCATTGACGACGCGGAGCGCATAATATTTCAGGTCGCGCAGGAGAGGGCCAAGAGGTCCTACTATCCCATGAAAGACCTCGTGAAGGCCGCGCTGAATACCATTGAAAAGATAGCCGAGAACAAGGGGCACGTAACCGGAGTGCCGACGGGATTTAAGGACCTGGACAGGGTAACGTCGGGGTTGCAGCGCTCGGATCTGGTGATAGTGGCGGGACGCCCGAGCATGGGAAAGACCGCCTTCGCTCTTAATATCGCGGAACACGCCGCGATAGAATGCGGGGTGCCGGTGGCGGTGTTTTCGCTGGAGATGAGCAAAGAGCAGTTGACGCAGAGGATGCTCGCGTCGAGGGCGAGGGTTGATTTGCAAAAAATCCGCACAGGACGCCTTACGGACGAGGACTGGTCGAGGCTTTCGATAGAGGTGGGAACGCTTTTCGAGGCGCCCATATACATAGACGACACCCCGGCGCAGACCGTGCTTGAGCTTCGCGCCAAGGCCAGAAGATGGAAGAACGAACTCGGTCTTAAGCTCATAATCGTGGATTACCTTCAGCTTATGCGCGGACGCGCGAGGGCGGAAAGCAGGGAGCAGGAGATATCGGACATATCGAGGTCTCTTAAGGCCCTCGCCAAGGAACTCGACATCCCGGTCGTGGCCCTCTCGCAGCTCGCGAGGAGGGCGGAACAAAGAGAGAAGAGCAAGCCCCAGCTCTCGGACCTTCGCGAGTCCGGCGCCATAGAGCAGGACGCGGACGTCGTGATGTTCGTTTACAGGGAGAGCGTTTACAAGGACTGCGATTGTCCGAAGGATTCGTGCACGTGCGGCGTGCGGGGCAGCGCCGAGATAATGGTCTCCAAACAGCGTAACGGCCCGACGGGCGAAGTTAAGGTGACTTTCCTGCGCCACCTCGCGAGGTTCGAAGACCACGCGCAGGTGGATTACGGGGCAATACACGGCGAGTGGGTCGAGTAGCGGGTTGGGTGCGGGGGAAACCGGCGATTTTTGCGTGATACTTCGTTGGAAAATATTTTGGCTTACTCAACGTATCCTACGGATACGCCGGAGCCTGTTCTGAGCGAAGCGAAGAATCTTCAAAAACATTTTCCGCCTCGTCTGACGCAAAACTTGCCGGTTTATCGTGGAGAGGGTATTTTTATCCCCTTTCCCCCGACCCCGATGTCACATCGGGGCGGGTGACCCGTGCTCTGTTCTGACGCTCTGAATTTGCGGTATCGTATAAATATCCTTCCTTAAGAGTCAACGGCCCTCATGGAACTTAGTCCCAAAAAATACGCGCTTGTCGCGATGAACCTTCCTGTGGAAGGTTTTTTTACCTACGAGGTTCCGGGCGAGCTCGAGGATTCGATTATTCCCGGCACGAGGGTATTGGCGCCTTTCGGCCGCCGCGTTGTTACCGGCTATGTCGTGGCTTTGGAAAAGGAAAGCCCTGTCAAAGGAATAAAGAAAGTGCTCGACGTTTTGGACGACTCTCCGCTCTTTGACGCGAAAAGGCTCAAGTTCTTTCAGTGGCTCGCGTCTTATTATTTCGCCCCTCCGGGAGAGGTCTTTTCCCTGGCTCATCCTTCCGAAGCGGACGTGAAGAGCCAAAGGCGTTTCAGGATAACGGAAAAAGGAAGGGAATTCCTGAGTTCCGCGAAAACCCCGCGCTCCGGCTCCGAAAATCTTGCAATCGGGATTCTTTCCGCGACCAAGGACTTTACCGGCCTTCCCTCGCTTGCGAAAAAGTTCAAGAAGGGCTCTCTTTACTCGACCCTTTTCCGGCTTAAGAAAGACGGGCTTATCGAGGAAGACATGTTCTTGAAGAGCAGGAAGACCCGGCTCGAAAACTTTGTCTCGCTTCGTCCTTTCCGCGAAGTTCCGGCCGGCGGATTTACCTGCAAGGAAAACTCGGTTATCGCCTTTCTTGAAAAAAACGGCGAAACGCCTCTCTCGCTCCTTAAAAAAGAATCGGGCAGTACGGCCGCCGCGATAAAAAAACTTTTCAAACGCGGCCTGATAGACATTATCAAGAAAGAAAAGGCAAGGAATCCATTAAAAGACCTGTCGCCGCGTCTCTACGGCTTTGCCCCGAACAAGGAGCAGGAGGACGCGATAGAGGAGATAAGCCGCGGCATGGGAAGAGGTTTTTCGCCGTATCTTCTCTACGGCGTAACAGGGAGCGGCAAGACCCTCGTTTATTTGAAACTCATAGAAAAGGCAATCGAATCCGGGAAAAAGGCCATGTATCTTCTTCCCGAGATAGCCTTAACCGAGCGGCCTCTTTCGTATCTTCTTTCGAGGTTTCCCGGCAGGGTAAGGGTTTTGCACAGCGGCCTTACCTCGGCCGAGAGGTACGAAGAGTGGAAGAAGATTTTAAAGGGCGAGTTCGACGTCATAGTGGGCGCGAGGAGTTCCCTTTTTTCTCCGGCAGGGGGCTTAGGCCTCATAATAGTGGACGAGGAGCACGACCCGTCCTACAAGCAGGAAGAAGGCGTAAGGTATAACGCGAGGGACGCCGCCTTGATGCTCGGAAAGATTCTGGACATACCGGTTGTATTGGGTTCCGCGACCCCTTCAATCGAGACGTTTCATAACGCGAGAACAGGAAAGATTACCGCCGTGTATCTCAAGAAAAGGGTCGGCGGGATAACCATGCCGGACGTTGAAGTTCTCGACATGAAGAAAAATAAGGGAGAGGTTATATCGGAAAGGCTTATCTCGGCAATCAGGGAAACCGTCGGTAAGGGCGAGCAGGCGCTTCTTTTTCTGAACAGGCGCGGTTTTTCGAGGCTTCTTACCTGCCGGGACTGCGGCAACACGGTAACGTGCCTTAATTGCTCGGTAAGCCTCACGCTTCACAAAGGGGAGAACCTTTTGAAGTGCCATTACTGCGGCCACGGCGTTCCCATACCGGACGTTTGCCCGAAGTGCGGCGGCCATAATCTTAAAGACCCGGGTGTCGGCACAGAGAAGGTCGAGGAGGAGGTAAGGAGGATTTTCCCGGGCATAAGGACGGCGCGGCTCGACCGGGATATTGCGTCAAAAAAGGGCGCCGGGCGCAAGGTATTCGAATCCGTCGAGAAGCGGGAAGTTGACGTGCTCATAGGAACCCAGATGGTCGCCAAGGGGCATCACTTCCCGGGCATAACTTTAGTGGGCATAATATCGGGCGACACGTCTTTGAACATGCCGGACTTCAGAAGCGCGGAGCGCACGTTTCAATTGGTCTCTCAGGCAAGCGGCAGGGCCGGAAGGGAGACTCACGGCGCTCGCGTCATAATACAGACCGTCAATTCGGAGCATTTTTGTTTCCAAAAGGCCGCGGCGCACGACTATTTCGGATTTTTCGAAGAGGAGTTCAAGGCGAGAGAGGACGCCGGATACCCGCCTTGCCTGAGGCTCGCCGGAATAAGGATGGAGGGGATTAAAGAAGAAGCGGTCGAGAGGGCGTCTTCACGGGCCGCCGTCATAATTCAAAGGCTCGCGACCAACGCGAGAGGCATAAGCGTCCTCGGCCCGGCCCCTGCCCCGATACCGAGGCTTAAAGGGCTCTATCGTTTTCATATGCTCATAAAGAGCAAGGATGCTACGGCGCTTAACAGGTTTCTCGCGGCCTTTAAAAAAGAATTTTTAGCTTTAAAACAACCCGGAGTGGCCGTATACATGGACATTGACCCTGTAAGCACGGTGTGACCGGAATAGTATGCGCGAAACCATTGCGTTTGCCGTTTTTACGGCAATAATGCTCGTATCGCATGAAGGGCCGCCCGTGGCGGCGCCGCGTGATGGAATAATAAGGCGGTTTGAGTTATAATTACATTATGAGACTCGAAATACTTACATACCCGAACCGATTGCTCAGGATAAAGGCCGCGCCCGTCAAGGCCGTTGATTCGGAGATAAAAAAAATCCTCGACGACATGCTCGATACCATGCGCGAGGCCGGAGGCATTGGTCTTGCCGCGCCTCAGATCGGCATAGGCAAGAGGCTTATAGTCTTGGAAGTGCCCGAGTTTTCGGAAGCAGACGAAGAAGAGGGCGAGATTAAAAAGAAAACACTTTTCAAACTCGTAAACCCGGAAATAGTTTTTTCGGAGGGAGAGCAAAAATACGAAGAAGGCTGCCTGAGCGTCCCGGGCATTACCGCCGAGGTCAAGAGGGCGGCGAGGGTCATCGTAAGGGCAATGGATAAAAACGGAAAAGCAATCGAGATAAACACCCACGGCCTTCTTGCCGTGGCCTTGCAACACGAGATAGACCATCTTGACGGAGTTCTTTTCATAGACAGATTGAGCAGGCTTAAACGGGAATTCGTGGTTCGAAGATATAAGAGAGAGATGTCCTCTTTGGAGACGGCCTCGTAACGGGCGATTCATGAGGCGGCTACGCATAGTATTCATGGGCACTCCCGAATTTTCGGTCCCTTCGCTCGAAGCTCTGCTTCAAGCCGGGTTCGACATAGCGGCCGTCGTCACGCAACCCGAAAAGCCAAGAGGACGCGGACGGGCGGTGTCAAAGACCCCGGTGAAGGAGTTCGCGTTAAAGCAAGGGATTCCGGCGCTTGAGCCTTCGAGCATGAAAAAGAACGCCGAATTTTTGAGTGAACTCAACTCCGTTAAGCCTGACGTCATGGCTGTCGTGGCCTACGGCAAGATATTGCCCGAGGAGGTATTGAGAGTGCCGCCAATGGGATGCGTGAACGTTCACGCATCCATACTGCCTTTTTACAGGGGCGCTTCTCCCGTAAACAGGGCCATAATGAACGGGGATAAATCAACCGGCGTCTCGACCATGCTCATGGACAGAGGCATGGACACAGGGCCTGTGTTTCTTATTGAAGAAACAACGATAGGGGAAGATGAAACAGCGGGGGAACTTTCCGGGAGGCTTTCATTGATAGGCGCGGAGCTTCTCGTGAAAACGCTTCGCCTTGTTTCCGAAGGTAAAATCACCCCTCTGGCGCAGGACTCAAATCGAGCCACCTTCGCGTTGCCCCTTAAAAAAGAAGACGCTCTTATCGACTGGAGTCTTTCGGCAGGAGAGATAAAGAACAAGGTCAGGGGGCTTTGTCCGAAGCCCGGCGCTTATACTTATCTTAAAGGGAAGGTTCTGAAGATTTACAGGGGAAAGGTTTTGCCGGATAATAGCGGAGGGACTTCCGCGGGAACCGTAATCGAGGCCGGTAAAGAAGGCATAGCCATAAAATGCGGCAAAGATATTTTCATCGTGACCGAACTCCAGCTCGAAGGCAAAAATAGGATGAGCACGGAGGCTTTTTTAAAGGGGCATAAGGTCGAAAATGAAGTCCTCGGAAAATAGCGTTGAAATCAAAGAAGGCACGGAGAGCATTGCCTACAGGGTTTCTCCGTTATTTGCGATAACCCTCCTTTTAATCTCGGTTGCGGGCGTGGTCTTCGCGGGGTTTTTATTGTGGTACGTGCCGACAGTCGGGCTTCGGAGCATTCACCCGGTTCTTCCGTACGCGGTTGGAACGATTGTCTTCGGCGCCGGGCTTTTCGTCCTATCAGGCGTTTCGGTCATGGCGGTCTCGCTTATAAGAGGCAAGGATGCTCTCCCGTCTCCCCGTTTCAGGTGGGTGCTGGTGAAGGTGTTTTTGCCGACCATGGTTCTCATGGGAGGGATTTTAAAGATAAAGAAGATAAAGATAGAGCAGGCGTTTCTTGATTTAAATAACCGCATGGTAAGGGCCATGGTGAAGAGAGGCAGAATCTTCAGCCCCGAGAAGATAGTCATACTCATGCCTCATTGCATCCAGTACGAGGACTGCAGGATTAAGGTTACGAAGGACGTCAAGAACTGCGTGGGGTGCGGAAGGTGCGAGATAGGCGAACTCGTCGCCTTATCCGAGAGGTTTGGGTTGAATCTCTTTGTCCTTACGGGAGGCACGGTGGCGAGGAGAAAGCTTTTCGAGTACAGGCCCGACGCGGTGATAGCGGTCGCGTGCGAGAGGGACCTGACGAGCGGGGTTCAGGACGCATACCCTCTTCCGGTGGTTACTATCGTGAATAAAAGGCCTTTCGGATACTGCGCCCAGACCGGGGTCGAGATAGACGACATAAAAGGGGCTATAGAGGGGCTTTTGGGCGAGGCGGCTTAGGGTTTCAGTTTTGTTTTCGTAGGGCAACCCTCCGCCTGAGGCGGAAGGGTTGCGTCTTTGAGCAGGGCTAAAGCCCTGCCCTACATGCATCAGGGTGCAGATGATTCGTTACCCGGCTTTATGGGCCTGCCTTGACAAGTTTATCTCCCTCTCCCCTCGCGGGAGAGGGTCGGGGTGAGGGGGAAAAAGGGGCGGCCTTGACAGCCGGAGATGTTTTACCTATCATATCAATATGGCGTGTTCTCAAGGCTAAAGCCTTGAGTTACGTTGACATTGTATCTCAACTCTTCAGGGTTGACATGCGCCGGATTTTTTAAAAAAGGAGACGAGAACAACATGAATTATCTTAAAACAGCGATACTTTTGGCGGCTCTTGCGGCCCTTTTGGTCTTTTTGGGAGGCCTCATGGGAGGCAGGCAGGGCGCGATAATAGGGCTTGTCATGGCAGGGGTGATGAACTTCGGCACGTACTGGTTCAGCGACAAGATAGTGCTTGCCATGTACAGGGCCAAGCAAGTTGACGAGAAGACAGAGCCTGAACTCTACTCCATGGTAAGAGACCTTTCGCAGAAGGCAGGGCTTCCCATGCCAAAGGTCTATACAATGGAGAACGACACGCCGAACGCCTTCGCGACGGGAAGAAATCCCTCGCACGCCGCAATCGCGGTAACGACCGGAATAAGAAGCCTTCTTAATAAAAACGAACTTCGGGGCGTTCTGGCGCACGAACTCAGCCACATACAAAACAGGGACATACTCATCGCGACCCTTGCCGCGACCATTGCCGGAGCCATAAGCTATCTCTCTCACATGGCCATGTGGTTCGGCATGGGCAACAGGAACGACCGAGAGGGAGGAAACCCGATTGTCCTTATAGTCATGATGATTGTCGCGCCTTTGGCCGCCATGATTATCCAGATGGCGATATCGCGTTCGAGGGAGTACGGGGCGGACGCGGGAGGGGCGAAGATTTCCGATAATCCTCTTTATCTCGCCGAGGCCTTGAAAAAACTCGCGTATTACAACAAGAGAATCCCCATGCGGAACGCGAACGAGGCGACCGCCCACATGTTCATAGTAAGCCCATTGAGCGGCGGCGCGGTCATGAAACTCTTCTCCACCCACCCGCCAATAGAGGAGAGGGTTAAGAGGCTCGAGGCAATGGTCTATAACAGGACGGAGTTTTAACAGGTGCGTTTGTAAATTAGAGGTTTTCGGGAAAGGGGGTATTGAAAATGCAGGTTGCAAATCAAGAGAAACTAAAGACAATTATCAAAGAGTCCGTGAAAGAGGCGCTGGAAGAGGAGTTAATAAAGATGCGCCTTATGTTCTTTCCCGAAGTCTCCGGTAAAGAGATGCAGGATATTGTCAGCCGCTATGAAAAGCCGGGAAGGAAACCGGCGCATACAGAGAAGATAGATCTATGAAGTGGAACATCGAATATTCAAAGAGGGCGAATGATTTCATTGAAGGGCACGGAATAAGAGATAAGGTCAAGGATTCCGTTATCAGCTTTATCTTAAAGATAACAGGCTCAAACGTAAACGTAGACGTCAAGAAATTAAAAGGTGCGTGGGCGGGTTATTATCGCATCAGAAAAGGACATGTTAGAATAGTTTTAAAGGTTGACAGCGCATCACGAAGCATCTTTGTTGATATAGTTGATTTTAGAGGAAGCGTGTACAGGTGAGGAATGGGAAGGGTTTACAGAGATAAGAAATCAAAGGGTTGCGCGTTGTGCAAGCCCCACAAGCACGGATGGGCTCCGAAGAAAAAGGCAAAGATTATCGCTGTCGAGAAAAAGATGGATAAGGAAATAAATGATGTGAGAAGGTAAAGAATATGGATTGTTAACGGAATTAAATATGGTGTCAACGGAATGGATTCTTCTCTTAAAAGAAATCATGACCAAAGTTATCGTTTTGGTTCTTGGTATCGCCACCGTACTTGGTGGCATAGCAGCAGTCGGTTATTTTCGCGATAAACGGCGCGAGAAACAGCAATGGACCGAGAAAGAGAAAGAAGTTAATAACGCATGGTGGGAGTCCTCAGAATTGAAAAAACAATATGAGGCGAAAGGGTGCAAAGATTTTAGTTGGTCGAATTCAGAACGTGTAGCGGAGCGAATCGCCGGAGGAAAGGAAGCGGTCTATGAAATCGATGAAGACAATAGAGTCAGATACAGACTGGTTAACAAAAGTGGGCAATTGCTGCTGTGCCGTAAATCGGTATAATAACTGCTTGTAGCCGACTGGCTACGCCGCGGCTGATAAAGCAGGCGTTAGGCTTATAATAAAAAAGAATAGAAAAAGGGGCAGGGTTTTTTCTTGAAAAGGAGCGCGATTTTGGCCCGAAAACCAGAACGATCCGATGAACAAAAAAGAAATCTCAAAGTCGATTTGCGCCGTATTCCTGAATGGGAAGCCGAAATAGAGAGTATTCGCAACCATTTGCAACAATTTGATTTTGCTCGAGTTTTAGTAGCGGTAACGTTAATACACACAGTCTGTAAAAAAACTTTTAAAACTTTTGCTGAGTATTCCATCCTATGTCTCAATGAACTCGAACCCTTGAAGATTTACAGCTCGGGCACATCGATCTCTAATTTCTTAAGATTGCTCCGACTGTGTAATAGGAGAGGCATAGTAGGTGAAATACGTTTCAGACTTAAGCAAACTGAAAAGGAGCTTGCTGAATTTCAGGCAAAAGGAGTTACCAATAGCTTTTGGGTTTCGTTATTCACCTCGAAAGTTTATGTCGATACTATACGGAGATGTGAGCAGGCCAAGAACGAATATCTTGTTCTTTCACGTGAAATACCAGCAATCGAAGACGCACTCAGGATTTTAACAGAAGCAGCTAATGAGTTGTGCAAATACGATAACCGCGTTATAGAAATCAGGAAACAATTATTACTCGCCAAAGAAAAGAAGGCGGCAGTTGAGTGTTACGAAGCAAAATACGGAAAAGATTTCGCAAAAGTCGCATCGGTCAATAATCGGACGAGGAATAGAGCTGATAGCCTTAAACGCTTAGTCGAGAAAACAAAGGACTGCCCTTATTGTGGTTCTGAGTTGGGAATGAATCCGCACCTTGATCATATCTATCCTGTCGACACGGGTGGATTAAGCATTGTAAAAAATCTTATCTGGTGTTGCTCAACCTGCAACATGATGAAGACTAATAAGGGATTAATACAATTTCTTCGAGAGCGGGGAATACCAATTGAGCAAGCCATGTTACGTCTGCATTCTCTTGGAAAACATGTCTAAGTTTTGTAGGGTGGCATAGCCCGCCCTACAAAGTTTCGCCATGTTCGAGGCGGTCGGCCATGACCCGCAAGGCAAGGGCTTTAGCCTTTGAAATGGCTTCTTCGCGGGTTTTTCCATAGGTCAGGACACCCGGCAACTCATGGATCTCCGCTATCCAACGGCCGTCATTTTCTTTTTCGGTTTCTACTATCATTAATTTACCCTCGTGGAAGATATTATAGCAAGTATTCTTATTGCGGGCAACTTGTAAAATCCGCCGGCTTTTTTATTGCCTTTTGAAGGTCGCGCCCAGCACCACTTTTTGATGCCAACGCACCGGCAATGCGCGTATTTGTGTCAAATACCATTGCATAAACAGATGCGTATTAATAGTGAAAAGTGGTGCTGGGCCGCGGCATTTCTGCTATACTTTCAATCGTGAATTACGACGTCATAATAGTAGGCGCGGGGCCAGCCGGGATATTCGCCGCCATAGAACTTTCCGGGAGAAAAGGATTAAAAGTCCTTGTTCTCGACGCGGGACGCGACATCACGACCCGGACGCGGGACGACCTCTTCCACGGCTTCGGAGGCGCGGGGGCTTTTTCCGACGGAAAACTTAATCTTTCCTCGGAGGTGGGAGGGTTTCTCGCCGACTACGCCGGGCATCAGGAACTTTCGGAACTCATCCGCTATGTGGACGAACTTTATCTCAACTACGGCGCGCCAAGGGAACTCAAGGGCGGAGACAAAGCAGGGGTGGCCGCTCTTTCGGAGGCCGCGGCAATGGCCGGTCTTCGGCTTGTGCCCTTCAGCATAAGGCATCTCGGAACCGACAGGTGCGCCGGAGTTCTCAAAAACATAAGAAAAGACCTTGATGCTAAAATCGAATTCTGTTTCAACAAAGAAGTTAAGGACGTAATCGTTGAAAACGGAATCGTCAAGGGCGTAAGCACGACGGACGGCGATGCGTTTTATTCGGATTTTGTCGCGCTTTGTCCCGGAAGGGTGGGCTCCGGCTGGCTCGAAGACGTCGTGAAAACGCTCGGGCTTTCAACCACGATTAACCCCGTGGACATAGGGGTGAGGGTCGAGGTTCCTGCCTCCATACTCCGCTCGATAACGGACGCGGTGTACGAGGCCAAGTTCATGTATAACTCAAAGGTGTTCAACGACCCGGTAAGGACTTTTTGCATGAATCCGTACGGGGTCGTGGTAAAGGAGAAATACAAGGGCTTTTGCACGGTGAACGGCCATAGTTTTTCCGTTAAAAAATCGGAAAACACGAACTTCGCCATACTCGTCTCAACCACCTTTACCGAGCCTTTTAAAGAGCCGATTGCCTACGGAAGATACATAGCGAGCCTCGCGAATCTCCTTGGCGAGGGCATAATAGTGCAGAGGCTCGGGGACCTGCTTCACGGAAGGCGCTCGACACGGGAGGGAGTCGCGAAGAATCCGGTCAAGCCCACCCTCCTTGACGCGACCGCGGGAGACCTTTCTTTTGTTTTGCCTTACCGCTATGTGTCGGACATACTTGAGATGCTCGAGACAATGGACAAGGTCGCGCCGGGCATAAACTCTCCCTCCACGCTTCTTTACGGCGTTGAGGTGAAGTTTTATTCCACGAGGTTAAAACTTACGGGAACGATGGAGACAGAGGTAAAAAACCTCTTTGCCGCGGGAGACGGCGCAGGGGTAACGAGGGGCATCGTGCAGGCATCGGTATCGGGCGTCATGGCCGCGAAAGGAATTCTGGAGCGCATGGGTGGAAAGTAAGGCGCGGAAAAATATCTCTATCGTGCTTGTCGAGCCTAAGGGCGCGGGAAACGTGGGGAGCGTTGCGAGGGTCATGAAAAACACGGGCTTCCGGAATCTCGTGCTCGTGAATTCCGTTCAATATAAAAACGACGAAGGTTTTTCAATGGCCTGCTCGGCATCCGACGTTTTGCTTAAGGCAAAAGAGGTTAAGACCTTAAAACAGGCTGTGAAGGATTCTCACTTCATAGTCGGCACGACAAGGAGAAAAGGGGGCGCGAGGTTTCCCGTGTTTACCATGGACGAGGCCCTGCCGAAGATACTTTCCGTTTCAAAGAAAAATACCGTATCAATACTTTTCGGAAGGGAAGACCGCGGGCTTGAAAACGAGGAGACCCTTTTCTGCGACATTCTTTTCGAGATCCCGGCCCACAGGGACATGATGTCCTTAAATCTTTCTCACGCGGTATTTGCCGTGTGTCACGCGCTCTTTAAGACCGAGGCTTCTTGCGTAGTCGAGTTGACCCTTAAATCCGCTTCGAGGGAAGAGGTCGAGGCCATGCACGAGCATATCGAGAGGGTGCTTGAAAAATTAGGCTACGCGGACGAGATTAAAAAAGGCTACCTCATGCCGATACTCTTGAGAAACCTTCGCAAGATTTTCGGAAGGACGGTTCTTGTCGAAAAGGAAGTCAATATGCTCCGCGGCATACTTACGAGGATTGAGGAGAAGATTTAACCGTTTTTTATCTATGGGCGTTTTTCGTATACGTATAAATCCTCATGGGATTTTCTTTTTTCGACATTATGCTTCGGTATTTTATTGTAAACGGTTACGTCATAGCCGGCCAGCAATTCGTTTTCTATCCTCTTCAGGTTGGCGCTCTTGCGTTTTTTTATTATCACAAGAGGGGGCATCGACTCTTCCAGTCTTTTTATAAATCCGTCACTGCCTCCGGGTTCCGTCATTTCTATAACCGTATCGACCCAGCGTTCCATCCGCGTATAACGAAGAGGGGATTTTTTTTCGCTTAGCACGTAAAATTCCTCGGCGTTCAGCGCGATAAACCGGCGGTCTGCCTTGCCCATAACGCTTTCAACCAGAAGCCTCTGTTCGGTAAGCGTAGAGGGAAGATTGTAGGTAATGGCGTCCGTGAATAAAAGGCCGTTAACAAAAATAAAGCCGGTTAAAAGAACGAAGCGGTTGGAGGCAATCCGGCCGGCCAGAAAAGAGACGCCTTCAATCAGCCTTGCGGCAAAAAGCGAAGACCAGTACGCCATCAAGGGAAGCATCGGGATAAGGTCCGGCGCCCCGTTAAACTCAATGCCGTTGAATAAAAACCATGCAAGCGTAAGGATAAGCATGCCGCCGTCTTTCCTGTCCGTCAACGCGTTAAAGGTCTTTCTTCCGTTCTTTATCATGAAATAGGAGAATCCCGCCAGCGCGGAGAAAAATACGAAGCCTTCGCTCCGGTAAGCCTTGAACCCCTTTGCCATCCACTTAAACGGCGTCGAGGCCGCGTCCGGCAGGCTGAGCGCGGCCTTTCGCACGACGGCCATCTCGTAGAAGTTGTGCCACTCTGCAAACGCCGTAAGATACAGAATGGCCGGGAGCATCCCCAAAAGCATGCCCGCCGAGAATTTGAGAAAATTCGGCAGTAATTTGTCGCGGTCGGTGAATGCCAATATCATAAACATCGAGAGCCCCGCTATTGCCGCCGGTTGCCAGAACATTCCGGCCATCGCGGAAGCGAAGCCGGTTACGAGCCAGTTGCGTTTTTGAAGGGCGAGCATCGAGGCAAGCATGAAAAACATCACCATTGCCTTCGGTTCCAGATTGCTTGCGCAAAGCACGCTCATGGCGCCGAACCCGGACAAGGTCAACCCTGAAAATATCCCCGCAAGAGCGCTGCCGGAGGCGTTGCGCGCCACAAGGTAGAGCAGCGCGGCGGAGGCCGCGTAAACCGGCAGAGAAAGATACCGTGGCGCGAGATAAGACGGCACGTTGAATATATCGCCGATGTGCATTGTCATCGCCGACAGGAAAGGCCCGTATGGAGTGTAGCCGAAGGTCGTGGAGCCGTAGAGAAGGTCGCCCTTGGAAACGGCCTGCGACACATAAACGAAGTAAGCGCGGTCGCCGAGTATCGGTTGTTCGCTTAGGCCGTAGCGCAGTAAAACGGCGGTGGAGACCGTTGCCAGTATCGCTATATGAAAGAGGGCGGAGCCGGGGAATGAGCGGAGCTTATCGTTCACTTTTTACGCCCTTGAATAGCTGGAACGGAAGGAAGGGTTTTAAAAAAGGCGTCCGCTCGAGAAAATGGTCAAGCCTTTCGCCCCACTGCCTGTTGTATATGAACGGCGGAAAAAAACCGAACCTCAGAAGTTCGAGCCCGGCGAGGCCGGCCTCGCGCATGGCGTTGAATATCAATCCCTTCCTCATCTTTACGATGCCTCCGTCGCCCTTCCATGTCATGCCGGGCGTGGTCAATATCTGGACGTAATAGAAAGGGTTTATGGCGTTGGGTTCCAGGAAAACTATCGTCCCGCCCGGCTTAACCAGCCGCGTCATTGACTCGAAACACGCGCGGACGTCATGGAAGTGATGCAGCACGAAAAATCCGACTACTGCGTCGAACCGGCCGCAAAGTTCCGGCGGCAGGTCCAGAACGTCGGCGCAATGCAAAGGGATATTGTGGCGGCCGCCGTCGTATTCCCTGAGCCTGTCGAGAAGGAACGGCGTAAGGTCCAGCCCCTCGATGTCAATCCCGCGTGCGGCGATATTAAGCGTATAGCGTCCCATGCCGCACCCCACCTCAATCACCTTGTCTCCGCGCTTGATGTTCGCGAACCGCACGAGTTCGTCAATATGCCTGAGGAGGTAGGGCGTGGGCGCGGGGACCATCGTTTGTTTGATTGTTCCACTGAAATAGTTAATCTGCGCGCGGTTATGGTTCTTGAATTTTTTTTTCGTCCGGTTCATATGCCCACCGCGTATATTATGAAAATCTCCCTTGAAACGCAATAGTTTTAATATTCCGTTGTAATTTTTTTTGACAGGTGATATAGTTTTTGCCGGCTTTTATGGAATTCAACGGCAAGCGTGTTCTTATCACCGGAGCGGCGGGCTTCATCGGCTCGAACCTTACGCGCCAACTTCTCGGCCGGGGCGCGACGGTGCACGCGGTTGTCAGGCCTTCCTCGAGTTTGTGGAGGCTTTCGGACGTCGCTTCGGCGATTGGCCTCCATTGCGCCGACCTGACCGACCGCGGTGGGATTGAAAAAATCCTCGACCAAGTCCGTCCCGAGATTATTTTTCATCTGGCGGTGCGCGGAATGCGCACATACAATGAAGACCCTTGCGACATCTTGCGGGTAAACGTCTTCGGCACGGTAAATCTTCTGGAGGCGGCAAAGACCCGCGACCATGAGTGTCTCGTTCATCTCGGAAGTTCCACCGAGTACGGCCCCAAAAACAGTCCAATGAAGGAATCCGATTGCCTCGAGCCGGCGACTTTCTACGGCGCGACCAAAGCGGCGTCAACGCTTTTTTGCCTGCAAGCCGCCGCGGCAAACCGCCGCCCCATCGTGGTGTTGAGGCCTTTCAATGTCTATGGCCCGTGGGACGTAGGGACGCGCCTTATACCGGTTTCCGTCATGGCCGCCCTTCAAGGCGGCGGCATGGACGTCACGCCCGCCGGTTACAGACGGGATTATGTCTTTGTGGAAGATGTCTGCGAGGCGTGCCTTATGGCCGCAGATTCGAAGGAGGCCTTCGGCCGCGTTCTTAATATCGGGACCGGACGGCAATGGAGCAACGAAGAAGTCGTCGAGACGGTGCAAACCTTGGCAGGGAAAAGGATTGCGGTGAGGGCAGGGGAATATCCTTTGCGTCCTTTTGACGTAAAGCGCTGGGAGGCTGACATAAGCGAGGCGAAAAGACTTCTCGGATGGGAGCCGAGGCATACGCTCGAGCAAGGGCTTAAAAAGACAATCGCGTGGTTCGATATCAACCGCGACCGCTACGCGCGGGAGGGCTCATCGTGATAAGCATAGTCGTGCCGGTCTACAGGCATAAGGAAACGCTTCGTGAACTCTCCGGCCGCGTCCGGCGCGCCATGGGAGACAACCCTTACGAAATAGTATTTGTTGACGACGCCTGTCCCGACGGCTCTCTTCGCGCGCTTGAGGACCTGGTCAAAGGCGACTCGCGCGTGTCGGTGATAGCGCTTGAACGTAACGGCGGACAGCACAAGGCCGTGTTGATAGGTTTAAGGCATGCCGCGGGGGAAACTGCCGTTATAATGGACGGGGACCTTCAGGACCGGCCGGAGGTCATACCGGAACTGATTGACATGATGAGGAAGACGGGAGCCTCGGCCGTTTTTGCCGGCAGATGCGGCAGATACGAGTCGCTCACAAGGCTTCTTACTTCGCGCATATACAAAAGGTTTTTACATATTCTTTGCGGGACGCCTCCGGACGCGGGCCTCTTTGTCGCCATGGATAGGCGGATGGTTGAGCGGTTGCTTGCCTTTGATTGGTTCGAACCCAATATTGTGGCCATGATGGGGCTTATCGGACTTCCGCTTGTTTCCGTTCCTGTCGTAAGAGACAGAAGAGTCGCCGGCAAATCGGCATACAGCGCGCGCATGCGGCTTGGAATGGGTTTTAGCGCCGTAAGGCAGGCGTTTTATCACAAGTTGCGCCTGCCCGGGCCTCTTTCCGGCCGCAACGAAGAGGTTGGAATCAAGGCGCTCATCGGCGCGCGTTTTGCCTCTGTAAAGAAAGACGCGCCAAAAAAGGGCGAGGAGGAAAATGCCAAGAGCCGTGCCGGAGTGTTCCGGGGGGTGTCCTGATTAAAGGCGGTGTTCCTTGATTATTTTCTTGATATCTTCCCTGTTGGCCGTTTTTTCCTCATCCCCGCTGCGGAACGCCTCTTCTACGGCCTTGTAAATCCTTCGGACTTCAACGGAGGGGTCTTTATCCTTGACGTCCCTGAGAAACGACCTTCTTAGAAATGTGAAAGAACACTCAAGCCTTGCCATCTCGCTTATAAGGAGGCGGCAGAGGATCGGGTGGCCGAGTTCAGGCAACGTAAGCCCCGCGAACCCGAACGGCGCTTTAATGAATTCCCTCACATAATCGATCGTTCCGTCTTCGAGCGAGTCGAAGATATTTGTCTTGCGGCGGTCAATCGCGAGGTCGTTCAGCCCTATGTAGGCGCGCGACAGGGGCAGTTGTCCCAACTCCCTTGCCAGATTCACGGCCTCGTCGGTCTCAATCATGACGCCCACGCCGCATCTGCCCGCGACGCAGTTCAAAACGTCTTCGACCTCGTCGATTGTTCTTACCATGGGCAGCAGAATCTCGCCGGCGCCGCATTCAAGAGCCATGTCAATCTCCCGCCGGGATTCCCGAATGTCGCGGATTTTATTCACCCTGCATATTACCGCGGAACCGGCAAGCGCGCTCATGCGCCTGAGGTCGTCCGCCGTGTCGTAATTTATCTGCGTGTCTTTGTTCGCCTGGCGCTCGGCTTTGTTTTTATTCTCCCAGTCGATGACAATGCCGGAGAGCCCGCCGCAGGAGGCGCTCCGCGTCATTTTTTCGTCCGTTGAAAAGAGATAGAGATGAAAGGCCGTCATCCTTTCCCCCCGGTTTTTTTCGCCACAATAAGGCAGTTGCTTCCGAAACGGAGCGCCCCGCCTTTTTTGATGCATGATAGTTCTTTTTCCGAAAGCCAGTCCATAACCGCGTTGAGCGTCCCGTTTTTTATGTCATGTTCTTTACGGACGACCTCCGCCGTTATGTCGCCGTATATGCCGAGTTTGGTCGGAAGCGTCCTCCAAAGCAATATCGCGACGGGCAGGGACATGAAAAAATACGTTCCGTATTCAACGCAGAACCCGGCCTGCGCCAGTTTTTTCTTGAGATCCTTTATCGTATACCTTCTGAAATGCCCGACGCGTTCGTCGTTTTTCGACCAGAGGAAATTATACGCGGGCGCGGTGACAAAGAGCCTCCCGCCTTTTACGAGCGCCTTTCTTATCGTTTCCAAAAAGGCGTCGTCATCCTCTATGTGTTCGAGGACGTCGAAAATGCCGGCGGCGGGGAGCGAATTTTTTTTGAAACCGCCGTCTTCGAGAGTTGAGCATATTACGTTTTTAAGGCCGCGTTTTATCGCGTTTGACGCCCCTTGCAGGCCCGGTTCCACAAGACAGACTTCCGCGCCGGAGCGTTGAAGCGCCATGGATACGACGCCGTTCCCTCCGCCTACGTCAAATATCGTCCCCCCCGGAGGATAGCGCCTGACCGCCTCGACTATGCATCTGTTCCTGTGCCTGAACCAGAAGGATTCTTCTTCTATGCCGAAACAAAGGGCGTTTCCTTCCTTCGGATAAGAAATCTTCCTTGTGGAGCGGGAGAACCAGATGCCCGAGTCCGAAGGCGAGAGGTTCGTCGAAATTTTATTTATGTCCAAAGGCATCGTCTCTTTATCCTGTGCGGATTTTAGCACGATTCAAAAATAATTAAAATATCGCCGTGCCGCGAACATCCTCCCCGGGTTATTCAAACCCCTTGCAACTTGCGGTATTTATCAATATAATAAAAATCTTTTGAAAGGAGTCTTATGCCGATAAAAAACGACACATTCCTGAGGGCGTGCGCTCGCAAACCCGCGTCCCGCACCCCCGTTTGGCTCATGCGACAGGCCGGGCGCTACATGAAGGAATACATGGCCATAAAAGAGAAGCATTCTTTTCTGGAGATGTGCCGTAATCCGGAGATAGCCTGCGAAGTAACCATGCAACCCATAAAGGCCTTCGAGATGGACGCGGCCATAATATTCGCCGACATACTCCTGCCCCTTCCGGGCATGGGCATAAATCTGGAGTTCGCCAAAGGCGACGGCCCCGTCATTAATAATCCCGTCAGGACAAAAAAGGACATAGAGGCCATCCGCGTCATAAATCCCGAAGAGGACGTTCCGTATCTGCTTCAGGCCATAAAACTCGTTAAAAAAGAACTCAACGACAGGATTCCGCTCATAGGTTTTTCCGGCGCGCCTTTTACCCTCGCGAGCTATATCATAGAGGGCGGAGGGTCGAGGAATTACGTGCACACGAAAACCCTCATGTACAACGAGCCCGAGCTCTGGCATAAGCTCATGGCGAAAATCACGGACGTCATAACGGTTTATCTTAAGGCGCAGGTCGCCTCGGGAGTTGACGTCGTGCAGGTTTTCGACAGCTGGGCCGGATGCCTCTCTCCCGGAGATTACGGGGAGTTTGTTCTGCCCTACACAAAAAAGGCCGTTCAATCGGTAAGAGGCTCGGTGCCCCCCGTACCGGTGATAAACTTTTCGACCAATACAGGAACATACCTTGACATCGTGAGGCAGGCGGGGGGCGACGTCATGGGCATTGACTGGAAGGTAAGGCTGGATGCCGCGTGGAAGACGATAGGATACGAATTCGCCATACAGGGCAACATCGACCCGGCTATTCTTTTCGCCCCCCGCGTTGAGATAAGAAAAAGGGTGAAGGAGATACTCGACATGGCGGGAGGCCGTCCCGGGCACATCTTCAACCTCGGCCACGGCATAATACTCGGCACCCCTGTCGATAACGTAAGGGCTCTCGTGGACGCGGTGCATGAACTGAGCGGGAGAAAGTAGATGTCCAAAAAAGGCGTGCTCTTGCTTGCCTTCGGCGGAGCGGACTCAATCGAAGACGTCGAGCCTTTCGTCAAAAACGTCCTAAAGGGAAGGCCTGTTACGCCTGAGGTCGTGGAAAAGGCGAAAGAAAGATACCGCTTGATTGGAGGCTCTTCTCCTCTTCTTAAGATTACACAAGCTCAGGCGGTTTCAATAAAAACCATCCTTGCCGAAGACGATGTGACCCCCGAGTTTTTTATCGGCATGCGTTTTTGGCATCCCTACATAAAAGATACCTTAAAAGAGATGAAAGACTCGGGTATTACCGAGGCCGTTGCCGTTATAATGGCGCCTCATTCTTCCCGCGCCTCCACCGGCGGTTATGTTTCGGATATCGAGGAGGCTTTGAAGGAAACAGGCGGAGTTCCGAAGATTGAGTTTGTAGAGGGCTGGCACACGCACCCTCTTTACATAGAGGCTCTGCTTGAGAAAATCGAAGAGGCTCTTAAGGGCGCCGGCGACGGAATACGCACAATCTTCACGGCCCACAGCCTTCCCTTGCCTTCCCTTGCCGGAGACCCGTATGTCGAAAAACTCAACGCCACCATAGATTGCGTCGTGAAGAAAAAGCCCCTTGATTGGAAGTTGGCCTTTCAGAGCAAGGGCGGAGGAGCGGCGCCGTGGCTCGGCCCGGGCGCCGAAGAAGTCATAAAAGAGGCGAAAGAGGCCGGTAAAAAAGGAGTTCTCATAGTGCCCCTCGGTTTTGTCGCGGACCACGTGGAAACCCTCTACGACATAGATATACTTTTCAAGAAAACAGCCATTGAGGCGGGACTCGGGTTTTTAAGGGCGGCCTCTCTGAACGATTCCGGGAAGTTTATCTCCATGCTGGCCGAGGTGATAAAAAGGCACGGAGGAGCGCATTGAAAAGGGTGGTCATAATAGGCGGCGGAATAGCCGGCCTCTCGACCGCCTATAGCCTCGTCGAGCACGCGCGCCTGAAGGGCGTAAAAGACCTGCGTATAACCATAATCGAAAAGTCCGCGAGCCTCGGAGGCAATATAAAGACCGAAAACATAAACGGTTTCCTCGTGGAGGGCGGGCCTGATTGTTTTCTTTCGGAAAAGCCGTGGGCAATGGAACTCATAAAAAGATTGGGCCTTGAGGCGAGCCTCCTCCCTACGCGAAAGCCGCGCGGCAAGACCTTCGTGTATCATAAGGGGAAACTCCGCCTCCTTCCCGAAGGCGTAATCCTCATGGTGCCGACCCGCATACTTCCTCTCGCGACAAGCAGTCTTATCTCCGTTTCCGGAAAGATTAGGATGGCGCTTGAGTTTTTTATTCCCAGGAGAAAAGAAAAAACCGATGAAAGCCTCGGAGACTTCGTGCGGAGGCGTCTCGGACGCGAGGCCTTGGACAAGATAGCCGAGCCTCTCGTGGCGGGAGTTCACGCCGGAGACCCGGAGACCATGAGCGTAAGGGCGAGTTTTCCGAAGTTCGTGGAGCTTGAGGAAAACCACGGAAGCCTCATCAGGGGTATGCTCGCGAGGATGAAGCAGATGAAGGCGCATACATTGCCCGGCGCCAAATCCGGCATAACCATGTTCATGACGTTAAGGCGCGGGCTTATCGAACTCGTATCAGCCATAGTTTCAAAACTCGAAGGGGTTGAGATAAAGACAAATGCCGGGGCAAAAGAGGTCTTGGAAAAGAAAGGAAGTTACGAGGTTCTTATTGACGGAGGCCCTTCGATCGAGGCCGACAGCGTCGTTATAGCCGCGCCCGCTTACGTCGCCTCCGAACTCGTAAAGGCCATGGATAAAGAACTTTCGGAAAAACTTCTCGCCATACCGTACGTTTCCACGGCCACGGTCTCGATAGGGTATAAAAGAAAAGACATAATCCATCCCTTGGACGGGTTCGGCTTCATAGTGCCGAAGATAGAGAAGAGGAAACTCATGGCCGCGACGTGGAGTTCAATCAAGTGGGAGGGCAGGGCGCCCGGGGACTCCGTTCTCATAAGGTGCTTTATCGGAGGGGCGAAAAACGAGGAACTCGTCTCCCTTAGCGACAAGGACATGACGGACGCGGCGCGGAGCGAGCTCAAGGAGATTATGGGAATAGACGCGGAGCCTGTATTCGTCCGCATATTCCGCTGGATAAAGGCAATGCCCCAGTACACCATAGGCCACGAAACGCGGGTTTCGAAGATAGAAGAACTTGCGGGGAAACACTCCGGCCTTTACCTTACGGGAAGCGCTTTCAGGGGCATAGGCATAAGCGATACCGTGCGCGAAGGCGAGGTTACGGCAAAGAAGGTTCTTAATTATTTAGGGCATTAGTTAGAGGTTTTGACGGGCGTAAAGATTAAAAAGGGTTGACAATAAGCCAACCCTTTTTTAATTGCGAGACGGGGTACCCATCCGGAGGATGGGTTTGCGCGTTTTTTGATTCGGTTTTTCTTTTGCTTACTTTTCTTTTTTCCTAAAAAGAAAAGTAAGTGGTGCCGAAGGGGGGACTCGAACCCCCACGGGTCGCCCCGCCACCCCCTCAAGATGGTGTGTCTGCCATTCCACCACTTCGGCATGTTGAAAGAAGAAACCTACTTGGCCGGCGGTTCCGTTGTCGTTGCCTCGTTCGTTGCCGGCTTTTCCGGAGCGGCGTCCTGCGCCGAGGGTTTTTCCGGAGCCGTCTGCACCGACTCAACGTCGCTCATTATCGAATCGACCTTTTTCCCGCCCGACAGGTACGTGAGATAAAGGGAGGTGCACATGAATATGACGGCCGAGGCGATAGTGAGTTTTCCGAGGAAAGTCTGCGGACCGGCGCCGCCGAAAAGCGTTTGGCTCGAGCTTCCGCCGAACGTCGAGCCGGCGCTCGCGCCCTTGCCGAACTGAAGAAGCACGGTAATGATCAGGAATACGCTTACGACCACGTGTATAAGTAGTATCAGAGTATACATAGACTACATATTAAAAAGTATTTTAAACGGAAAAGCAAGCAAAAAATCAAGGCCTGCCGGCTATTGTGCGTTTTTTTGATAACCGATGGCCGCCTGCGGATAACCGATTTTCATTCTATTCCCGTGCGCAGGCCGGTTTTGATTGATGTGAAGGCTCAGTCGCGCTTGGTATGAGTTCCACCTTCAAGGTCAGGAGATTAAAGATGCCGGAGACAACCTTGAGTTCGCCTTTCGCGACCATTTGTTTCACGATGTCGCTTTTTTGCCGCAGTTCGGTTGCCGAAGACAGGGCGTTCTCGATTGCCGCGTCGTCGCAGAGACGCGCGTCGTTCCCGCCTTTTTCCCGCGCCCTTTCGACGCTCGGCGCGATTTTTCCAAGGATTTCCGCCATGTGCGCGCTTCCGATCGCGTCGGGGTACCCATGCAAAGCATGGGTCGCCGCGGCTTGCACCGCGCCGCAGTTTTGGTGTCCGAGGACCATGACAAGGGGCGTGCCGAACTGCTCGAGCGCGTACTCGATAGAGCCTATGACCACGCCGTCCGTTACGTTGCCGGCGACCCTTATGACGAAGAGTTCCCCGATTTCCCTGTCGAAAACGTACTGGGGGGCTATGCGGGAATCCGAGCAGCAAAGTATTATGGCCAAGGGGTTTTGTCCGCTCAAGAGTTCTTTCTTGCGTCTCTCGCACATCCCGAGTCGCGCCCTTACGGTACGGTTGTCGGCGAAGTTGGCGTTGCCTTGCATGAGCATATTTAACGCTTCGTCGGGAGTCAATGCGGGATTCCACTGTGCCATGGCGCGCCTCTTTCCCCGGGAAAAACAATAAGGTTAAAAAGAACCCTGTATCTTTATTCCGGCTTCTTGAACTTGACTATCCTCGCGAACTCTTCGGCGAGGAGGCTCGCGCCTCCGACGAGCGCTCCGTCTATGTTGGGCTCGGCCATGAGCGAATCTATGTTCGACGCCTTGACCGAGCCCCCGTATATAATCCTTACGTCCTGGGCTGATTCCCTGCCGAACATTTCGTAGAGGGTGTTCCTGACGGCGTTGTGCACCTCTTCGGCCTCGTCCGATGTGGCGGTCTTTCCCGTGCCTATGGCCCATATCGGCTCGTAGGCGATAACCGCGTCTTTTACCGAGCCCGGGCCGAGCCCTTTTAAGGCGGCGATAAGTTGAGTCTTTACCGCGTCGAGGGTCTTTTGGCCTTCCCTCTCGGACAGGGTCTCGCCCACGCAGATTATGGGTTTAAGTCCCGAGCGAATGGCCGCGACCACTTTTTTATTCACCCACTCGTCTATTTCGTGAAAGTATTGCCTTCTTTCGGAGTGTCCTATTATGACGTACGAGCATCCCACGTCCTTCAGCATGTCGGCCGACGTTTCTCCGGTGAAGGCGCCGCTTTTTTCCCAGAACATGTTTTGAGCGGCAAGTTTTATGCGGCTTCCCGCGAGGAGAAAATGAAGGTGGTGGAGAGAGGTGTTCGGAGGGGCTATCACGACTTCGACTTCGGATACGTCCTTAAGGAGTTCCCGAAGGCTCATAACGAGCCCTACCGCCCCGGAGGTCGTGGTGTTCATCTTCCAGTTTCCCGCGATGAGCGGCTTGGTCATGGCGTCCTATCTTGAGGTTTTTTTGGGTTTTGGCGGCCTTCTTTTAAGAGCCGTTATGCCCGGAAGGTCGTTTCCTTTCAAGAGGTCCAGAAATGCCCCTCCGCCCGTCGATATGTAGCTCATCTTGGCGAACTCTCCCGCCCTGTGAACCGCTACGTCCGTGTCTCCGCCTCCGACGATCGTCATGGCGTAGGTGTTGGCTATGGCGCTCACCATGGCGAAGGTTCCCCTGCTGAAGGCGTCCATTTCGAAGACCCCCATCGGGCCGTTCCAGATGACGGTCTTGGCGTTTTGTATGGCCTCGGAAAAAAGAGTGACGGTAGCGGGGCCGATATCGAGGGCCATCCAGTTTTTCGGTATCTCCTGATACGTGACGACCTTGGTTTCGGCCGACTGGCTGAACTTGTCGGCCACCACGAAGTCCACCGGCAGATAGAGCTTTATGTCCCTGTGGCGCGCTTTTTCAATGACTTTTCTGGCCTCTTCAAGGGCATTCGGCTCGAAGAACGATTTTCCGACCTCGTAATCGAGGGCCTTGAAAAACGTCAGGGCCATGCCGCCGCCGATTATGAGTTTGTCCACCTTTTCGCAGAGGGTGGAGAGTATCCCCACCTTGTCCGAGACCTTCTTGCCGCCGACTATGGCGATAAGGGGACGCACCGGGTTTTCGAACGCCCTCGTGAAATAGGTGAGTTCTTTTTTCATGAGGAAGCCGGCGCCGCAAAGCGGAACGTGCGCCGTTACCGCGACGTTGGAGGCGTGGGCCCTGTGGGCGGTGGCGAAGGCGTCGTTTACGTAAACGTCGGCGAGTTCGGCGAGTTTTTTACCGAAGGACGCGTCGTTTTTCTCCTCTTCGGAATGGAAGCGGAGGTTTTCGAGAAGCAATACCTCTCCGGGCATCATCCCGTCGACTATCTTCTTTACCTCGGGCCCGACGCAGTCAGGGGCGAGTTTCACGTCTTTTTCAAGGAGCCGCGAGAGCCTCTTCGCGACCGGGGCGAGGCTCATGGAAGGGTCGCGCTTTCCTTTGGGCCGTCCGAGGTGAGAGGCGAGTATGACCCTCGCGCCTTCGTCAAGGGCGTAGTTTATGGTGGGAAGCACGCTTCTTATGCGCGTGTCGTCGGTTATGTTGCCGCCTTCGTCAAGCGGGACGTTGAAGTCCGCCCTGACGAGCACCCTCTTTCTTTTTATGTCGAGTTCGTCGAGATATAGAAGGCCCTTATCCATCATGCCTATAAACCCCTTGAGAACATGTAGAGTATCAAGTCCCTCATCCTCGAAGAGAAGCCCCATTCGTTGTCGTACCACGCGAAGACCTTCACGAGGTTCGGCGAGATGACCTTGGTCGAAAGGGCGTCCACGATGGACGAGTGGGTGTTGCCGCTGAAGTCAATCGAGACGCATTCGTCGGCGCAGTATTCGAGTATGCCCTTTAATTCGCCTTCGGAGGCCTTTTTGAGAGAGGCGTTGACGCTTTCGACCGTGGCCTCTTTTTCGACCTCGGCCACGAGGTCCACGAGCGATACCGTCGCGACCGGCACCCTTATAGATATGCCGTCGAGTTTTCCGTTGAGTTCGGGAAGCACTAAACCGACGGCCTTTGCCGCGCCGGTTGTCGTGGGTATCATGGAAAGGGCGGCCGCCCGCGCTCTCCTTAAGTCCTTGTGCGGCAGGTCGAGGATGTTCTGGTCGTTGGTGTAGGCGTGCACGGTCGTCATGAGGCCTTTTTTTATGACGAAGTTTCGGTGAAGCACCTTGGCTATCGGCGCGAGGCAGTTCGTGGTGCAGGAGGCGTTCGAGATGATGTGGTGTTTTTTCGGGTCGTAGAGGGTATGATTGACCCCCATGCAGAGGGTCAAGTCCTCTTCCTTGGCCGGAGCCGATATTATGACCTTCTTCGCGCCCGCGTCGAGGTGCCCCTTCGCCTTGTCCCTCGCCGTGAAAAGGCCGGTGCATTCGAGCGCTATGTCCACGCCGAGTTCCTTCCAAGGGAGTTTCGAGGGGTCGCGCTCGGCCGTTACCTTGATCTTTTTTCCGTTGACCGTTATGCCGTCCGTCCCGTGTTCGACAGAGCCGTCGAATCTGCCGTATATGGAATCGTATTTAAGAAGGTGGGCGAGGGTCTTGGTGTCCGTGACGTCGTTTATGGCGACGAAGTCTATCTCTTTACTGTTAACCGAGGCGCGAAGCACGTTCCTGCCGATTCTGCCGAAGCCGTTTATTGCGACCTTTACTCCCATTTTTCAAAAACCTCCGAAGGTTTTTATACTTATCCGAAGCCATGAGTTGCGTATTTTTTGTAGCTCAGGGCTTTAGCCCTGATATAAGCATATTTCTTTTTATATCAGCCCTTTGAGTCCCGGAGCCGTCAAGACGTCAATCGAGCCGTAGGTTACGAGAGACCCTGCCAAAGGAAAGAATACCCTCGAGTTTACGCCCTTTTTCCCCATTCCTATCACGATGGAGTTTTTTTCTTTAAGGAGAACCGAAAGAAGGGTTCTCAAGTCCGCCCTTTTTTTTACGAACGCCGCTATCTTTACTATCGAGGCCCCGGCTTTTTTGGCCTTCCTCGCAATGCAAAGAAGGGTCTTTTCGTCCGGGGTCATCTTGAAATTATGATAAGACACGATTATTTTTTTTCGGAATCTTTTCGCGATACGGGTTACTTCCTTGATTATGCCGCTTCCTCCGAGTTCCACGTCAACGAAGTCCGAAAAAGGCGTAAGTTCGCGGAAAAGCGCGAGCCTTTCTTTTTCATCGATAAAAAACCTTCCGCCTTCTTTCGCGCTTCTTACGGTAAGTATTGCCGGAAGGCCCTCCTTTTTCGCCTCGATAAAGAGTTTTTTTATTTTAACGGCGTCTCTTTTTCGAAAGGTGTCAACCCGTATTTCGACCATGTCCGCGCCGAGGGCTTTGGCCTTTTTTATTTTACGCTTCTCCGGCGAGCCTGCCACTACGGCGCAGACCGCGGGAAACGCGGCAAAGGATTTGCCCCTTTGGTTCATAGGCCTTTTTCCACGGGCCTTTCAGCCGGATTTTATTTTTTGATTATTATATGAATACTTGAATATGCCCGAAAAGTCAAGGGAAAACAGGTTGGTTGGTATCCTTTTGACATGACCCCGCTACTCTGATATATTCAAAATCGCAAGTAATTCCAACAGAGCCGCCCCTGTGCTTTACGGACAGAGGCGGTCTTTAGCGGGCGCGGTGCGCCCGCAGATGCCCTATGCCGCGAGGCACAGGGGTGGTCTCTGTTGGAGCCACTTGCACATCTGCGGGCTTTTTTTATTGCCCGTTGCGAAAAAATCCGGCAGGAGGCGCGGTATGAATGAAGATGAGGGGAGGCCGTCAGGCACGAAAGACATCGTCGAGTATATAGACGAAATAAACGAAATACGCGCGAAGGTTATGCCGCTCGTAAAATTCTTGAGCATCGCCGTTGCCGCGAATAAAGATTCCTGTTGCGTGCTGACGAGCAAGGAGACCGGCAGTATCGTCCGTCTGCTTTGCGACATGCTCGGCGATTTGTTCGTTGCCGTCGACGGAATAAAAAGTAGTCATGGAGACGGTTTGCGCCCGGAATAACGATTAGGTGTCGTCTTGTTTTTTCGCTCTCATATTATTTTATTTTCGCGTTTATAGGCATCGTTTAAGCCGTCTATCGCGTCAAAGAGGTTGTCGAAGAGGTCCCTCAGAAGCCAGCCGAGGTTCCCGAGTTCTTCTTTCGTAAGCACCTCTCCCGCGTTAGGGTTTATCTCCGAGGCGTGGCTCATAAGGACGAGAACCGGAAAAATCTTTCCTTTTAATTCCGCGATTATGTCGAGGTGTTCGCTCATTTTCCTTGCGGCGCGGTACGGGTTTGCGTTATCGCACATAAGATGCCTCCGTTTTTTTGTTTTAAAACTCCATAGTTGACTAATCGGTTCAAAAACATTACACTTGGTAAATCGTGCCTTTCGCATCGACTATAAGAAGAAGTTGTTTATCAACAAAATAATGCGGCACATGATATTTTTTTATCCGTAGAGGTAATAATTGGTTTACGTAAAAGACCTCATCTTGGCTAAAAGGGTAATTATTGGTTTTATATTTACACATACGGCTAAATATGTCAAGAGAATTTAATCTTATGGCTAATAATATCGGCAACAGGATAAAAACGGCGCGCAAGAGGGCCGGCATTACGCAAGGAGAGCTTGCCAAAAGGGTGGGAGTGTCGCTTCAGACTCTCAATAAGTATGAAAGAGGGCACAGAACCCCTGACGCAGGGCTTCTCGGCGCGATAGCCAAAGAACTCTGTTGCGATCCGGGGTGGCTTTTGTCAGGCGAAGATAAAATATACGCGCCGCCCGAGCCGTCAGGCGAGAAATTTATTTTGGCCGAGGATATGCTCGAATGGGAGACGCTCGAGAAGGCCTCGTCGTCGGAGGGAAGTTCGCCGGACGAACTCGTATCCGTTAATATTTACTCTCTCGATATTCTCCGCGATCCGAAAGACAAATCCTTGAAAGTTCCGCTCGGAGCGGTTTTCATGCCTGCCGCTTACGCCGTTGCCGGGCCGGTTGCCTTCAGGATGCGGGGAGAGGGCATGAGTCCCACGATAAAAGACGGGGCAATTTTAGGCGTGGATTATAAAACCAAGGACATCATCGAAGGAAAGACTTACGCGGTTAAATTACCCGACGGGGATGCGGTTGTGAGGAGGCTCTTTCGCGGCGCGGGGAAGATAATTCTAAAGCCCGACAATCCGATATTCCCGGAGATGGCAATGGACGCGCTACTTTTTAGGGAAAAGGGGCTTGTGGCGGGCAGGGTGGCGTGGGTGGTTCAGGAACTGGATTAGGCGGGTGCGGATCAAAAATGCCGCGTTGCGCGTGGGCGCCTCACGGATATGCGTCCTGCCCTCGGAACGACAAAGCATGTATTTATATTCCGAATTCATTAGAGTAGTTTTTTGTCATTGTTTTTATCTTGTCATTCCCGAGGCATTAATCGGGAATCCAGAGTCTTTTTGTTTTAAAGACAAAGATATGGATTCCCGCTCAAAACACTGCGGGAATGACAGAAGGGGTTAGACCGTCCGCAGGAATGCGAGACTTTGCCTGTATCTGGCGCGAATGACAAAAAGGGACTGACAGGCGGGAATGATAAATAAAAAAAAGAGGGAGAGGCGTTTTGCGCCCCCGCCGTCGCGTAGATTGCAGATACGATTCATCGTTCCCACGCTCCGGCGCGGGAACGCGTCTTGAGACGCTCCGGCGTCCCGTGTATCATCACCCGGTTTTCTCGCTGTCTCTGATTTTATGCAACCCTGCGCCTCTTCAACCTTCGCAGAAGGCCTTCAGGAGCTTCGCCCTCGTTGGGTGGCGTAGCCTTCTTATTGCCTTTGCCTCGATCTGTCTGACCCTCTCTCTCGTTACTCCCAAGACCTTGCCGACCTCTTCGAGCGTATAGTCCTGGCGTTCTCCTATGCCGAAGCGCATCTTCAAGACCTTCTTTTCCCTCTCCGAGAGGCTCTCCAACGCGAGGCTCGTCTGTGACGAAAGGTCTCTTTCTATGGCGTTATCCGAAGGCGAGGGGGATTTTTCGTCCTCTATGAAATCCCCGAGAGAGCTCTCCTCGTCGTCGCCTATCGGAGTTTCGAGCGAGAGTGTTTGCTTCATGAGCCTTAAGATGCGGCGCACCTTGGATATCGGTATGTCCATCCTTTCGGCTATCTCTTCGGGGTCGGGCTCCCTGCCGAGTTCTTTAAGGAGTTGGCGCGAGGTCTGGAGAAGCCTGTTTATCGTTTCAATCATGTGGACGGGTATGCGTATGGTCCTTCCGTGGTCCGCGATGGAGCGAGTTATGGCCTGCCGTATCCACCATGTCGCGTAGGTGGAGAACTTGTAGCCCTTTTTGTAATCGAACTTGTCCACGGCCTTCATGAGGCCTATGTTGCCCTCCTGTATGAGGTCCGAGAACTTGAGGCCCAAATTCACGTATCTTTTCGCGATGCTCACGACGAGCCTCAGGTTGGCCTCGATGAGTTTCTGCTTGGCGTCCCACATGTCGTAGTCGTAGACTTTTGTTTGGCGCGAGAGTTCGCGGAGCGCAAGCCGCTTCATGCCGAGACGCCTCATGACGCGCCTTATCCTCAATTTGGCGCGCTCGGACTTTTTCGGGCCTCTTTTGGCTTCCTCCCTCTCGATGAGGTGGTCGAGCCGGACTATCCTTTTCGTTATCCTCGACATCACGTTCTGGCCGAGGTTCAAGTCTTTCAAGACCTTGAAAGCATTTTCGGGTTTTCTTTTCCTTATCTTGTCTATGGTGTCGAGCACGTCTCCGGTGTATTCTTCGTCGAACTGGCCTTCTTCGGCCTCTTCGAGGAGTTTCCTTATGGACGCCTTGTCGTCCCTTATCCTGTCCGCTATCCGCAAGACTTCCCTTAAGGCGAAGGGGCTCGTAAGGGTAAGGCGCCTGAGTTCGGTTCTGGCCTCCTCGATTCTTTTCGCGAGCACTATCTCTTCTTCTCTTTTAAGAAGGGATACCGCCCCCATCTCCCTCATGTATATTCTTACCGGGTCTTCGACTTTTTCGACGTCGAGGGTTTCTTCTTTCACTTCGGCTATTTCTTCTTCCTTGCGGGTAACGTCGTCGGCCGTATCCACGACCTCTATGCCGAGTTCCCCTAAGGTTTCGAGGAGGCTATCCATCTCCTCGACGGAAAAATTCTCGTCGGAAAAGGCGTCGTTTATCTCGTCGTAAGTGAGAAAACCCTTTTCTTTCCCCGTAGTTACGAGGGCGCTCAGGTCGCCGCTCGTTCCCGCGCCATGCGCGACTGTCTTTGTGTTGGTTGTTATCTTTGTATTGGTTGCCATCGAGGTATCCTTATGGAGGCTAAAGTTTTTAAATAAATACTATACCACATAAAACCTTGCAGCGTCAAGGGGGTTGGTTTTTTAATTTTCAGCGGGCGAGGCGTTGTTTTCATTTTGTTTGGGCTTGACACGGGGCATTTCGGGTCTATGCTCGATTTTATATGGTGACGGGGCCGTGAAATTTTATCCGGTCAAAAATACGTGGTAACAACCAAGACAAAAAAAGGAGGTTATCCATGAAAAGGCGACTAATCTTGGGAACGTTGGTGTTTTTTCTCGTATTCGCGTCAGGCACGATTCCGGCGCGGGCCGGGATGGCGGACAATCTCCTTCCCATGGACAAGGCGGAGGCAATGAAGAAAATGCTCATGGAGATGCCTCCCGACACGTTTAAGGCTTCGGTCGAGAGGGGGGAAAAACTCTTTAGCGACACTACGCTCGGGAAAAACTCCACCGGCATGAATTGCGCGACCTGCCATCCGGCGGGAGGAACTATCGGAGGCGTTGTCGAGATGGAATGGAAGGGAACGGCGATGAAGGCGTTGATACCGACCCTTAAGGGCGCGGCCGCCACATTCCCCAAGGCCATAGGCCCGATGAAGCTCGTCTCCGGCGTGGCCGGGCAGAACAACATGTGTATAATGATGTTTCTCAAGGGCACTCCGCTCGATTTGAACACTCAGGCGGCCGTTGACCTCGAGGCTTACGTGTATTCCCTGAGCAAGGGAGCGAAGTTGACGCCCGGCAAGGCGAAGAAGGAGATGAAGAAATAAGGTTGGGCCGTTAGTTCCGTTCGTCCTTCGTCCGCTCCGCCTGAGGCGGACGGAGGCTCGGGATGAACGGCTTGCGGCGGCAAGACGGAACGATTGCGCAGGGCAGGCCGCGCCAACCGCAAGAGCCTGAAGGAATATTGAAAGTACCTTTACTCACTCCGGCTGTTGCTGTGTCATGCAGTGTATCGTCCCGCCGCCGTAAATGACGTCGGAGCAGTCTATGCCGACGACCCTTCGTTTCGGGAAAAGGCCGGTTAATATATCCAATGCGCTTCCGTCGTTAGGGTCGTTGAAAATAGGGACAAGCACCGCCTTGTTGCCGACGTAAAAGTTGGCGTAGGAAGCCGGCATTTTTTCTCCGTTTTCATGGTTGACGCGCGGCATCGGGAGTTTGACGACGTTAAAGGGTTTTCCGTTTTGATTAACCGCGTTTCGCAGGGTTTCATAATTCGCCTTGAGGATATGATAGTTTCCGTCAAGCGGGGAGTCTTCGTAAGCGCAGACTATGGTATCAACGGAAACGAAACGCGCCAATTCGTCTATATGGCCGTCCGTGTGGTCGTTTATCAGCCCCTCCTCCAGCCAGACGGTTTTTTGAATCCCGAGATATTCGCGCAGAAATTCCTCCACGCCGCGCCTCGTCATGCCGGGATTCCGATTTTTGTTTAAAAGGCATTGCGCCGTGGTAAGGCAGACGCCCGAGCCGTTTACGTCAATCGCCCCGCCCTCCATGACAATCCGCGGCGAGAGCATTTCAATGCCGGTCCACGCGCTGATTTTACGCGGGAGGGCGCCGTCTTTCAGCAGTTCCGGGAATTTGCCGCCCCACGCGTTAAACAGCCATTTTACGGCGAATGTTTTCCCGCTTTTATCCTTTATAAACGTCGGCCCCGTGTCCCGGAGCCAGACGTCGGCATAATCGGCAATGTGGAAATTTATATGCTCCATGTCGGCTCCGGCGGCTTGAAGCATACCCGTTGCCTTTAGCAGCGCGTCCTCGTCAAGAACCAGCAACTCCACCTTTTCGCTTTCGTGGATTGCCTTGATTATCTCCACGAATATTCCTTCTACTTTTCGAATCCTGTTCGGGAAGGTTATTTCGTCATGCGGCCATGCAAGCCAGAGAGCGCGGTGTGTTTCCCATTCGGCGGGCATGAAGAAACGAGGTTTCGCGGACTGCGTCATTATTTTTCCGTCAGGCGATACGTATCGGGTCTGCGGTTTTTGAAAAAGCCCCAGCCCTCGCGGATGCTCAGGTTGCGGGATAAGTTGACTTTTACGACGAGCGCCTGCTCTTTTGTCGTTGAGGCGCGCCCGATGACTTTGCCGAATGAATCGCAAACAAAGGATTGCCCCCAAAAACGCAGTTTATCTTCCCTGCCCACACGGTTTACTGCGGCCACGGCAACGCTGTTGGCAATGGCATGGCCGCGCATTACGGTCTCCCACGCGCCGTGCCAGTCGCCGTCTTTGCTCTTATGGCCTACGATGCCGCCGATGGCCGTGGGATAGAAAATAATCTCCGCCCCGGCAAGGGCGGCCATGCGGGCGGCTTCGGGGAACCACTGGTCGTAGCAGATAAGCGCCGACAGGCGGCAGAATTTGGTTTTATGGATTTTGTAATCACCGGAGCCTTGTTCAAAGTAATTTTTTTCGTAGAAAAACCGGTCTTGAGGGATATGGATTTTATGATAGGTCGGCAGGAGTTTCCCCTTTTCGTTTATAACCGCTGCGCAATTGTAATAGCGTCCGTTTTTCTTTTCAAAGACCGGCGCTATGATGACAACGCCCAATTCCTTCGCCAGTACGGAAAGCGCGTTTGTAACGGCGCCCGGCACGGCCTCGGCATATTTATCCTTATCCGCCTTTTTGTATTGCGGAAAATAAATTGTTTGGAAAAGTTCCTGCAGGCAGACGATCTGAGCGCCTTTTTTGGCGGCCCAGGCAATCATTTTGACGGTCTTCTCCAGATTGGCCTGCCGGTCTTGCGCGACCTTCGTCTGAATTAACCCGATTGTTATAATTTTTTGCTTCATGGAAAGATTTAATTGATTTGATTGTATATTCTTTTAATTATATTGGCAATAAAAATATCGCCGGCGCGCTCAACCTTCATAATTGCCAACCCGGCGCATCTGTGCTAACATTTCACCATAAAAATCGTGAGGTTTGAAGCCGCGGCAAGGATATAGCCGCAACGCGCCTTTAAAGGTTTGAAAGGGGTCTTTATCAGATGGTTAAAAAGATTTTTATCGCGGGTTTTTTTCTGGCCGTCGCTTTAGCGGTTTTTTTCGTGTTTTTTTGGAACAAGGACTCAAGCCCTGAATACAGGACGGAAAAGGCGGCAAAGGGCGACATCGTCGCCTCGATTACCGCGACCGGCGTGGTTAACGCGGTTACCACCGTGCTTGTCGGCACTCAGGTCTCGGGCACGATAAAGGAGATATACGCGGACTTCAATTCGCCCGTTAAAAAAGGAGAGGTCATAGCGAGGATAGACCAGGGCATATTCAGGGCTCAGGTCGAGCAGGCGAGGGCGAACCTTCTCGCGGCAAAGGCGAACCTCGAAAAATCCAAAGCCGGGGTTAAAGACGCGAAAAGGACGTTTGAAAGGAATCTCGAACTCTTTAGGCGCGACTTGATAGCCAGAAGCGACGTCGAGACCTCGGAAACAAATCAGGAGACCGCCGTCGCGCAGGTAAGCGCCTCGGAGGCCGAGGTGGCAAGGACACGGGCCGCGTTGAAATTAGCCGAAACAAACCTCGCTTACACGGAGATAGTCTCTCCCGTTCAGGGAGTCGTGGTTTCGAGAAACGTGGACGTGGGACAGACGGTTGCCGCGAGTTTTCAAACCCCCACGCTTTTTACCATTGCCGAGGACCTTACCAAGATGCAGGTCAATTCGAGCGTTGCGGAGGCTGACATAGGAAGGATAAGGCAAGGCATGCACGTAGAGTTCACCGTGGACGCCTATACGGACAAGGTCTTTAAGGGCGAGGTGTTCGAGATAAGGATAGCGCCGATTGTGGTGCAAAACGTGGTTACCTACGACGTGATGGTCAAGGTATCCAACCCGGAGCTTAATTTGAAGCCCGGCATGACGGCCAACGTAACCATAATCCATTCCGAGAAAAAAGGCGTTTTAAGGGTTCCGAACGCGGCCTTGCGGTTTAATCCGGATAACGGAGCGCAGCGCGGCCAAAAGGCCGGCGGCGCCGGCGTGTGGGTTTCGGATAACGGCGTTTTGAAAAGGGTCAAGCTCGTAACGGGCATAAGCGACGGAAGCTTTACCGAGGTCATCGAAGGCGACCTTAAAGAGGGGCAGGATGTCGTAATCGAATCCCTTAGCGATAAGAATAAAGGGCAACCGCGCACCGGCCCGAGGTTTTTCTGATATGGCGCTTATAGAAACCGAAGGACTGAGCAAGACCTACGCCTTGGGCGAGGTGGCGGTGAACGCCCTCAAGTCCGTTTCCCTGAAAATCGAGAAAGGCGAGTTCATCGCCATAATGGGTCCTTCGGGTTCCGGCAAATCCACCTTCATGAACGTCATAGGGTGTCTTGACCGTCCGACCGAAGGGAGGTATCTCCTTGACGGCGCGGACGTTTCAAAACTTACGCGGGACGAGCTGGCTTCGATAAGAAATAAAAAAATAGGGTTCGTGTTTCAGGGCTTTAACCTCCTCGCGAGGACTTCGGCAATGGAAAACGTCGAACTGCCGCTTCTTTATAACGGCGTCGCGGTTAGCGAGAGAAAGAGGCTTGCGGCGGAGGCCCTCGATAAGGTGGGGCTGACGGAGCGGGCGGCGCATCATCCGAACCAACTCTCCGGAGGCCAGCAACAGAGGGTCGCCATAGCGAGGGCGCTCGTGAACAGAGCCCAGATAATACTCGCCGACGAGCCTACCGGCAACCTCGACACCAAAACGAGCGCCGAGATAATGGGGCTCTTCGTAAGGCTCAACAAAGAATCAGGCATAACAATAATACTCGTGACGCACGAGCATGACATAGCCGCTTACGCGAGGCGCGTGGTGAAGTTTCTGGACGGCTCGGTTTCCTTCGACAGTTCGGCAGGCTCACTGCTTAGGACAGGCTCCAGCGACGCATTGGTTTAAGCGCTCATGATAAACGCGGTCTCCACGATAAAGATAGCCCTCGCGGCGATAAAGGTAAACAAGATGCGCTCCGGCCTTACGATGCTCGGCATCATAATAGGCGTCGGAGCCGTGATAACTATGCTCGCGGTCGGCACGGGCGCGAGTCGCATGATAGCCGAGCAGATAGCGAGCATAGGAAGCAATCTTCTCATTATTTTGCCCGGCGCGAGCACCACGAGCGGCATGAGGATGGGAGCGGGAACCCAGCCGACCCTTTCAATGGCCGACGCCGAGGCCGTGCGCGAGGAGGTGGCGGAGGTGGAGGAGGTCGCTCCGATACTGGGCGGAACGGCGCAGGTCGTTTACGGCAACCAGAACTGGTTAACGAACGTTTCGGGGACCACGCCCGGATTTTTCTTTATCAGGGACTGGGGCGTCGAATCGGGCCGTCTTTTCACCGAGGAAGACGTCAGAAGCGCCACAAAGGTATGCGTACTCGGGCAGACTGTGGCGTATAACCTCTTCGGCGGCATTCCTCCGGTCGGTCAGTCGGTTCGGATAAAGAACGTGCCTTTCATCGTCATAGGGGTGCTTGAAGCAAAAGGCCAGTCTCCCATGGGCTCGGACCAGGACGACACAATCCTCATACCCGTCACCACGGCCCAGAAAAAGCTCTTCGGCGCCGCCTTCCCGGGCATGGTGAGGATTATCTCGGTCAAGGCCGGAAGCGCCGAAGATTTACCCGGCGCGGAGAAGAAGATAACCGAACTCATCCGTCAGAGGCACCGCATAGGGGCCAAACAGGAGGACGATTTTACGGTAAGGAACATTACCCAGATGATGCAGGCCGCGGAGCAATCAACCAAAGTCATGACGCTTCTTCTGGGCGCGGTCGCGTCCGTGTCCTTGCTTGTGGGCGGCATAGGGATAATGAACATCATGCTCGTCTCGGTTACCGAAAGGACGAGGGAGATAGGACTCAGGATGGCGGTCGGGGCCAAGACATGGGACATAAGGTTGCAGTTCATAATAGAGGCCGTGATACTGTCTCTCATAGGAGGCGCCTTCGGCATCGTTGCCGGAGTAGGGGGCTCGATTCTTGTTTCAAATTTAGCGGGATGGAATACGGCCGTGTCGGTGTTTTCGGTTTTGCTGGCCTTCAGTTTCTCCGCGATTGTCGGGGTCTTTTTCGGGTTTTATCCCGCTTATAAGGCCTCTTTCCTCGACCCCATAGAGGCGCTCCGGCGCGAATGAGGAAACCACATTTTCTGTTATTCCCGTCCGCTCCGCCCGAGGCGGACGAAGTCGAAGGGGTGAGGGGTAGGCAGGGATGAGATTTTCAGACCGGAGGAACGTGAAACAATGAAAAAAAATTATCGGCTGATACTGCCTCTTATTTTAATATTTGCCGCCTCCTATGTCTTTGCGGGCGAAAGGGCTCCTATCGCCGAGGGTGAAACGCCGGTTCCCCCTTTTGGGGGGATTCTTGACGCTGAAACTTGCGTAAAGATAGCCCTTGAGGCGCATCCGTCGGTCGCTTTTGCCGGGCATAACGTGGCGGCGGCGCGGAGCAGGGTCTCTCAGGCAGAGTCCGATTATTATCCGGAGGTCGAGGTTTCCTCGGGCTATTCGCGCGTTGATATTGCCTCAAGCGCGGGGACAGACCCTCGCAACGAATATTCCAACGCGGTGAGCCTCAGGCAAAACATCTACGACTTTGGCCGGACGTCCGAAGAGATAAAGGTAAGGAAGCGGAATCTCGGCTCTTTGAGTTTTGACCTCGAGGACGCGAGAAATAAGACGGCGTTTAACGTAAGACAGGCCTATTACAAGGTTTTACTGGCGATAAAAAACAAGATTGTTCAGGAAGAGACGGTCAAGCAGTTCAAGCAGCGCCTTGAGCAGGCAAAGGGTTTTTTTGAGCTCGGCAAAAAGCCCAAATTCGACGTTACGAGGGCTTCAGTGGCTCTTAGCGACGCAGGAGTGAACCTCATAAAGGCCGAGAACGCCCTTAGGATAGCGCGTGTGAATCTTAAAAACGCCATGGGAATCACGGAGGCTCCTGATTTCGAGATAAAGGACGACCTTGAGTTTAAAAGATACGTTATTACAATGGAGGAGGCAGTGGAAAAAGCTGTCGCGGGAAGGCCCGACCTTAAATCAGCCTTTGAAAAAAAGCAATCAACCGCGGAGGGAGTGGAACTCGCGAAAAAGAATTATTATCCGGTGTTGTCGGGCAACGCCTCTTATAATTTTTCGGGCGAGTCCTATCCCCTTGACGAGGGATGGAACGTTGGCGCTGTCGTAACAGTGCCTGTTTTCACGGGTTTTTTGACGAAACATCAGGCCGAAGAGGCGAGAGGCAAGTTAGGCGCGGCAAAGGCCGATGAGGAACTTTTAAGGCAACTTGTCATATTCGAGACGAAGCAGGCGTATTTCAATCTCATCGAGGCAGGAGAGAGGGTGCCTGCCTCGGAGCTTACCGTAAAACAGGCCTTGGAAAATCTTGAACTCGCTAACGCGAGATACTCGACAGGCGTCGGAAACCCGATAGAGGTTACGGACGCGACAATAACCTACTCCAACGCGAGGCTCGGCTTTTTCCAATCCCTCGCCGATTATAAGACAGCGGAGGCCAATCTCAAGTTCGTGACGGGGGAGAGGTAGAGGGGAAGGTTGGGTTCTCTTAAGGTGTCCAAGAACCCGGTTGAGAGAAAAAGGGAGCTTCCGGGGAGTGGAAGATTGATTTACATTCTACATTATGCTAAAATATCTGCGCAGGCACGGGTGTACGGTAAATTATAAGTAACTTGACCACTAGAATAAAAAATTTAAAGGAAAAGTTGTCATGGACTATAACATTACGCCACGAGTGGATGCCACTCAAGAATTCATAGAAATTGCAAATGATTTTGCCAATCCATTAGATATAGTTAGAGAGGCAATAAGTAATTCGTATGACGCAAAAGCCACCAAAATATTTATTTCCTTTGAAGCAATTACTCAATCCGGTGAACGTATGTTAAAAATATCCATTAATGATAACGGCGAAGGAATGGATAACGACGGGCTACAAAGCTTTTTTGATTTGGGTAATTCTTTGAGACGCGATGACATACAGGCGATAGGTGACAAGGGACACGGAACCAAAGTTTACTTCAACAGTAAAAGAGTTGAAGTATCCACGAAGAATAATCAAATAAAATTATGTGCGGTTATGGATGAGCCATTTATAAAATTACACAGAAGAGAATTACCGGCAGTTGTTGTGAAGAAATCAGAAAATGATAGCAAGGAGACAGGCACTGAAATAACTATTTACGGCTACAACAACAATAGAAGCGAAAAATTCACTCATGAAATTATCAAGGACCATGTAATGTGGTTTTCAAAACACGGGGCATTTGACAACATTTTTAACCCTGACAAACACACGAATGTTATTCTGTTTTTAAAAGGACTTGGATGCGATAATTACGAAGAGATTCCTTTTGGGCATCACTTTCCGGAAGATAGCAAGTCGGTAAATAAACTATTTGACGAACACTTAACAAAGGCACCAGACTATTATTGTAAACGTATTAAAAAAGAAGGTCGGTTAAGAAATTACCCGGAAATTAAATATAATGCTATTTTCTGTCTCGAAGGCAAGTATGTAAAATATGGCTATAATTCCATGATAAGACGTCATGGCTATACTGCTCCATCAGGTGCTTATCAAATACAAGAGCGATATGGGCTATGGCTTTGTAAAGATTTTATTCCGATTCAAAGAAAAAACGAGTGGATAACATTTAAAGGCGCTGAATATACTAAGTTCCATGCTTTTTTCAATTGCCAAAACTTTAAACTTACAGCAAACAGAGGATCAGTAGAAAATACCCCGTCAGAAATTCTCAGCGATATTGAAGAAGTAATTAAGAAAGAATATGAGGAAATTATAAATAGCGATGATTGGCGGAGCATGGAATGGCTTGAAGAGGAGGCTTCTGCCTTTCAGACAATCGAAAACGAGAAAAGCCAATTCGAGTGGCGCAAGAAAAAGATAAACAAAGCTAATGTGGCAAATTATAAAGGAATTACACTTGTAGAACCGGAACGCGAAAGCGGCGTGTTTTCATTATTCCTAATTTTATCGAACATCGAAAAAGATATGTTCCCATTCCAAATCATCGACTATGATACTCATGAAGGGTTGGATGTTATTGCAAAGAGCAACAAGGCAACACCGGTGGCCTCCTCAACACTGTATTATGTTGAATTTAAAAGAAATTTGACAAACTCTTTCAATCATTCTTTTGAAAATTTATTTAGCATCGTTTGCTGGGATACAGAAATAAAGCACGATGGAATAATTGCGGATATAAAAAATATAGAGAGGAAATTGCAGATTATTCAGCCTTCGAATGAAAAGGACTATACAAAATATTTTCTCGACGATCCAAGCAAAGCTCATAAAATTGAAGTATTTGTTCTTAAATATTATCTTAAAGAGAAATACGGGATTGACTTTAAGCCACGAACAAAAGATGCCGTTGTCTAATTGCTGTTAATATTATATTAATTAGTCGTATCATCCACGCCTCATCCTTTCTTCTATCACCCGCAGTAGTAAATCTGTGGTGGTAGATCGAGGAATAAATCGAGGGATACGTCCCCTGTTTTCCTACCCTTTCAAATCCAGAACGCTTATTCCGCTCGCTTTTGCCGCCCCGATATTGCCAATGCCTTTTAGGTATGCTACGATTGCCTTATGAAAATCAGGTATCATGAAGCGTCTCCTACTGACTCGTATTTATGAACAAGGAGGGAGTGAATATGGAAACAGTAAAACAAGAGGTCAGCAACCTTCTTAAGCGTTTGCCGGACGATTGTTCGTTGGAGGACGTCCAGTATCATCTTTATGTTCTTCAGAAGATTGAACGCGGGTTGAAGGATGCGGCAGAGGAACGGGTTTGCACGCAAGAAGATGTTGAGAAGCGGATGTCAAAGTGGCTCGGAAAGTAACATGGTCTTATGAAGCCGCGGACGACCTCGACGCTCTTGGCGAGTATATAGCAAAGGATTCTTCTTTTTATGCCGCGGCGTTTACCACTGAGATTCTTGACGCGAGTCGTGCTCTTGGCGAGTTTTCAGAAAGAGGACGCATTGTTCCAGAGCTTGATAATCCAAAAATCCGCGAACTTCTTATAAGAGATTATCGTCTTATCTACAGCATAGAACAATCCGGTGTCGTAATCTTGGCCCTTGTTCACGGGTCGAGAGATTTAAGAACCCTATGGGAAAAGGAAAATTAAATGGAGGGATACCTTCCCTGTTTTTTCACCCCTGCTTCAAATCCAAAACGCTTATTCCGCTCGCGACTTTTTCGGCTATCTTAAAGAATGCCTGAGTCTGAGGCGAATCGGGATAGGCCTCGACAATGGGCTTCCCCGCGTCTCCTGTTTCCCTTATTTGGGAGTCAATCGGTATTTTCCCCAAAAACGTTATGCAGTAGCGTTCCCCGGTTTTTTCTCCTCCTCCGCTGCTGAAGATGTCGGTTGTTTTGCCGCAGTGAGGGCACGTGAAAAAGCTCATGTTCTCGACTATGCCGAGTATGGGCACCGATACTTCGTTAAACATCTTTATGGCGCGCCTCGCGTCTATCAAGGCCACGTCCTGAGGGGTAGTTACGATGACCGCCCCCGTGAGGGGAATCGTTTGCACAAGGGTCAGTTGCGCGTCGCCCGTTCCGGGAGGAAGGTCTATCACGAGATAATCCAACTCACCCCACTCGACTCCCCTTAAAAACTGCTGGACGAGTTGCATGACAAGAGGCCCCCTCCATATAAGAGGCGTTTCCTCGTCAAGCATGAACCCGACGCTCATGAGTTTGACCCCGTAGTTCTTTAGGGGCACGAGTTTTTTATCCGGCGTGGTCTGGAGTTCTTTGTGTATGCCCATCATCATGGGGATGCTCGGGCCGTAGAGGTCTATGTCAAGAAGTCCGACCTTTGAGCCGCTTTTCGCAAGCGCGAGGGCGAGGTTCACGGCAACGGTCGATTTTCCGACCCCTCCTTTGCCGCTCGCGATTGCGATGGTGTTCTTGACGAGAGGGATCGGTTCTTTTTGCGGAAGTTTTCTTGCCTGAGGCACCTCTGCCGTGGTTTCGATCGTAACCTTGCCAATGCCGGGGATCTTTTCGACCGCCGCCTTTGCCGAGTCTTGGAGTTCTTTTTTAAGAGGGCAGGCGTGGGTGGTCAAGACAAGGGTAAAGGTTACCTCGATGCCCTCGATGCGGACGTTGCGTATCATGTTAAGGGTAACGAGGTCTTTGCCTAATTCGGGGTCCATGACGTTTTTAAGCGCGTCGAGGACGATTGATTGGGTGAGGTTAGCCAAGATGGTCTCCTTTTATCCGTAGGACAGGCGGGACGCCTGTCCTACCAAGTGGTGGGACAGGGCTTTTATCCGTGGGACAGGTGACCCGCCTGTCGGATTTTCTTTCCGCATAAAGACGAGATTGCTTCACTTCGTTCGCAATGACAATAAAAAATGCGTTTGGATATTTCTACTTTGCCGGGTTAAGGGCTTGGAGAAGCGCGTCGAGGTCAACATTATCTCTTTTCGCGGCGGCCTCTATGCTCGCGGCGCCGCCGCAACAGGAGTCTATGTTGAAGCGCGTAAAGACCGTGATGGTTTTGGGCTCTTCCCTTATTACGTCGTTAACAATCCTGTCTTTTGTTATTGCCATTTTATCAGCCTTGGGAGGCGATTTCGTTGAGTTCCTTGACTATCACGTCCGGGTCCACTCCGTGCATGCCGCTTCCGAAGAGTATGTCTTCCGTCTTGGCTCCGGGGCAGGTAAAGCAGCCCATTCCGAAGTATTTTTTAAAGACCTGTTCCGTGGCGG
>Ga0209324_10000148_pt1 | contig 45032 bp, 43 predicted proteins | sample Rifsed19ft3_FD_184015 | JGI IMG/M metagenome (GOLD analysis project Ga0209324, IMG submission 184015) | Soil microbial communities from Rifle, Colorado, USA - sediment 19ft 3 (version 2) | ecosystem: Environmental > Terrestrial > Deep subsurface > Rock core/Sediment | place: Rifle, Colorado...
AAGGAGAAAAGGTAAGCCTGAAAATGTTGAAAGAGTATCTGAAGACACTGAAGAGTACTCTTCAACCACACGGTTCTTAGAATCCAGCCTTGGCATTAAATCTTATGCTGAACTTGCTTCATATCTTGCAAAAGGTGTGGAGCGGGTTATGGCAGAACTCATTGATTGCAAACCAACTGTGAGCTTATCTGCAAACTTCATAAAGATGCCTTTGGAGAGCTTTTCCCGTCATGGGCAGACAGATACAGGGATAGAGATGTCGTTGTTGGCAAATATAATCCTCCTCACTATTTTGAGATTCCTGTCCTGCTAAAACAATACTGCGAGGACTTGGAATATAGATTGTCGCTTGTTGGCCCAAAGCCTCCTGTTAGCGATATTCTTATTGAAACCCTTGCTTTTGCCGAAGGGCGTTTCTTAAGCATTCATCCCTTTCTTGATTTTAACGGCAGGGTTGCAAGGATGCTTCTGTTTGCGCTTCTTTATAGACTTAATTTACCGCCTGTGCAGTTGGTTCCTGATGAAAAGGATAGGCAGGGAAGGATAGAATATCTTGCTGCCCTTTCAAAAGCAGACAATCTTGAATGGCAACCTTTAATCAGCGTATGGAAGAGAAGGATTGATAAGGGGTAAAATGAATCAAAGGCAAAAATGCAAAGATGAAGATGGCGCCTTAAAAGATAACAGGATAAACAGAACGGTTCTAATTAAATGCGATTGTGTCAATCTATGGGGGCAGACATTAAAAACCATTCTGCTCTTGTGGCAGGCAGCGAAAAGGCGAATTGGCACAACAGGAAAAGGCACACATTATGTTTTAAAGGGGCGACAAAGGGGCAATAACATGTCACATTAGCAGTTGAAGGGAATAACATAGATGCTTCTCTTTATTGACGGAACAGCCGCAACCGGCGGTGACGCCAAGATTGACAATTAAAAATTATGGCTTTCGCTCTACAAGATGCTTCACACAAGCGGCGGAGAGGCGGATTGAAAGGATTGTTGCGGAAATGTGGGGAGGGGAGAAATAATTATGCTCACTCAATCTGAAGCAGATGTTTTATTTGCAATACTCAAGAAGCCTGAATCAATCAACTCTCTTGCCTTTCCTCATACCGTCGGGGAATTGCACTTGTGGAGGAGAAAAAATGACCGATAAAACAAAAACCTCTCTTCTTCCAAAAGGCTACAAATCTTTCCTGCATGCAATTAAGCAGCGAATCCACGAAAGCCGCATCAGGTCTTATCATGCGGTAAACAAAGAACTAATAGACCTTTATTGGAATATCGGCAGGGAGATTGCGGAGAGACAGGAACGGGAAGGTTGGGGAAAATCCGTCGTTGAAAGATTATCTCACGATTTGAGCGAGGAATTCTCAGGGACTACAGGGTTTTCCTCACCCAATCTGTGGTTTATGCGTCAAATGTATCTTGAATACAGGGAATTTCCAAATCTCTTACAGCTTGTTAGAGAAATTCCGTGGGGTCAGAACATTGCTATAATGACAAAGGCAAAAGATGTTCATGAGAGAGAATATTACCTTCGTATGACGGCTGAAATGGGTTGGAGCAGGGTGGATAAGCTTCCAAAACCGGAAGAACTCGAAAAACAGATTATGCAGGAACTTGAAGGTGTGTCGGATTAATGAAAGGGGCTATGAGATTTACGACCTTACGCTGGATGATATAGCAATTATCCATGACTCATAGAGTGGAGGGGAGAAAATAAATGAAAGCAATAATTAGCACGGAGTATAAAATATTCTTTAAAGAAATCAAAGAGCGTATATATAAAGCTCAATATGATGCTCTCAAAGCTGTAAATAAAGAGCTTATAAATCTCTATTGGGATATTGGGAAATCAATAGTTGCAAAGCAGGAAAAGCTTGGCTGGGGTAAGGCGATTGTTGAAACTCTCGCAAAAGACCTGCAAAAAGAATTCCCGGGAATACAGGGATTTTCCGCAAGAAATCTCTGGAATATGCGCACATTTTATATTACTTACAAAGACAATCAAAAACTGCAGCCATTGGTTGCAGAAATTAGCTGGACGAAAAATGTCATTATTATGGAGCGTTGCAAAGACGATATACATCGCGAGTTTTACATCAAAACAACAAAGAAATTCGGGTGGACAAAAGATGTCCTGATAAATCAGCTTGAAGCAGCCGCATTTGAGCGGTTTATGGCAAATCAGACGAACTTTGATAAAGCCCTTCCAGAAAAATATAGGCATCAGGCAAAGCTGGCGGTTAAGGATAAATACTCCTTTGATTTTCTGGAACTCGGCGAAGAGCACTCAGAAAAGGAGCTTGAGCGGGCGCTTCTTGAAAATGTGAGAAAGTTTCTTATAGAGATGGGCGGCTATTTTACATTTGCAGGCAATCAATATCGGCTGGAGATAGATGGAGAGGAGTTTTTTATTGATTTGCTGTTGTATCACCGACAACTGCGCTGCCTTGTTGCAATAGAGTTAAAAATAGGAGCGTTCAAACCCGAATATGCAGGCAAAATGCAGTTTTATCTTTCCGCTCTTAACGACATTGTGAAACTTCCTGATGAAAATCCTTCAATCGGTATCATATTATGCAAAGACAAAAGCCGAACAATTGTTGAATATGCCTTGAAAGATACAAAAAAGCCAATAGGCGTATCTACTTATAAACTGACAGAGAAACTGCCTCGTGAACTCAAAAAATATCTGCCGTCTCCTGAAGAGATGATAGAACGAATAAAATATCTAACGGGATAAACGGACGGTTCTTTTTATGTGCGATTGTAACCTATGGAGCAGATATTAAAAACCATTCTGCCCTTGCGGCAGGCAGCGCGAAAAGGCGGATTGAGGGGATTATCGCGGAATTATGGGAGAGGGGAAATAAACTGTGAAAACACTTTTATTTTTTGAATCAGGAGCGCAGTCTGTTCCGCAGATTACAGCGTGGCACCTTGCCGACCTTGGTGAGTATCTTGGCAAGCAGAAACTTTATGAGCGGCAGGCGCCGCAGAAACTTAAGGCGCTGAAAGAACATGCCATTATTGAGAGCGTGGTCTCTTCCAACAGGATTGAAGGCGTTAATGTCGCCCCTGCAAGGGTAAAGGAAGTAGTATTTGGCAGGGCGCATTTGCGTGACAGGGACGAAGAAGAGGTGCGCGGTTATCGCAAGGCGCTCGAACTGCTTCATACGAAGTCCAATGCCCTTGCGGTATCAGAAAACACTATTCGCGCACTTCATCGGTTAGCGCGGGGCGGAATAGGAGATGCAGGCGGGTATAAAAGCAGAGACAGCGAAATCATAGAGCGGTATCCAAATGGGAGGGAGCGCATCCGCTTTAAAACGGTTCCTGCGCGTGAAACTCCGCGATATATGAAGATGCTTATAAAAGCATGGCAGAATTGCATTAAAGAACGGTGGACGCATCCGTTACTTGCGCTGGGAGCGTTTAATCTGGATTTTCTCTGTGTGCATCCATTCCGCGATGGAAACGGAAGGGTGTCGCGGTTGCTTATGCTTTTGCAGTGTTATCATCTTGGGTATGAGGTCGGTCGGTATATCAGTCTTGAGCGCATTATAGAAGAAAATAAGCAGCGGTATTATGAAACCCTTGAACAAAGCTCCAAAGGCTGGCATGACGGCAAACATGATCCATGGCCATACCTGAATTTTGTGCTCTCCATTCTTAAAACTGCATACAAGGAGTTTGAAGAAAGAGCCGGCGCTACAGTAAGTCCGCGTGGTTCTAAAACAGAGATGGTGCATCACGCTATTTATGCTATTGACAGAGAATTTACTGTTGCAGATATAGAAAAGAAATGTCCTGCTGTCAGCCGGGATATGATACGAACAGTGCTTAAAAGTATGCAGAAAGCCGGCAAGGTTGAATGTATCGGACGGGGTCCGGGCGCATTATGGAGGAAAAAGGATAATACCTCTAAAAGAGGGTAATAAAGAGGGTAATAACTAAAGAAATTGCATAGATGATAAACGAGATGGTTCTCTTTCGGTAGGAAGCAGAAACCGTATTTATTATGTTAATCCTCGGAATTGAGACTTCGTGTGATGAAACTGCGGCTGCAGTAGTAGATGTTTCTCATGAACATGGTATCAAAATTAAATCCAATATCATTGCCTCACAGCATGAGATACATAATAAATATGGCGGTGTTGTTCCCGAACTTGCCTGCCGCAGGCATGTTGAAAATATAAGTCCAGTTATAACTGAAGCATTAAATAAGGCAGGGGTTAAGATTACGGATGTAGAACTTTTTGCGGTAACTAAATGCCCTGGTCTTGTGGTAGCACTTCTTGTAGGTCTTTCCACTGCCAAAGCAATTGCATATACACTGAAAAAACCTCTGATTGGTGTAAATCACCTTGAGGGGCATATCTTATCCATTTTTTTGGAAAAGCCTGATATATCTTTTCCATTTGTCTCTCTCCTTGTTTCCGGCGGGCATACAGAACTTTATCTGGTTGAAGATTTCGGAAAATATAAGGTACTCGGAAGGAGCAGGGATGATGCGGCAGGTGAGGCATTTGATAAGGCTTCAAAGATGCTTAAACTCGGTTATCCGGGAGGACCTGCTATTGAAAAAACAGCCAATAGTGGAAATCCTATGTCAATAAATTTTCCAAGGGCATATATAGACAAGGATTCCCTTGATTTTAGTTTCAGTGGTGTTAAAACGGCACTAAAAAACTATCTTGACGGCTTTATCCCACCTTATTCAACATCAACAATGTTTTTACCTGATGTGGCTGCAAGTTTTCAGCAGGCGGTAGTGGATGTTTTGATTAATAAGGCATTTTTAGCAGTAAAAATGTATAATGTGAAAACTATTGTAATAGCAGGCGGTGTTGCATCAAATAAACTTTTGAGAGAGGGAATGAAAAAGAGGGGAACTGCTGAGGGAGTTAGTGTTTATCATCCCAGTTCAGTTTTATGCACAGATAATGCGGCAATGATTGCATGTGCCGGCTACTATAGATTTAAAGAAAATAAATATAATGATTTTTATAGTCTTGATGCAGAGGCACAAATGAAATTGTAATATTGAAGCACTGCTTGGAAGCTCTCCTTAATTTCTGCCTTAGCTTATGTCTTTAAAAAGAGGGTAAAATCAAATAGTTATGGTATCGTATTGATTTATAAAGAGATATATTCTTGATTAAATTTTACGCATTCTTAGAAAATAATAGTGGGAATAAGGTTCTTGGACGAGTTTTTAACAGCTTATTAACAATTTCTGTTGATAAGTTTTTATAAAAAATACAGATTATTTTAGTCTATTTTAGCATTACTCATGCCACCTGAAGAGAACTCCTCTCTTTTCTTTTTCTTTCATTTGCAGAGAGGTGTTTTTTCCTGAGCCGTATATTACTTGGTGTTATCTCCACCAGTTCGTCACTTTCAATATATTCCAGTGCCTGCTCTAAGCTCATTTTAATCGGAGGCGTAAGTTTTATTGTGTCATCTGCCCCAGCCGCCCTGACATTTGTCAATTTCTTCTCCTTGCATGGGTTTACAACCAAATCACCTTCTCTTGAATTTTCTCCTACTATCATACCCTCATATACCGGAGTAGCGGCATCTATAAATAATTTACTTCTCTCCTGAAGGTTGTTCAGTGCATAAGTAGTTGAAGCGCCATTCTCCATTGCAATAAGGACACCATTCTGCCTGAATGATATTTCGCCATGATAAGGTGCGTATCCATGGAAAGAGTGGTGCATTATGCCCGTTCCTTTTGTGTCAGTCAGAAGCTCAGAACGAAGCCCCATCAACCCCCTCGCAGGAACTATATATTCTAATCGTGTTACCCCTGAATCCAGAGGATTCATATTTTTCATATCGCCTTTTCTTATGCCTAATTTTTCAATTATCTTGCCTACATAAGCCTCTTCTACATCTATGATGAGCAATTCAACAGGCTCCGTTATAACCCCGTTTTCTTCCTTTAATATGACCTCAGGTTTTGATACCTGAAACTCATACCCCTCTCTCCTCATTGTTTCAATAAGAATGCCGAGGTGAAGTTCTCCTCTCCCGCACAACTTAAAGGCATCTCCGCCTTCAAGCTCCTCTATTCTAAGGCTTACATTACTCTTTAACTCCTTAAAAAGCCTTTCTCTTATCTGCCTTGATGTTACAAATTTTCCATCCTGACCTGCAAATGGGCTTGTATTTACCATAAGGTTTATGGAGAGTGTTGGTTCATCAATCTTCGTATAAGGGAGTGCCACCGGGTTAGATATATCTGAGATTGTATCGCCAATATCCACATCCTTAGGTCCTGCGATTGCTATAATATCTCCATATGAGGCATCATTAATCTCAACCTGTTTTAATCCTTGGTAGCCTAAAAGTTTTAATATCTTTGCAGTCTCTGTAGTCCCGTCTTTTCTTACAAGTGCTATCTGGTTGCCTGCCTTAACAGAGCCGTTAGCTATCTTTCCAATGGCAATCCTGCCGAGGTAATTATTATAGTCAATAGTTGTAACCAGCATCTGAAATGGTAATTGGATATCACCGGGAGGAGGTGGCACATGTTTTACCACTGTTTCAAATAATGGCAGTATATCTTTACCCTTTTCTTTAGCGTCTAACATTGCGATTCCCTGTTTTGCAGATGTGTAAACAACAGGAAAATCTAACTGATTATCATTTGCGCCGAGATGGACAAACAGGTCAAAAATTTCATTTAACACCTGGTCGGGTCTCGCCTCAGCCCTGTCTATCTTATTTATAACTACTACAGGTTTTAAGTTTAGCTCCAGAGATTTTTTTAGAACAAATCTTGTCTGCGGCATGGGTCCATCACACGCATCAACTAAAAGCAGAACGCCATCAACCATGCGGAGTATCCTCTCAACCTCTCCGCCGAAATCTGCATGACCGGGTGTATCAACTATATTGATTTTGTAATCGGTATAATAGATAGAGGCGTTTTTAGAAAATATTGTAATGCCTCTCTCCCTCTCAAGTTCATTTCTGTCCATGATCCTCTCTATAACCTGCTCATTTTCGCGGAATATCCCTGACTGCCTGAGCATTGCATCAACAAGTGTAGTCTTGCCGTGGTCAACATGGGCAATTATCCCGATATTTCTAATCATGTTTCCATTCATAACTTCTTAATTCCTTTCTAAAAAAAATAGACATCCCTTTATCTAAATAATCTTAGATTTTCATCTTCCATCAAAATATTTTTTGGGAATATTTAAAACTGGAAGGGGAACTTGATTACCATTATTGCATTAATTACAATTTATTACAATATAAATTTGCAGAAGGGGGTAAAATTTATGTGATAAACATAAAATCCTATTTATCCAATATCTCCCTGATTTTTTTTAGGATATCCTTATCTGTAAACGGTTTTGATATAATATTTAGCCCTTTTTCAGTTATTTCTTTAATGTGCAGAGTATCGCCGGTATATCCACTCATAAAAAGAACCTTTACAGTTGGTAATATATTAACTATTGCATTATATACATCTTTCCCATTCTTTTTCGGCATTATAACATCAAGGATGACAAGTTGAATCCTGTCCTTATTTTTTACAAATTTTTCTACAGCACTATCTCCATCTACAGCTTCTATAGTCTTATAGCCGTAATTCTCAAGTATGCTTATGGTGGATTTTCTAATAATTTCATTGTCTTCTGCTATAAGTATTGTTTCACTGCCTCTTTTGGGAATAATCTGCTCTGCAAGTTTTAAATCTTCATACTTTAGCTCTTTTATTGGCAGATATATCTTAAAGGCAGTCCCCTTGCCGGGCTCGCTATATAAATCAATATAGCCCTCATGCTGTTTTATTAATCCATACACCATGGCGAGCCCAAGCCCTGTTCCTTTACCTACCTCTTTTGTAGTAAAGAATGGCTCAAATATTTTCTTCTGTGTATTTTCATCCATGCCTGTGCCTGTATCTGTAACTGTAATGAGTGCATATCTGCCGCCTTTGCCGAAATCATGGGTATTAATAAATCCATTATCCATTTCTATATCAGTCGCTTCAATTGTTAGTGTTCCGCCATTGGGCATCGCATCTCGTGCATTTGTAGCGAGATTTATTAATACCTGCTCTATTTGCACGCCATCAGCCATAATTGCTAAATCTTTTTCAGGGATGCTAATCTTTAGTTCTATATCCTCTCTCATAATTCGTAATAAGAGTTTTTTGGTAGAGGCAATAACATCCCTTAGATTTGTAAATTGCAGATTGAGCGCCTGTTTTCTGCTGAATGCAAGCAGTCCTTGGATTAGATTTGCCGCCTTTAATGCCTGTTCAACTGTTTGTTCTGCGTGAGCTCTTAGTGGATTATCTTTTTCCATCTTCATTTTTAGCAATTCTGAATTAAGTATTATGCCTGTAAGGATATTATTAAAGTCGTGTGCTATGCCGCCTGTAAGCTGTCCAACTGCCTCCATCTTCTGTGCCTGACGAAATTGCTCTTCAAGTTTTTTAATTTTCGTTATATCCTCTTTGTATGCAACAAAATTTGTAATGATTCCTTTATCATTTTTTAATAGAGATATGGTTGCATGTTCCCAAAACAGCTCACCATCCTTTTTTTTATTTAGAAACTCACCATGCCAATCCTTTCCGGATAAAATAGTTTTCCATAAGCTTCTGTATGTCTCAGGGGGTGTTTTACCTGAGCTAAAGATTTTTGGAGTTTTACCTATTGCCTCTTCTCTTGTGTAACCGGTTACATCAAATAATATTGGATTGGCATATTCAATATTACCTTTTGTGTCTGTAATCAAAATGGATAATGTGCTCTGCTCAATTGCATGAGACAGCTTGCGAAACTGCTCTTCTATCTGTTTACGCTCAGTTATATCCTGAACTGTCCCATTCATCTGAACAGCCTCATGATTGCTGTCAAAAATCACTTCAGCCTCTTCATGAACTATACGCACTGTTCCATCGGGTAAGACTATGCGGTGGTCAATGCTGTAGGGCATATTTTCATGTATGGCTTTATTAACCAATTCTTTTACAAATTCTCTATCATCTGGATGAACTAAATTCAGGAAGGCTTCATATGTAGCGCCGAATTGCTTTGGGGTTAGTCCGAAGATACGATATATTTCATCAGACCAGAATACATTTCTGGCTATATCCCATTCCCAGTTTCCTATTTTTGCAATTCTCTGTATGTTTATAAGACTGGCTTCAATTTCTTCCTTTTGCCTGTGTAGAGTAATGTCTTTAACTACATTTATAAAGTGGACTTCTCCAGAATCGGTCGTCTGGGCTATGAAGGTTTCCTGAACCCAAAATGTGCAATTATCCTTACGCTTTACGCATACTTCTTTTATCTTTTTACCAGTTTTTATGCTTTCAACGATTTCTTTTCTATCTTCAATATTGCAATATAAATCAGTGATTTTTAACTTCAAGAATTCCTCTTTTGAGTCATAGCCAAACATTTTGCACGCTGTTGTATTTACGCTTATTATCCTGCCTTCCTCCGAAGTTATTATTATGCTGACAGGTAATTTATCAAATAAATCTTTATCTTTATATGTTTCTATTAGTGTTTTCATATTGTTGTGTAATAAAATGCTCTAAATCTATTAAAGATATTGGTCGGGGCGAGAGGATTTGAACCTCCGACCACCTGAACCCCATTCAGGTGCGCTGCCAGGCTGCGCTACGCCCCGTAATTTGAATTATATATGATGAGGGTTGGGGATGCAACTGATGAGTGATAATATGAGTGATGATAAAATTTGACAAAGTTGGTGTGAAGGATAATATTATAAGCATATTAATTTGGAAAGGGGGGTGTGTATGATAAGGAAGCCGGCAGTGGCAGGAAAATTTTATCCGATGTCACCTGATGCAATTAATAAACAGATAAAAGAATTTGAAGTTGAGGTAAAGCAAAAAATAGATTGTCTTGGGGTTGTATCACCTCATGCAGGTTATGTTTATTCAGGGGCAGTGGCAGGTGCAGTTTATTCCAATATAAATATTCCTGATGATGTGATTATTGTAGGTCCTAATCATACAGGGCTTGGGGAGATGGTATCACTTATGGCTTCAGGGGAGTGGGAGATGCCAAATGGAAATGTTAAGATAAATGCCAATCTGGCAAACGATATTATATCCAGTTCCAGATATATAAAGGATGATGCCCTTGGACACCTCCATGAGCACTCTCTTGAGGTTCAGATACCCTTTATTCAGCATTTTAAGAAAAAATTTAATATTGTTCCTATAACTATTATGACTTTGGACTATGAACTATGTGAAGATATAGGTGCTGCATTATCGGCGGCTATAAAAAATTTTAATAAACCTGTTTTAATTGTTGCGAGTACAGATATGACCCACTACGAGTCTCATGAATCGGCAAATGTAAAAGATAAAAAGGCAATTGACCAGATATTAAGATTGGACCCAAAAGGGCTTTTTGAGACTGTGGTTGATAAAAATATATCCATGTGCGGCATTGCCCCGACAACAGCTATGCTTATTGCCTGTAATAGACTCGGTGCAAGAGAGGCAAGATTGATTAAATATATGACATCAGGTGATGTAAGCGGAGATTATGAACAGGTAGTAGGTTATGCAGGAATGATTATAAAATGAATAATTTTTTTTAAAAATATTCTTGACAAAAACCAACGATGGTATTATAGTTTTCATGGAAAATAGAACAGGAGGTGGACTGATGAGAAAAAGTAATTTTAAATTATTTGCAATTTTTTGTGGTTTAGTATTAATTTTGATTCCACTGGTTGGTGTGGTGAGCTGTGCAAAGAAAAAACCACCAGTACCTGTCGTTGAAAAGACCACCAAAGATGAGGAGATGAGAAAGGCAGAGGAGGCGAGAAAGAGGGCAGAAGAAGAGGAGAGATTAAAGGCAGAAGATGAGGCAAGGGCAAAGGCTAAAGAAGAGGCAAAGAGAAAGGCAGAGGAGGCAAGATTAAAAGCAGAGGAAGAGGCGAAAAAGAAGGCAGAAGTTGAAGAGAAAGAGGCTGAAGAGGTTGCAAAGGCGGCAGAAGAGGCAAAGGCAGAAGAAGAAGCAAAGGCGGCAGAAGAGGCAAAGGCAGGTAAAGAGAAGACAAGCCATGAGGTGGTGAAGGGTGAATCTCTCTGGAAGATAGCAAAATATAAAGATGTGTATGAAAATCCCTTCATGTGGCCCATTATTTATAAGGAAAACCACGACAAGATAAAAGACCCTGATTTGATTTATCCAAAACAGGTATTTTCAATTCCAAGAGATTTTTTATCTGGAGATAAAGATAAGGCTGTCAGACATGCAAAAACAAGGGGAGAATGGTCACTGCATGACGGTCCTGAGAAATACTGGGAGGACGGTTACAAAAAGAAATAAATATATTTAAGATGGACACCCAGCACATAAGGTTTATGTGCTGGATTTTTTTCTACTTAAGAAGAATTTTATTGAAAATATACCATAAATAAGAAACAGAAGTGAAATCATCCAATTAGTAAAACTGTTTGTAAAGACAGCCTTCGTAAATAAGTAGCATCCTGATAGAAAGAGAATAATTCCTATTGTAAGGGTTATAAAGCCGTTTGCACCTTTTGCCTTTCTTTTTGACAGGGCTTTCCTCCATTTTCTCTGGGCAAAATAAAGCTCAATCCATGAGATAAAATTTAATTTTTTGTTCAATGGGGCATTGCAGAACATACAATGCCTGTCTCCAACCTTATTTGGAAAACTGCATTTCCAGCATAATAAAATCTTTTTATCAATGGCTGTCTGGTTTTCTATATTTTCATTCATAAGATATTTGCAGCCTCTTTAATTAATTCGGGAGTAACCTTTCTTTTGCTGCTTATAGAGTATTTATTTATTTTTTTTATAATTGCACTCAGCCCTTCTATATCACGGTTGAAATGATTGAGTATATAATCTGCCGATGTGTCAGATATTATCAGATTTTCATCCAATGCCATCTTTTTTAATATGCTTTTCTTAATTGTTCCATGATTTGATTTTATTGCTGCAATCATCCCCGATAAAAGGCGTGATTTCAGATAACTATTTAATCCTGTCATCTGGTCAGGTGAGATTCTGCCGGCTACAATAATCCTTCTTCCTTTTGATACCAATTCATTGTAGATATGAAATACTTGTTCCTGCACTATCTCAATATTATTAATGAAGTGTATATCATCTATCATCAGTATATCAACCTTTTTATATTCTCTTGATATTGCAATAATTTCCTCATAGGAGAAGGTATTATCATATCGTTCAAGTATGTCAGATGAAGAAACATAAAGCTGGTTCAATGAGGGAAAGGATTGATTAATAGAATTTCCTATTGCATTCAGGAGATGGGTCTTGCCTGTCCCTGATTCTCCGCAAATGAATATTGGATTTATTCCTTCAAGAGGAGTCTGGCTGACAGTTAGCGATGCCTTGTAGGCTATTTCATTTTCCTCGCAGACAACAAAATTATTGAATGAATATTTCGGTGTTGTGTGAAAGTCAAAGATTAGCTGAGAATATTTTGATAAATTTTGAAATTTCATATTAAAAAACTAAAATATTTAATTACGATTCGTTTGATTTTACAAGAGGTTATTGCCCCCGAATAGAGGTTTAATTTTATTTTAATGTGGATAACTGTTCTATGAAATCATCTTAACGGAATGTTAACCCATTAAAAAACATAGCAATCTTGCAACATATTGAAATATAAGGCGATGCTAATTTGCATAAAAATTAATCAATTTGTCTGAAACCCTGATTTTTAGGGCAAAAATGGAATATTTTTTCAAGTTTTCCACAGGTTATTAACAAATTTTGTTAAATGGTAAGAGGGAAGATTATATGGATTCAAATAATAATTTCTATAATCAACCTCTCTTAAAGAGATTATATGAAAAAGTGCAGCATTGTCAAGAAAAGTAAGGGGTTTTTCCTTGACATTTCTCATCTTTAAAAACTATTATATTTAAGAGAGTGAAAAATAAAAACATTGGATGACAAAGAAATGATTGAAGAATTAAAAGGGAGTATGTGAAATGTCTGATAAAAAAAACAAAAATCAAAAATCAAAGGTCAACACTAAAGAAGTCCTCGTATTTTTTCTTTTGTCTCTGAGTTTATTATCTGTTTATCATATCAATGCCTCTGCTGAAGAGAGACATCATAGCCACTCTCCGTTTAAATCAATAGATGAATATATACAGAGGATGGAAAGCCCTGACAGGGTTGAGTGGCAGAAGCCTGATAAGGTTGTTGACTATCTTGCAATTAAAAATGGAGATACAGTGGCGGATATAGGGGCAGGGTCGGGTTATTTTACAGTGATACTTTCAAAGAGGATTGGCGAGAATGGAAAGGTCTATGCCGTGGATATTGAAAAAGGTATGATAGAATACATAGAGAAGAGGGCACAGAAGGAGGGGCTGAATAATATGAATTATATTTTGGCAAAACCTGACGACCCCCTTTTGCCAAAATCTTCTGTTGACCTGATTTTTATATGCGATACATATCATCATATTGAAAAGAGGGATGGTTATTTAAAAATATTAAAAGATGTTTTGAAAAAAGATGGAAGACTTGTTATAGTGGATTTTCATGCAGTGAATACTCCAGTGGGTCCGCCGCTGAGTATGAGAATACCGAAGGAAAGGACAGTGAAAGAGATTTTGAGTGCAGGTTTTAAGGCTGAGGCTGAGTATTTTTTCCTGCCGTATCAATATTTTATTATATTTTCAAAGTAAACCCCGTTAGAAGTTCTCATGAAATTATCTAACGGTTGATTATTTCACTACTTTTCAGTTAGTATAACTTCTAACCGGGTAAAGGAGGATGCCTATGGATGAAAAAAGTAATGCCGTTAAAGATGATGAAGTAATTGAAGGGGATGTATTAAAATCATATAAAAACAAGGATACAAAGAGGGATAAGGAGATATTGAAAGAGAGATTTTATCACGGCTCTAAAAAAACAAAGCATCAGGTGCCGAAGAAAAAAAGTTAAGGAGTGAAAGAGTTATAGAGTTAGGGAGTTAAATTCTTCAACTCCTTAACTCCTTTACTCCTAAACTCCCTAACTTTTAAAGGGGGTTGAATGAAGAAAAAGGATATTCAGTATCTTAAAGGTGACAAATTAAAACATTTTGTAAAGGTGAATGACCCTTATATGCCCAGAGGCAGCAAGCATGAATTATCAATCTGTAAAAGTTGTCATGCAACTTACAGGGAAAAAAAGTGGTTCATTGATGAGGAGTTATATAAGAGTAGCATTAAGAAAAAAACTGTCAACATAGTTATATGTCCTGCATGTTTAAAAATCAGGGATAATTTTCCAGGCGGTATTGTTACTTTGGGAGGTGATTTTCTAAAGAGTCATGAGGATGAGATTTTAAATCTTGTGAGGAATGAAGGTGAAAGGAGCCTCAGGGATAATCCGCTGGAGAGGATTATGAGCATTAATAAGATTAAAGGCAGAATAGAGATTCAGACAACCAATGAGAAGCTGGCTCAAAAGATTGGAAAGTCTGTTTACAAGGCATATTCAGGTGAGTTAGAGTATAAATGGTCAGAAGATGATAAGTTTGTAAGGGTGAACTGGAGCAGATAACAAAGATAGATGATTAGCCACAGACATACACGGACTTTTTAAACCGTTTATGCCGTTTAAACTGTTTGAATGTTATTAATAAGTCAGTGAAAGTCTGTGGCTATATTTTTATGGAAAAGGTAAAGAGACCAATAAGAATTACTGATACAACTTTGAGGGATGCACATCAATCCCTCTGGGCAACGAGGATGCACATTGAGGATATACTTCCCATTGCAGAGAAGATTGATGAAGTGGGGTATAACTCTATAGAGGTCTGGGGCGGTGCTACATTTGATGTTGCTCTGAGATATCTTAACGAAGACCCATGGGAGAGGTTGTATAAGATTAAGGATAAGATAAGAAAGACTCCACTCCAGATGCTCTTAAGGGGGCAGAATATTGTAGGTTATAAAAATTACCCCGATGACCTTCTTGAGGCATTTATAGTAAAGGCTGCTGAGGGTGGTATAAATATTTTCCGTGTATTTGATGCCCTGAATGATGTAAGGAATATTGAAAAGGCAATAAAGTTTATAAAGAAAGAGGGTGCCCATGCACAGGGGACTGTGTGCTATACTCGCAGTCCGGTTCATACGATAGATATGTATATAGAAGGTGCAAAGAGGCAGCTTGATATAGGTATAGACAGCTTAAATATAAAAGATATGGCTGGAATCCTTACCCCTTATGTAGCCTATGAACTGGTCTCTGCATTAAAGAGTGAGATTAAAATACCTTTGCAGATTCACTGTCACAGCAGTAGTGGAATGGCAGTTGGAACATATCTGAAGGCGATTGAAGGTGGTGTAGATATAATAGATTGTGCAGCAGCACCCCTTGCACTTCAGACATCACAGCCTCCAGTAGAGACCTTTATTGCAATACTCAGAAATACAGAATATGCTACAGGGTTGAAAATGGAGGCACTCCATACAATATCGGAATACTTTGAGAAGATAGCAGCGGAAAGAGCACCCAAAAGAAAATGGCAGACACTGATAGATGTCTCTGTCATAGAGCATCAGATACCCGGAGGGATGGCATCAAATCTGATAGTCCAGTTGGAGCAGCAGAATGCACTGGATAAATTTGAAAATGTGCTTTTAGAGATTCCGAAGGTAAGGGAGGAGCTTGGATGGCCCCCCCTTGTAACGCCCACAAGCCAGATTGTAGGGACACAGGCAGTTATGAATATCATTACAGGAAAAAGATATAAGGTTGTCCCCAATGAAGTTAAAAATTATGTCCGGGGATATTATGGAAGGTCGCCAGCACCTATAAAAGATGAAATAAAGAAAATGATAATAGGTGATGAGGAACCGATAAAGTGCAGGCCTGCTGATTTGCTGAAGCCTGTAATGGATAAGTGCAGGAAGGAGTTAAAGGAGAGCGGCTTAATGAAAAAGGAGGAGGATGTTATAACATACGCACTCTTTCCTGAGGTCTCCATGGAATTTTTTAGAAAGAGGGACAAAGGAAAGTTGAGAGCCAGGAGTCGGGAGCCGGAAGTCAGTAATAAAAGTGAGGATAAATATAGAGAACTATCCTCTATTTTCAAAATTGTAACTTCAAGCAGTGTCTCTGAATTTGAATGGGAAAGGGAGGGGAGGAAGATAAAAATAAGGCAGAATCCTGATAACAAAAATATTAATAGTAGCACAGCTCTGAAACCTGAAGCTGTATCTGTCAATATTAAAGATGAAAAAGAAAATAAGAAGGCAGAAGGAGATTATTCAGAGATACTCTCTCCGATGGTTGGGATATTTAGTATAAAATTGTCTGCCGAGTCAATGCCATTTGTTGAAAAGGGAGTGATGGTTGAAAAGAATCAGACCATGGGTATTATAGAGGCAATGAAGATAAAGAATGAAATTAAGGCTGATAAAAAATGCAGGATGATAGATATATTTGTTAATGATAAAGACCCTGTAGAATACGGACAGCCACTCTTCCTTGTAGAATCCCTGTAAAGACAGTGATAAGTGAACAGTGGGTAGTGATTAGTATTTGCTGACCACTGACTGCTGACCGCTGACCACTGATTATGCACAATGTAAAAAAAGTAACAGATTTAATTGAGGATGATGGAAAGCAGTATATTAAAGAGCATATTACCGAACTCCATCCTGCCGATATTGCAGATATCATAGAGACCCTTGATGAAGAAAAGAAAAAGGAACTCTTTAATCTCCTTCATACCAAAATCGCATCCAAGGTCATAGTTGAAGTAAATGAACACTCAAGAGACCAGATCCTTGAAGATATAAATAAGGAGAAGCTTACAGATATTGTAGAGGAGATGAGCTCTGATGATGCAGCAGACCTTATAGCAGACCTGCCAAAAAAAGAAGCCAAAGATATTCTTGAAAAACTCCACTGGGAGGATTCTACAGAGGTTCAGAAACTTTTAAAATATCCTGAGGATACTGCAGGCGGTATTATGCAGACAGAACTTCTGTCTGTCCGCGAGGAGGTGCTTATAGAGGATGCAATAATCCAGCTTATGGCATTATCAGAAAATATTGGGGATGTCCCTAATGTATTTGTAGTAGACAAGAACAGGAGATTGGTCGGGATTCTGCCTGTGAGGAAATTATTGATTGTAAAACATGAAATGCCTATCTCTGGCATAATAGACAGGAATGTCATCTCTGTGAATGTGAACGAGGATCAGGAAGAAGTGGCAAATATATTTAAAAAGTATGATTTGGTATCTCTGGCTGTAGTGGATGATGACAGCAGACTAGTCGGTAGGATACAGATAGATGATATTGTGGATGTCCTTGTTGAAGAGGCATCTGAGGACATGCTGCATATGGCAGGCATATATCAGGATGAAAAGATTATGGACCCTCCGTTAAAGTCTGTAAGAATGAGGCTGCCGTGGCTTGTAATAAATCTTGCAACTGCGATCCTTGCGGCATCTGTTGTAGGGTTATTTCAGGATACGCTTCAGGCTATGGTGATATTGGCGATGTTCATGCCTATTGTAGCTGGTATGGGAGGCAATGCGGGGACTCAGGCTCTGACTGTGACTATAAGAGGTATTGCACTTGGCGAACTCTCTTTTAATAATGCAAAAAGGGCGGTTCTAAATGGAATAACAATAGGGTTACTTAACGGTGTCGTTACAGGGGTAATAATGGCATTGATTGCATATTACTGGAAGGGAAACTATATGCTGGGGATAGTATTAGGTCTTGCCATGATGGTAAATCTATTCATTGCAAACTTTTTTGGAATAATTATTCCGCTGGTTTTAAAATGGCTCAAGATAGACCCTGCCGTTGCCTCATCAATCTTCCTTACAACTCTAACAGATTGTATCGGCTTCTTTTCCTTCTTAGGTCTCGCCACATTATTCATAAAATACCTTATAAGTATACATTATTATAACAGTAGTTGTGTGATGATACCATGAAGGCATTAAAGTTATCCATTTTCTATTTAGTTTTTATCCTCTTTTTTGATACTGGTGCTTATGGATATCAAATTAACGGGTCTGTTGTTGATGTGAGAAATAACCCAGTCTCATACGCTATAGTCAGGGCTCAGGCTACTGATATTAAAACGATGACTGATTCAAAAGGTAATTTTACTTTAAAGCTGACCCCGGCAAAAGAGATTACCCTGACAGCATGGAAAGAAGGCTATATTAATGGTGGACTAAAATTAATCAGTGGACAGAAAGATGTGATAATCAAACTTAAATCTGTGCCTTTATACGATAATAAGGACTACCAATGGATTCATCCAGACCCTCCTACCCTCTTCCAAAAGTTTTATATAGTTTTCTGGAATATCATTGCATTTATCACCAGAGATGAAAAATTCAACAGCAGGTTTAAAGATAACTGTTCAAATTGTCACTCATCATTCATATTTGCACAATGGCGAGAGGATGCCCATTCTAATTCTGCGAGGAATCCTGTCTTACTGACAATGTACAATGGGACCGATATGAATGGCAAGTCAGGTGTTTACCCTGGCTTCAAAATAGACTTTCCTAATTCAAAGGGTAACTGTTCAACCTGTCATGCCCCTGCCCAGTCAATTGCAAATCCTTGGGGAACAGACTTAAATAATGTTATTGGTATTGGAAAAGAGGGTATATTCTGTGACTTCTGCCACAAGATTAAGGATGTAGAATTGCACCCTGACGGCGGTTATCCTGGTGTCCTCTCAATTAAATTTAATCGTCCACCACGGGGGGAGCAGATTTTCTACGGACCTTACGATGATGTCATAGCTGGTCCTGATACATTTTCACCTTTATACAAAAAGAGTCTTTTCTGTGCCCCATGTCATAGTGCAAAATTCTGGGATGTTCCCATCTACTCTGAGTTTGATGAATGGCTGAATAGCCCGTATTCAAAGGAGGGGAAGGAGTGTCAGGACTGTCATATGCCACCTGATGGGAAGACCACACACTTTGCCCCTCCTGAAAAAGGCGGTGTTAAGAGAGACCCAAAGACTATAGCGACTCATAATAATCCAGGTTCCCGTAATATACAATTTTTATCAGATGCTATCAAAATGGAATTGCAAGTGGAAAGGAGAAATAGTATTATAGACGCTACTGTAAGACTAACAAATGAGAAGGCAGGTCATCACTTCCCTACCGGAGTTCCTATGCGGAACATGATTCTCCTGGTGGAGGCAAAAGATAACAGGGGAATGGATTTGAAATACATCGGAGGCACAGTAGTTCCTGAATGGGGTGGTGCTGGTCTGATAGAGAAAGGTAATTATGCAGGACTTCCTGGTAAAGGTTTTGCAAAAGTATTGGCTAATGCCTCAAGGAAATACCCTGAATTCAATACCAATGTGAAGTTTCCGATTCCGCACTGGAGGCAGGCAGTAATACTATCAGATAACCGTATCCCCGCAAGGGGAACAGATATTTCCCATTATAGATTTGAGTTGAATGGCACAGAAAAGGATTGTATCAATGTAAAGTCAAGAGTCATCTATCGCAGGGCATTTAAGCCTTGGATAGATGACAAGGGCTGGCAATTAAAAGACCTTGAAATTGCAAAGAAAGATTTTAAACTCTGCAATTAAATTTTAAGAAGACAATGTTTAAAAGACTATCTCTTTTATCAAAAGTTATATTCCTCTTTTTGTGGCTTTCTCCACTAACAGCCTACTCTTTTGAATCATGGGTGAAGACCGGAGGTCCATTGGGTGGACTTGGCTATGATGTGAGAATTGACCCTGCTAATAAAAATATTATGTTTGTCACAGACAACTATAGCGGTGTCAATAAAAGCACGAACGCAGGGGCAACATGGTTTAAGAGCAATTCTGGAATAGATACTAAAGACGGCTCAACCAAAGATTCTGTCCCTATCTTTTCTCTGACTATTGACCCCAATAATTCCAATAGAATATGGGCAGGGACTTTTGTAGCTGGAGTTAATTTTGGTGTGTTTAGAACAGATGATGGCGGCACAACATGGGCAAGGAGGGTAAATGGCATAAGCTTAGAGGGTGATGAAGATGAATTGGTATTCCGCGGCTTCACAATCCAGCAGGGTAACTCTAATATAGTCTATGTTATGGCAGAGGTTACCACATCTATACAGGGGAGGGAGTTCAGAAGGGTAAAGGGGAGGATATATAAGACCACAGACGGAGGTGAAAACTGGACAAAGATATGGCAAGGGGATAACCTGGCGAGATACCTTATCATAAATCCTGATAACTCAAATATCCTCTATGCATCCACAGGGATATTTGATAGGGAGGGATACAACTCTGATTGTGCGAATGGGGTCAGTGGAGGTGTTGGTGTCTTAAAGAGCACAGACGGTGGCAGCACATGGAGCCAGATTAATAATGGACTGACAGACCTGTATGTGGGTAGCTTGAGGATGCACCCTTCAAATCCCGGTATTCTATTTGCAGCCACAGGCAACGGTGCCTGTTCAGGTTTATATGATAATAATATCGTCAGTGGATTATTCAAGACAACAGATAGTGGTAATACATGGACAAAGGTTATAGGTAACGATATTATGACTACGGTAAATTTCAGTCCCTCTAATCATAATATAATATATGCGGGAAGCGCCGTTGCCTTTTATCGCAGTGAAGACGGCGGGAATACATGGGGCTCATATCAAATGTCAGAAGAGGTTTGGGGTCCTGCTGGAATAAGGGCGGGGTTTCCGATAGATGCGGTAGTTGACCCTGATAACCCCCTTACACTGTATACCAATAACTACGGTGGCGGCGTCTTTAAATCCACAGATGGGGCACAGACATGGTTATCATGGAGCAAGGGATATACAGGTGCAGAGATTCATGATGTAGAGATAAGCAGGGGAAACAGCTCGCTTGTTTATGCCATTGGAAGAAGCGGCCCTTTTAAAAGTAATAACAGTGGTGAAGATTGGATTGGGATAGCCAATGGCAGTGCAGCAGGTTTTGCGGAGTGGTATTCTATTAAACAAAAATATGGTAATGCAAATATTATACTCATAGCCGACGAGCATCAAGGTGGAATTTTAAGAAGCACAGATGGTGGAAATGATTTTGCTGAGGTCTTGAGACACCCTTTTGCAGATGCAAGTAATCCCAACAAAAGGCAGGGATTTAAGGCACTCAGTTTTTCCCCTTCCAATCCGCAGATTGTATATGCCGGATTAGCAAAGGATCGCAGTAAAATAGACTCCTCACCTCCTTTAGGTATTGCCATATATAAATCTATTGACAGTGGAGCAACATGGAGTGCAAAGGCTTCAATCATTGACGGTAAAAATATAAATGCAATAATTATCCATTCTACAAACCCTGATGTTGTCTATGCTGCCACTACCAGTGGTGTATTCAAGACTACAAATGGGGCAGATACATGGACTCAATTGTCAAGCCTTGGGAATAGAGATATTCGCTCTTTTGCTATTGACTTCTCTGACCCTCAGATTATATATGCCGGTGAAGAAAACGGCGGTGTCTGGAAAACCACGGATGGAGGGACAACATGGGCTGGTCCAAAAAACACAGGATTCTCTTCTGGCAATCCATCTATAAGGGGCATTGTCATTGACCCAAACAATACATCAATTATCTATGCAGGGGACTGGACATCAGGGGTATGTAAATCTGTTAATGGTGGCGAAACATGGTCGCCATTTCCTGATAGTGCAATGTCGGGGTTATCTACAAGGGCAATAAAAGACTTAGCCATTTCCTTTGATGGAACAGTATTATATGCATCAACACAGGGTGAAGGGGTATTCCGCAATTCTTTATCAAAGGATACTGCTTCTCCCACTATATCTTCTACAAGCCCGGATAATAACGCTAAGGACATAGCGAATAATACATCCATCACTGCCACATTCTCAGAGGCAATGGATTCATCAACTATTAATACAAGTTCTTTTACCTTAAATGGCAGTGCTATTTCAGGAACTGTAAGCTATGACTCCGCTACTATGACAGCTGCTTTCACTCCTTCGGCTGATTTAGCCTCGAACATCACATATACAGCCGCAATTACAACAGGAGTGAAGGATAGTGCTGGAAACAATATGGCATCTAATTATACATGGAGTTTCACGACAAAAACCTCCTCAAGCAGTGGCGGCGGTGGCGGCGGCTGTTTCATAGCCACTGCTGTCTTTGGCTCATACTCAGACCCTCATGTTCAGGTTCTGATAGATTTCAGAAATAAATATCTTTTGACAAATCCTCCTGGTAAAGCCTTTGTAAATTTATATTATAAGGTATCTCCACATCTTACAGATTACATAAGAGGGCATGAAATTTTGAGGTATGTCTTAAGGCAGATACTTACATCCACAACTTATGGAATTAAATACCCCAAAAGAGCTCTTTTGATATCCCTTTTTACCATCATAACTGTAATAACCCTACGAATAAGGAAATCAAAAAGGCTATAAATCTTTAAAAGTGTTTTTTGGAGTTATATGGTGGGCGGTACAGGATTTGAACCTGTGACTTCTACCGTGTGAGGATAGCACTCTACCGCTGAGTTAACCGCCCATGAATAAAAACATAATTTAACCACGGATGAACACGGAGAAACACAGATTTAATTTAATAAAAAAGTCTTTTATCTGTGAAAATCTGTGTAAATCTGTGGTTGCTTTAAAAGTGGAGCAGAGCGGGATCGAACCGCCGACCTTCTCGTTGCGAACGAGACGCTCTCCCAACTGAGCTACTGCCCCCTTCAATTATCAATTATCAATTATCAATTGTCAATTTGTTTTTCCCCCGTATCTGTGCCATACCCTGCATGTCCCATCCATAGAGACCATGCAGGGGCCGAAGGGATTTTCAGGGTTGCAGGCCTTTTTTGCAAAGAGCGGACAATCAGGCGGGTATATCTTCCCTATCATGACCAAGTGGCAGGAGCAGGATGGGTGAATATCAAAGAAATCTTTATCCCCCTTTTCTATATCAAATATTTTATTTGCGTCCCACTTTGAGTATTTATCCCTTAATTTAAGTCCTGACCTCGGTATCCTTCCTATCCCCCTCCAGTATGAAGATACCTCTTCAAAGACATTGCTCATTATTTTTATAGCCTTTGGATTGCCGTCTTCCTTCACTGCCCTTGTATATTTATTTGTTAGAGATGCCTTCCCTTCCTTTATCTGTTCTACTATGCTTAAGACAGCCGATAATATATCCAGAGGCTCAAAGCCGGCAGATACTGTAGGCATAAGATATGCTTCAGGAAATATCTCAAACGGCTTCATGCCGATAACTGTAGTTACATGGCCGGGGAGGAGAAATCCGTCAATCTGTATATCTCCTATGCCGAGAAGGAGTTCCATTGAGGGGGGTATCAGGCGGTGAGATGATAAGATAGAGAAATTATCAGGCGGATTATTATATATGAGTGATGCAACACCTGCTGCAGTTGTTTCAAATCCGACAGAGAAAAATACAACCCTTTTGTCAGGATTCTTTTCTGCTATCTTCTGGGCATCTAAAGGGCTGTAAATAATCCTTACATCTGCACCTCTTGATTTTGCTGTCTGCAGAGAATCATTTTCATTATTTTCACTGCTGATTCTTGAAGGAACCCTTATCATATCCCCAAATGTAGCAAGGATGACATTATCCATTGATGCAATCTCTATTGCCGTATTTATGTCAGATGCCGGACAGACACAAACAGGACAGCCAGGACCTGCAACAAGCTCAATATTTTCCGGGAGAAGAGACCTTAAACCAAATCTGCCAATAAAGTTTTCATGAGTTCCGCAGACATGCATTATTTTAATCTTGCGGGAAGGTGTAGTTTTTGAAATAAGCCGTGTAATCTTTTTTACTAATTCAGAATCCCTGTAATCATCAATTTTCATGACTACCCTTGTTTAGGGGCATTAACAGCAGAAGAAATCTGGGGGCTGAGGTTTTTATCATTGTTATAGGCTGGGGTTACAATTCCTCCTGACATAATGAGTTTAATACCATCCTCTATACTCATATTGAGGGAGATGATGTCTCCCCTTGGAACCATGAGGAAAAAACCTGTTGTAGGATTTGGGACTGTTGGAACAAACACATTTATCACATCTTCCTTTGTAACATGCTGAACCTCACCCTGTGCCTCACTCGTTATGAATCCTATTGAGTACATTCCGTTTTTTGGAAACTGAACCAGCACAACACGGCTGAATGCAGCCTTCTTGGCTGTGGCAATAGTATGGATGACCTGTTTTGCGCCTGAATAGATGGATTTTACCATTGGTATGTTATCCAAAAATATTTCAAATCTTTCAAGGAGTTTCCGTCCAATAACATTTGTACTTGCCAGTCCTACTGCAAAAATTATCAGAAAGGTCAGTATAAATCCAATGCCTGGTATGATGAAATTGAGTCCCATTGTAGAGAGAAGGTTGTTTACAGTGGGGCCTAAAAGGCTGTCAATCATCCTGAAAAGGACCCTTATGAAGAAAAAAGTAATCATTAAGGGGAGTGTTACAAGCAGCCCTGTAATAAATATGTTTCTTATTTTATGTTTTAGTGTCTTAACCATTTTGCTTCCTCTTTATTTCCTTTTCTTGCTGATTTTAATAATGTTTTTTAAAATATATCACATTTCATATATCGGTAAAAGGGGAAAAATCATTAGGTTTTAAATGACAGGGGATATTTTTTATGGTATTTTTATAGTAAGAATTTGGATATAGCTTATGGGTGATAATAATATAGACCGTAGAGAATTTTTAAAAAGGGTAACAAATGCTGGAATTGCCATCGGGGCGGTAACAGGCGGGGCATTCCTTTTACACAACAGAGATGAAGTTATTTCGGCAGGTGAATCTATTGCCAAGGTGAAGGATTTTCGTATAACAGGGGATGTATTACCGCAGATGGCTATAGCAAAAGGTGATTCACCTGCAAGGATTGTAAAGGCTGCAGTTGAGGGGATGGGGGGGATGAAGAGGTTTGTCTCAAGGGGTGATGTTGTAGTGATAAAGCCGAATATAGGATGGGACAGGGCTCCTGAGCAGGCTGCAAATACAAACCCGGAGGTTGTAGCTGAGACTGTCAGACTATGCTATGATGCAGGGGCAAAGAAGGTAATTGTGACTGATATGTCATGCAACGACCCGCGCAGGTGTTTTTTTAGGAGCGGTATTGGAAAAAGTGCAAAGGATGCAGGCGCTGATGTCCAGCTTCCCAAGGATTATAAATTTCGCAAGATAGCAATAAAGGGTGAAGTATTAAAGGTCTGGCCTGTATATACTGTCATACTTGAGGCGGACAAGGTTATCAATATACCAATTGCTAAACATCATAATCATTCTACACTGACCCTTGGGATGAAGAACTGGTATGGACTTTTAGGCGGGAGGAGGAGGGATTTGCATCAGAATATTCACATGAGTATTGCAGATTTAGCTGGATTCATCCGTCCGACACTCACAATTATTGATGCCTACAGGATACTTATTAAAAACGGACCTCAGGGCGGGAGTATTAGAGATGTGAAAATGATGAATACTGTGGCAGTTTCTACAGACCCTGTAGCGGTTGATGCGTTTGCTGCAACACTTTTTGACAAGAAACCAGAAGAGATTGGATATATTGTTGAGGCGTATAAAAGGGGTCTGGGAAATATAAACTTTACAGAACTCCAGCCCTTGATAATATCCGCATGAACAAAAACTAATTACATCCGCAGATTACGCAGATTTTCACAGATTTTTTTTAAAAAATATTTTATTTTAATCTGCGGTAATCTGCGAAATCTGCGGGTATATAATTTTCATGAATAAAAAAAATCTCCTCGTTTATTTAAGGCGAATCTCACAGATATTTTTTATTGTCCTCTTCTTTTACCTCCTTTTTCAGACTGAATACAGGGGTGGGTTTGCAAAGGATATTACAAACCCGATAAGAATAGATGCACCTGTAAAATTCTTTTTTGAGATTGACCCCCTGACTGCAATATCAACAGTAATATCTACCCATTCTCTCTATAGAAATTTAATCTTGGCTGTTGTATTAATATCGGCAACAATATTGTTTGGAAGGTTTTTCTGCGGATGGATATGTCCGATGGGGACACTGCATCAGGTTTTTAGCACAGTCAGTCCTTCTAAAAAAGGCATCAAAAGAATTGAATCCAATAAGGGGCATCCAAATCAGATAATAAAATATTACATACTGATACTCTTTTTGGTTGCAGCAGTTTTTACATCCCTTCAGGTTGGACTTCTTGACCCAATCACATTTCTTTACCGCTCAGTTACTACAGCCATACTTCCGGGATTAAATCTTTCTTTCTCTTTTCTAATTGATAAACTTTATTCATTTAACAATCCCTATCTTCAGAAAATAGGAGATGTTATGTATTCCTTTACCCATGATTATATCTTGAGTTTCATACAGCTAAATTTTCATTTTGGATGGATAATAGGGATATTATTTTTAATTGCCCTCCTTTTAAACAGAAAGGAGACAAGATTCTGGTGCAGATATATATGCCCGACAGGTGCATTGCTGGGACTATTTTCAAGATTCAGCCTCTTTGGAATGGAGAAGGTGCATGATAAATGCACTGACTGTAATAAATGTCTTCTTGACTGTCAGGGTGCAGATTCACCACAGGGGAGGGTGGATTGGAAATCCCATGAATGTATTATGTGCTTCAACTGTGAAAGGGTATGCCCTGAGGATGTAATAAAATTTAAGTTTTTTCCAAACAGGACATCTACATCAATGGAACCAAATTTTAAAAGAAGGTGGGTTACCTTAAGCGGTTTTGCAGGATTGTTCATTCCGTTTTTTTCAAGGGGCTCTGCTGAATTTAAGACCAATTTTAATCCAAAACTCATAAGGCCGCCGGGTGCATTGGAGGAGGCAAAATTTCTTGCAAGATGTATCAGGTGTGCGGAATGTATGAAGGTCTGCCCTACAAATGCACTCCATCCAACCCTTTTGGAGGCAGGGATTGAAGGGATATGGAGCCCTATACTAATTCCAAGGATAGGATACTGTGAGCATACCTGCATTCTCTGCTCAACAGTCTGTCCTACAGGTGCAATCCGCTCAATTACAGAAGAGGAAAAGGTTGGTTCGGAAAAGGTAAAACCTATAAAAATAGGGACTGCCTTCTATGACAGGGGGAGATGCCTTCCATGGGCAATGGCTATACCATGTATAGTTTGTGAGGAGCATTGTCCTACAACGCCTAAGGCTATATGGCTTGAGGAGACAGATGTCCCCGCCCCAAATGGGAAAATTGTAAGGGTCAAGCGTCCTTATATAAATCCAGAGGCATGTATTGGCTGTGGTATATGCGAGAAGGTCTGTCCTGTTCAGGATAAACCTGCTGTCTATGTGACAAGCATCGGGGAGAGCCGTTCAAATGAGAATCAGGTTCTTCTGGATAGCAGTAGATATAAACAATAATTTGCCCCGCACATAATCCTCTGCGAAGAGACTCTTCGTAGTAGGTTATGTGCTGGGTTATAAGGAGGGCATATTATGAAAGGTAATGAGAAGGTAGTTAAATCGCTTAATGCAGCATTATCAATGGAGCTTGGTGCAGTATTGCAGTACCTTCATCATCACTGGACAGGGGAGGGGATTGAGAGCCAGACAATACTTCCGATTTTTAAACAGATAGCACTGGATGAGATGAGACATGCAGGCCTGATAGCTGAGAGGATAAACTTTCTTGAAGGAGACCCGACACTTGCACCTGCCAAGATAAGAAAATATGGCGACTTAATAAAAATGATGAAGGATGACCTTTCAGGGGAATATGATGCAATAAATTATTATAAGAAAGTAATAAAACTCTGTGGTGAGGTTGGCGATTCTACAACAAGGCTGATGATGGAGCAGATACTCTCAGATGAGGAGCATCACGCAGATATATGGGAGACAACACTTGCAAAACACAAAGGAACAAAAACCTGATTAAACCACAGATACACACAGATTTTCACAGATGACAGGACGAAGGGTTCGGAATGACATTTCTTTTTTCTATCTGCGTTCATCTGCGTTCATCTGCGGTTACTTTTATAATCTCCTCTTTTTAATCCTCTTTTAATAAATAAAAGTTTAAAATTTTATTATGAAAATTAAAGTCTGGGATTTGCCTACACGCATTTTCCACTGGCTGCTTGTATTGGCTTATGTAGGGGCATATTTTACATCAGAGAGCGAGTGGCTTCTTGAATACCATGCAGGAGCAGGATATATCGCCCTCGGTCTTATAATGTTCAGGATACTATGGGGGTTCACTGGAAACAGATATGCAAGATTCTCAGATTTTATAAGGGGGTGGGATGAGGTTAAGTCATATATTTTAAGGATGCTCAGATCAGATATACCGAGATTCCTCGGACATAATCCTGCTGTAGGCTGGGTAGTATTATTTATGCTTCTTATAACCGCAGTAATATCATTAACAGGGATAGTTGTTTACGGTGGAGAAGAGGGTAGGGGGATAGCGGCGGGGTTTTTTACTTTTAAGACTGCAATTATTGTAAGGATTATCCATCTGATTTTAGCGGATATTGCAGTTGTAATGATAGTTACACATATAAGTGCTGCATTAATTCATCACTTCATTTTGAAGGAGAATATTATCTATTCAATGTTTACAGGTTATAAGGAAGATATGGAATCCTGGAGTGAGAGGGTATCACACATGAAGGCTGGCGAGGGGCTTTCTGTTGTAAGGCTTGTTGTCGGGATATTTGTTGCTATACTTGGAGGATTGGGGCTTGTATATCTTCCCCCTGAAGGGAAGACTGATTTTTCTAAGGAAAAGATGCAGGTTATGGATGACAAAGGGTTTGTTGTGGAATTGAAGCATAATAAAAAATGGGTAGATGAGTGTGCAAAGTCATGTCATATAGGTTTTCATCCAAACCTTCTTCCTGCCTCATCATGGGAGAAGCTCATGTCAGGACTCAGTGACCATTTTGGTGAGGATGTGAGCCTCAATGAGAATATTCAGAAGGAGATACTTGATTATCTTGTCTCAGCTTCAGCGGAGCATTCAGTATCTGAAGCCTCTAAAAAGCTGATGTATTCAATTAAAGATGGCGATAGCCCGATAAAGATTACAGATATACCCTACTGGGTGAAGAAACACTCTGAGATATCTGACGAGGTTTATAAGAGAAAATCTATAGATAGTAAGAGCAACTGTATTGCCTGTCACTCCGGCTCTGAGATTGGCTCATTTGAGGACAGGGATATTCATATACCTAAAGAATAAAAACTTAATCTTAACCACGGAGACACAGAGGCACAGAGAAGAAAAACAAAGAATTAATCAACCACAGATTACGCAGATTAACACAGATTTTTAAACCTTAATTTTTTTAATCTGTGAAAATCTGTGGATATATATTTTATATTTTTTCTCTGTGTCTCAGTGCCTCTGTGGTTTATAAGTATAGGAAAGGAGGTTTGGTATGGGACAGAAGATATATTTTGTATTGGCATTGGCTTTTGTTGTATTGCTTCTTAGTAATATTGCAGATGCAGGTAATTTAAATGCTCAGATGCAGTCTCTTATGGATAAACACATGAAAAACTCAGGTGAGAAGTCGTTTAGTGCAGAAGAAGGGGGAAAACTTTATTACATAAAGAGAATGCACTCTGAAAAAAAAAGAAGAGATTTCCTGTATATCCTGTCACATGGATGACCCTGCAAAGGAAGGCAAGACACCGGTTGGCAAGCCTATTGAACCCCTCTCCCCTGCTGTAAACAAAGGGAGATTTACTGACCCTGAAAAGGTTGAAAAGTGGTTTAAGAGGAACTGCACAGGGGTGTTTGAGAGGGAGTGCACGCCAAAAGAGAAGGGTGATTTTGTCACCTATATGATGTCATTGCAATAATTTTAACAAATGGAGGAGATATGAAGATTAAAAATATTAAGAAAACATTTTTATAGGATATTTCTGGGATTTCTATATTTTTGAAAAGCAACTCATCAATTCCGAGATTTAATTTTAAGATATATTCATTCAGTGTGATTATGCCTATAAGGAGGACTATGGCTGCGCATATTTGAGCAATACGATACTTTAATCTGTCATTCTGACCCCGCGCATAAGTTCTTATGTGAGGGGGAAGAATTTTCTTATTCTGTTCGGAGACTGCTTCGGCTTCGCCTCGCAATAGTAATAAAGATTTTTTCTGTAATAACAGGAGTGAGATTCCTGAAAGGATAAAGCAAAGGGCAGTATTCGGCATCATCTTTGGCATATGAGTAATGAGGTTTTGTAAGATAGCAATATTGAAAGCCCAGCCAAATAATACAATACCGCCTATTGAGATAACTATAATGGCTGAAATCCTTGAGATGGGTTTAAAAGTAGAATTGATATCTGAACCTGAGTGATTAGTCATAGACTTACCTCCTGCTCAGTTGGTATAACAATATAACAAAAGGTATCTGATAGTCAATATTCTCTTAAAACCCAAATTCCGATTTAGACTTTTGAGCTCCTTTAGCATATTTAACGATGATATCTATACATCCTAAACTTTTTTAAAAAGCTTGACCTTCTGTCAGGAGAGAAATATCATGTAATAACAGGTCCAACCGGGACAAATGTCATGGATATGCAGATAATAATTGTTAAGAAGGGTCATCTTTTTTATATCTGTTAATCTGTGGCTAATTTATGAATTAATAGGAAGGTATTTATGGATATGAATTTACAAAAGATGATAATTCCTGCTGTGACTACCCTTCTTTCTGCATCTCTATTATTTATCGTCAGGGGTATTACATTTAGAGTTCTTCATAAATGGGCAAAAAAAACAGAGACGGATATTGATGATATAATAATCAAGGCTTTTAGGACTCCTTCCCTTTACTGGTGTATAGCCATAGGTCTTTACATCGGTGTTGTCGTCTCGGATATTCAGGAAAAATATGTTTTTTATCTCAGCAAAACGATTCATGTAATTGTAATACTTTCCATTACTGTTGCTGCTGCAAATCTTTCAGAGAAGATATTCAGTAGTTTTATACAGAGATCAAACCTCCCAATTCCTGCCACAGGGCTCGTATATGGAGTTCTTAAAGGTGTAATTTTTGTTCTGGGTTTTTTAATAATCCTCAGTGTCCTCGAAATCTCGATTACACCCTTCATTACGGCGCTGGGCGTAGGGGGTCTTGCTGTTGCCCTTGCACTTCAGGATACCCTGGCAAATCTCTTTGCCGGGATTCATATCCTCATTGAAAAGACCATCAGGGTCGGGGATTTTATAAGGCTTGAAACAGGGCAGGAGGGGTATGTTGAAGATATTACATGGAGGACGACAAGGGTAAAGATGCTTCCAAACAACATTGTCGTAATTCCGAACAGCAAGCTTGCCCAGAGTATCGTTACAAATTACTATCTGCCTGAAAAGAGGATGTCCTTATCGATTCCAATAGGCGTCAGTTATTCTTCTGACCCTGAAAAGGTTGAGAAGATACTTGTTGAAGAGGCGAAAAAGGCTGTTGGAGAGATTCCCGGACTTATAAAAGACCCTGAGCCTTTTGTCAGATTTATACCTGGATTCGGCGAAAGCTCCCTTGACTTCACCCTGATATGTCAGGTCAGGGAGTTTGTTGACCAGTATCTCGTCCAGCATGAGCTGAGAAAAAGGATTTTTAAGCGATTCAAAAAAGAAGGCATAGAGATACCATTTCCGCAGAGAACCGTGCATTTAAAGGGAGAGAAGGAAGAACAAAAACCTGATTAACCACAGACTTGCACAGACTAAAAATCTGATTATTATATTAAAAGGCAAAATGAGATAGAGAATTTTTTTAAAGGGTTGTTGAAGCATTTTTAGGGTAATACAATATCCATCTTAACAAATGGAGATTATGGGGTATTATTTAAAAAAATAAAGTTTTAAAGGCAAATCCCATGAGAATTCTATAGGAGGTCTCTTCCTTAAAAATCTGTTAATGGAGGGATTATGAAGAAGCTACTTAAACGAGTTATGCTGTCGTAAATGGAATCAGAGAGAAGATTGAGCTTTTGTAGCAACGGGGAGCGGAAGATGAAATACATTATCTCCTTTTTTATACTTTTCTTGAACTGGGTTATATTGTCAGGCATGCTGGATACCTTCCATCTTGCCTTGGGGGTTGTCGCCTGCATTCTTGTAATCTATTTGTCCCATGACATCCTGTTTACCTGTGACGAGTTCTTTTATAAGAATCTAAGAGAGGTTATCAGGCTCATTAAATATATCCCCTGGCTTTTATACCAGATTGTCCTTTCCAATATTCATGTTGCATATCTGGTTCTCAGCCCTAAGATGCCAATAGACCCTCAATTAATAAGGTTTAAAAGTAAATTAAAAAAGGATGTCTCCCTGGTAACCTTTGCCCACTCTATTACCCTCACACCCGGCACCATTACTGCCGATATTAGAGAGGGAGAGTTTTGTGTTCATTGTATAAGCAGAAAGGTTGCAGAGGACATTCTCACAGGTGAGATGGAAAAAAAGGTTGCACATATCTTTATGGAGGATTAGATGGAAAATTTTTTTCTGGCAATCGCACTGATATTATGCTTTCTGGTATTGCTGTGTCTTTATCGCGGGATATTCGGTCCAACAATTTTGGATAGAATAATCAGCATCAGTGTTATCGGCACAAAGACAACGATTATTCTTGTCCTTATAGGTTTTATCTACGGGAGGATGGATATGTTTGTGGATATTTCAATTGCATACGCACTATTAAATTTCATTGCTACACTGGCTGCTGCAAAATTCTTCCGCACAAGAAAGAGTATTGTGCTGGACGCAAAATTCTTTAAGGAGGTGGGGATTAAATAGGTGCTGACTACCCTTGCCATAATTTTTATTGCAACAGGAGTTTTTTTCTTTACTACTGCAACCATCGGGCTTATCCGATTTCCTGATTTTTATTGCAGGATGCAGGCTACCGGAAAGGGTGATACTTTGGGGGCACTGCTGTCTCTTGCAGGACTGGCGCTCTATTATCTGAATAATGGGTTTTCACTGCCGACAATACTGATAAGCATAAAGGTAATGTTTATTGCCATCTTTATCTTTATAGCCAATCCTACTGCTACCCATGCGATTACAAAGTCTGGCCTTGAATGCGGGGTTAAGCCCTGGACAAAGGAGGGGATACAGAAATGATCTGGCAGCTTGACATTATACTGCTCATCCTTGTTACTGCATGCGCCATTGCTGCAATTACTGTGAGAGACCTCTTAAGCTCAGCCATCCTCCTGGGGGCATACAGTTTCATGATGTGTCTCCTCTGGGCAGAGATGGGTGCGGTGGATGTTGCCTTTACTGAGGCTGCTGTGGGGGCAGGTATCAGCACGGCATTCTTCATTGCAGCAATACACCAGACAACAAGGAGGACAAAGGATTGAAATTCTTTGCACTCATAGCAGTAATCGTGACGGGCCTTCTTTTGATATACGGCACTATGGATATGCCTGACTGGGGTGCTACTGATTCTCCGCCGAATACCCATGTCTCACCGAGGTATATCGAAAAGTCCATAGAAGAAACAGCAACGCCGAATGTCGTGACCTCCCTCCTTGCGGACTATAGAGGTTATGATACCCTGGGCGAGACAACGGTAATCTTTACCGCAGGGATTGTGTGTATTCTTCTCCTGAGGAGGTATAGGTGATCAACAGATTTGAGAATATCATCATACAGACCATATCCAGGCTGCTCATCCCACCTATCCAGCTTTATGCCCTCTATGTAATCGCCCACGGACATTACAGCCCTGGTGGAGGTTTCCAGGGGGGATGCATCTTAGGGGCAAGTTTCATCCTGATGGTAATCGCATACGATATAAAAGAGACAAAGAGGATGATATCTGAAAAGATCAATACCATATTCATCAGCCTCGGTGTAATCATATATTCAGGGATTGGCGCCGTATGTCTGATATTAGGGGCAGATTACCTTGACTACGGGATACTAAATAAGATATTCTCCGTAAGCCCAGCGAAGGCAAGGGCTCTCGGAACATTCGGTGTTGAGATAGGAGTGGGGATAACGGTAATGGCTGTCATGGTTTCAATATTTCTCAACCTCGTATCAGGCGGGGAACACGAAGAGGCACAGGAATAATGGATTTCATCATAAGCAAGTTTAATTACTGGATATATATAGTTCTTATGATGATAGGCTTTTATGCCATGATATCAAAGAGCAATCTGGTAAAAAAGCTTGTGGGTATGAATATCTTTCAGACGGCGATTATACTCTTTTTCATTTCTATCGGCTCAAAAAAAGGAGCTACAATACCGATTATTCAGGATAGCCATGTGGATGCCGTGAACTCCGCCCTGTATATGAACCCCCTGCCCCATGTGCTCATGCTTACTGCTATAGTCGTTATGGTGAGCACCTTCGGGGTTGCAGTGGCTTTGCTGATAATGATTTACAGGAAATACAAAACCCTTGAAGAGGATGAGATATTGCAGATATTAAGGAATGAAAAATGGCCGAACACTCACTAATCCTGATAATAGTCATTCCCCTGATGGCCTCGTGTTTCAACATCCTCCTCGGACTGTTCAGGAGGGGATTCTGTTACCCCCTCGTGATTGCAACCCTCAGCCTCTGCGTAATCTTATCCATCTTTATTATGGATGGTGTCATAAATAATGGTGTCATCCACTACAGGCTCGGAGGCTGGGCACCTCCCTGGGGGATAGAATATGTGGTGGACCACCTCAATGCCTTCGTAATGACCATAATATCATTTATAAGTCTGTTCGTAGCGGTATATTCAAAAAGGAGTGTTGAAGCGGAGCTGCCCGGGAGGACTGTTTACTTTTATACCGTGTTTCTCCTGCTGGTGACAGGTCTCTTAGGTATAACGGTAACAGGTGATGTATTCAACCTTTATGTGTTTCTGGAAATCACATCCCTTGCTGGCTATGCCCTAATCGCAATAGGAAGGGATAAGGCTCTGCTTGCGAGTTTTAATTACCTGATAATGGGGACTATCGGTGCCTGCTTCTATCTGCTGGGAGTAGGCTACCTTTACATAGCCACGGGCTCACTCAACATGGCTGACCTCGGGAGGCTACTACCCGACCTCTACCATTCCAAGGTAGTGCTGGTAGCTTTTGCCTTTTTTGCAGTAGGAGTTGCTATAAAGATGGCACTATTCCCGCTCCATGTATGGCTTCCGGATGCTTATACCTATGCCCCTTCAACAGTGAGCGCCCTTGCTGCATCCACAATGACAAAGGTTGGCGTCTATGTCATGATAAGGATTATGTTTACCGTATTTAAGCCCAACTTTTCGGCAGAGATGCTTCCGGTGACAGAGATATTAGGCTGGGTGGCTTCTGGTGCCATGATCTTCGGCTGCATATTAGCCATAGCACAAACGGATGTTAAGAGAATGCTCTCTTACATCCTTATCGCCGAGGTTGGCTATATAGTGATCGGTGTGAGCGTAACAAATCGCATGGGTTTTACGGGGGCACTCCTCCATATCCTTTTTGATGCCTTTATGATGGCCTGCCTCTTTATGGTGGCAGGGGTAGTGATGCACAAGACAGGGAAAACCAGCATCCACGGCTTCAGACAACTGCACAGAAGAATGCCCATTACCATGGCGGCATTCACCATTGCTGCCCTATCAGTCATAGGGGTGCCACCCACCGCAGGGTTCTTCAGCAAATGGTATCTGGTACTGGGAGCGATATATGCCCGGAAATGGATATTTGCAGGGATGCTCCTGCTCAGCAGTTTACTGGCTGTAGTAGCATTTTTCAGGGTCATAGAAAATATATATTTCGCACCTTCATGCCATGCCCACGACAGAGTAGGGCAGGAGGGAATTGTAAGAGATGAGGCTCCACTGAGTATGCTTGTCCCACTACTCACTATGGCCGCCGGGATACTTATATTGGGATTCTTTAGCGGGAAGATTGTCTCGGCTGTAATTCAGTTTACAGTTCCAGAGGGTTTTTAAGTATGGAGATTATAAGCTCAATAAAACCCTTGCTGGCTGTCATAGTATCTCTGATTGCAGCCTTTCTTATCCTCCTTACAGGGGAAAGGGCAAGAAACCTCAGAGAATTCTGGACAATCCTTGCCTCAGTGATTAAATTCACTATTGTTTTCTCCATGGTTTCACCCATCCGTGAAGGAAAGGTCATAGAGTATACCGTCATTTCCATCTCGCCGGGTCTTTCCCTGCAATTCAGGGCGGATGCCCTGGGAATATTATTCGCCCTGACAGCGTCATTCCTCTGGATAATCACATCCTTTTATTCCATCGGCTATATGAGGTCATTGAATGAACGTGCACAGACGAGATATTTCGCATGTTTTGCCATAGCGCTGTCTGCAACAATGGGTGTTGCCTTTTCTGCAAATCTCTTTACCACATTTCTCTTCTATGAGATCATCACACTCTCCACATATCCCCTCGTTGCTCATAAAGAGACGCCAGAGGCCATCAGGGGGGCGAGGATATACCTCACATATCTCCTCGGCACATCCATAGCGTTTCTGTTGTTAGCCATATTTATGACATACACTGTGGCAGGCACACTCGATTTTTCGGATAACGGCATCTTAATCGACACTACTGCTATGGGTGTGAGCGATACTTTTCTAACCATTACCTTTATTTTGTTTATGGCTGGAATCGCAAAGGCAGCGATGATGCCCCTCCACTCGTGGCTGCCTGCGGCAATGGTTGCACCAACTCCAGTCAGCGCACTTCTGCATGCAGTTGTGGTTGTAAAAGCAGGGGTCTTTGTAGTTGTCAAGGTTGTAATTCATATATTCGGGATTGACCTTCTCACCAAACTCGGGCTCGGAACTGCACTCGCCTACTTTTCTTCTTTTACTATCATAATAGCCTCAATCATTGCCCTGAAACAGGACAATCTGAAACGTATGCTCGCATTCTCAACTATAAGCCAGCTCTCTTATATTATTCTCGGCGCAGCGCTATTGAAGCCGAGCAGCATGGTCGGCGGGATTATTCATATAACCAATCATGCCTTTTCAAAGATAACATTGTTCTTCTGTGCAGGGTCTATCTATGTCTCAGCGCATAAGACAGAGATAAGCCAGTTGAGCGGCATAGGCAAAAAGATGCCATGGACAATGGCAGCTTTTTTTATAGGCTCGCTCAGTATGATAGGGGTGCCGCCTACTGCCGGTTTTATCAGCAAATGGTATCTTGCCGTAGGATCCATGGAAGCAAAAGAGATACCCATTCTTGTGGTGCTGCTATTCAGTTCAGTGCTGAATGCAGCATACTTTTTGCCAATTACCTACAAGGCATTTTTTGAGAAGGAAAATCATACAGACCATCACGAGGAGGTTAAGGAGATACCCGTGGTGGTAATCCCTCTGGTAATAACAGCGATTATCTCTATTCTCGTCGGTATCTACCCCGATTATTTCCTGACCCTGGCAAAGGAGGTTATAAGATGATAAAAAAGATTGTATTTTATCTCGGTAATCCTGACAATGCAGGGAGGCTCAGAAGGCTCCTTTATATAACTCTTGCAATAATTGTCCTGGCAGATTTTCTGGTTCCGCGTGGAGATCATGCCGTATTTTTCTGGGATAAGATACCCGGATGGGGAGCTCTGTATGGATTTATCTCGTGTGTTTTGATTATTCTGCTTTCCAAATTTCTGGGACATCAGGGCGGACTCATGAAGAAAGAAGATTACTATGATTGAGTGGTTTCACCCTGCCATATTTTTCATCTTCGGGGCATTCTTGATACCGTTTCTTAAAGGAAGGGTGCAACAGGCATACCTTGTTTTGATGCCCGCCTTGGCCCTTATCGATGTTGCCTCCATGTCTCAGGGAACGTACTGGATATTCCACTTCCTCGGGAATGATGTTATCTTCGGCAAGGTTGACAAGCTCAGCCTCGTGTTTGCATATGTTTTTACTATTATGGCATTCATCGGTATGGTCTATGCCCTTCATCTTGATGACCCCGGTCAGCACATGGCTGCCTATTTTTATGTGGGGAGTTCTCTTGGTGTGGTCTTTGCCTGTGATTATTTTACTCTCTTCATCTTTTGGGAGATTATGGCATTTGCCTCAGCATATCTGGTCTTTGCCAAAGGCGGAAAGGGGGCGGTAAGTGCAGGTTTCCGGTACATCCTTATCCATATTACCGGCGGTGTATTATTGCTTGGCGGTATAATAATTCATTATAAAGCGACCGGTTCCATGATCTTCGGGCCCATTGAACATGACGGGAGTCTGGCATTTTATCTTATCCTTACCGGATTTATACTTAATGCCGCCGTACCACCGCTTAACGCATGGCTGACTGATGCCTATCCAAATGCCACAGTAACAGGCGCCGTATTCATGTCGGCGTTTACCACCAAGACTGCGGTGTATGTTCTGGTACGGGCATTCCCCGGCACAGAACTTCTGGTTGTGCTGGGCGTTGTTATGGCACTCTACGGTGTTGTGTATGCGGTTATGGAGAATGACTGCAGAAGGCTTCTGGCTTACCATATTGTCAGTCAGGTAGGCTACATGGTGGCTGGTGTTGGCATGGGGACAGAGATGTCTCTGAACGGTTCTGTATCCCATGCATTTGCTCATATCCTGTACAAGGGACTTCTTTTTATGGGAGCTGGTGCTGTCGTATATATGACAGGCATACGCAAGCTTACGAAACTGGGGGGACTATACAAGACCATGCCCATAACCTTTGTCCTTTATATGGTCGGGGCATTTGCTATCTCTGCCTTCCCGCTCTTCAGCGGATTTGTCAGTAAGTCCATGGTGGTTGCGGCATCACAGCATGACCATAGGGCGGTTGTTACCTTGCTTCTGACTCTGGCATCTTCAGGGACATTTATATCTCTTGGTTTGAAACTTCCGTATTATATGTTCTTTGCAAAGGATTCAGGCATAAGGGTCAAGGAGCCGCCGAAGAATATGCTCCTTGCAATGGGAATCGCAGCATTTCTGTGTATAGCAATAGGCGTATTCCCTGGCCAGCTTTACTCCCTTCTTCCACATCCGGTCCACTTTGAGCCATATACAGCAGAGCACATAACCGGTACTCTGGGCATATTGATGTTTACCCTGCTGGGATTTATCCTGCTCCTGAAACGTTTGGACCCGGAGCCGACAATAAGCGTTGATACAGACTGGTTCTACAGGATGGGAGTAAGAGCCTTTATGTGGTTTATAAACAATTCGGCAGCACGAATAGGGGCAAAGATCAACAGGGCAGCCTTTGATGTTCTTCCATCGTCCCTGAGCAAAATCAGCAGAAACCCGCTCTCTGTGTCTCTACTGGCAATAGTGTACGCACGTTTGAAAATCACCCAGCTCTATGATTCTCTGAGGGAGCAATCGAGTAATAGAACAGACGGACTGGCAGAGCTGAAGTCAAGGGTTAAACACCTCAGGATGATGAGCGAGAGCGTCTATGATGAGGACATTCAGAGGAGACCCATAGGCATCTGGGTCCTCCTCTCATTTATCTTAATATTCTTCTATGCCTTAATTTATATGATATTTATATGAGCCGCTGCGAGAGCGGGGGAGCAGTTCTTTAATAGCTGTAGTAAATCGCAGCGAATCAAGGTAAACTATGTAGTAACCCATAACAAAATAAAAATGGAATTCACAATTTTATTTGCCTTAATTATTTTCCTTTCTTATGCCAATGGCTCAAATGATATTTCTAAAGGGATTGCTACACTTGTAGGCAGTGGTGTGACCGATTACAAAAAGGCTGTCCTCTGGGGGATATTCTGGACAGCAATTGGCTCATTATTGTCATCCATGTTTTCAGTGAATATGGTAAAGACCTTTGGAAATGGCCTGGTATTAAATGATATATTCAAGAATACAAATTTTATATTGTCAGTTTTAGCCGGTTCATCAGGATGGGTTATTCTGGCATCAAGGCTTGGTATGCCTGTGTCCACAACCCATGCAATTGTCGGCAGTATAGCAGGTGCAGGTATTGTCTCTATAGGATGGAATGGCATCATGTGGAGCTTTGTATTGAATAAAATATTCCTGCCTCTTCTCTTAAGCCCTTTACTCTCTTTTACTTTAACATTTGTTTTATTTCCTTTTATAAAAAAACCACTTTACAGGGCTGTAAATTACTGCCTCTGTCTTGAATCAAGAGAAAAGGTATTAGTACCATGCTGTGATAGTGCTGCTGCAGTATCTACAGGTGTATCTGAGGCAAAGGTTGTTGTAGATGAGGAGAAAGCATGTGATAGTAGTTTCGTTACAACTATGAGGTTGAATCTCCTTGATACTATACACTGGCTTTCAAGCGGTTTTGTGTGCATGGCGAGGGGATTAAATGATATGCCGAAGATTGCGGCGATAATCCTCCCTTTTACTTTATTTGAAGATAAATGGGTGTTCATTTCCCTTGCATTGGTAATGGCAATGGGAGGTTATCTCTACGGATTACGGACTACTGAGACACTGTCATTTAAGATTACAAGGATGGACCATGTGGAGGGATTTACCTCAAATATAATTACAGGCATATTGGTAGGCTCTGCATCTCATCTCGGATTCCCTGTATCCACTACCCATGTTTCATCAAGTGCAATATTGGCGTGTGGTATCAGAAAAGGAATGAAATCTATAGATAAAAAGATTGTAGGTGAGATACTTCTGTCATGGCTTGTTACCCTTCCAGTTTCAGCCCTTATTTCAGCCTTTGGTTATTTTATTTTAGCCCTGTAAATAATCGGAACGGCAGATATAAAGGCTAAAAGAACAATACCGATAATCAATTCCTTAGAAACCCTCCCGTGAATCGCATCAAGTAAGGAACTGCTGAATATGGTATAGGCTGCTGTTCCGGGAAGCATAAATATCCAAGATGCTATGGCATAGTCTCTGAATTTTATCTTTGTAAGTCCAAAGGAATAATTTAAGAGATTGAATGGAAATAAAGGAATGAGTCTTGTAACTGCAACAAATATCCAGCCGTTTTTTTCTACACCTTCATCAATAGCCTTAAGTCTTCCGCTCAATAGATTTTCTATCTGATTTCTTGCAAAATATCTTGCAATCAGAAATGCAAGACAGGCACCTATGGTAGAGCCGATAGATGCATAAATTGTCCCCCATAGTGCCCCGAAGACAATACCGCCTGCAACAGTTATAGGAAGGCCGGGAAGAAAGAGTGATGGTGTAAGGGAAAATAGAAGCATATATGCGATTGGGCCTTTACTGCCAAAGCCGTTAATCCAATTTTGAAGCCTCTCCTTCTCAAGAAATTGGTCAATCCCAGAAATTTTTATGGCTATGATGATGACTGCAAGGGAAGTGATAAATAAGGAGAGCGTGACAATACTCTTAATCCGATTCTGTTCAGACATAGAAATTATAAAAACTACCACGGATTTATCACGGATAAACACGGGCAAGACAAATCCTTTTATTATTTTATTGTTTCTCTGTGTTTATCTGTGTCCCTCTGTGGTTTTATTAAGGTTTTGCTTTTTTATTCTGTCCTGTAGGCAATCATTGTCTTTTCTATATATGTCTTTATACCATTATATATGGAGAGTGCTATCTGGTCTCTGTATCCGTAATCTCTAAATCTCTTTTCCTCTCTTGGGTTGCTTATAAATGAGGTCTCTATGAGGATGCTCGGCATCTTAGCCTTATGGAGGACATAGAACATTGCCTGTTTTACACCAAGATTTTTTATGTCATCATATTTTAAACTTACACCTTTAATCAGCGAATCCTGTATGACCCCTGCAAGCTGGCTTGATTCATTTATCTTGTGGGTATTTCTCATATCTGCGAGGATAAATTCCAAAAGATTGTCATCACCTGAAAGTCTATCCTCCATGCCTGACATATTTTCTCTTGCCGCCGTCTCTCTTTCCTCGTCAGTTCTTGGTATGCCCTGAAAGTAGGTCTCTATGCCAATTGCATCTCTCTTCCTGCTGGCATTAGCATGGATAGATATAAACAAATCTGCCTTCTTTATATTTGCAATTACAGTCCTCTCTTCAAGGGGTATGAATATGTCTGTCTCCCTTGTCAATATGGCCTTATAATTGGTATTTTTTTCTATTAGAGCTTTTAATCTTTTTGCAATGTCAAGGACTACAGTCTTTTCCATCAAGCCCCGCTTCCCTATTGCACCTGAATCCTTTCCGCCATGTCCCGGGTCTATTACAATCCTGCTGATATTATTGAAAGAAGGGGGTTGAGGGTTTATGGATTCAGTAGTTTGAGTGGCTTTACTTAACCCCTTAACCTCTTGTCCATCTTTTTTAAGTGAGCCGTCAACATCAATAACTATTCTGAATGGGTTATTCAGATTGATGATACTATAAGAGCTGATGCTGTCAAGTTCAAGGACAATTCTTACTAAATCTTTCTGATTCTGTCCTGCCCTCACATTTTTTAAGAGACCATCATTGATGGAGATGGGTTCTTTGATTTCGGATGATAGCTTGGAATTATGAATGTCTATAAATAATCTGTCAGGATTTTTAAGGCTCTCTTGTGTATATATAACAGTGCTGTCAACATCTATAACAATCCTTGTATATTCAGGGCTTGACCAGTAGCGAATGCTGCTTACAATTGGAAGATTGTCCCCGTCTGGTGACAGATGACTGGCGATTGGTGACTTATTGTCAGGCGGGTTGTATAACTTTGATAATTCTGGCAGTTTGGTTTTCGCCTGCCGCACCATATCCCCTGTTGGATAGTTGTCAATGACTGCATTGTAAGATGAATAGGCTAGAGGGTAGTTATTTGTTTTATAGTATATTTCACCTATCATGTATTGGGCATCGTCTGCAAGGTTGCTTTGAGGATATTCTTTTGTAATCCTGTCAAAGAGGTCTATTGAATGTTTAATGTCAGTCTCATCGGAAGATATATTTGAAAGTTCGGCGTAGAGGCGGGCGGCAGTAAAGAGGGATTTATCTGCAACAGGGCTTTTGGGGAATTTTTTGTGAATAGACTCAAATTTAAAGATGCAATTCAGCCAGTTTGTCCTCTCACCCTGCAATTCCTTTGAGTTAACCAGTGAGTAGTAGTCTTTCCTTGCTTCATTGTAGAGAAAATCATATTTATTTTCTTTTCCATGACTGTTTTGTGGATAGACAGAGAATACGAAAAGAAGTAAGAAGCAAGAAACAAAAAAGCAAATGAAAGATGAAAGATGAAAGCTGAAGGCTGAAAGCAAACCCTTTGAGCTTTGAGCTTTAAGCTTTGAGCTTCTAACTTTTAACTTCTGACTTCTGACTTCTGACTTCGTTTCTATATTTTTACCCCCTTTATTGCTATTGATAATATATTTGAAATGTCCTTTATGAAATTCTTGTCTTCTATGGTCGTGCTTATATTTAATACACCTATCACACTTTCATCACTGGTTCCGGGGTCTGTAATAATCGGTATTGCACTGAAGACCTTTTCATTATCCTTTGTATTAAATAGATACATCTCTCTGCTTTTTACAACCTCTTTTGCACTTTTTAAAATATCTTCCTTATAGTTGCCGTTTACCCTTGTGCTTATAAAATTAAATGGCTCACCGTTTTTAGCTATTAACATAATTGCATACAGCATATCCGAATCAGGTCCTATATCGTATGCCTCCTTAAGCCTGTTGAGAAATATCTTTAATAGCTCGTTGAGGCCGACATTTCTGTTTAACAGCATCGTAATATCACTAAGCAGCTTTCTTTTTTCTGCAATTGTCAAGAGTTCTCCTCCCCCGCCTATAGCTTTTTCTCCCATCGGTGTATGGACAACAACACGATTCTTTCCTGTGTTTTTTGCCCTGTAGAGGGCTGTATCTGCTGCCCTTAATAGGTCTCTCTCTATCTTTATGTCACCTGCAGGATATGTTGCAGCACCTATGCTTACAGTTATATTGAATTGCTTACCGGTGCCGGAAAATCTGTGCAGTTCTACTGCCATCCTGAATCTCTCAGCCATATTTGAAGCCCCCTCTGTATCTATTTGCGGCAGTAAAACCACAAATTCCTCTCCACCGTATCGTGCAGCCATATCAACCTGTCTTATTGAGTTATTCAATACCATGGCGAATTCAGTTAGTATCCTGTCTCCAACCTGATGGCCATGGGTGTCGTTTAAAATCTTGAAGTCGTCAAGGTCAATCATCAGGCATGAAAGTGGTAAGCTGTATCTCTTTGCCCTTATGAATTCCTCCTTTATCCTTCTTTGAAAGTATCTGTGATTATAAAGGTCTGTCAGACCATCTGTGACAGAAAGTTTTTGGAGTAAAATATTTTTGTTTTTGACAAGCTTCTGCTCTTTTTCAAGTTTTTCATAAAGTTCTTTTGCCTTTTTTTCTTTTTCTTTAAGAAGTTTATTTTTTTCCTTTAACTGTCTTGTTGCCTCTTTTATCTGTTCCTGTAATTCCTCATGGAGTCTATCCTCCTTTAATTTTATCTCCTGCTCCTTTAAGGCAAGCCGTGTAATCTTTAATATTTCTTCATTGCTAAACGGTTTTGTTAGATAACTATTGACATGTCCTTTTGTAAAGGCATCTATGATAGTCTGTTCGTCTCCGACACCTGTGATAAGGATAGAGGCAATGTATGGATGTAATTCTCTTACCTTTTGTATCAGTTCAATTCCATTCATATGCGGGAGGAAGTAATCGGAGATTATAATATTGTATTTTGATTTCTTCGCCTCTTTAATGGCATCCAGTCCGTTATCAAAAGGTGAGACACTGTAACCTTCCATCTCAAGGAGGATGGTAAGAATATTCTTTATGAAAGGCTCGTCATCAATAACAAGTGCCTTTATCTGATTTTTGTTTTTTGCAGTCATACTTCCCTGCCAAAATCCTCAGGCTTTAGATTTTCAAGCCAGTCTTTCCACTTTTCCGATTCATTTATATCATCTTTGATATCTATCCCTCTTGCCATGTCTATGACCTTTTC
>Ga0209324_10000151_pt1 | contig 44668 bp, 11 predicted proteins | sample Rifsed19ft3_FD_184015 | JGI IMG/M metagenome (GOLD analysis project Ga0209324, IMG submission 184015) | Soil microbial communities from Rifle, Colorado, USA - sediment 19ft 3 (version 2) | ecosystem: Environmental > Terrestrial > Deep subsurface > Rock core/Sediment | place: Rifle, Colorado...
ACGTATTGGTTTCTTGCTTGAGCAAAGCAGTAGCGGCTGGCCCAACTATATCCAAGGGGTGGGTCTCGGATGGTACATTGATGATGTTAAGATAGTTGCGGGCATCAACCCTAACGATCTTGACGGTGACGGCATGCCCAACGACTGGGAGACATCCAACGGCCTGGATCCCAATAACCCTGATGATGCAGGCTATGACGATGATAATGACGGTCTCTCCAACCTTGATGAATTTAGAAAGAGTACAGACCCGAATAACCCTGACACTGATGGTGATGGACTTCCAGATGGCTGGGAGGTCAAGTACGGTCTTGATCCAAAAGATGACGGCAGCATTAATCCGGATAATGGCGCTGATGGGGACCCGGACGGGGATGGCCTGACGAACATCAAAGAATTCCAGTATGGTTTCAACCCAAGAGATGCAGCGCCGGGCCGGGGAACCATTTCACCAGATACTCTTCAAGTCTCTATCGGTGGCATCAACCATTATCAAATTATCGTTACAAACTCAAAGGCCACACGGGAAAAGTACACCCTTTCAGTCGAGGGTCTTGATCCATCCTGGTATACATTGAGTAAAAGCACGTTTAAGCTCCTCTCCGGGGAGGATAAGATGGTGAGTCTGGACATACACATCCCTGAACCTGTAGACTGTGGGATTCCTGTAGGAGACCATCCATTCAGCATCAATATCACCCCCACAGGTGCCGGGCCTGTTTCGACAATCAATGCCACTTTGACTGTTCTAAAAGATCCCGTCCTGAGTGCGATAACCCCTGCAGATGGGGAGGCTATTGGTTCTAACCGCATTCTCTTCTCATGGAAATCCGATGCACCGGGGAGTACAGAGGTTTCCTACAGAAAAGAAGGGGATGTGCAGTTTGCAGAGGTCGCGGGCGTTTCCGGAACAGATCACACATACACACTGGAGGACCTTTCCTGGGATATGAAATACGAATGGTATGTCCAGACGCAGTCCGTTTGCGGCTTATCCATGAGCATGTCACGGACTAACTCTATTGAAAAAGGGATTGTATTTGATGGTGAGCCTTATGAGTTCTTCATTGAGCGAGATTACGAACAAGTGGCGTCAATCAATGTCAGGAACACAGATACCATTCCTCACGAACTTCTTCTCGCCCTTGTCAATGACAATGAAGACCTCATTGCCGGATTCCGGGGGGATGGGAGTACTGACGAGAGGATCATCCTGCAGCCTGGAGAGACACAGAGTGTTGAGGTTGCCTTCCATGCACAGGATGCCACAAAGACCGACTACAGCGTACTTTTCAGGGCCTCGGCAGACACAGACACATCCCACCCCATCATCAGTTTTGCAAGCGCCGCCGTGCATGTACATCACCCTGTTTTTAACTTTAGCCTTGTGGAGATCAACACAGACCCGTTCACCCTGACCAACACCTTCAGGCTTACCAATAACGGCGATCCTGTGACGGACATGAGGGTTGATGCTGATGAGGAAAGCAGGCCGTTCATGACATTCAGTCCAATCATTGAACACCTCCGGTTGGGGACAGGTGAATCTATAGAGTTCAAAGTTATGTCAGACCAGGAGATGGATGCCACGATAATTGCCACTGGCGCCGAAGATCAGTTGTCTATCAATACACACTTTGGTTGCGCAGCAGGCACGAACCCCTTCAAGGTTCCCGTAGACAAGCCGCAGATATGCAGGGAGGTGAGGGGAGGATACTGCACCAACAGGCCGAATTTTGAGGTCCCCTTTACATTGCCTGCAGGACTTGCAAGGACTGATGTGGATAAGTCAGCCCTTTATACCAATTTTATTCACCAGCCGGGCAGGTGGAGCTACCGTCCCCACGATGTGGATATCAAGGTGAATAAGAAGGGTGTCCTAAGCCTCCACAATACGATCCCGGAGGGGCCATATTCAGCGCTCTTCCCGCCATCATTCCTGAATTACTCCATAGAGGGTGGGGCGAGGAACGCCATACAGGTGCAGACAAGACATATGAATGGAGGCCACTATGTCGTTATCACAGACTTTGACGTGGTCCTCGCATTGAATAAACCGATTGATGTCATGGTATGCGCTGCAGATGAGGAGGATGCCAAGGTGAAGGCACAGGAAAAGATGATCAATCTCTCATGCGGGAGAGTTCTCCCGGAGCCCTGTCCCCGGGTGGTGGACGTCAGACTGCTTGACCCTGATACAGGTGCGCCAAAGAATAAATTCCTCGTGGGGGATCGCATCCGCTTTGAAGTAAATGTCATCAACCCGGATTCCATTGAGCATATCATGGATCTGGGAATCAACATGGACGAAAACCCTGCTGATTTATTGCCGGCAGTTCAGAACCTCCAGCATATCGTCGTCCCAGGCGATAGCAGCAACACCTATACATTTGACTGGACTATAACGAACATACTACCCACCGGAAAGATATTCGTAAGTATCTCTATCAATGATGCCTCCTGTCAGAGTGAGACACCCTATGCGTATTCCTTCAGCCTTGGAGTTGATATAACACCGCCTGTGGTCAGTATATCGGATGAAGGGGTCTATTCCGTGGATAACGAATCCATCTTTGCGGATTGGTTTGCAACAGATCCTGAATCGGGGATTACCGAATACGCCTATAGGATAGGGACAGCGCCATGTGATGGGGACGTGCAGGACTGGACCGTGACTCCAATCGCAGGCCCCCGACGTATCCCTGCATCCCTTACCTATGGTGAGACCTATTATGTCTGTACAAAGGCGACCAACAGCAGAGGTCTTGTATCCGGCATGTCAACAAATGGGATTACGATCCTCGATCCCCTCGGAGACCCGGACGGAGACCGCTTTACAAATGAGGATGAGGTCGCGGCCAAAAGCAATCCTTTTAATTCGGCCTCCTTCCCCGGCAATACGACTTTATTCCTGCATAAAGGCTTCAACCTGGTAAGCTTCCCGGCAGAGACGCTCTACTATGAGACACTGACGAACCTCATGAAAGAGTTAGGCGGAAACAGTGTCGTCTCACGGATACTTGTCCTGGATCCTGTGAGTCAGACCTTTGCAGAGGGACGCTATAACAACAGCGGTAATTTCTATGGCCAGGACATCTCCCTGCTGGCAGTGCAGAGCCAGGTGGGGATGATCATCTACGCAAAGATGGATGCACTAATAACGTTCACATCCACCTTCTGTCCTGTCTGGGAATTGTATGCAGGGACAAACATTGTCGGAAGCGTCTGCATGCCGCCGCGGTTAAATTCCTTTCAGGTAATGGGAGCGATCGGAGATGAGACGCTTATATCCACAATCCAGAGGTTTAATTATACTGACGGCAGGTTTGAGACATCTAACTATTCAGGTGGCGTGACAAACGGCACAGCCTTTTCGTTTAAGGCAGGTGAGGGATATTTTGTTTTCATGAAACAGGGTATTCCGCCTGTCAGGCCCGAGACCCTTAATTTTCAAGGTGCCGGCGGAACAGAGTGTGTCGTAAATTCAGACTGCATTGTAACCGGCTGCTCCGGTCAGGTCTGCGCCTCTGAGCCGGTGATCACCACCTGTGAATGGAGGGAGGAGTATGCCTGTTATCATGACCCGAACATCACGACCTGCGGCTGCAACCAGGGGACATGCGGATGGGCGCAGACGCCGGAGCTGGAGGCATGTCTTGGGGAGATTTAGTGGAAAAGGTTGCAGGGAAATCATCTTATTACGCCGATGGCTATCATAATTGCCTTTTCTATTTCTTTCATCTTTTCATCGCTTATCCTGCCTGCGAAAGGGCCTCTTATAAGTAAGGACTTGTCTATCGTTGTTACCTGCTCACATTTAGCCATAGATGATCTTGATAAACCACCTTCACCCTTTTGAACTAAAACATGGGTAGGAGATGGTCTCAGATTTGAAGATAAAGGAATGACAATTATGTCATTAGCCAGCTTGTTTCGAATATCTAAAGAGACAATCAGGGCAGGACGATTCTTAATGTCCTTTGGCTTTGAAGGCAGATTAACTAAATATAACTCGCCTCTCTTTGGATACTCAATCATTCCATGTCCTTTTTGCACTTTCTGCCGCTATTCCAGCCCATTCTCTGTCTTCCTGCTTTTCCTTTTCTGTGAGAGACAGGTAATAAGTCTCAATATCTTTTTCAATCTCTCTCTTTTTAAATTTCAGCAGCCAGTCACGCAGCATTTCTTCCATTACCTGGCTTCTTGGTGTTCCCGTTGTCTTTGCGATTTCATCAATTTCATTAACAACATCACCGCTTATTGTTACTGTAAGTTTTGCTTTACGCATTGCAATAGAAGATGGCATTATCAACCTCCTTTCAATCTTATTAATTATAAGATAAAGAGTAGGTTAATTGCAATAAAAAATTTATAGGAGAAAAGGGGGCAGTCCCCTTTTTTATCTTTAAGTTCAGGATGACATGAGCACCCTGTTCACCGAGGGATTACGGAACAGGCAAAATTCCCGTTGACAGAAAAAAATCATCCTGCTACCTTAGCCTCAGAAAAGCAGATTCATAGTTCGTTGGTCAACAAAATTATCGAAACAGGTTTCAGCAATCCGATTGCCTGATGATGCAATGAAAAAAAGCTGCAAGAAACCCCGCATATACGAAGCCGAACTTGAGTCGTCCTTTGATCTGGTATTAAAAGAGGCAGAAGACTTATATCAGAGCGAGGGGCGGCTTAAAAAGACATACGGTCGTCTTACAAAATGTCTGAATGAGATGGGTGTATCTTACACCCTCATTGGCGGCTATGCACTTATTTTCCATGGGGTGAGGCGCTTTACAGAGGATATTGACCTTCTGGTCTCAAAGGAGGGATTGGATAGACTCCATAAGGGGTTGATCGGAAGAGGTTATGTCCAGGCTGCTCCCGGGAGCCGGAATCTTCGGGATGTTGATACAGGTGTTCAGATTGAATTCACTGTGTCGGAAACGCATGAAGGGGTGAAGGTTATTGACCTTAAATCATTAATTGAACTTAAATTAGTGTCAGGTATGACGGCAAAGTCACGACTTCAAGACCTTGCAGATGTGCAGCGGCTGATAGAGAGGCATCACCTGACCGCGGGTTTTGCTGAACATCTTAATCCGTATGTACGTAATAAATTCATCGAACTTCTATCATAACAAAAAAAGGGACAGTCCCCTTTTTCCCCTTCAACTTAAATGTACGTTTTGGTAAGTGACAGAAAATTTGACACCGCCCTTTTTCATAGAACCCATTGAAATATAACATTTATGTTGAAAATAACCGCAATAAACCCGCCTTTTCCCCCAAAAAACAGCTTAATAAGCGACAGAAAATTTTACACCTCATTGGCAAGATAAAATCTTGTAAATAGACGAAGACTACAAACAGCATTAAATACCCAATTAAATCAAATGGTTAGTAATTCCTGCCACTAATAAGGACAATAAGGTCTGAAATTTGCATGAATCTGACCATAAAAGAATCCTAAGTTTATCAACTCTGACATTACACCTGGTATTCTTCAATTTATCATTCTTAAGTGAATCTGTGACTGATCTGTGACTTATTCTATGGTAAAGTCACGCGAAGCTCACACCTCCCCAAGAGATTTCCCTCCCCTTCAAGGGGAGGGCCAGGGAGAGGATGGGGTCTTCTTTGGGTGATAAGACAATTAACAATAATTAAATCGAGGAGGTGTGTCATGGACAGGAAGCAATGGATTAAATGGTTTAAGGGGGGATTTACAGGCGTGATGCTTGTAGCCCTCGGAGGGCTCACGGCAGTTGCATCCGCGGCGACTCTGTGTGTGGAGAAGTCAGGGGCAAATGGGTGTTATTCAACAATTCAGGCGGCAGTGAATGCAGCGGTGGATGGTGATCTGATAAATGTGGGACCAGGGAATTATTCAGAAGGAACAGGATTGAGTGTGCAGAAGAGTATAGAGATTGTAGCAGTAGCCGGAGTTGAGAAGACAACTATTAACGGCTCAGGAGACGGTGTAAGTGTTGGTTCAAACAGAACAGTCACTATAAGAGGATTTACTATATCAGGCTCTAATAGAGGTGTTTACACCAACTCGGCAGTGAACCTAACCTTAAAGAATAATATTATAATTGGAATAACTTCCCATGGAGTATATTGTAATGGAAACGGTGATAATCAGAAATGTCAAATCGTTAATAACACTATAGTAGGAAGTGGAGGAGATGGTATTAATTCTGATACTTGCGGCGTTAATTGTACTGGTAACCAAATTAATCTTTATAGCAATATTATTGCAGATAGCATAAATCTTCTTTCAAATTCAGAATACTGTTTCTACAATACAATTACCGGTGCCATCTTGAATACAGCCTGTAGCAACACACAAACTGAAGACCCATTGTTTGTTAATAACAGTAGCTGTGCTGTGCAAACAGGTTCTAAAACAATAGATGTTGGTAGTCCTGCAATTACTGACAATGATCCGGACGGCACCCGCAACAACCAGGGCGCCTGCGGCGGCCCGCAGTCTGCATCGTGGTGGCCCTATCCAAGCGGTGGTCCAGTCATCACCAACCTCACCGTGAGTCCAGCCTCTGTCCCGCAGGGAGGAACCGTGACCATTAGGGCTACGGGAGAGGTGCGGTAGGAAGACCCCTCACCTTAATCCTCTCCCCTGTGGGGAGAGGAAATGATAAAGAGTGGTGGCATTATTTATATGGACATTCGAAGACTATCTAATAGACTATTAATCCAGTTATTCATTTTGTTATCCGTATTATTTTCTCCTGGCTTTGTATCTCACATCTATGCAGCGCCTATTTCCTTCGCAGAGTACTTTGTTGATACAGATCCTGGCGAGGGCTTTGGTGTGCCTATACCTGCGCCTGTTGATGGGGCCTATGACAGTCCATTAGAGCAGGTCGAGTTTTCCATAGACACAAGTACTCTCAAGATAGGCCGCCACACGGCCTATGTCCGGATGAAGAATGCGGATGGGGTGTGGGGAGTGGCGCGGCCGATACTTAACGACCTTGAGCTGGCAGCACCTTATAATCTGACGGTGGAAGGGATCAAGACAATTACGGCGGCAGAGTATTTTATGGATACAGACCCGGGAGTTGGGAATGGGATTCTGATTCCAGTGCCGCTGGATGGGGTTTTTGATAGTGGATTAGAGGATCTTGCAATTTCTGACCTTGATACGAATAGTTTATCTAACGGTCTTCACACAGTATATGTGCGGGCCCGTGATAGCAACGGGGACTGGGGTGTGGTGCGGGGGTATACCTTTGAGGTGAGCGCTTCCAATGTGATCCTTGGTGGGCTGTTGGGAGTAGATGCGGATCCACTCTTAGAGGAATCAACCCTGGTTGATGATTTTTCAGGGGGTGAGTCGTGGTCAGAGAATCAGATCACGGGCAGCGCTAATAACGGTATATACAATGCGACATTAACCTCAACGGCTGATCCCTACTTCTATAAGAATACCGCTGATTTTGCTGCATCTCTGAATTACCTTGTGATGCGTTATCGCAGTTACACGAACGGGCCGAATGAGATTCGGCTTTTCTATATGGATGGAGTGGACTGTACTGCATGGAACAGTATTTGTGCCCAGTCTTTCCCCATTATTCGTGACGGCGCCTGGCATATGCTGACCGCCCAGGTGACAGATCCTGAGTGGACAGACAAAGACGGGGCTATCACGCAGTTGCGGTTTGATCTGGAGGGGGCGACAGCAACGGGTACGTTCTCAGTGGATGATATCCACTTTGCGAACCAGCCTATGGCAAAGGCACTCGCGGCAGTGGATGGCGGATTTGATGAAGGGGTGGAGGAGGCCACATCCAGTGTTGATACGTCGGAGCTTGGGAGCGGCGGGCACAGGCTTTATGTCCGGATGAGAGATCATACCGGCTATGGTCCGGTTGCAGTTCACTCGCTTGGCGTAAGCGCCCCTGCGGTGCAGGTGACGACTCAACCGGTGCAGGTCCCCGGCAGTGGAGGGGAGGTTCCATTCGCGGCGCTGGTTGAGGACCATGTTGTGGGAGAGTATCGCTTGAAGGTGGAGTACTCGACCAACGGAACGAAATGGAACAAGGCGACACTGAGCGGTCCATTGGTGGACAACGCCCAGGCCATGCAGGTAGGGCCCATTTCCATAAGCAGTGGTGGAGCCATCCATCCGCTGATCTGGCAGTCTGCCGTTGATATACCGGATCTGGAATATGTTGCCGTCACTCTACGTCTTACTATTGATGACGGAGCCGGCCGCACGGCAGTTACGGAGAGCGCCGCCTTTATGCTGGACAACAAGGCGCCGCCTATACCCGGATTGATCCTGCCTGCAAATCATGGAGAAGTTACAGATCTCACGCCGCTCTTTGTCTGGCAGGCGATGGAGCCATCCGCTGCCTATCACCTCCAGGTGGACAACCAGGCGGACTTCAGCTCTCCGGAGCTCGACGAGCCATCGCTCTCCGTCGGCTATTATGTCCCCGCCGTGCCTCTGACTCCGGGAAGATATTTCTGGCGTGTGAGCGCCAAAGACGCTATGGGGAACGGGAGCGCCTTCTCAGCGGTCTCCGACTTCCTGATCCAGTCAGACATGACACCGCCTGTGGTGACGTTAACTTATAGCAACAGCCCGGCGGCGGGAGGGACACTGCTGATTACAGCGACGTTCGATGAGCCAGTTACAACAGTTCCCTTGATAACTGTTGATCAGCCGGGGACGGAAGATGTTGCGCCGACTTCAATGAGTGGTTACGGGAGTGTGTGGGTGTATGCCTATCAGGTGCATAAGGCCAACGGGACTGAATTCATAGATGGGACGGCAACTGTATGTGTCAATGGTGGAAAAGATGCAGCCGGAAATGAGCATCAGCAGACCTGCGACACATTCATCATTGATACCTCACAAACATCAGGAACCATTGTTGCAGCGGAATATTTTACAGACACTGACCCTGGTGAGGGATTAGGTACGCCGATTCCTGCGCCTGCTGATGGAGCCTATGACAGCGCCACCGAGCAGGTGGAGTTCGACATAGATACAAGCGCCCTAAAGATCGGCCGCCACACAGTCTATGTCCGTATGAAGAATGCGGATGGCATGTGGGGGATAGCGCGGCCTATTCCGAATGATCTGGAACTTTCAGCGCCATACAATCTCACTGTAGCGGGGACCAAGACGCTCACCGCTGCAGAGTATTTTATTGATACTGACCCTGGTGTGGGGCATGGAATCCCGACGCCGTTGGCCGCAGCCGGGGGATCAGACGGGAGCATTGAGAATTTGGTAATCGCTGACATCGACACTACCGGTTTTTCAATCGGCCTTCATACCCTCTATCTGCGGGCACAAGACAGTAATGGAGAGTGGGGTGTCTTAAGGCAATACACCTTTGAGGTGCGGGAGCCCAACACGATTCTTTACGCAGAGTATTATCTGGATGGCAGCCCTGACACTTCAACTGGGATACCGCTCACACCGATGGATGGATTTTTTGATGACAGTGTGGAAACGGTTTCAGCAGCGCTGAACGCAACGGGGTTGCCTGCTGGAGGACATACAGTTTCTGTCAGGATGCGCGATAACACAGGGTGGGGGCCGCTTGCAACCTGGTCACTCGGAGTGAGCTCTCCTGTAGTGAACTTTAGTTATCAGCCTGTACAGATGCCGGGGAGCAACGGAGATATTCCCATTGAGGTACAGGTGCAGGATTATGCCTCGGGTGAATATCGCCTGAAGATGGAATATTCAACAGATGGGATCAAATGGAAGAAGGCGACACTTTCCGGTGCCTTGGTGGATAATTCCCAGGAATTCCAGGTAGGGCCAAACTGGGCAGATGGAGGGGTGGTATATGTCTATTTATTAACCTGGCAGTCGGCTGTTGACATCCCCAATCAGGAACACGCCTCGGTCGCCATTCGCTTGACTGCTGATTTAGGTGGCGGCAGGACTGCAGGGATAGTGAGTTCCAGTTTTGCAGTTGATAATCTGGCGCCTCCGGTTCCAGCGCTAATCACCCCGCCAAACGGATATGAGACGAAGGACCCGACGCCGCTGTTTGTCTGGCAGTCTGTGGAGACGGGAGTCACTTACAGACTGCAGGTGGATAATCAGGCAGACTTCAGCTCGCCTGAGATAGATACAGATACATTGAATGATTTCTTTGTTCCGGCACTTTCCTTAACCCCCAGGCATTATTTCTGGAGGGTCAAGGCAACGGATGCAGTGGGAAATGCATCGTCCTATTCCGATGTTTCGGACTTCTTACTTCGCAGTGATGTTTTAGGGCCAGCGGTGAGTTTAAGTTTTTCTGCAAATCCTGCAGGGGCAGGGTCTCTTGCCATTGTAGCCATGTTCAGTGAGCCTGTTGTGACAATCCCGATGATTGCCATTGATCAGCTTGGGACACAAGATCTTCCGGCAACCCCGATGACCGGATCAGGACAGGTCTGGGTCTATCTCTACGAGGTGCACCATGCGGATGGGAGCGCCTACATAGACGGAATGGCGAAGGTGAACATTACGAATGGGGAGGATGCCGCAGGAAACGGGAACCAGCTGGCAACGAACAATACCTTTATGATCACCACCGGGCAACTCACCGGGACGATCATCGCAGCGGAGTACTTTATTGATGTTGATCCCGGGGAAGGACTCGGTGCGTCAATTCCTATGCCTGTGGATGGGGCGTATAACGGTGCGAAAGAATATGTAGAATTTACTATTGATACAAGCGCCCTCAAGATAGGCCGCCACACAGTCTATGTCAGGATGAAGAATGCCGACGGTGTGTGGGGAGTGGCGCGGCCGATCCCGAACGATCTGGAACTTTCAGCGCCGTTTAATCTTACTGTGCAGGGGAATAAGACCATTATAGCGGCAGAGTATTTCTTAAATACTGATCCTGGTCCCGGGTACGGCATGTCAATTCCGGTGACAGTAGACGGGGTCTTTGATGGTGACATCGAGAAACTGGAGTTTCCTCTCGATACATCATCGCTTCCCGTAGGTCTTCACACGGTTTATATCCGGGCAAGAGACAATAACGGGGAGTGGGGTGTTGTGCGGCAGTACACCTTCGAGGTTAGCAGATCAACCGGTGTGACTATTAGCGGTGGAGAATATTTCGTAGATATTGATCCAGGAGAGGGGAATGGGATTCCATTGAATCCTGTTGACGGGGTCTTTGATAAAATGATTGAACGGATGCAGGGGGTCCCTGATACGGCTGGTCTTGCCGAGGGGAGTTATCAGGTTTATGTACGTGCCCAAAGTTCCGGCGGAGTTTGGAGTCCGACTGTCTCGCATCCACTGGTGATAGGAAACTTCCCTTATATAACGGGTATCACTCCAGCCTCAGGTTTGATCGGTAGTTCAGTGAGTGTTACCGGATTGAACTTTGGGCCATCTCAGGGAGAAAGCATTGTTACCTTCAATGGTGTCATTGCCGGGGTTGATAGTTGGACAGATACAGAAATTAATGTGACAGTTCCAGCAGGGGCAGCATCAGGCCCCGTAGTTGTCTCAGTGAATGGGTTTAACAGCAATAGCGATTATGTTTTCACAGTACTATTTGTGCCTTCTATTTCTGACCTATCCCCTGATGTGGGGATAGTTGGTTCGCTCGTGAAGATTACCGGTTCAAACTTTGGCGCCATTTCAGCAGCCGGGATCGTTACCATCAACGGAGTGACCGCATCCATAGCCCAATGGAACGATAACCACATTTTGGTAACTGTACCTGAGGGGGCGGCAACAGGTCCCGTGGTGGTCACCGTGAAAGGATTGCCCAGCAACGCTGATCATCTCTTCACCGTGCTGCCGCCGAACGGTGATGAAGATGATGATGGTCTTTCCAACGCGGATGAGATTGCAAGAGACACCGATCCACGCAACCACGACACCGACGGGGATGAGATGCCGGATGGCTGGGAGGTTACAAATGGCCTGAATCCTCTGTTCAATGATGCGGCCCTCGATCCGGATGGAGATGGTCTGACGAATCTCGATGAGTATCACAGGAGAACTAAGCCCACTGTCTGTGATACGGACGGCGACAGTGTCTGTGATGGTGAGGATCGTAATCCTACTGTAGCCGACAATATTACGATAAATCCAATAGAACTCCTCATTACGGTTGCCGTTGGAGGGACAAGAACTTTCCACGTCAATGTCCAGAGTCTTCAGGGTTTTCCAGATACGGTCTCCCTTAGCCTCGAAGGGCTTGATCCTTCGTGGTATTCCTTAGAACAGGCTAACGTATTCCTCCTCCCGGGTCAGAAGCGGTCTGTCGCAATCCATGTCACGATTCCGGAGGACTGTTCCCTGATTGCTGCCAGCCACTCTTTTACAATCCGAGGCGTTTCGTTGATCGGAGGCAAGGAGGCTATTGCTACTGCCGCCCTTCTGATTGATCCGGATCCGGAGGTGAGGCCGCTATTTGGCGCTGGTAACGAAACAGTTGGCAATAACAGCATTACCATTGCATGGCGGACCAATGTGACAACAACCACAGAAGTGAATTATAAGAAATACTCTGATGCATCCTTTACTCAGGTCATTGGTACCCCAGGATTAGAACACGAAGTGATCCTGACAGACCTGCAGTGGGGGGAGACCTATCAATGGTACACGGTGAGCCAGTCGGCCTGCGGTGAAACACAAACTGCGTTACAGCAAGGGACAATCAGCAGGGGTGTTGTCTTTGATCTCCGGGGCACAGAGGTCCATGTTGACCGGGACTATAACCAGCCTGTATCCATGACGATCACCAACATAGATTCTGTTCCTCATACGGCAAAGGTCACATTGATCAATCCCTATGATGACATTGTAGCGGGTTTTGTGGGCGCTGGGAGTGAAACGTCGCCTCTCGAGATAACGCCCGGGCAGACGATAACTGCTCAACTGTATGTCCATGCCCAGGATGCAGAGTCTACCCGTTATATATTGTACGCAGATGTAGTGGCGGATCCTTACAGCATAGCGCCTATTCATGACCGTGTCCCAATCATTGTGAATGTGCGCCCCTATGTCTTTAATGTGCAGTTGCAGGAGGTAGACCGCAGTATCGCGAGTCTGACCAACCTTTACCGGGTGATCAATTATGGAGATACGGTCACGGATCTCAGGGTCTATGTGGAAGGGGAGGAAGGGAGCAAGGTCTTCTTAAACCCCACAATGAATCATGCCCGCCTGGAGAATAGTGGCTTCATTGAATTCAAGCTGACAGGGGATGTGCCTCTCACAGGCGTCCTTGTTGCTGAGAGCTCGGCAGGGAGCACGCGCCTTCCATTCCAGATCGGATGCCTGGCGGGGCAGGAACTGCGGGAGTTTACTATTGCGAACCCCACGATAGAGGCGCAGGTTGGTGACTGGTACTGCACCAACAAGCAGGACTTTGAGATACCCTTCTATCTCCCGTCCGGATACACAAGGGAGAATATCCAGCAGGTCTATATGAAGGCGGCCTTCCAGCCGCTCCATCCTGTGACGGATATTACACCGCATGACGTGATGATCTATGTCAATGGAGAGATCGTCTGGACACTATTTGATGGTGTACCAAATGGAGAGTATACAATTGATATACCTGCATCGCTCTTACATATCGCCTCAGAGGGTACAGGGAGCAACTACATCCGCATACGTGCTGAGGGGATCAATGAGGGGGCCTATCTTGCGACGACTGATTTCAGGATAGGGGTTGTGCTCGATCAGATGACACTCAATGTATGCGGTTCAGAGCCGCCCCCTGTTTGTCCAGATTGCGTGCCGCCTCCGCCATGCTCCTATGTCAGCAATGTGGAAGTCTTCCGGGATGGGGAGCTCAATCGTGTCAATGGAGAATACCAGTTTAACTTCAGACCCGGTCAGACAGTGGACATCCTTGCCACGGTAAAGAATCCGTCAAACACCCCTCGCCAGGTCACGGCCACCATTCATCTGATCTCTGATGTCGGGGGAGAGGTGGCTGTAGAGCAGCAGGTCAGGACGATCATGCTCGATCCCAATGGGTTCCGCTCCGTTGCCTGGCATTATACCATTCCGGAAGATGCGGATGACCTGAACTATTCCATCAGGGTTGACGTGGCCGGTGAAAGCTGTGTCAGGTCAGGGGGCAGCGGCTTCCGGGTCAGGACGCCGGTGGTGATCGTGCCGGGGATGATGGGGAGTTATCTGGATGAACAGAATAACGGGAGTGAGGTGTGGCTTAACCTGCCGGGGGTTCTTAAAGATGAGGTCCTTGTAAAAGGTATGTTGCTCGCATTCAAATATGGCGGTCTGTCTATTAAGGAGATCATAGAAGAAATTGCTTTAGATCTGGTAATGAGTGTGGCAGACCCCATTATTGATGAGAAGATAAATCAGTTGATCAGCGGAGTCGTAGATTTCTGCTATTTCCTTAACAAGAGCAGCAATGACCCGAGTTGTACTGCTTTAAGCGACGTCCTCGATGATGCCCATATAAAAGACCTGCTGAAATCCTTGATGACAGACGCCCTCGATGACTATATTGCCGATACTGTCCTTTTCCTGATTAATGATCAGCATTTTAGAAAGTTAAGATTAGATGCCGACGGTGACCCCTTACCTCAATTCCCGCTTAATGTTGACGGCCCGATTACCAGTATGCCCTGGCCGATCAAAGATATATTCAGGGATTTAGAGACATCCCTTTCTCAAAAAGGTTATCTGAAAGATCAGGATTTCTTCTACTATCCCTATGATTGGCGGATAGACATTGAGGATCAGTCTCTGAAACTTTCTGAAAAGGTAAATGTGATCCTGAATCAGGAGGGATCAAAGCATGTAAATATTATTGCGCATAGTATGGGAGGACTGATCGCAGAGCATTTCATAAAGCAGTGGGCGGCGCCTTCCACAGTAAAAAGCCTCGTTACCCTGGGGACGCCTCATTTAGGGGCGCCGAAGGTATTGAAAGGACTGTTGTGCGGTGAAGTGGGGAATCCGTTGGATTATTTCCTTGAAGACTGGAGAGTGCATGCGGCTGTGCTAAACATGTCATCTGCATATCAGCTAAGTCCAGGCCGTGCCTATTTCACTAAATATCCGGACGGTATATTCCGTGATTATAGCGGCGACACCCCTTTCGTATTTAACAGCTATGATGAAACATGGGAATATTTTAGAGATAAAGACCTGGAAGTAGTTTCTCCCTTCCTCATGTCAATGCTTTCAGGACTTGGAGAGAGTTACACCCCGCAGATCAATTTCCCGTTGCTTCAGGAGGCAGATCAGTTTCATGCCAACCTTGATGGGCAATGGAATGGAAGTGATTATGGTGTGAATAGTTACAATGTTGTTGGATGCGGCATCAAAACAACCAGTCAACTTATACTGACCGGAGAGGGTATGCAGGAAGATTTTACCGCAGGCGATGGGACAGTCCCATCCCTGAGTGCAGCGGAAGTGGGCTCACTTCGTACCTATGCAGTGCCAGGAGGGAGTCACGGCAGTCTTCCGGGTTATCGTACGGTGAATAGGTTGATCAGTGATATTCTAAAGGGGGTTCCAGGGGATAGATATGATGACTTAATCGGTGGGCCTTCGGTAACTTCCTACGATGAGTCCCAGTGCCGGATAGGGGATGGCGTATTTATCTCTTTTGAATTTATATCTCAGATCGCGTCGCCATTCATCTCTCCCAACTCCCCTTATTCTTATTGCAATGGTTCGGAGAAGAGGCCCCCGATTAAATGGCCTACTCCAGAGCCGCCGCCTGTTGGGGATCCATACTGTTTACTGAATCCATGGGATTGTATTCAACCTCCTGATTTCAGGATATGCAACCCTTTCACTGAACAATGTGTAGGGCCTATTAGACGGGGTGGCGGAATCAGCTTAGAGATACCAGGCGCAGACTACTCTATAACCCAGGATGGGGTATCCGTATACATTCCTGGGGCTGGCGCTCTTGAAATACGGTTCAACGGGGTGGATCCGGGTTATGTTAACCTCAAGTTCCAACTGATGAAACAGGGTGGCATCAACCGGACAGTGATCTTCTATCAGGTCCCAGTGACGCCGGAGACCCAGGGGATGCTCGAATGGTCTCAGGATGCGCAGGACTACATACTGCATCTGGATGAGAATGGAGACGGGATATATGAGACACAAGTGGCGCCATTGTCTCAACTGAATTCGGATGGCAGCCTTGATCATGTTCCGCCGGTAACTACTGCAACGCTCAATGGTGTCATGGGCGAGAATGACTGGTATACGTCCCCTGTCAGTCTCACATTGGATGCAGTGGATAATGCAAATGGCAGCGGCGTGGCATTCTCACAATATGCACCAGCAGGCGCCCTGCAATTTTCAAGGTATACGGGGCCGCTTGCATTCAATACATCGGGCTACTATGACCTGCACTATCGCTCAATAGACATGGCCGCCAATGCAGAATCTGCAAAGACAGCATCATTTAAAATAGACACCTCCGCTCCGGAAAGACCCGTGGTAAGTGATAGCGGGCGATACCAGATGACAACAACAGACCTGCTTTCTGCGACATGGGGTTCGGGAGATGCAGAGTCTGGTCTTGGGGCGGCAGAGTTTTGTGTAGGTACACAGCCAGGTCTCTGCGATATTCTCGACTGGGGACCGACACCCGTAGATGGTCCGGTTCAGGCAGCGGGGCTGCCCTTAGTATACAACCAGACCTATTATGTGACTGTCCACACAAAGAATGGCGCAGGGCTCTGGAGTGGGGATGGCACGAGCAACGGGATAACGTTACTTGACCCCTTAGCGGACTCAGATGGCGATGGCATTACAAATCAGGACGAAGTCGCTTCAAAGAGCGACCCCTTTGATCAATTCTCATATCTGGCTTCCGGCTCAGTGGGGACTTCCGGCGGCTTTAACCTGATCAGTCTGCGAGGGGACCTTGAAGAGATACTGGATAATAATAATCCTACGGCATTCCATGTCCTGAATCTGCTCGGCGGCCCGGATAAGATAATACGCATCCAGAAGATAGACAGCGCTTTCGGATTGGTGAAAGAGGCACGCTTTGCGGGAGTTGTTCCGGCCGGGGAGGATTTCTCCATCGTTCCGGGAGATGGCCTGATTGTCTATGGCAGGATGGACATGGTTATTCCCTTTACGTCCGTAGTCTGTCCGTCATTGAACCTGCATACCGGCACCAACCTTGTCGGTTTTCCCTGTTCCGCATCGGGCCTGACCGCCTTCCAGCTCCTCGTAGATCTGGGCGGCGAAACAGCGGTAAACAGTATCCAGCGTTACAATCCGGCTACGGGAAGGTTTGACACAGCGGCGTATGATAACGGCCAGCCGGTGGGTGTTGATTTCTCAATTGTACCGGGTGAAGGATATTTTGTGTTCATAAAGTAGGGGTATTCGCGAAGAGTTCAAAGCACTGGTTATTATCTTGTGAAACGGTTTTTTCGGTGGTATATATAGTCATTGCGTTCATTCCCCGGGAGGATTCATACCCATGAGATCCATGTTAAGGGTGTACCTGATCGTCTTACTGCTTGTAATCCTCTGTTGTGTTAATTCCACCATGGCCTCAGTGGTTGCAGGACCGATTGTGAATCCTGCCACGGGTCATCAATATTACCTGCTCAGCCCCAATACCTGGACCAATGCCGAGGCGGAAGCGGTTGTCCTGGGAGGGCATCTGGTCACCATCAATGACGCGGCGGAGAATAGCTGGGTCTGGCAAACCTTCGCCCCTATTCAGGGAGGGCCGCTCTGGATCGGTCTGAGCGATGCTGCCCAGGAAGGCGTGTTTGTCTGGGCCAGTGGTGAGCCAGCCGCGTATTTCAACTGGTGGTGCCGGTCTCCCTCTGACTGTGAACCCGGTAACTCCGGCGGTGTTGAGCATTATGTTGAGTTGAACAATTATGTCTGGAATGACAATACGAATGGGCAACTGTTTCGTGGTGTGGTCGAAATCGCCCCGGTTTTCGACTTTTCAACATACGTTGGCGGCAGTAATAATGATGAAGGTAATGATATAGACGTTGACACTAATGGCAATGTATATATCACTGGAAGAACAACGGAGTACGGTTCTGGTGATGCATTTGTTGCAAAATACGATGGTTCCACCGGTAATCAAATCTACTTTACTTACATTGCCGGGAATGGCAACGATGCCGGTAATAGTGTGGCTGTGGATGCATCTGGAAATGTATATGTAGCCGGTGATACTAATTCTATTGATTTTCCTACGACTGCAGGGGCTGTTAAAAAGGAACCTGGCGGGGGTGTTTTAAAATATGATTCAGTCTGGCAGACGCTCAATCAGGGGCTTCCGAGTATCAGTCCAACGGCGCTGGCGGTCAATCCTGAAAACCCTTCTATCCTGTATGCAGGCACTGATGGCGCCGGCGTTTTCAGGAGCGTTAATGGCGGCAGTAGCTGGGATACATTACATGCAGGTTCGACACGGATTACTGCCCTGGTTATTGATCCTGTAAGCACATCTGTTATATATGCAGGGACATCAACCGGCATTTTAAAGAGTACAGACAGTGGAAGCAATTGGTCTGCAATAAATGCAGGATTGACGGATACCTATGTCAGGGCATTGGCTGTTGACCCGTCAAGATCGGCAACCCTGTATGCCGGAACTCTTACCGGGGGCATCTTTAAAAGTATTGACAGCGGAGCAACATGGAATGCCATCAATTCCGGACTGACGAGTACAGGGATTCGTGCCTTGGTTATTGACCCCGCAAGCCCTTCCACCCTGTATGCGGCAACTTCCGGCGGCGGTATTTTTAAGAGCACGAATGGCGGAGGAAGCTGGAACACTGCAAATGCCGGGCTGCCGGATATGTATATAGATACCCTGGAGATTGACCCGCAAAACCCCTCCACCCTGTATGCCGGTGTCAATGGCATCTACAAGAGTATTGATGGTGGTAAGAATTGGTATGCAATAAACACAGGCCTCCCAACGTATTCTGGTGTAACGTCTCTCCTTGTTCACCCGCAAAAAACCAACTTCCTTTTTGCCGGAGTTGTGAGCTATATCGTTGAAGTGACGGGTGGGATTAATCATATTGTTGATATTGTATTCCATGTTTATATGAGCCACGATGGTGGGGATAACTGGGATGACATGGGTTCTGGTCTGGTCGTGACTCCGGTCAATGACATCGTTGCAGATCCTGACGCCTCCCTGATGCTGTATTTTGCAACAGCACTTGATTCAGGAAATGCCTTTGTTACAAAACTTGATAATAACGGGAATATTGTTTATTCAACGTATCTTGGTGGAAAGGGGAGAGATACCGGAAAGGGCATAGCATTAGATAATACGGGTAAGGTATATGTAACCGGAGCTACAGGTTCAACAGATTTTCCAACTACTGCTGGCGCCTTCCAGTCTGAAAAACGATATGAAACGAGGGATGATGTCTATGTAGCAAAGCTGGATCCCGCAATCAGCGGCATAAATTCCCTCATCTATTCTACGCTGCTGAGTGGAAATGGGGATGAGGAAGGTAGAGACATTGTTATAGATTCATCAGGCAATGCCGGCGTGACAGGGAGGACAGCATCTTCCGGCTTCCCGGTAACTCAGGCGAATGCCTTTCAGGGCGCCTTTGGCGGAGGGTATGCCGATGCCTTTGTTACCAGGCTCAATCCATCAGGTTCAGGACTTCTATACTCGACCTATCTTGGCGGCAGCGAAAGCGACGAAGGAGACGGTATTGCGCTTGATCCGTCAGGCAATCTTTATATAACCGGCAATACCGCATCTTCAAATTTCCCTACCCTGAGTCCTCTCCAGAACAGTTTGAGCGGACCCGGTGATGCATTTTTCACTAAGTTGAATCCTTCAGGCATTAATCAGGCGTCTCTCATATACTCGACTTATCTGGGCGGCAGCAGTAATGAATATGGAGCCGGTATAGCCCTTGATGCTGCCGGAAACGTCTATCTGGTTGGCGATACAAGTTCAAACGACTTCCCGACAGTTAATCCTGTACAGCCTGCCTGCAGTTCTACTCTTTGCGCGGATGCCTTCATTATAATGCTGAATCCCTCGGCAGCGGGTTTCTCTGCTGTCTCCTCGACATATCTTGGGGGCGCAGATTATGAGCATGCATCAGGAGCAGCAGTAGATGATTCCATTCGTGCCTTCTATCTGACCGGCTATACATTCTCATCTGATTTCCCCATAAACAATGCCTCGCAGTCAACCCTGATGGGTCCGACAGATGCATTTCTTGTAAAGGTGACACGGAGTGGACTCTTTTTATCCATGTCTGATTCACCGGACCCTGTAACAGTGGGTTCAAATTTAACTTATACCATTGATGTGGTCAATAATAGTCCTACTACTGCAACCGGAGTTACTCTTACAGATTCGCTTCCTGCAGAAACATCCTTTGTGAGTGTATATTCTACCCAGGGGAGCTGCAGCGGAGCCACTTCCATTACATGCAGTCTTGGAACAATTCCGGGGAATGCGTCTGCAAGGGTTGAAATTGTAGTTAGAGCCAACCTGAATGGGATCCTGACGAACACGGCCTCAGTAACCGGAAACGTGATAGACCCTATTCCTGGTGACAACACGGCTACTATTGAGACAACTGTGTATAGTAATTCTGACCTTTCAGTGACCATTTCTGATACCCCTGATCCTGTGTCTGTAGGAGCCCCGCTTACTTACTCCGTCATTGTGACAAACAACGGACCAGATGGTACCAGTGATTCCACCCTGAGATTGACCCATTCTGCATATGTCTATTATGCATTTCCCCCATCCTCAAGTCAGGGGACATGCAGCTCTCTCTGGCCCCGGGCTGAGGTCATTTGTGATCTCGGGTACCTGGCCAGTGGGAGCAGCGCTGCTGTAAACCTTGCCGTTATTCCCACATGGCAGGCTGCCTATCACAGCCCCCTTGCAGGGAGTGCGACCGTAACTGGGGAATATGTCAATGACCCTAATCCGGGAAACAATACGGCTGCATCTGCAACATGGATTGGAAGGAGCGCCTGGGACCTTGAGGTCTCCATTACCGATGCCCCTGATCCGGCGCAGGTAGGCGGTGATATTACTTATATTGTGACTGTAAGAAATAATGGTCCTGGCCCTGCAAATAATGTATTACTGAACGAATTCCTTACATTTGATAACTCACTACAGCTTATGTATGTATGGAAGAGCCAGGGCACCTGTCCGGCGACAAGCCAGATAGGTTTTTGTAACCTCGGGACGATCAATTCAGGAAACAGTGCAACTGTGGGAATTGTTGTTCGGTCTCAGTCACCAGGTTCGCGCACTAACATGGTTTCCGTAATAGGGGATCTGTCAGGAAGTGATGGTGACCCCAACTGGAATAATAATTCTGCATCAACTACAACAACAATTGGACAGGGAACCGCAGACCTCTCCGTCACAAAGACACCTTCAACTTCAGATGCCATATTGCCGCGGTCCCTTCTGGCATATACAGTAGTCGTGACCAACAACGGGCCTGATCCGGCTCAATCAGTAAGGATAACCGATGACCTCCCTGAAGGCGTGACTTTTTTGTCAGTCTCAAATACAACGGATTGCAACAGCCCGCCTGCCGGGACAATAGTCACCGCCGGCTCAAACCGGATTACATGCAACGTTCCTGATATTCCGGTCGGTTTGCCGTTTATATTGCGTATTAATATCTCACCGGCAGAACCAGGTCAGATCAGTAACTATGTCTATGTGGATGCCAACAGTAATGATCCGGATCTTACCAATAACTCGGCTACAGTAGGGACTACTGTATCTACGGACTTTATGTCCAGCGATATCAGGCAATGGATGGAGACACACTGTCCGTTTTATCCGGTATTCCCTCTCCCAAGGATCGCGAATGTTGCGTTTATCCCGGCGAGGTTTATAGACACTCCTGCCACGGATACATTAACGATGGCAGAGATCATAGCGAGGACGCAATATATACGGGACTACTTCTTTCAACAGTCCAATTGTGCTGTGATAGTGAACCCATTCATTATAAGTGACCCGAACGGCCCTGATGGTTTGGTGACTCTACCGAAGACGCTGGCAGAATACAATCCTGTTATTGGTGGCGACCCGGCACAGTCGCTTGTCCCTCTTCACCAGATCTGGATAGATGCATTCCAGGAGGCCAGCCTGAAGCAACCCTGGTTCCTGATTGGGCAGCAGCTAAAATTCTTCGATGCGATATTGGTGGCAGAGCCATCGGGTATGCGGGGAAGGGCCTTTATCACAAAACAATTGGCAGATAATCTTCTGATAAAAAATCTTGTAGATGCCATTAAGATAGCAGATTATCAATTAACGGCGGCCGCATTTATTGGAATGGGTCCGCTTTCGCTGTTTATGCCGGTTCCGGTTGACGAGTTGATTGATCTCATTACCCTCCCTGAGATGTATGAGCAGGGATCAATCATCATAGGTCAAAGAAATGATAGTAATGAGATATGGGCCCATGAGCTCGGCCATGCCCTTTTTACTTTTTGGGATTATTACGGCATCACCGGCCCGGAGGCTCATATGTTTGACCGCGGAGATATCAAGGCCGCTTCTTTCCCAGGTGCGGACTGGGGACTTATGTCTGGAGCTGCGAATATTCCACCACCTCCGGTGATCACCTATAATAAGCAGATTGCAGGATGGTTGAATTACAGGGATATTTGTCCCTCATGCTACGGGGACTATACGCTGACACCTTTAAAGGATATCTCATTTGGATCACTGGCCCACAGGTACGCGACACATAGGAATTTGATCGGTTATGCCACCGGACCTGTTGACTGGTATATATTTGAATTGAGGATGCCGCCGGATGACGTATCATTAACTCCCGAGCAGACCGGAAGCACGATCAATACTCCCGGCAACGGTCAAACCGGTGTTGTGATCTACCAGAAACGGGAGATACGGAGGTTTCTGGGGATTCCAGTACACCATCCTGCATGCGGGGCGATTCATGGACTGCCTCAATCGTTTTTAGATACACTTTTTGGCCATGAGTTTGGGAGCTGCCTTGAAAAGGTCCATAACGTAAACCTCTTTCCATCCATTAATGCTGCCAGGGGAAACTTTACATTGAAGCCGGGTGACTCCTTTCATGATGCCATCGCCAACGTAACCTTCACATTGAACAGCGGGGGCGTCCTCACGGTCAGCGGGACTGAAAAGTCCAAAGCAGTGGTCAGCATGGAGAGCAGGATCAATGTCGAACCGGGCAGGCCGCCAACTGTTTCCGGCGGGCCTGATCATTATTATCCGGTGGATCTTCATGTTTATGCAAAGGATGGAAGACATGTCGGGCCTGACTATTCCACTGGTGAGTTTGAGATAGGGATTGAAGGCGCCTATGTGGGCGGGGCATTGACACCCGCACAGTGGATATCCCTGCCGGATGATGTGGAGGCATACTATGTGATTGATGCTTCACAGGCCGTTGCAGCGGCAAGAGATGCTGGGTTTCAGAGCCTCAACATAGAGGCTGCTGTATCCATGTTCCGCTATGATGCAAACGGGGTTCGGGGCAAACTGCAGGATTATCCGGCGCACATCGAACTCAACCTCGACCAGGAAGTATCCACACCCATTACGATCCCTTTAGGTGCTGAACTTGGGCTTATAGAGGATACAACTGCACCTGTGGTGACCCCACCGGCGGATATTATCATTCAGGCAACCGAAGCAGGAGGTGCAAGTGTTAATGCATCTTCAGAACTGGCGGCCTTCCTGGCAGGTTCAACGGCTGTAGACGATACCGACCCGTTTGTTTCACCACTGGTGCCGCAAATGGATAAAATGGATATTGATACAAAAACACTTTTCCCGGTTGGTATGACCTACGTGACCTTTCGCTTTCAGGATGCCAGCGGAAAAATTGGAACAGCCACAGCCAATGTCACAGTGAACTCTGATCTTCAAGCCCATACCCTTTTCATTACTAAGGGAGGGCAGGGGGGTGGTACTGTTACATCTGGCCCTTCTGGAATAAATTGCGGCAATGTTTGTACCGCGGACTTTGCAGTGGGAACAGAGGTTGTGTTGCAGGCGATCCCTGACAACGGTTCTGTCCTTGGGGGATGGGGAGGTCATCCGGATTGTGCTGATGGCGTTGTGACGCTGCTTGACGAAACGACCTGTACAGCCGTTTTCGATATAGAAACTCATACCATGTTCATTGACAAGATCGGAACCGGCAGTGGAACTGTGACCACGAATCCTCCGGGGATGAATTGCGGCCCTGTCTGCTCTTACGACTATGCCCTGAATACAGTCATTACGTTGATAGCGAATCCGTCTCCTGACTCTGTTTTTGATGGATGGGCAGGACATCCGGATTGCATGGATGGCGTTGTGACGCTGCTTGACGAAGTAAGCTGCACGGCTCTCTTCAACATTGGGATTCAATCGTTATTCGTCAGCAAGGCCGGCACCGGGAGCGGAACAGTTACTGCTGATCCTCCGGGGATAGATTGCGGTACTGACTGCGTGGAAGGATACACCATTGGCAAGAAGGTATTATTGACTGCAACCCCTGACAGCGGGTCGCTCTTTTGGGGATGGGAAGGTCATCCGGATTGTCTGGATGGCTTTGTGACGGTTGTTGCAGAAATGGATTGCACGGCTGTCTTCAATATTCCTGAAGTCCACACGCTCTTTATTGACAAGGCCGGTACAGGGAGCGGAACAGTGACAACGGGTCCTCCGGGAGTTGATTGCGGCATAGACTGTACAGAAGACTATGTACTTGGTACGGTCGTTACCCTCATAGCTATACCTGATCCTGGTTCGGCCTTTGTAAGGTGGGACGGCCATCCTGACTGCAAAGATGGTGTCGTAACGATTATTGATGAAATGGGCTGTACGGCTGTTTTCGATATTGCTGTATTCGAATATATTGTTGATTCAGAGGTCAGGCCGGTTATGGACGGCATCCAGGATAGCGAAGGGGACATCATCCCTCTTGCCGCTGTAATGAATCCCAATGGGATCATGGAGCAGTTTGCCGTCAATCAAGTGATTATACATCCGGCCAATGACGATGAACTTGCGGCTTTTCTGATCAGGTATAATGGCATACTCCTCGCTACGGATGACATTCCGCCGATGCCGCCGGAGGCAGTACCGCCTGACAGGATACGGGATATCCCTCCGCTTGGTTACAAGCTGATAAAGGTGGACCTGTCAACAGTTGATACTAAGGACTTCAGGGGTAACATGGAGTGGATTGGTGCAAACGGTCTGTTCCGGTTCTCGTCAGAAGATTCAATCAGTTTAATGGCGCTGGTTGCACGGGAATCTGTTGCAGGACTAAAGGTCAGTCCGGATTTCCTGCTCCTTCCTGACAGCCATGCCTGTGTGCTGAATCAGACGCAGGAACACGAATTTGAGATCATAGGTGGAGGATCTTGTAATCCCGTCTGTCCTGATGGTGATGGGATATGCGATGCAGGAGGCGAGGCATGCGGATTTCTTAATGCCTTTGACGATGCCAATACAAACGCCATTAATGACATGCCCTGGTTTCATCCGGTAACGGATAGTGATATCGGAGTGACCCGCGCGTGGCAGTATCTGGACTTCCTGCATCTTAATGCCCCCGGTATCGGGCTTGCCGTTATAGACGGTGGATTCTTCATAGGCGCGGGTACGGCCGCATCAGCCGATTACAATATGCCGATCATTGATCTCAATAACATTAATGACCGCAGGACTACTGCGTTAAACAGGGTCAATACACTGCAATGCGGTGGAGCGCCCTGTTTCTTCCATGGCACTCAGGTTGTAAGCACTGCGGCCGCAGCTATCAACAATCAATTTGGCGCCGTAGGGACAGGCGGCCAAATCATTTCCCCACTACTCCTTTATCAATATAACGGACTTTTTTCTGATGCACAGCGGGGAGTTGACCTGGCCGTCGCCTCAGGGGCGAATGTCATAAACATGAGCTTTGGAGGGAGTTGTGACTTCTGGTGCATGGCCTTCGGCGGAGGAGATGGGATATCAGCGGCCCTTCGGAGGGCAAAAGATCTCGGTGTTATGGCAGTGGCTTCGGCCGGGAACGCCGGCACTGACCTTAACACCACACATTTTATACCATGCGAGGCAGTTGGAAGCCTTTGTATCGGGGCAATCGGCCCAAACAGGAACCGGGCAGTTTTTACAGGCACGGCTTCCTCCAACTTCGGGGGAGGTGTTGGCGCATGGGCACCGGGTCTTGGCATTCTGACTTCACCGATACCCGGTGGTCCAAGGAATGATCAGGGTGTTCTGGTATCAAATGATCAGAGAGGTCCGTTCTTCGGAGGAACAAGTGCTGCAGCGCCATTTATCAGCGGCGTAGTGGCCATGATGCAGATGGCAAATGCGGATTTGCTCAATCCCCGTGATCCCCAATCAGGCCGGTCAGGGCCTGATATCATTCGGGACATATTGCGTGGCAATATTACTGCCGTCGGTGTACCCGGCGCCCTGAATCCAAGTACGGATGCAACAGTTAACCCGGGCTTTGTTAATGTCTTTGGCGCTGTTGCCACCGCTGCCGCTTTGGCCGGTCATACGCCAATGCCGGCAGATCCGGATGGGGATGGATGCCTGATTGATAACTGTCCGGGAATCGTCAGCCGGAATCAGGCTAATGCGGACGGCGATGGGTTAGGAGATGTCTGTGATAATTGTCCCCAGGATTCCTTAAACGATATGGATGGGGACCTGGTGTGCGGGAATATTGATAATTGCCCGTATGTTTCGAATGCGAATCAGTCAGACACAGATGGCGACGGGCTGGGAAATGCCTGTGACAACGACCGTGACGGTGACGGCCTGCCCAATGATGAAGAAACAAGGCTTGGTACGGACCCCCTCAACAGGGATACAGACGGCGATGGGGTTGATGACGGTCAGGATAATTGCAAACTGACCCCTAATCCCGGAACCGACTGGACAGATATAAACGGCATTACTCATCTCTTTTCCCAGCCTGATTATGATCTCGATGGTTGGGGAGATGCCTGCGACGGATGCCGGGAGACCGCAGATCCTGACAATGATTGTGTCCTGGTTCCGGACGACAACTGCCCTGCTGCGTATAATCCAGCCCAGACTGATGCAGACGGCGATGGTCACGGTGATGCATGTGACGCATGTCCATTTGATTCCAGTAATGTGTGTGTTCTTATACCCAGATATTTTCACGAAATATTTGGAAGGAATATTCAAACAGGCGGACTCATGGAGTGCATTGGGAATGGAAGACTCGGGAGCGACATCAGCGCATGTCTTTTTCTGGACCCGAGGTTTGAAGGGACGACGTGTCCGCTGGAACTTCAGATGAGGGATCTGTGCTGTCCTCCAAATGCGAGGTGCACAGGTCCCGGATTTTCTCTACGTCATCCTGATGGGATATCAATCAGCGATTTGAAGGCATCCGATTTAGGATTTCGTGATGATGATGGTTTCGGCATGGATGGAACTATTATGCCCGATCTTGACTGGGATGGGATTCCCGATCTTCTAATCGGGGTGCCGCTGGCTGATCCCAATGGGCTTACAGATGCGGGGAGTGTGATAATTGTTTCAGGTTTCAACGGGGAGGTCATTAAACGTATAGATGGTCTGGCCGCCGGGGATAAGTTTGGCATGGCGGTGAGCCGTTTGGAGGAAGGGGGGATGTTCCTTGTCGGGGCCCCTGGCAGGAATGTATTTGGAAACAGCGACGAGGGAAGTGTATATCTGTTTGCCCCTGATGGGTCGCTGGTCAGGAGCTTTGACGGGACAGTGCATAGAGAAGCCCTCGGAAGCGTTATAGTTGAAATGCCTGATGTTGACGGCGATGGGCGTTTTGATTTTCTTGCGAGCGCCCCTGGCATAGATCCCGGGATATTCCAGGGGAGTGTCCGCATGTTCTCAGCAAACGGGGAGACTCTCAGAGAGTTTATCAGTGATATTGGAGGGGATGGTTTTGGTCTGGCCCTTTCGGCTGCAGGGGATGTTGATGGGGATGGCTGGTCTGACCTCCTGATAGGTGCGCCATTGGCCGATCCGGGAGGTCTCACGGACGCCGGCAGCGCCTTCCTCTTCTCGTCAAACGGGATGTTGCTCCGGCGTTTTGACGGGAAAGAGGCCGGCGCCCAATTTGGTGCTTCTGTGGCCGGAGGAGGTGATGTGAATGGAGACGGACAGCCTGACCTCCTGATAGGTGCGCCGTTAGCTGACGCCGGGGGTCTCACGGATGCCGGCAGTGCCTTCCTCTATTCTGACGACGGCAATCTCATGGTCCGACTGGATGGCGAGTCAGCAGGGGGGCATTATGGCGGGACGGTGTACATTGGGAACGACTCTAATAGTGATGGACTATCCGATGTGGTGGTGGATGCCCCGGGAGTGCAGACGGGCGATGGGGTGGGAACATCCACTTTCTTCATGAGCGTCTCCATGTCTGGCGATGAGGATCAGGATGGGTATAGCAATGAGGAGGAGCTTGTTGCGGAAAGTGACATTCGCAACGCATATTCAATTCCCGGAGTGACGTCAATAGCCCTCAATCCGGGATTTAATCTGGTCAGCATTCCGGCAGAACTGCGAAACATGGACACGGCATTCAGCCTGATCCCACAACTTGGCAGTACCCAGGAGATCCATCAGGTCATGCATCTTAAGACCGGTGAAGGTATCCTTGAAACAGCATCCTACCAACCCGAAGGTTACCTAACCGGTGTCAATTTCAATCACCGGAATGGAGATGCCCATATCATTTATTCAATGGTTAAGAAGACCGTCTACTTCAGCTCGAAGGTCTGTCCTGCGTGGGATCTGGTTCCAGGCGTAAATCTGCTCGGCACCCCCTGTGCAGCGGGCCTGACTGCATTCCAGCTATTGAATGACTTAGGAGGTGTAACCATGGCGATCAGTATCCAGAGATACAACCCTGCAAAAGGCGAGTTTGAGACAGCAACTTATGACACGAGCGGTCAGCCGGTGGGTGTGGATTTCCTGATTGTACCTGGCGAAGGATATTTTGTTTATATGAAAGAGTAGAAACCGGGTGTCAGGGTCTTTTCCTTCCAGGCCGCTTAGCTTTGAGAGTCTGAAGATACCGTTCACCGACCCGGATCTTTTCGGCCGGGGAGAGGATGGAGAACCGGCGAACGTGTTTTGGAAGGATGCGATTAGGTGTAACATTATTATGTTACACTCTTATCTATTTTATCAAGGTATTAGAGACAAAAGTGGACAGTCACCATTTTCTGGCCTGGATTTTGCTTTATCACATTGATAAATGTACAGCAATTACAGGCAAAAACTATCCTTGTATCTGCCGTGTCTTATACTGTCCCTGTCCTTCTTTGCGCAAATTTCCCGGGCTGCGCAGGATGGCACGGTGATTCAGGCGGCGCAGTATGAAGAGCTTGTCAGCAGGGTGCGGACAGAGGGTGCGGTTAAGATCATTGTCAGGTTGAACATTGATTTTGTTCCTGAGGGGTTTCTTAAACACGCAAATCAGAGGGCCCTGCAGCGCGCCGCTATCAAAAATGCTCAGCAGAGGTTAACAGGCGAGCTTGCAAGGTTCAATGCCAAAGTCCGGGGCGTCTTAAAATATACGCCCAAGGTTGGTCTTGAAGTGGATGAGGCTGCCTTAACATTCCTGATCTCATCTCCTTTGGTTGCCGGGATATGGGAGGACAGGCCGGTCTCTCCGTTTCTTGCTGATACAATCCCCCTGACAGGCGCCGATGATGCGCTGCTCATGGGATATGACGGCTCAGGGCAGGTGATCGCCATTCTGGATACCGGAGTCCGCAGGGATCATGAATTCCTTGGAGGAAGCAGCAGCCGTATTGTATCCGAGGCATGTTTCTCAACATACGGCGGTACTAAAAAGACATTATGCCCGAATGGCGGTATTGAGGATATCGGTCCCGGCACAGCAGATCCCACTACAGTTTCAAATTGTTATGACAAGGGTAAGAATCTCTGTGGTCATGGGACGCATGTTGCCGGAATCGCCGCGGGTTACAGGAATTTGGGGCTGAGGGGGGTTGCCCCCAATGTTAACATCATTTCAATCCAGGTGTTTCACCGGGAGAATAGCACAACAGCCTGTTATCCTGATCCTGCCCCCTGTCTTCGGGCCTATTGGATTGAGGTAGAAAAGGGTCTGGATTATATTTATGGGCTCCGTGATGGATTCGATATTGCGGCAGTGAACCTGAGTTTTGGTGAAAGCGAAAAATTTACAGCGCCGTGTGATACGCACCAGTTCAAGGATGAGGTGGATAACCTGCTCTCAGTTGGAATAGCTACCATAGCAGCATCAGGCAATAATGGTTACACGGACGGACTCGTTGCCCCTGCCTGCATATCGTCTGTGGTAAGCGTTGGTAACACGACCAAGTCGGATGACGTGTATACACTTACCCGTGCGTCTAACAGCGCTGACTTCCTTGACCTCCTGGCTCCCGGGACATCAATCTTCTCTTCAATAGTGGATTCCGCGGCATCATATGGCCTGCTGACAGGGACATCCATGTCTGCGCCTCACGTTACAGGCGCCTGGGCCGTCCTTGCAGGCGCAAATCCTGACGCGACTGTTGATGAGATACTCGGCGCATTAAGGGATACAGGAGTCCCTGTGCAGGACAGGAGAAACAATATCGTTAAACCTCGGATTGACGTCTTAAATGCCCTCTATGCAATAACAGAATTTGCAGACCTGGATGGAGATACCATCTTTGACAAATGGGAACTTATAAATTTCGGAGGCCTTGCCACAGCCAGCCAGACGACAGATTTTGACGGCGACGGTCTGCTGGACCATGATGAATTTGCGATGAATGCAGACCCAAAGAATCCGGACACGGATGGGGATGGGGTCCCGGACGGGTGGGAGGCGGATTCCGGTCAGGACCCCATCTTAAATGACTCTGACTTAGACCCTGATGGAGACGTATTCTCTAATCTGATGGAATACCGGCACGCCAGCGACCTGCTTGATCCGGAGTCATTTCCATTGATCATCACGAGACAACTCAGAGAAGGCTTTAACCTTATCAATGCCCCCTCCAACACCCATTATCTGAAAGATGCATTCACATTCCTCAGGGCGATTGATAATGGGATGATGGCAGAAAAAAGGGTGAGCCGTTATAACAGGGAGATGGGTGTCTTTGAGGAGGCTGTCTTCAACTCAGATGGGACTGTCAACGGAATTAACTTTTCTATCATAGCCGGCGAAGGGCTTGAGCTATCCCTCAGTGAAGACACAGAGATCAGTATTTCACAGAATATTTGCCCCCTCATTGATCTAAAGCCTGGCTTCAACCTTGTCAGCACCCCCTGCGATGCCGGTAATGTGACGGCCTTCTCATTCCTGAGGGCTATAGGCGATGAGACCGTCATCCTGAATATCCAGCGTTTTAATCCGGATACCGGTGAGTTTGAGACAGCAGGCTATTTCAACGACGGTATAGTTGGAGTTGATTTTCCACTACGAGCTGGCGACGGCTGTTTCGTGACTATGCTGAAGGAAGTGAACGGCATAGATCCTAAGGCACCCGGCGTAATTGTCCCCTGATTTCTACAGGGGAACTCAACGCTCATTCTGCTGCTGCATACAAGTTGAAATTGCCATAAAGAACATGATTCACTGTTAAGATGGGCAGGAGGGGAATTCAATCCGGAATATTTCGACAGTAACAATGCCCACCCTAACTACAAATAAATCAAGTAGTTTTAGTCTTCTGCCGATTTACTGCATGCTAATCAGCTTGCGGACTGCACTCATCTGTGTTACGGTTAATAACCTAAAGAATAAACCCTTAACCCTGTTGATTCGTGATAACTTGACTATGCTCTTCAAGGGAATGACAAAGTTCAAGTGGATAGCATGGCTCCTGATCTACGGCCAGCTTCTTCTTTTAGCGCCACCGTTTTCCGGGTTTCCTTCTACGGCCCGTGCTGCCTCCCTGACCATTTTAGATGGAGTGACTGTTAAGTCTGCTACAGAGGGGCAGATTATAGTAAGGGACAGCCTTAATGCCGGTAAGACGCGGTTTACCAGTGGCAGCGGGACACCGTCTGCAGGTGACTGGAAGGGGATTAAGGTTGAAGGTTCAGCTACTGGTACTCAGTTTAACGGCTCACTTATTGAGTTTTCCGGTGCATCAGGCAGTCCTGCCATTGATGTCAGGAAGTCTTCTCCCCTTATAACAGGTGTTGAGATTCGTAATAACAGCTCTGCCGGTATACGGTTAACCGACGGGGCATCTCCCAGCGTACGGGATGCTGTTATTACGGGAAATACGTTAGGTATTGAAGTGGGGGCAGGCACACACCCATCTGTTCTGAATTCTGTTTTTTCCGGAAATAATACAAATATACTGAACCTCGATCCTGCCAATATAGTCAATGCCACAAATAACTGGTGGGGTCATCCCACGGGACCGAACGATCCCTCTAACGATACATCAACAGGCGGGCTCTATAATCCTGGTGGATTGGGCTCCCTTGTCAGTGATGGGGTCAACTACTCCCCATGGTCTAATGTAATCCCCGTTCTCGGAGCCTCATTTAATATTGCAGAAGGGGCCCTGACCGGCTCTCAAAATATAAACCTTAATCTTTCATGCAGTACCTGTACGGAATTCAGGGCGAGTGAGAGCTCTAATTTTACAGGGGCTTCGTTTCAGCCTTTTAACATTTCTTCTCCATTTACCCTTTCAGCCGGTGATGCCCTCAAGACTATTTATGCTCAATTCCGTACGAGCACTGGAAATACGAGTCAGGCGCTGAGCGATCAGATCAGGTTTGATACTGCGGGGCCGCTGCTTACAGTTAATAATCCTGCGGCAGGCAGTGTCATTCAGAGGCCTCAAACGATTGATGTTACTGCAGCAGACCCTGCAGGCATCAAAAAGGTTGAATTCTATATTGATGGTCTCCTTGCCTTTACAGATACAACCAATAACTTCAGCTATCCATGGGATGTGACCTCTGCTTCTGACGGCGGTCATGAGATAAGGATAGTAGCCTGGGACAATGCCGACCATACTACCACAGATATACGCCCTGTTACAGTTATAAAGGCAGCCCCTCCGGCCCCCCAGATAACATCACCGGCAACAGGGACGGTTTCCGGTAATACATCAGTTAATGTCAGCGGAAATGCAGAGGCAGGGATATCAGTATCGTTGTATGTTAATAACAGCTTTTATGCACAAACCACGGCGAACATCAATGGAGTATTCCTTTTTACAGGTGTCAGTTTGTCTGAAGGGTCAAGTAACCTCTCTGCGACTGCATCCGATAACATCGGCACAAGCCCCTCCTCTCCGCTGGTCCTTGTAACGGTTGATACGGGAGCGCCGGCCGCTCCGGCTATCTACTCTTCTGCATCACTTGCAGGCGGGAAGATCAGGCTGGACTGGGCTACAGGCAGTGGTGAAACCCCAGTCGGATACAGGGTCTACAGGAGAAACAGCACATTTACCACAACAGGTCAGGCAGCAAAGATATATGATGGCACAAAGACCACCCTTGATGATATACCTCCTTCAGATGGAATTTATTATTATGGTGTAACGGCCTTTGACGGCGCAGGCAATGAGAGCCTTCTCTCGGCGATAGTCAGTGCAACTTCTGACAGGCAGGCCCCTTCAGGGATTGTTGAATTTATACCGGCCTCTCCGGCAGGTCCCGGGGATGTATCTGTCATGCTGACCCTGAGTGAGCCGGTGACAGGGACACCCTATCTGGGAATTGCCCCATTTGGAGAGGATGCCGGGGTGATTGAGCTTTCGAGGTCTACTGATACAGAGTGGTCCGGTGTTTATCATATAACAGGCGCAATGCCGAATGGCATGGCAGCGCTTTCTTTTTACGCAACGGATGTCATTGGGAATAAGGGTACTCAGCTCACGTCCGGGGCCTCTTTATATATTGATACAGCAGGCCCGTGGGCATCTGTCCAGGTAACCCCTGCCTCAGGTATACATAACCCTGGTGTTCTGACAGTTTCTGTCACTCTTAATGAGTCTGCCCCTCAGGCGCCATTATTAACATTTAATCCTCCGTCGGGCGTCCCTGTGAATGTCAGCCTTGCAGGCTCAGGGACAAACTGGTCAGGCAGCCTTGAGATTCTGGCTTCGATGGGCGATGGTGCGGGCACATTTACCATGGAGGCAACGGATGGATTTGGCAATGTAGGGACAAACATCGTATCAGGCAGTACCCTTGCACTTGATGTTACTTCCCTTGCTGCACCGGCGTCCCTCTCTGCAATTTCAAGACCGGCAGGCAATATAAGGCTTGACTGGTCCCAGCAGCAGGACGCAGCCGGATACAGGGCATACCGTGTATCATCGGGAGAGGTAATTCAACTCCCTTCAACGCCGGTTGCAGATAATCTAATTGGTACAACCCATACAGACCTGCCTCCATCTGACGGAAACTACGTTTATGCGATTACAGCCCTGGACAGTGCAGGAAATGAGAGCGGCCTGTCTCCGACGGCAGAGACCGTATCAGACCGTATAGTTCCTGGCGCCCCCTCGAATCTTGCGCTTTCGATTGTTAACTCAGATGTTCTTGCATCCTGGGATGCACCATCCGGCGAGACCGGTCTGGTCTATAATCTATACAGGTCAACCTCACCCATTACAACTGTCACAGGTTTAACTCCGGTACATGGTAGTATAAATCAGGTTAGCTCTGTTGATACACCTCCTGCTGATGCGACGTACTACTATGTGATTACAGCCCTTGACGCATCAGGGAATGAAAGCCTTCCGTCTGCGGCATCCAATATTGTATATAACTTTGCCCCGCCTTCAATAAATATTGCCGGGGTAAGCGAAGGTCAGTATTTAAGTAGCCCTGTAACGCCTGTTATCATTGTAACTGACGAAAGCCTTGGCACTGTAGTTATGTTCCTTGATGGCGCGCCATATACCTCGGGGACTGCAATAGGCGGGGAAGGCGGTCACATCCTTCGTGTGGAGGCAGAGGATACGAGTAGCAGGATAACTGTGAGGGAAATAAGTTTTACGATTGACCTGACAAATCCGGTAATCAATGTGTCAGGTGTAACTGCAGGAACAGGTTACGAAGTTCCGGTAACTCCTGTGGTGACAGCAACAGACACGAACCTTGACAGGATTGAGATAAGACTCAATGGTCTCGTATATCAATCCGGTACACAGATTAATGCAGACGGGGCATACTCGCTTAACATAACTGCCTGGGACTTATCTGGCCGTTCATCAAACTCAGCGATTACGTTCGGTATAGATGCAGCCCCGCCACCGCCTGCACTGCTTGATATAGTTGTCAACAATACAAGTGCGGCCATCCTTACGTGGGGATCATCTCCGGCGTCTGATGTTTCCGGATACCATGTCTACAAAAACGGCCAGCGCCAGACGTTGACGCCGTTAAATGGCAATACGTTTACAGATAATTATTACGACAATAGTCTGCTTCAAGCCTACGGTATCTCCGCAGTTGACGGTACCGGACATGAGGGCCTCCCCATTAGCGCCGGGGTAATTCCTGTTAAGGTCTCTCTTAACAGATATGGCAATAATCTCAACAGTGATTTTATATTGAGTAAACATTACATAGAAAGTCTTAGGGTAGAGGTTTTAAACCAGCATTCTTCTGCAGGCAACATAGGACCTGTCAATATGGAACTGTTAGACAGCCTTGGTATTATTGATACCGCCTCTATGCCCAATGTCAGCTATTCAGCAGGCGAGAGCAAATTTATTGAACAGATAATGCCTGTCGGTGAAGGTATCGTTGATTTCAGGGTATTAAATGTGTCGGTACAGCTTCCTTCTGACCCGGGTATATCAATAAGGCATGCATCTTCATTTAACCTTAATGCATATGACCCAGGGCGGAAGATAGAGATCTTCAATGACCCTCTGATCAGGGGGGGCATGGCTAAGGTAAGGGTGAAGATTTATAACCATGGTTCGGCCCCGATTGAAGTCGTTACACAAATTGGTGATAATCCCTCTCCTGACGTATATGTGCTGTTGAGGGATCAGAACGGCAATGTCCTTGGTAAGGGGAATCTCAAACAGAGGGGCATCGGGGTAATCAACTATAGCGGTTACTCCCTTGCCGAGATAGCGCCAGGAGGGAGCTTCCTCAGCGCTCCGGTGGAGTTCCTGATACCGTTGTCTGCACCGGACAATGTCTATCTGGATGCTTATGTCTCAAATATATATTACCATTACAGCAGGCCGGATCAGGTAATTGGCGGCAATCTGAGCGGACATGCCTCTGCTTCTATAAGCCAGGCCCCTTACTTTGCGACGATATCTTCTGACAGGCCTGACTATGATCAGAATACACCCGTTGTGCTGAGCGGTGAGGCGCTTGACTCAGTAACTAATAACCCTGTACCCAATGTCCCGGTAAAGATAGGGATTAGCGTCAAGGGTTTTGACAGGTATTTTGTTGCAACAACGGATGATACCGGAAGGTACAGCCTCGTATTCAACCCGCTAACAGGAGAGGCAGGCATCTACAGTCTATGGGCAACCCACCCAACTGTATATGATAAGCCGGTTTCAGGGAGCTTCATAATTCATGGACTTAGTTTTGAGCCGCGGGCGGTAAATCTGAGGATGTCAAAGAATTCAAGCTTCTCCATGCCGGTTACTGTAAAGAACCTTGGTGAGACGGACCTTACCGGAATGCAGTTTTATATCTCGGGAGGGACCGGCATAACCGGTTCTGTTGATACCGGCGGTCTTGTCCTTCTGCAGGGAGGAAGGAACGGCAGCATCCGGATCACTCTTGATGCCGCCATTGATGCGCCTGACGCCTCCTCTGCAACGCTTGTAGTGACAACTTCTGAAGGTATTGTAAGGTCTCTTGACGTTAATATTGCCCTTCTCCAGGCGCTTCCGACAATAGACACGTCGCCCCGTTATATAGAGGTTGGTCTAAATACGAATAATTTTAAGGTCGTCACATTCAAACTTAAGAATACAGGATTTGCAACGCTTGATAATATTCAGATTGATCCTCCTGCAACTTCATGGATGGGTGTAAGCGCCGGCGAGGGACTTCTTTCCCTTGCTGTTGGAGAGAGTGCTGATATAAGTGTTTCATTCCGGCCTTCAGCCGATGTGACGCAGGGACCTTACACTGACAAGATCATTATCAGGAGCAGTAACCATGTCCCCTATACACTGAATATATTTGCAATGGTGACATCGTCGGATAAGGGAGGCGTTCATTTCAAGGTTATTGATGGTCTCGCTGAGCTTGTCAAAGGGGCAAATGTAACCATAGGTCATCAGCAGGTAAACACGCTTGTCCTGTCTGGCAAGGCGGATGATCTTGGTGAAATACTTTTTGGAGAAATACCTGTTGGAATGTACAACTTCAAGGTCGAGGCGCCGGGACATCAGATAGCCACAGGGACATTTGAGGTCACTCCTGAAGTGATAACTCCAATGGATATCCTCATGACTAATGTCTTTGTGACCCTTGAGTGGAGTGTCACCCCCATGACCCTTCTTGATAAGTATGAGGTTAAGCTTGAGGCAACATATGAGACACAGGTTCCTGCTGCTGTTATTACTATTGAACCTGCCTATGAGAAGCTGGAGCTTGAGATAGGTTCCACATACGTAGGCGAATACAGAGTCACCAACCATGGTCTGGTAGCCCTTGAAGATGTGAAGATAGTATTTAATTATGCACCGGGTCTGATAGTAGAAGGCCTTATATCAGAACTGCCGAGGATAGGAGCAAAGGAAACGATCATAATTCCTTACAGGATCACCGTTAACAGGTTTAAATCACCTGAGCCTGTGGATGGATGCAGTCCATTACCTATGACAGTAAATGTGGGAGGCGGGTACTATTGTCTGTTTGGAACCCTGATGGGTTCAGGGGTTACAGGTTCAAAGACTATCATTCCAAAAGATACATACGACCTCCTCGGTCTGTGTGACCTTGCGTGTGACTGGTGTGAGTGCATATTATATCCACCGGCTGCCGCACTGTGTAAATGTCTGAAGAACAGGAGCCTTTGTGACTGTGCCGGTTTATTCGGCAGTGATACTGCTAATGCCGTATGTAGTTGTATAAGCGGCGCCGGAGGAGACACGAATAAACTCATTGAATGCGCCGAGGCCATTGTCGGAGGTGCTGCGATAGGTGCGATCAAGCAAGCCGCTTCTTTACTTGATGCCTTTAAGAATGGATTTAAGTGCGGGCTCTGCATAAAAGACCTGCTGCCAAGCTTTCCTGTGCCCACGGTTTCAGGTACCCCGGGCGGCGGCGGCGGCGGTGGCTGGGGCGGCGGGTGCTTTGGATGCGGAGGCGGGGGATTCTCGCTAAGTGGAGGAGGATGCTGATTCAGATGAAGATTTATAGGCACATAGCGTTGCTCTTTCTGCTGATAATAGCAGTAATCCAGGTCCGCCCTGCTGATGCTGCGGTCTGTGCAAGGGTCAAGATCGAGATTATTCAGGAATTGACCTTTGAGAGGATAGCCTTTGATGCCCGTCTTGCAATCACGAATGATCTCCCTGATCAGCCGCTGGAAAACCTGAGTGTCAGACTGGATATTACGGATGAGAATGGCGATGATGCAAGCAGTCAATTCTTCGTAAGGGTACTGAGCATGGACAAGATAAATGCTGTGGACGGTACAGGGACTATACCGCCGCAGGTAAAATCAGAGGTGCACTGGATGTTAATACCCTCTCCAGGTGCAGGAGGCATACTTCAGACAGGGAAGCAATATTTTGTGGGCGGTGTTGTGGAATTCACTGCCGCCGGTAATCCGCAGAATATGTCCCTGTTGCCTGATATGATTACAGTAAAGCCCCAGCCGGAGCTTGTACTTGACTACTTCCTCCCGCGTGAGGTATGGGCGGATGATCCGTTTACGGATCCTGTTGAGGCGCCAATACCATTCAGTCTCGGTGTACGTGTAAAGAATTATGGTTACGGACCTGCCCCGGCGCTGGCAATAAGCTCCGGTCAACCAAAGATTGTTGAAAACAAGCAGGGACTACTTATTGATTTCAGGCTGCTCGGCAGTGCCGTCAATGATAAGCCTGTCGCGCCTACCTTGAATCTTTCGATGGGGAATATTGAGCCCCAGAAGTGTTCAACCGGAAGATGGGAGATGGTCACTACACTATCAGGCAAGTTCGTGGAATTCAATGCAAGTTATACACATGCGAGTGAGCTTGGCGGGCTGATGACATCACTCATAAAAGAGGTGAACACGAGGTTCCTTACCCATGAGGTGCTGGTAGACCTTCCAGGAAGCGACCTGATCCGGGACTACCTTGCCTACACTGACCCGCTTGGAAGCAGGATGCCTGAGACCATCTATACCTCAGACTGCCTTGAACTCCCGGTAAACGCTGCGCAGGGGACAGTAACCGGGTATCCTCAGCCAGGCAGTCCGACAGTTTCACTTGATATAACTCCTATAACAGGGTGGTCTTATACAAAGGTGCTGGACCCTGCAAATGGCAACCTCCCCCTTGTAGAAGTCATCCGGTCTGACAGTAAGAGGATAAACCCGAACAATGTCTGGGTAAGTGAGGAGAAGCCTACAGGAAAGCAGTCTGACCCGTCGGCATTCTATTTTAATATACTTGATCATGATACGACAGGCCGCTACTTTATTACATATACAACTCCGGCGGCTGATACCATACCGCCAGTTACGAATATAGTGATAGAAGAACCAAAATACGGTCAGGACCCGGTATTTGTCACATCTCTTACAAACTTCATCTTTACAGCCACAGATGATAACAGCGGTGTCTCAGCAATGGTGTTCAATCTCGACGGCAGGGGAGAGGAACCTGCTTTTCCATTTAATCTGGAGAGGCTTCTCCCCGGTGTTTCACCTGAAGGGAGTCATTCAATTACCTTTTACAGTACTGACCGCTCAGGTAATCGTGAGGTTGCAAAGGGAGTTGATGTCTATGCAGATGATTCATCGCCGGTGATAGTGAACTTTACTGCAACACCTTCGACCATAACCCCGTCAGCCCCTGATGGTGTAAACATCGTTAGAGAGGCATCCCTTTCTATAATAGCGTCAGATGCAACAGGGGTAGCAGATATAAGGTATGACATAGCATCAGGCACAGCCTCAAATGATAGTGAATTTAATACGCTTTCTGTTATTCGTACTATAACAGGCAATGCAGGAAGTGGTGTTGAGCTGATTCTTCCCTGGAATGGACTTAATGGCGCAGGTAATATTGTACCTGCAGGGCAATACACAATCAGGCTTACAGCAAGTGACCCGCTCGGTCATCAGGTCACGGCATTCAGAGTTATCAACGTAAACGAGTTCCTGACTGCACGGGCCCTTGCATCTGCCGGAGCAGACCAGATGTATCCATCTATCTCAGGTCAAAGGGTCGTATGGCAGGACTTCCGGAACAGCAAGTGGGATATATATCTGCATGATATCACGGCAGTCTCTTTATTAAATCTTACAGAGAATAAGCTTGCTGACCAGACACGGCCATCCATTGATGGTGATTATATAGTATGGCAGGACAGGAGTGACGGGAACTGGGATATCGTCATGTATAATCTGGCGGATGACACAGAGACAAAACTGACATCCACCCTTGCCGATGAGACTAAGGCCGTAGTTAAGGGTAACTGGATTGCCTGGCAGGGGAAAGCAGGCGGCAATGAGGACATATACATATATAACATCGGGACACAGCAGACAGAGCAGATTACATTTGATACAAGGGATCAGATTAATCCAGTTATTGACGGAAATAAAGTTGTGTGGGAGGACTACCGTCATGGTCTCGGTGAGATATATGAGTATGACCTGATAAGCAGGGTTGAAAAAAGGATTACAGACAATACATATAACCAGACCCGCCCCTCGGCAATTAACGGGAGGATAGTATGGGTTGATCAGAGGGACGGAAACCGTGAGCTCTACCTGAGCTATATGAACAAGGAACAGAGGTTGACGAATACGGGTAGTGATGATGCCCAGCCTTTTGCAGACGGTATTAATTCAGTCTATGTGGACTATGCCTCAGGTCTCTCAGACCCGAACCTGTCTCTGATAAACCTTGTCTCACGCCGTGCCATGCGACTGATATCAGACCCGAACCGGCAGGAGGAACCAGAATTGTCAGGCAACAGACTTGTATGGCAGGACAACCGTTCAGGCCTCTGGCAGATATATTTTACAGAGGTAATATTGCCGCCTGTGCCTGTCTTGTATAAGGTTAAGGAGGGGCTCAGTGTCATTGCTGTCACGAAGGGTATGAAGGAGAGCTACGCGAATGCGTTCTCATTGCTTAATGCATGGAAGGGTCAGTTCAATGTGAAGAGTATCCTTGTCTTTGAGCCAATGACAGGAGAGATGCTGCAGGCTGATATGGATGGTTCAGGGGTAACTTCAGGCACTAACTTCACCCTTACGGAAAATATGGCCCTCATGGTTTATTCAGATAGTTCAGCGGAAGTGGATCTGGGAGGCATGCCTGAATGTGTTTCACTTAACTTTAACACTGGTTTTAATCTGATAAGTGTTCCATGTGTGCCTGATAATTACACTGCATTCATGATGATCCAGTCCATGGGTGTAGACCGCACTATCAGCATAGCAAGGTATGATAACACCACAGGCAGGTGGGATACAGCGGCCGTCCTTGGTGGTGAGGTGGTAGGAAAGGATTTCCTTATAATGTCCGGCGAGGGATACATTGTCTACACCTCAGGGGATATATTAAATTGGTATCCTTAGGATGAACCGTAAGGGGAGGCAGATGAAACGATTATATGGATTCACACTTGCGATTGTTTTACTTATTTTATCTCTCGTCTTTGGCAGTACTCCTGGTACCGCTCATGCCGCTTCTTTTATATCAGCAGATGAAGTCCGGCAACTGCAGTCGTCAAATGCCTCATTTCTGTTGATAGATGTCAGGATGAGTCAGAGTTTTAATTTGAAGCATATCGAAGGGGCTATCAATATCCCGGCCTTTTCGATAGGGAAAAAGAGGCTTCCTGCCGGTCAGATTATAATTTACGACGGCGGGATCGGGACCATTGAGGCAAGAGATGCGATGGAAAAGCTTACTGCCGCCGGGAATACATCAGTCTTCATACTGGAAGGCGGTCTTGCCGGATGGGAGGCCCTTGGGCTTCCCATGACAGTGCAGACAGGCATCCTCAGTACGCGGTTGTCAGAAACTGTATCTGTCACTGAGCTTTCAAGGGCGATGAGTGACGGGCTTAATTTGATTATTGCAGATATAAGGATGCCGGAGGTATTCAGGGAAGGGACTGTTCCGGGGGCACGAAATATATCTCCCGATGATGTGCTGGATGTGTCACGCGGTTGGAGGAAGGATTCAATAATTATACTTATAGACAGCGGTGATGATGAGGCGTTGAAACAGGCAGAGAAATTAAGACGCGCCGGATTCAAACTGGTACGGTTCCTGTACGGAGGTTTTCCTGAGTGGAAGCGGCAAAACGCAAAGTAGATACTGATATTTTACACGAAAATACCTGTTCAAATCCCCCCTCGCCCCCCTTTACTAAAGGGGGGAAAGTGATTTTCCCTTTTGCAACAGGGTGGGGGAGGGAACTTCCCCCTTTGAAAAAGGGGGATATAGGGGGATTTATTTTGCTTTTTTTATCACTCCTGATATCCCTTCTCCTGTGTAATGTTTCTCCTGCCACGGCGGATACACTTGTTGGCGGGGTGATTACAACAAATACAGTCTGGACTCCTGCAAGTGCACCTTATCTTGTTACCTCAAATGTCATAGTGCAGAATGGAGCGACCCTTACTATTGAATCCGGTGTAACCCTGTACGTTTCTCCTGCTGTAAATATTGTCATAGAAAATGGGGCTCTCCGGGCCAGCGGCACAACAGTCCTGCCCGTAATCATTACTTCGGACAAAGATATCAGCGGAGGGACCCCTGCCCCTGGCGACTGGGGGCAGATACGCTTCCTAGACAATAGTAATGATGCCAATACCATCCTGGAACATGTTTCGATACGCTATGGTCAGGGTCTGGTGATGCAGTCTGCCTCGCCGACATTGAACTATGTCTCAATTGAGCATATGTCAGGCCCTGCGATTACAGTTGATCTCAACTCATTTCCTGCGGGTACAGGCAACAGTGCAGTAAACAATGCTATGGATGTTATATTAGTCCCGCCCGGCGAGATGCTCTCCACCGGTACATGGGGTTTCCTTGGCATCCCTTATTACCTTGAAGGTGTTGTTTCAATTGGACAAGCCCCGCAGATTATTACAATCAGTCCTGCATTCATGAATCAGGGGGATACAGTAGATGCTGTGATTGTTGGAAACAGGCTTTCCGGTCCTGAGACGCTTACCTTCTCAGGGACAGGTGTTCAGGGGCAGTTCCTGCCTGGAGGGAGCGCCACACTGCTTCCTGTCCGTGTCAGCATTGCTGATGACGCTGCGTTGGGTGCAAGGACATTCGACCTTCAGGTGGCTGCAGGTCTTGTCTCTTCAGCGGCCACTACTATTTTTATACGCCCGGCTGTGCCAATTATCACATCTGTCAATCCTGCTACGATCCTTGTTAACAGGCCTCCTGTGGTGGTTGAGTTAACAGGCAAGTTCTATAGCAGTCAGTCGGTTGTATTACTGGACGGTGTGGAACTGCCTGCAACATTTACAGATGACAAACACCTGAGTGCTGAAATACCAACACAATCTGTTGCAGGCTTAAAGGGCATTCAGGTAAGAAACCCTGATCCGTTAAACCCGGGTGGCTACATATATTCTGATACATTCAATATTACTGTAGCCCTTCCAAAATTTACATTTGCACCTGATACCCTTACCATGCGTCAGGGAGAAAACGGGACACTGAACCTCACAATCCCGTTTGCAGCTCCTGCCGGAGACGTATTGGTCAGTCTCACAAGCACTGCTCCTGCAACTGCCACGGTGCCTTCCTCAATTACAATACCTGAAGGCGCGTCAGCAGTTGATGTAACTGTTACAGCCCTTAATACAGGGATTACTCATGACAGTATAGTGGAGATACATGCAAATCAGCTCAACTGGACCGGAGGAAAGGCAACGGTTACTGTTCGCCCTCCGCCTACTATCAATTTAGTGCCGACGTCAATCCTGACAGGTCAGGGTTTCCAGGTCTTCTTAACCGTATCGCTTACAGACCCTGCGCCGGCAGGGGGGCTTAATGTCACACTGTCTGCAGCGCCTGCAAATATTATATCTCTTCCATCTGCTGTGACGGTGCCGGCCGGGGCAACTCAGGCACAGGTTACTATTACAGCGATAGCAGTGGGTAATGCAACCGTCAGCGCAGCTTCTTCCGGAAGCGGTTATATTCCAGGTGATGTCAGCGCAATTACCGTGCGGCCGGTTTCAACATATGATATAGGCCCTGTGATAAACAAGCCGGTAGGCGTCGTGCTTACACCGCCGCCACCGCCGCCGCCTTCGTCAAAGACATACAGCCCTGTTGAAGGAATGCCGGTTGGTGTTGCACTCGGCCCTGTTATTACAGGTCTAACACCAGACAGGGGTGCGATAGGTACTAACGGTCTTTCAGTCAGGATCAATGGCAGCGGCCTCTCGACAGCTTCTGCGGTGTCGTTTGCACCTGCAGACGGGATTACTG